>WNEL01000193.1_pt1 | contig 23445 bp, 19 predicted proteins | sample 5399991 | NCBI WGS metagenome assembly WNEL01 (sample SAMN13153325, study PRJNA577476) | soil metagenome | isolation source: 20 cm grassland meadow soil pre-rain plot 2 | place: USA:California | collected 2015-09-08
CATCAAGGAATACGACGCGCGGATGGAGAAAATCGCCACGGAGAGCTACCCGCAAGTCGCGCTGCTCAAACAAGTGAAGGGGGTAGGGACACAGATCGCGCTGACGTATGTCCTGACCCTGGAAGATCCGCATCGGTTCCCGAAGAGTCGCGAGGTCGGCTGTTTTCTCGGGTTGCGCCCTGGGCGCAGGGACTCCGGAGAGAGCCAGCCGCAGCCGAATCCACCAGGCTACGCGTTGCCTTTCCTTGGTGCTTTGAAATCCGCGTCCGAACTGTGCTCCTTGAACACGCTTGTATCGGCGAATTTCGTTCACCAGACTCACCCAGAGCCGCAAACTGCTCGAGTTTTGCGATCCGCTGGGGGAATGATATCCGCGATGGACTGCACAGAGTTTTCGGTAGGGACCGTTGAAGAAACCCTGCCCTCACCAGCTCTTTGGATGATATTTAGAAGGAAACGCGGATCCCAAACTGGAAGGCGCGTTGGACACCGGGCGCAAAGGATCCGGAACCCGAGCCGATCCGCGTCGGGTATTGCCCTTTACCCGTGCCGTTTGGATCGCCAACATTCCCGCTGAGCGAGCTGCTGAGCGGATCGTAATTGGCAATGTTGAAAAGGTTGAAGGCTTCGACCATCGGTTCAATCGTTAGGCGCTCCTTAATCCGAAACACCTTCGATACACGGACATCCGTGTTGATGAGCGAATCGTTGCTTACCTGGTCGGCTGGTGCAAGAGCGACGCCTGTCAGCACTGCACCCAGGGAAGTCAACTGAGGGGACGTGAAAAGACCAGCCTGGATAAGAGCCTGCCCGGCTGGACCAATCCTTCCAGCCACGCTGGAATTATACTTGTTGAGTAGATTATTGATGTTGGATCCGTTGACACCGCGGCTGAAGGCGCCGCGGTTCGTCCCTGGCAGTGGGTCTTCGGTCACCCCATCGCCGTCCAGGTCCGAGAAGAAGATCTCGTCCGCCCCTCCGGTAGACAACGGAAGGAAAAGCGAGCTGGCCAGAGAACTCTTGACTCGCGTCGCCGCGTCTGCCTGGAAGCCCCACGGTAGATCCACGAGGAAACTCAAGCCAAACTGGTGCAGCCGGTCTTCGTTGGCCGGACCGAAGAATTGCGTCGGCCGGTCATTGAAGGCTGATCCCGACAGAAAGTCCTGATCTGTGCCCGTGGATTCGAAGCGCCCGAGGGCATAGGTGATGTTAGTGGTGACGTGTTTGAAAGGCCCCCAATGTCCAGCGTCGCCGCGCAGCCGGACCTGAAGTGCCTGGTAGAGAGAGAGTCCAATCGGCGAGATGATGCCGATTCCTCGGAAGTTTCGGTTCCGCCCGCTGAAGGCGAAACCGTCCACGCCACTGCCTGCGCCCAAGCCGTTGTCGGCAAAATCGCTAATGCTCCTTCCCTTTGCAATCATGCAGTCAACGTTTTGAGAGGTTGTACCTACATTACAGGCGAACTTGTTGAATGCGGCCGTCATCGCAGACTGCGCTGCAGGAACGTTAAGCGAGTCCGCAGCGCCGATGCGGTTACGGTCGATCGTCTGGTTAAAGTGCACACCCCGGTTCCGAACATAGTCCGCGGTGAGAACGAGCCCAGGCTTGAGCTCGTATTGCAAACCGATGTTCATCTGAATGCCGTACGGCGTCTTGTAGTTGTTGTCCAGGACGCTGCCTTCGGTGTCCAGGATCTGGTCAAACAGCGGAGGCACGCCGGGAGCAGGCCAGTTTGCCGCTAAGGCCGCGCTAGCCTTTTGGATCAACTGCTGCCCCTGGAGCGCGAACGGAATAACTTGGCCGAGTGCCGCGTTAATGCAACTGTTCCCCAGCAAGCCGGTGCACTGCGAGCTGAAATCGAAAAGCACATTTCCCGTGCTCGGATCCAGCAGTAATGGGGAGCCACCGGTGATTACCGGGGTGTCGTTGCCGAGGCCCGGCGGAATGTTAAGCACGCGGTCGAACAAGAGGTTATTGAAAATGTTAGTCTCGTAATAAAGACCAGTGCCGCCGCGGATGACGAGTCTGTTGTTCCCCATGACGTTCCAGGCAAATCCGGCCTGGGGACCAAAATTGTCCGCTGGGCGTCGCGGGAAGCCCGCGAGTTGCGGGTCAAATAGCCCCAAGGTTGCGGTTCGCTGGAGGTCGTGATTTGAGAGGGAGCTGTTCCAGTTGTAGCGTAAGCCGAAGTTAGCCGTGAACGACTTCGTCCACTTGACCGTGTCGTGCGCGTAGAATCCGAGCCGGTGGTTGACGGTTCCTCCGTGAGGGAATCCCAATGCCGGTTTCTCGCTGAAAAAGCCCAATCCGTTGCCGAGGACGAGCTGATTCAGCGGATAGTTTAGTGGATCCTGATCGCCGTTCGAGGAAAATGGGTTTGCATTTGCAAACGCCCGAGTCGAGGTCGTGCGGTTCGCGGTAAGCCGCGGTGCCAGACCGAAAAACGATGCAAATACGAATTGCTCGATATGGTTGTACTCCGCTCCAAATGAGAGAACGTGCCGGCCGAACAAGACGCTTGCGTCGTACTTGGTCTGCTTGTTATCTTGGAAGGTTCGCTGAGGTGCGAGAAGGTTGGGGCCGACGTTCACCTGGTTGCGGATGCGCACCAGGATCGGCTGCCCGCCCGGGTCAAGCGTTTTCGGCGTGCCCGCGCCACTGTTAGCGTCCACGATGAAGTTATTAAAATTGACATAAGCAAAGCGGAAGCCATGGATCCAGTGCCCGGTACGATAGTCGGCGCCGACAACGTGAAAATTGGTGTTGTTGAGGTTGGAGAAGGCGGAAAGTGAAATGCCCCCGAACCCCGTCACCGCCACATTGTCGTCGTGCTGGAAGCGGTAGAACCCGTTTAGCTTGTTGTTGAGAACCCAATCGAGACGGCCGCTTCCGATGTTCTCCGTCAGCGGCACCCCGAAGTTTCCCGTAAACTGCGCGAAGTTTGGCGTATTCACGAAGCGCTGTGCATTCTGGCGGTTTCCTTCATAGTCCAACTGCCAAAAGAGTTTGTCCTTGAAGAAGGGACCGCCAAGCCGGCCACCAAAATTCCGCCGTTGGAAGGGAGGCTTTTCCGTTGTGGGGACGGTCTTATCCAGCCGCTGGTCCGCGGCATAACCGGCGTCGCGGAAGAAACCGAATCCGGATCCGTGGATGACATTCGTTCCGCTCTTGGTGATGATGTTGACTCCGCCCGAGGAGGTGAGGTCGGTGCTGACGTCAAGAGAAGATTGACTAATTCCAAATTCCTGAATCGACTCATTTGAAAGATTGGTGGTCGTCGTTCCCACCGTTTCGTCGGTGATGTCTACTCCGTCCACCTGGATGCGTGTGGACCGCCCCGATCGTCCTCCGATTGAAACGCCGACCATTTGGTTTTTCGTTGGGTCGAAGTTGCCACCATCCACGGTCTGGACGCCGGGCTCCTGCGTCGCGAGGTCGAGGAAGTTGCGTCCGTTGAGCGGTAGGCGCTCGATTTGTGAAGAGGTGATCAGCCCTTGTACGCTTGACTGCGAGGTGTCTACCGTTAGGGCGCTTTCCTTCACCTCCACGATGCTTGACACTTGGCCAAGCTCCAGCTTTGGCGAGATGGAAGTTGTCACGCCCACCACAATGGTGACGATGGTGGCGAACGTCTTGAAGCCATCTTTCTGAACGCTTAGGTCATATCTGCCAGGCACCAGATCGGGAGCAAAGTAAGTGCCCTCGGAAGATGTGGTCACCGACAGCTTAATACCTCGCTCCTTGTCCGTGAGCGAGACCTTCGCCGCGTTTATGGCCAGGCCGTTCGGATCCACAACGGTTCCGGTCAATGAGCCGGTTGTACGTTGTGCGGAAGCGGTGATGAGCCCACTCAAGCACACCACCACGACAAAAAAAGATACAATGCGCCTACACATTCGGAGATACCTCCTCTGTGAGGCAGCAGCGGCCCTGCCGATGGCCCTTTTTTTGCCTTCGATGCGACTCTAGTTTCTAGGGTCGCTACCACCACAGTATTGGGGCAGGAAATATCACGGACGTACGCACGAGTCAATGATGAAAATTGCGCAAGATCGGGAAAGGCGGATCTTGCCCACTCTCAACGAAACAAGGCATGAAGAAGCGGATTGGCCTTGGTAGAATGAGCCGCCTCGCCCGCTAACCAGGCGGGCGCCACAGGCTGGCCCAGTCGCGGGTATCGCGGCCGAGATCGGGAACTACAACCCCGGTGCGACCGGCAATATCGCTTTCTTAAGAACGGTGGGAGATCTCCTCTCGAAGCGTATTGATGGTGAAACGGCCCGGAGACTCTTTGGAGCGTCCGGGCCGACGTGTTTTCAGGTGAAGTTACGCTATGAGACGTATCGCTAGTTTGTTCGCGGCGTCCATTTTTCGGAGTGTCAGTCCAAACCTGGACAAAGTAACCTTATTTTGTGTAGCCCAATGAGTAGCCCAACTAACAGAGGGGTTTGCACCGTTAAAAGACGCCGATTCAACAACTTAGGTGAGATGACGGCGTGCTTGCAAAGCAGGTGCTCTCCCAGCTGAGCTACACGCCCACAGCAGGAACTACACTCATTCTAAAGCATTTCTCCCGATTCCAAAATCCATTCCCTCGCATTTTCATCACGTGGAGTGAACCCCTAGAGTGAAACAGTTTGATATAGCACACTTTGCGGGAAAGGAGCCGCAAAGTGGAACGAAAAAAGAGGCAGCGGTACGGTAACGAATTTCGTCGTCAGGCCGTTGAACGAATGAATGCGTGTGACAACATCGTCGCGCTCGCGCGGGAGCTCGGCGTTGGTCGAAGACTGCTTTACGTTTGGCGTGATCGATTCGACGAGACCGATCCTCCACCTCAGCGATCCCGCGAGCTGATCCTGCGCAAGCAAATCCTCAAGCTGAAACGTCTATTGGCCAATAAAATTCTGGAGGTGGATTTTTTCAGACGTGCCTTGCAAAGAGTAGGAGCTCGACGTCCCCGGAGGAACAGTCTTGGCGACGAGGCATCTACGAAGAAATACGAAGAGCGATGCCATTGCAAGGTCACCTGAGTGTCGAGCGGATATGCCGTATAGCGGACGTTAGCCGTGCTGGATTCTATCGCTACCTGAGAGGAAGGTCGCGAGTCGAAGAAGAAATAACCATACGATCCGCGGTCCAGGATATTGTGCTTGAGCATCGATGGCGGTACGGCTGCAGATCTTGTAGCTCCTTCGAAGGTAGCCAGATCGCGGGAAAGCGGTTTTCTACCAGCACTTTCAGAATCAAGTCCGCATCTCGCCGATCATGTTTCTGCTTCCTGGGCTCGGCTGCCCGAATTTCTGCCGGATGGCCGACCAGGCATTCGATTCCCAGCTCTTCCATGAGGTTCACAAACCACTGCATCGATCCCGTGGCTTCGATGCCCACTCGCACCGGGCGTGGAAGCGAGGAATAAAACTCCCGCACGTTGTTGCCTTCGTGCTTCAGAGTCATGCTCACTACTTCCCCCGTTTCGCTGTCCAGCATTGCCACTGCTTGCTGGCGAGCGTGCAAATCCTATAATTCTCATCTCGGCCTCCTTCAGTCCGAGCACTGTAGGGTGAACACCGAACAGTTTACTCGGGCCGTTGCGAGGCCGGCGTCGTTATGGCATCAATCGTCCATTTGAAGTTCTAGAACTTGATTTGTCCGCTTTGGCCGACCGGGACTTAGCCCCAAAGCGCGATGCAGGATAAACCAGGGTAAAATCAAGCCAGCGATGTCATACGAATTTTTCGAAGAGGCTGACGAGTTAGAACCGCAAGCCGGTTCGAGTCGGTCGGGCGGTCCACCCCGCAAAACAACTCTGGCTGGTGTTCTTAATCCACAAAACTGCCCCCGATGCGGCAGGCGGTTTCCGTCCAAAATAGAAGAATCTGCCATGAGGAAAACTCGCGCCAAGGCCCCCAACGAATGGGAGAAGCTAAGGAAGAGAATAAGCTATAAGGTGTGCACGTGCTTGGAGCCGACGAGTACGTGACTGAAGAGTGGGTCCCAGTACGAACATGTCCGGTCGCCCGACTTTGCCATCATCGCAAACCAAGATAGTTGGCTGATGAGCTATCGCAAGTTAGCCGACCTGGGCGTCCAAGCGGCAGCGGCTTAGAGGTTAAGGACTCTGTGGCCGTCGGCGACTTCGCGGCAGGCATCCGTAAGGCAGCCGGAACGTAGCCGATCGATCTCCGCAGGGCTCAGTTTCCAATTTTTCGCATGTGCAGGTGGGGAGGCAAGCGCCTGCTCCAATTGGTTTGCCTGCTGAGCGGGATTTGCGCCCGCGCTGAAGTTCATTGTAGCGATTTGCAACTCCGAGGCACGATCGTGCCAGGCAGTCCACAAAGATTCGAGGCCTTGCCAGAGAAGGTCCTGGCTAGAAGGCGAGCCGTGCTCGCCCAGAAACAGGGCGGGATGTGTGACGGTGATTGGATTTGGCGACTTCAGCGCCTGGCTGACGAACGGAAGAAGTTCATCTGAATAGCGCACCGCATGTAATGACCGAAGCACTTGCCCGCCACAATCGTCCTTCCTGTCCCACAGCTCCGAGCTAAGGTACTTTCCTGCAGTGGCGTCGCCTATTCGAAACAGATATCCCAGTAAATCGGCCTCGACATCCGCAGCGCAGCCCAGCTTCCCCGTCAGTTCTATCAGCCAAGCTTTGACCGGCACGGCCAGGTTGCGGCTGGCTGCGCGCAGAATCACCGCGGCAAAGCGCTGGGACTGCGCCCAGTCCTGACGCGCCTTGGGATCACTGAGCTGCTCCTTCAGAGGACTATCAAGCTCAGTATGTTCCCCTTCTTCCGTAGAATGGTAGCGCTCCAACCGCTTGATTTTCATCCGTGATGGCATTTTGATGACCCACACCGGTTCTGCGAGAGGCTCGCGGTGACATTCCGCGGGCCTACTCTCCCGCCCACATGTGATTGTCGCCTCACCCGGCCTTCATGGTCCTGGCCGCTGAAATTGCCCAAGCACACGCACCGTTACGATCTGGTGTGGCCGCAGCGCAACCTCCACCGACGAACTCTCGACCGCAAGCTCCTTTGAATCCTCTTCCATGGCATTGCACAGCCACGCTCCTTGAAGGTGCAGCATGGGGAATCGGAGCATTGTCGTGCTTTCTTTTCCACCGGTTTCGAGCAGACGCAGCACTGTCCCGTTACCATCGTCGGCCGCTTTCCAGGCCTCGACGACCACATTCGGTGCATCCAGTTGCAGGAAGCTTAGTGGCACAGGCGCCAGGGGCCGGTCTGGATTTCCGACCTTATCCTGATCAATCACCTGATCCGTTTCCAGCGGTGTCATCGCCGCTCGGCCGAATCGCGCCAGACTTTCGGGCGCCAGTGTCGCGCCGCTGGTCATCACGTAGCGAAACGTGGCTTCGCCGCCTTGCTCGGCACGATAGTTCGTGTGCCAGTAGTTGTTCATCACGTAGGAAAAGATAGTCGGACTCTTAGCAGAGAACGCCTCCGGCCAGACACCGCGGTTGATGTCGCCCAGTGTAACGAGCGGCGCATCCACAGGAACAATCGCCACCTCCGCATCGCCGGCCGAAGCCTTCACCCAGTGGCCGACGCTGAACCACTCGAGGCCCGCACCCTTCAGCATGTCCTTGCTCGGGTCCACCCAGCCGTTCTGAATTTCGTAGCTAAAAGATGGCTTGGCCAAGGCCACCGGAAACGCAAAATAGACCGCTTCCTTGTCGCGAATGAACTCCTTCGTAATATGATTCACGAACTCGATTTTTTTCTCGGCATCACAAAGAAGAATCTCGCTCCGCACCGATGGCGTGTGCACTCCCTTCGATTCGACCTCAAGGATTTGCCGAAACGGAGTTTTCCTGGCCCCGACAAGTCGTCCGTCGCGGGATGGTGAAACTTTCAATTCCGCAAATGGCAGTGACTTGCGCATGTAAACGATCTGCGTTGGTGTCTTTCCTCCGCCTTCGACGTACACGTACTGATTGAAGCGGTAAGGGCTTGCGGCATCCACCAACTCACGGTTGAGCTGTTTGTCGAAGATGCTCTTCAGCGCGCCTGTCGCGGCATCCACTTGAAGGCGGTAAAAGGAATTTTCAATGGTATCGGTCATCACTGCCTGCCGTTCCTTTGCAGGCGCAATGTCTTCGCTCTCCTCCTTGTGTTCCTGAAAGGAATAACATTTGAAACCCATTGCCGGGACGTCGGTCGCTAGAAACCGCACGTGCCTGTAACCGGGCCCCTCGCTCAGAACTTCAAACGGCACCGGCGTCTTTCCGGGATATTCCGTAACGATGGTGTCGTGGTTCAGATCCAGTTCCACAAGCCCACTGCGCTGCCAGCTCAGCGAATTGAAGACCATGAGCGACCCGGCCGGCATGTGAATCTGATCCGCGATCTGGCTGAGCGACTGCTGTGCCAGTGCACGGACGGCTTGCTGGCTCTCCGCGACGTACTCATCCTTTGTTGCCAACTGCCCGACGGACTCCTGGCTATCCGGGCGGTACACAGAATCCCACGAATCCCAAGTGTGTTCCGCGTAGAGCATGAGATTTATCCAAATGCGGTCTAGGAGTTGCCGCGGGACAGCCAGGGTCGGATTTAGGTAGCGCGAAATCGTCGACAGTTCTTCGGCGGAAACCGCCCGGGTCTGGTTGTTGCGGTCGATCGCTGTGTTCTTTGCATCCGATCCTGTCCCGTCCTCCCAGTACGGGCCACCGTCGCCGGAAGCGATCGCTAGTTGCGAGCCGTATTTCCGCTCGACATAACGAAAATAGTCTGGAAACGAGCTGAGAATGAATTTCGGATAAGCGTACGTGGCATTCCAGTTGGCAATAAATTCCGGTTCGCTCAACCGAGCGTCCGTATTCTCCAGTTGACTGCCGAACATTAGCACGGCATCCGGCTTGTACTCTGGCGCGGAAAATTGTTGCAAGTAGGCCGGAAGCCCCTGGCGGCAATTGCCTACATCCGGCGGCAGCTCGCATACGAACCAAAGCTGCGAATACTGCCGAGTATTGGCCATCAGGATTTTCGATCCGTCCGGCCCTTCCCGCCAGAATGGTGACTTTTCATTCCATTTCCCGTACAACACGATTGGGCCGCGGTCACTATTCGTAGCCTCCGCGAAATACCGAATGCCCGCGGCATTCAGTACGGAGGGATACGACCAAGTCACGCTCGGGACATCCGTGATATTCGCGTAGTCAAAAGGAACACCTTCCGTCCGGTGCAGCGTGTGCGCGTATGACAGCGAACGAATCAGTTCCTCCAGGCTTGCATAGCCGGTCAGCAAGTTCGAGTACTGCGCCGGGACGCTGATCTCGCCTTCGTGAATGTACTTTAGTAGTCGTCTCCGCGCCGCCTCATTGCGCGTCGCAAAATAGTTTTGCGCCACCCACGAACCGTCCAGACTGAATCGCATCTCGGGATGTGTCGGCAAGAAATCCAGCAGCTTGTCAATGTTGCGGTTCTGCAATTCCACAACCTTCGCCTGGTAGTCGGTGTAGCCAATGTCGAGGTGGGCGTGGGGTACGAAATAGACCAACCATTTCCGCTCCGGGCTGACCTTCGCGCTTGATCGATACGTCTTGCCGCTGGAGTGAATCGCCACGTTCGCCATGACCTGTCCCGAGAATTCCGGCACGTCGAAATCAATTCGCTCCTGTCCAAAGTCGTTTGCGCCCGCCAGCGCCGCGCGAAAGTGCTTTCCTCCCATCGAGAGGTCTACAGAGCCGGGCCGGAGCTTGTCAGCAACGGTAACGGTCACCCGAGTTACCTCGTACGTCTGATTTTCTTTTTGCCTGAAAAACACGCTAGGCTTCACCGCAGCCGACGGCTGGACTCTTCTGCTGGGACATTGTGTCAGTTTCAATGCATCATAAATCAACGACGCGCGGGTGTCTGGGTTATCCGCATCTTCGACGGCCGTCAGAACCAGTTTGTTTTCCTTGGCCTTAAAAAACTTCGCGGGCAAGTCGATTGCCAGCGTATCTCCCCCATAAATTGGCGAGTCGATACGATCATCGCCTGGGTAGTAGCTGATCTTGCGGTCGAAATAAAAGCGCCCCTTGTGTCCGTTCACCTCAATCATCAGGTCCGGCACGCTCGGATTTACAAGGAAGACGGAAATGGTGAGCCGGTAGACTCCCGATGGCGGTTTCGGCAACGAAAAAAGAATCGTGTATGGCGTCGGGCGTTTGCCGGCCGCGCCATTCACCCATGTGGTTTGCCACGCCGGCCAATCGGCGTTCTTACTCTGGCCAACAGTGAATATCGGCTTCAGTGTTTCTCTTTCCAGATCGAAATTGTGGCCGAACTCGCGCGAGGTCTGATCAAACTCTCCCATCCGCCAGACAAGAACATCCTTCGCTTTCATCTGAGCTGCAGCGCTGTACGCGAACAACCCCAGCAGCAAGACAGCGATGATCGGCAGACGATACATCCATTTCCGAGTTCTCATTGTTCTCATCCTGTGGAATCGTGAACAGTGTTGCTCAATCTTGCCCAACTCTGCAAGACCACGAATTGTTGCCGTTCTCTCCCCCGGAATGAAAGAATGACGATAGCGGGAGCAAAGACTGAGGCAAAAAGGCTAAGTAATCTGTGACGAAGACCTGGAAGATCAACAGAGCAATCGCCAAAGCAAAAGTGGAGGGCACCTCCCCACCTGCCGATATCGACAACTATGGATTATTTCTGCGGGCGTCCACTAGAACAATTACCTGCTTCGCGAACGACCTCCGCAGCGTATCGAAATTTAGATAGGTATTAGGTTTGCCGCAGACGCGACAAGTGTCCCTGTCAATCTCAAAATTTGGCGCGCTTTTGAGGCCTTCGTCTGTTCCGTCCGCGGCTCGCCGAATATGTCGCCACGACCATCAAGGAAGGTTCGCACGTGCTCGTCGAGGGCAGCCTCGTCAGCACCACCTACGAACGCGGAAACGGCAAAGGCAAGAAAGCGAAGACCAACAAGCAGACGTTTTGGTGCATTCGCGCCGATGTGGTGCGCAAGCTCGACCGCGGCGAACCTGAACCGGAAACAGTCACTTTTTCAGAGGGCCTCGGTTTCCGAGGCCCCCCTTGGCATGTTCAGGAGCACTTGACCGTCGCCAATCGCACCACGAACGCTAGCCGCATGCCGCTCTCCCTAAGAGAGCCCGGACCAAGCCGGTACGGGGGTACTAAAGCATGACGTACAATCAGCTACGCCCCTGCCGCAACACCCGACGGCGGTGGCGGCCAAAATTTTCCCGTTGAGCGTTCATTCCTCACCCCCGCGCGTTTCTCCGAGTGTGAAATTGCCATTTCTCGCGAGCGCATGCACGACGGGCGGCGGCGACCGGCATTTTCCCGCTCCACCTGTACGATACCGACGTGCGCAAGAGAACAGTGCCCGTTGATAACGCTGCGCAAACGCCCCGGTATTTGGCCAAAGTTGTCGCTTGCATGGCCGGCCAAATTCATCGCTTACGCGAAACAGCGGATACTTTTTTGGCCGCGCGTCGACCGGGACGGAGAAACAGAATTTTCGTTTCGCGCTCGCGGCAATGGAATCACGTTTACTTTCTCCGAGAAGGAATGGACGGCTCTGCAAAAGCTGTTCCGTCGCGCATGGCAGTGCGACTCGCGTGGGATGCACTGTCAGGCAACGGGCCCACAAAAGCGTCGGCAGAGTCCTGAAGCTCGAATTCCGCAGCGCTAGGGAGGAAAAATCTGCTGAACTTTTGCTGAACTATAGGCCGCAAATGAAGGTATGTGACTGCAACTGAGCAGTGCCTAATGCAAACAAAACACGTGAAAATCGGTTTGTGCGAATCGGGCAGGTGGGTTTAGCAAACCGCAGCCTTCACACTCTCGGCCAACCTTTCCGGCGACTGGTTTCTGTAGCTCACCACATGTTTCTAGCTCGCGTGCTTCACACATGAGAACTGTTCTTGGAAACAATGAGTGCCGCTGCCTTTTAAGCATGTGCTCTCCCCCTCAATTGGCTCGAATGTGTCTCGGAGTAAATGGTTTCTAACCTACGGCCACTCGTTCCAATCGTTCGAGGGTGTCGGGGTACTTGCGAACCAAAAGGACGAGCGCTGCGGCTTGAGGATTAGGCTTAGCGCGACCCTGTTCCCATTTCTCCAAGGTTCGTTCGTTGATCCGAAGCTTGCGGGCAAAAACAGCTCGTGAACAGCGCAACCTCTTTCGCGTGTCCCGAATCAACTTCGAGTCCACCTTCGGGAGCGGTGCCGCTTCGACCCTATAGGTGCGGAGCGTGATTTTGCCCCTGCGATGACTCTTCATAGCTGCGACGCCTTCCATCAATTCGTCGAAAATCTTTCTCTTGCTCATTTGCATTTACCTCTTCGATTTTCTTTGTTTTGCAAGCCTCGCGGACTGACGAGCCTGAAGTTCAGTTTCAATCGTGCCCTTCAAGGCCTGCTTTTCTTTGGGCGTAAGGTCCGAAGCTTCGTCCTTGTCGTATAGCGTCATCAGCCAGATCTGTTGTTCACCCGGGAAGTAGTAGTAGATCACGCGGAGGCCGCCTCTTCGTCCTTTGCCGCGTCTTGGGTCTCCCCAGCGAAGCTTCCGAAATCCTCCCGTTCCCGGCATAACGTCGCCAAGCTCCGGCGCGGCGGCAAGCCGATTTTGCCGTTCCCGGTACTCGTCGTCAGTCAAATAGTCGGAGAGGTAGCGAGTAAATGCCGGAGCCTCAAGGAATTCCATCCTGTTCTCAGTACGCCACTAGCGTACACCCCATAAGTATACGCTATTAGCGTATGAAGTCAATTGTGAGAGGTTTGAAAGGAGTTGCAACGTGGAAAGGAAATGGCATGGGCGATATCCTCAGAAATTCCGTATTCGAGCTGTGGAGCGGATGAACAGTTGTGACAATGTCTTGCGACTGGCTCGAGAACTCCGTTTGAATCGCGGCCTGCTGTACAAGTGGCGGCATCGGCTCGACCCAGCTAACGATCAGGCTCAAAGCGAGGCCACGGTACGCAATTCCACGGAATCCACACTGCGCATGGAAATCGACAAACTGAAGCGACTCCTGGCGAACAAAACCGTGGAGGTGGATTTTTTCAGAGGTGCCTTGCAAAAAGTCGAGGCTCGACGCCGGAACAGCGGTATCTCTGGCGAGCAGGCGTCTACGATGCAATCCGAGACGTCGTTGCAAGGCAGCTTGAGCGTCGAGCGAATGTGCCAGTTGGGACAAGTGAGCCGAGCGGGATTTTACCGGTATTTTCAGGCCCGAGCGCCGATCGAGGAGAGCATGACGATACGATCTGCCATTCAGGAGATTGCCTTGCAACATCGGCTGCGTTACGGCTATCGCCGCATCACAGTGGAGCTTCGGCAGCGTGGGATGAACGTGAATCACAAACGGGTCGCGCGAATGATGCGGAACGACAACCTCTTGACGATCCGACGCCGTGAATTGCCGTGGGCGACAGACTGGGGAGATGAAGTGGAAATCTACCTCAACTTGGCAAGTCGCTTGAAGGTTGGCGGCCCAAACCAGGTGTGGCTTGCGGATATTACCTACATTCGGCTCAAGACCGAATTTGTTTATCTGGCGGTGGTGATAGATGCCTTCTCTCGAAAAGTGGTGGGCTGGGCACTCGATCGAACTTTGCAGGCGAGGCTTCCCCACGGCGCTCTAAGACAAGCGATTTCAAATAGGCAGCCGCCTCCTGGACTCGTTCACCATTCGGATCGAGGTGTGCAGTATGCCTGTGAGGCTTACATCCAGATGCTTTGGGAACACCGGATAATACCTAGCATGAGTCGTCCGGCACATCCACATGACAACGCCAGTTGCGAAAGTTTTCTAAAGACTCTGAAGCGCGAAGAGATCTACGCCAACGATTATCGCGACATGGAGGATCTGGCTGCAGGGATCGAAGAGTTCATCGAGAGGTACTACAACCGGTCCCGTCTACATTCGGCGCTCGGATACCGATCGCCGGAGGAGTTCGAGAAGCAAGCTGAAACTGAAAGCGGAGACAATCGGCAAATGCGCATCGTCTGGCCAGCTAATGAGACAGTGTACCCATAAAATTGTCTCAACAGGGGGTTCACGCGCGCAGTTGCGCGTTTAAGTCTTACTTGAGCTGTACCAAAACTGTGCCAAAACCCTATCCAATTGTAATTTCGAGGCTTACTTCGAGCGAGAAGCAGATTCCCCGAAATTGTTGGAAACATTAGAAAGTGAAGCAAAGGAATGGAGTCGTTGGAACGGGGGCTCGTGCTTGCAAAGCAGGTGCTCTCGCAGCTGAGCTACACGCCCATTCCTCGGCGAATCATTCTAAGACATTTTGCATTTTCCTTCACCTGCTACCTTACGAGCCTGTTTTTGGACCTAAGTCAGCTTACTCGAATGTGCCAAAGCTTCCTTTCGTTTGTTTTCTGCGACTTGCAGGTTCCATTCGAGTCAAAACGTAGTAAAAAGGTGCAGCCGTTCCACACTCAGGCGGCAGCTCAACATGAAAGAAAAAGATCGCTTCGCTACGTATCCAAGTCTGCGCGACCGCGTAGTTCTCGTAACCGGCGGAGCTACGGGGATTGGCGCCGCGATTGTCGAAGAGTTCGCATTCCAGGGTTCGCGCGTAGCGTTTCTAGACATCGATGGGAACGCTTCCTCGAAATTAATTGCTGATATTTCTCCCCGAAGTACTCATCCACCGGTTTTTCTCGCTTGCGACTTGACCGATATTGCCGCGCTGCGAGCTGCGGTTGCACAGACCGAGGCCACTCTCGGCGCGATCAACGTTCTTGTGAACAACGCAGCCAGCGACGACCGGCATTCTTATGCGGACGTGACGCCGGAATATTGGGATGAGCGGATGGCTATCAATCTCCGCCATCAGTTTTTTGCCATTCAAGCGGTAGCGCCGCGCATGATTGCCGCCGGTTGGGGCTCGATCATCAACATGAGCTCGATAGGCTGGATTATTCCCTCAACTGGAATGCCCGCTTACATCACGTGCAAAGCCGCAATCGTCGGCCTCACGCGAACGATGGCCCACGAACTCGGAAAGTCCAATATCCGCGTAAACAGTGTCTTGCCGGGAGCAATTCTGACGGAGCGCCAGCGCCGCCTCTGGTGGACGCCGCAATACGAAGGCGAAATCATAGCCAATCAAGCCCTCAAGCGCAGTTTGGCTCCTGAAGAAGTCGCGCGCCTCGTTCTGTTTCTTGCCGCCGACGACAGCGCGGGAATAACCAACCAGAGTTATGTGATTGATGGGGGTTGGGTGTGATCGATTCGCGCTATGTCAGTGCGCGGTCCAAATGCACGTATCCGCCGTCCACAAACAAATGCTGCCCCGTGATGTGATGTGCCTGCTCCGAAATCAGGAAAAGCACCATGGCCGCGATCTCTTCCGCTTTGGTCATGCGTTTCTCCAGCGGAATCTTCGCAACAATCTCCATTAGCTTCTGCTGCGGATCGGGGAACGTCCCCAGCCATTGTTGATAAAGCGGCGTCATCACTTCCGCGGGCACCACCGCATTCACGCGAATTCCGAAAGGAAGCAGCTCCGCCGCCCACTCGCGCGTGAGCCCGAGGATCGCTCCCTTCGCGGCCACGTAGCCCGAAGTTCCTCCCTGCCCAGTCACCGCGGTCTTCGAGCTGATGTTCACGATCGAGCCGCGCGAATTCTTCAGCGCCCCCAGGGCATGGTGCGCCATCGCATAGTAATGAACCAGATTGCGCTCCAGCGAAGCCACAAATTTTTCGGTCGTGCCATTCTCGAGTCCCACGCCGTCGTTGACGCCCGCATTGTTCACCAGCGCGTCCAGCCGGCCCAATTTCTGAATGGTCCCCCCGACGACCTCCGCACAGGCTTCCGCATCGGAGAGGTCCGCAATGATCAGCCCGGTTTCGGCTCGGTTCGTTCGCAGTTCGGCTTGTAGCTGCTCTCCTGCTTGCTCGTCGCGGTCCACGATCACTGGTGTCGCGCCTTCCGCGCAGCAGCCGCGCACAATCGCAGCGCCAATGCCCTTCGCGCCGCCGGTCACTAGAACAACTTTTCCTTTTAAGCGCAGATCCATGATTTAGCCGCGCAAGTTAAAAAATCCGCCGTCCAGCGGATAATCGGCGCCGGTAACGAATGCCGCTTCGTCCGAACATAGGAACAGTGCCAGCGAAGCCACTTCTTCCGGCTCTCCCATTCTTCCGATCGGCTGCGATTTCGCCAATTTTTCGAAGATCTCCTGCTCTCGCCCCGGATAATTCTTCACCAGGTAGTCATCCACGAACGGCGTGTGCACGCGCGCCGGAGAAATGCAATTGCACCGGATATTGTGCTGCACGTAATCCTTGGCCACGGAATACGTCATGGCAATCACCGCGCCCTTGGTCATCGAGTATGCAAACCGGTCGGCAAGCGCCGCGGACCCGGCGATGGAAGCCATATTAAGGATCACGCCGCCGCGGTTCGCTTTCATGTGCCCAATGCACGCGAAAATGCCGTTGTAGACGCCCTTAACATTCACGCGAAAAAGGCGGTCGAAGGCCTCTTCGGTCGTGCTCTCCACCGTGCCGATGTGCGAAATCCCGGCGTTGTTCACCAGGATCTGGACGCGCTCTTTCGTAAAAAGCTTCGCGAATACTTCCCGGACCTGCCCCTGGTTCGTGACATCGCACGCGTGCGCCGTGGCCTCCCCACCCGCTTCGGCGATCTCTTCCGCGGTAGCTTCCGCCTGCGAAAGACTGATATCCGCAATCCGTACCGCCGCCCCATTCGCTGCGAAGCGGAAGGCAATCGCTTTCCCGATGCCGCTGCCGCCGCCCGTCACAATAGCGGTTTTTCCGTCAAGCCTGAAATTCCTGGCGCCGCTGCTGGGACTCTTCAGAGTGAGATTCCTCTTTTCCATGGAATAAAATCTTCCTGGCCTTTTCCTTCGGCCTTGGTGCACGCCTCGCCGCTGGCGGTTTGGATGACGAACTCCAGAATCTCTTCGCCTATCTGCTGGATGGTCTTCTCTCCGGAGACGATTCCGCCCGTGTCGATGTCGATGATATCGCCCATCCGCTGCGCCAGCCCCGAATTCGTCGCCACCTTCACGACCGGCGCGATGGGATTTCCTGTCGGCGTCCCCAGTCCGGTTGTAAACAGAACTACACTTGCTCCCGCGCCGACTTGCGCCGTTACGCACTCCACGTCGTTTCCGGGCGTGCACTGCAAATTCAGCCCAGGCTCGGTCGAATATTCCGGATAGTCCAGCACCGCCGTCACGGGAGAACTTCCGCCTTTTTTCGCCGCACCTGCCGATTTCATCGCGTCCGTCAACAGTCCGTCGCGCATGTTCCCCGGGCTGGGATTCATTTCAAATCCCGAACCCACCGCTTTCGCCCGCGCCGCGTAACTTTTCATCAGATGGATGAACCGGTCCGCAACTTCCTTGTGCTTGCTCCGGTTGATGAGTTCCTGTTCCACCCCGCACAATTCCGGAAATTCGGAAAGTATCGTTCTCCCGCCGAGCGCGGCCAAAACATCTGCCGTGTGCCCGATCGCCGGATTCGCCGACAGGCCGGAAAAACCATCCGAGCCGCCGCACTTTAGTCCGACACACAAACTCGAAAGCGGCGCCGGCGTCCGTTGGCACCGGTTCGCTTCCATCAAGCCCAGGAACGTGTTTCGAATGGCCTCCGTCAGCATCGCCGCTTCCGTGCCGCTCTGCTGCTGTTCCACAATCACCAGCGGCTTATCGAAATTCGGATTGCGCTTCCGCAATTCCCCGCGCAGAATCCCGATCTGCGCGTGCTGGCAGCCCAGGCTTAGCACCGTCGCGCCGGCCACATTCGGATGATGGATATAGCCCGCGATCAGTCCACAAAGATTGTTGGAATCTTCCCGCGTTCCTCCACAGCCACCGTCATGCAGAAGGAACCGCACGCCGTCCACGTTTTCGAAGACTCGGGAACGCTGCGGCCTGGCCGTCTCTCCCGTCAACTCGCGCGTCTTGATCTCTTCGGTGCTGCCATCCGCATAGAGCCGCGCCAACTCCGCCACCTGCCTCCGGTACACTTGCGGCGCGGCGAATCCCAGCTCCTCTTCAAACGCCTGCTTCAGCACCGCAATGTTCCGGTTTTCGCAGAACACCAGCGGAACCACGATCCAGTAGTTGCGCGTGCCCACCTGGCCGTCCGATCGCCGGTATCCCAGGAATTCCCGTTGTTTCCATCGCGATGCGTCCGGCGGCGTCCAGCGGTACTCATCCATTTTTTCCTGAAACGCTGCGGCCTCGTGATGGATATTACGCGTGGTCAGCAATCCTCCGCGCCGGATCGGCTCCATTGCTTTCCCGACGAGCACCCCGTACATAATGATGCGCGCCCCGGCAGCTAGATCTTCTGTGGCGAACTTGTGCTTGGCGGGAACGTCCGATTCCAGCGTGTAGGTCTGGGAGTTAAACGAAACCTGCTCGCCTTTGCGCAAATCCGTCAGCGCAATCAGCACGTTATCTTTGGAATCGAGTTTCAGCACCTTTTTCTGCATTTCATCTGAACCAATAATTTGCTCCGAGAACACCTTGCAGCCGCCGCGCCGCTTTTCCCCTGCATTGTAGACCACGCCGCGCAGTTAGTCGCGCACCTGCTTCTCCGTCCATTTTAATCTCCAAAACGCCGCGGCGTTCCCTCCCAGCACCGCGTCTCTTTCGCTCGCCGTGTACTTGCCGAGATAATCCTTCACCACATTCATGACCCGCGCATACGGAGCCGCCACGGCGCACACCGGCCAATCCGATCCGATCATCAACCGGCTCGCTCCAAAGCATTCGAAGGCCACATCCAAGTACGGGCGCAAGTCCGCAGGCTTCCAGGCCTGCCAATCCGCCTCCGTGACCAGGCCGGACACTTTGCACGAAACGTTGGGAAATGCCGCTATCTCCCGCATCCCTCGCGCCCAGACGTCAAGAGCTCCGCTCTTGATCGGCGGTTTTGCCATATGGTCCAGGACAAATCTCTGTCGCGGAAATCGTGCCACGAACTCCGTTGCCACCGGCAGGTGCCGCGTATAAATAAGGATGTCGTAGGCCAGATCGAATTCTTCCAGCATGGCGATGCCGCGAAGAAAATCCGGCTGCACTAGGAACCGCTCATCCTGCTCGCTCTGCACAATGTGGCGAACACCTACCAGCTTGGATTTGCGCGCAAACGACTCCAATTCGAATCGCAATCGTGGCGATCGCAAATCCACCCAACCCACCACTCCAAGAATGAAGGACGCTTGCTCCGCCAGTTCCAGCAGCCATCGCGTTTCTTCCAGCGTCTGCCGGGCTTGAACCGCAACGCATCCCTGAAACCCGCCGCGCTCCAGCTCGGGGTTCAAATCAGCCGGAAGAAAATCCCGGCGCAGCGCCGCCATCGAGTCATCGATCCAGCCATCCTCCCGCGGATCGTAAATCCAGAAATGCTGATGAGCGTCAATGTGCATCGCTCTCGGCTCGCATCAAAACTGATCGCAATGTTTCCGCCGGCCCCGAATTCTCTCTCATCGGTAGTCCACAACTTCCTGCCGCGACTCCCCTAACCCATCGATCCCCAATTCCACCACGTCGCCCGCTTTCAGATACTGCGGCGGCTTCATCCCCAGGCCCACACCCGGCGGCGTCCCCGTGCTGATCACGTCTCCCGGCAGCAGCGTCATGAATTCGCTGATATACGCCACTAGCGCCGGCACATCAAAAATCATCTTGGAAGTGGAACCTCTTTGCCGGAATTCCCCATTCACCTTCAACCACATTCCCAACTGATTGAAATCTCGAATTTCGTCTTTTGTTGCCAGGAACGGTCCCAGCGGCGCGAACGAATTCGCGCTCTTCCCCTTTACCCATTGCCCTCCGCGTTCCAGCTGAAAGCTGCGCTCCGAATAATCGTTGTGCAGCGCAAAACCGGCCACGTGATCCATCGCGGTTTCTCTGCTGACGTAACTCGCTTTTTTCTCCATCACGACCGCCAATTCCACTTCCCAGTCCACTTTCGTCGCATTTTTCGGAATCACCAGTGGATCATTTGGTCCCACCAGCGCAGAAGTCGCCTTGAAAAAAATCACCGGCTCTTTCGGAATTTCCATTCCGCTCTCTTGCGCGTGGTCCCGGAAATTCAGTCCGATGCACACAATCTTGCTCGGTCGGCAAATCGGCGGCCCCAATCGCACCGATTCCCGCACTCGTAGCGACGAAGCGCCTTGCCTCGCCAGCCAGTTCCGAAGTTTGGCAATTCCGCTGCCCGCGAAAAAATCCTCGTCGTAGTCCGAACCAAATCCGGAAACGTCCAGCCGTGTTCCATCCTCAAGTAGTACGCCGGGCTTTTCGCGGCCCATCTCGCCGAATCGAATCAGCTTCATTTCGCAGGCACCTCGAAGTGCACGAAAGTCTACCAACGACACGGCCACACACGCCATGTTTTGCGAAGTCGCGGAGGGGCTACCCAACAAAGTGGCAGTGCGACATACTATTATCCTCTAGCCCTCACCGGGACTCCGTGCCGCCTCCCATGGAGGCTCCCGCTACAGGAGTCGGTATCTTATGCCAGAGCGCTCTAGCCGATCTCGCCCGCGGATCGCAAAAAGAGCCATTGTAGAGCTTGGCCGTTGCGGAAAACATAAGTGCGCGCGGGATACGCGTGGCGACAGAACACGTGTGGAGCGTAGGGTCTATCGTTCTGCTGACCTCTCCCGAGCTTGGCATCCATTCCGAAGCGCGGGTCGTCTACTGTCAACGCGTGGAAAAACAGAAGTATGCTGTTGAGCTGGAACTCGTATCGCGGGAAAAGAATGGAGCAAACCGAATTAATTCGTTGCGAGAATGATGCCGGAAGATTATGTGTTGAAGCTTTACGGAGTTTGCGATTCTGCTTCGCGTTGCCCGCTGACATCCTGATTTCCCCGCGACGCCACGCCTACTAAGCCTTGCTCATGCGTGCGTCTGCCGCCGCATTGCGGGCATATCCACAAACGATAGTCCCTCTTGTCCAAATCGATTTCGGCAAGGTACATGGGCGTCCCGTCGTCGAGGCACCGCACTGCGGGAATCACTTCCAAATCATTTCTATGTCCGTTTTGGCTTGCCAGGAAATATCCACCAGAGATGCTGTAGTGGACGAGGCAACTGGCCTCCGGACAAGCAAACATTGCAGTTTTCCTGGTGTTTTGCTCGCCGTTGGAAAAGTTTTGCTTCAGCCTCATCTCCACGTGGTGCTCATAACAAAGTGCGCGAAGTGCCTCGCTTGGCTGGTTTGCAGGCATACAACCTCCTTTACGACACACTTCAACAGCGGAAGTCGCGGTTGCGGAACACGCCGGTTCCCTCAAGTCTTTGAAATCCCTACCCCAATAGTTGTTTTCTTACGCCTGCTTGGTTCTGCTGTCAAGAGGCTACTCCGTGAAAAAAATATTAAAAACGAACGGCACAATATTATTGCGACGAATAGTTATTCATTTTATCTATTGCGAACTCGGGCCGTCCGCGGCGATTTCTACGCGGCTGAGCATCTTATCGAGCTCGGCGCGGCTGTAATAGCGGCCGTTAACGACGACGCCCGCGATCTTTTGCGTGTTGGCAATATCTTCGAGAGGATTGGCGGAAAGCAGCAAAAGGTCCCCGAGCTTTCCTTTTTCGACGGTTCCGGCCTGGTCTTCGATTCCCAAAAAACGCGCAGGATTGATCGTCGCAGTTTGCAGCGCGTCCAGCGGAGTGAAACCCGCGGCCACGAATCGCTGCAATTCTTCATGCAAGCTGAACCCAGGGAAAATATGGACGCCGGCGGGCGTATCCGTTCCGGCTAGAAATGGCACGCCGGTCTTGCGCAGCATTTGCACGACTTCTAATTCTCTCTCGATGAATTGTTTGCGCGTGTCGAGATCATCCGTGCCGTAGCCTTGCGTGATTTCATCGGTGAATCGTTTCCACGTTTTGTTCTTCCATGCTGCCGGCACGTATTTCACGCGCGTGTCTTTGCTGAAGTCGCTCACATCGACGAGGTTGCCGCCGCGTTCCCACACCAGCGTGGGGCATTGCCAGGTCTGATTCTTCGCCAGAATCGCCGCCAGCGCAGCAGCGCGTGCCGCATCGTAAGTCGCAAGGAACTTCCCTTCTGTCTTGTCCCCTTTCAAGAAATCTTCCTCGTTGGGCGAGCTCCCTTCAAAAATGCCGATGAGGTGCTCGAAGCTTTTCATGCCCGTTTCAGACATTTCGCTCGCCCGGACGGAGTCGGGCACGTGTCCCTCGAAAGGTATCTGCTGCTTCCTGGCTTCTTCCGCGATGGCAAAAACTGCTTCGCGCGGAATCAGCGATTGCAGCTTGATAAAATCCGCGCCGCGTCGCTTGAGATCCGCGACGGTGCGATGCGCATCTTCCGGTGTGGCAATCGCCACGGAACTCGGAAAGCGGGGCCTGGGCCCATCCAGCATGGGCCCGGAGGTGTAAATGCGCGGGCCGACCAGGCGTCCGGCCGCAATTTCGTTGCGCCATGCCTGCACGATGTCCAGCTCGCTGCCCATGTCCCGCACGCCGGTGACGCCGTTGGCGATGAAGAGCGGCAGCGAAATATCTCGCGCATCCGGAAACCAGTCGCCAAACACCAGGTGCACGTGCATGTCCCAGAGCCCGGGGATGAGGAAAAGGCCGCGGCTATTCACGATCGGCGCATTGCGCGGATGCTTCGCCGATTTGCTCGGTTCCACGGAAGCAATGCGATTGCCTTCGAGGACTACGGTTTGTTCCGCATGCAAAGCGCCCGTACGAACATCGACGACGGTCACATTGCTGAGCACCAACTGGTCGCTCGCTGTGGGCTTCTGCGCGTGGCTCGCTGCGCCGAAACACAGGCAGAACAGAAGAACGACGCCGAAGTGCGGCTTAATGCGTTCGTGAATTTTCATTGCCCGGATACTATCTGCTTTCCGCATGGAGTTCACGCAGAACAATTCGCTTACGGCGATTCATTCCGTCATATCCGGCCGGGAGTATGATGAAAGAAGGTCCGGTCCAAGAGATGAAAGACCCGGAGAGGTCCAATGATTAAAACGGTCATCAAAGAAATAATCAAAACAATAGCCATTTGCGGAACGCTTTTGCTGGCCGCGAGCGCAGCCCTCGCCCAGGAAAAACAAACGGAAGGCGCAGCGAAACCGATGCCCATGCAGCACGAGCATCATGGATTCATGCAGGAAGGCATGCACCACGCGGTGGCGAAGGGGGTCAAGCTCGATCCGAATTTCGACATAGCCACGCATACAATCACGCTTCGCGTGGGTCCCATGAATTTGCCGGCGCACACCTCGCACATGAAAATGCCGCAGCCGCCGGACCTGATTTGGACAGTGCCCCTCGATGGCTGGCTGCTGGCGTATCACCCGAAGCTAGTCGATGCGGGCGGAAACTCCGTGCCGGGAACGGTGCTGCATCACGTGGCGTTCTGGAACGAGAATCGCGCGGATTTTCTGTGCCCTAACAAGGAAGAGCA
>WNEL01000194.1_pt1 | contig 23438 bp, 22 predicted proteins | sample 5399991 | NCBI WGS metagenome assembly WNEL01 (sample SAMN13153325, study PRJNA577476) | soil metagenome | isolation source: 20 cm grassland meadow soil pre-rain plot 2 | place: USA:California | collected 2015-09-08
CGCCGCGGCGCGCCCTCACGGCGTCTCCGGCAACAGCGCGTAGCGTTTCCGCACGGTTGAGTTCCCATTCACCTGCACGGTTTCCGAGACGGTCTTGTAGCCGGGATGCTCGATGCGGATCGTGTGGCGACCGGGCGCCACCGCGTACTCGACGACGGGCGTCTGGCCCACATCCGTGGCGTCGATGTAGACCTCGCCGAACGGGCTGGCGTCGATCGTGAGCGAGCCCTGTGACACGGCGGCTCGCGCGGGCACGGCTGGCGCGCGCGGCTGCGACCGATCGTGGCGGCGCGGCGGGGTCGCCCGGCCCGTCGCGCCGGATTCCGCGGCGGCGGCCGGGACGCGTACGGTGTCCCGAATGCGCACCGTGTCTCTGCCCACGCCTCCAGGCTGCTCCACGCCCCGCTCGAGCGCGAGATATCCGCCGACCCCGGCGGCCACGATGACGACGCCGATCACGAGGCCCGCGCGCGCGCGCTTCGGGCGCGTCTGGGCCCTGGCCGCGGGCAGCGGCGTCGTGGGCGCGCCGGTGATCTCGGTGGGGGCGTCCGGCATGACGCGGTGCCGCTGTCGCACCACTGGGCGCCCCTCGTGCGGCGGCGCCACCGGTTGCTCCGGCCAGACGGCGCTCGCGAACTCCTCCATCGTGGCGTACCGGTGGTCGGGCTCCTTGGACATCGCCCGAGAAACCGCGGCCGAGAGGAACTCCGGCACGTCCGCCCGGCGCGAAGCGGCACGCGGTGCCTCCTCGAAGATGTGCTTGTACAGGATGGTGTGCACTGAGTCGCCGGCGAAGGGGAGCTCACCCGTGACCATGCGGTAGCCCACCACGCCGAGCGAGTACTCGTCCGCGCGACCGTCCACCGCCTGGCCCTTTGCCTGCTCGGGAGCCATGTAGTGCGGCGTGCCGATGATCATGCCGGTCGCGGTGAAGCCGGTTGCGGCCTGGAGCGCCTTGGAGATCCCGAAGTCCGTCAGCATGGCCCGGCCGTCGTGGTCGAACATGATGTTGGCGGGCTTCACGTCCCTGTGCACCACGCCGCGCTGGTGCGCGTGGCCCAGGGCGCACGCCGCCTCCCACAGGATCCGTTGGATCTCGGGCACCGAGATCCCCCCTTTTCGCTCGAGCAGGTCCTCGAGCGACGTGCCCGAGACGTACTTCATCACGAAGTAGTTGAGTCCGCCTTCGCTCTCGACGCGGTAGATCGGAATGATGTTCGAATGGTCGAGCTTGGCGGCCGTCTTCGCCTCCTGCTGGAACCGCCGCACGATCTGGTCGTCCTGCGCCACATCGGGGGGCAGCACCTTGATCGCCACGTCGCGCTCGAGCGTGAGGTCGTGCGCCAGGAACACGGCGCCCATCCCGCCCTTGCCGAGCAGGCGCTCGATCCGATAGCGGCCCTCGATCAGGCGCTGGAGCCGCTCCCGCAGGAGGTCGATGTTGCTGGTGGTCGGCGGAGCACCCCCGCCGGACACGTCGGCCCCGCACGACGAGCAGTACCGGGTGTTTTCCGGCACCGGGGTGTGGCAGCGGTAGCACTCGAGCACGCCGTTGGTCATCGCGGGCTCGCCACCAATGGAACGGGCCGGAGCCGGCGCGTGACCCGCGACCGACCCTTGGCCGGCGCGGCAGCGGGGGGCGCCGGGAAGCCGTTGCCGCAGAACCCGGAGCTCAGGACCGGCTGCACGCCGACGCACACCTCGTAGGTCGTCGCCGTTCCCGCGAAGTCCACCACTGCCAGATAGTAGTCTCCGGTCGCCAGCGACGCCGTGCGATTGACGTCCGATCCGGCGGCGGTGTCGGCGAGCATCACTTGCAGCGCGGCGTCTCCGGCCTGCGGGACCTTGATGACGTACAGGTCGAGGTCCTTGAGCGAGTCCGGGTGCGCGCCGGGGAACGCGTGCAGGCGGACCTGCGCGCTCGTCGTGAGCCCGCCGTTCGTGTAATGAAACCTGATCCAGTCGACATCGTGCGGATTCTCGATCGTCAGGGTGTCACGGAACGGCGCCTGGAGGGTGTCACGCAGGTCGGCGGCGTTGCACGAGTTGTCGTCTTCATGGGCGTCGGCCGGCAACTCGCTCTGGTACCCCGCGATCACGCCCAGCCCATAGCGCCCCGGGGTCGTGTACACGGCGATCGCGTCCAGCGTTCCGGCGGCGAGGTGCTTGAAGGCCACGATCGTAGAATCGGCGACCGCCTGCGGCGGCGCGAAGGCGAGACCGTGGCACGCGTGGGAGCCCGGACCGAAGGTCCAGGCATCCTTGCCGGTCACGTAGGTCGTGCCGTTCCACCCGAGCGAATCGGTCAGATACGTGGAGAACGTCCCCGCGATCTGGGGCGCGGTGAGAATGATCGTGAGGTCGCGGGCCTCCGCCTGGCGGAACCGATACCAGTCGGCGCCCGTCTTTTCGTCCCGCCGCAGCGGCTCGAACGCGAGGGCGGGGTTGAAGAACACCAGTGCGGGCGCGGGAGCGAACGGCGGCGCGGCGTCGAGATCGAGCGGCTGCGGCGCCGTGTCGTCCGGCTCGTACAGGTCGCGCTCGACCACCTTGGTCGTCTCGCCGCGGACGAAGCCGAACACCCCGCTCCCGTTGTAGATGCCGATGATGGCGAGCGAGTCGGTGCGGGCCGGGAACGGAACCCAATAGCGCCGCCGCTGGGCGCCCGTGGCGTAGGTCGAGTCCGCAAACAGGTTGGGAATCAGGGGAGCGCCGCGCAACGTCGCCTGAAAGATCGAGTCGGCGCCGATGCCGTACAGCGTCAACATCTCGCCGTAGCGCACCGTCGTCGGGCGGATACTGTCGACTTCGATCGGCGCCGACACGCGCACCGTGTCCGCCGCCGCGAGCTGGCGCTTGTCGAAGTTCAGCGCGGCCGCCGTGATAATCGCGGTCCCGGACGTGATCCCGACGATGCGGCCCGCGGGGTCCACCGTCGCCACGTTCGGCGCGCTGGTCGACCAGACGAACACGACATTGGCGATCTGCAGCGAATCCCCCGGCCCCACCATCTGCCACGCCCGGGCCGTGGCTACCGTGTCCGCGCCGCGGAACAAGATATGAATGGGTGTGATGCTCACCCGCACCGCGTCGTCCCGCTCGGTGGGATAGACGCAGGTGGCGAGCGTCGCAGAACTCAACGACAGGACCAGCGCGGCGCTGCCGCGGAGGAGTCGCATGGGTCGGGGCCAGGCGCAGGTGGGCCCAATTTATAAGGTGCGGTCCGGCCGGGCTACGACGCCGCCGCTCACAAGCGTCCGCGGCGTTTCAATTCCAGGTACTTGGCCACCACGGCGGACGCCGCCCGCTCGGGGGGCACGTCGAGCACCAGCACGCCGGCGCGCCGCATGCGGCCCAGCGCCTCTTCCCGGGCGCGCAGCAGCTCCTCGGCCGCGGCCTTGCGAAACGCGTCGCGCGGCGTGTTGGGCCGGAGCGCCGCCACGGCGTCGACCTCCGGGTTCCGCAGCGTCACCGCGAGCGGCAGGTGACGCGGCCGCAGGCTGGCCACGTTCGCAACCAGCGCATCGGAAGCGAAGCGGTCGATCACATCGGTGAAGAGCACGGTGAGGGCCCGCTTGCGGTTGCGCGCGGCGAGATAGCGAAACGCCCCCGGGTAATCGGGCTCGACCAGCGACGTGTCCACCGCCGCCAGCACGTCGAGCACGCGTTTCAAGCCGAGCCGGCCGCGTTGCGGCGCCACGAAGTGCTGCACGCCGTCGGCGAACGCCATGACGCCCACGTTGTCGTCGTGTTGCGCCGCGACATACGCGAGCTCGAGCGCGGCCTGCACGACGTAGTCGAGGCGCGATACGCCGGCGATCTCGGCGGTCAGCAGCCGGCCCGTGTCGAGCACCAGCAGCACCTGCTGGCGCCGCTCGGCCTCGTATTGTCGCGTGATGACTTTGCGACGCTTCGCGGTCGCCTTCCAATCGATGCGGCGCAGGTCGTCGCCCGGCACCCACTCGCGCAACGATTCGAACAACCGGCCCTCGCCGAGCTGGCGGATCGGCGTCACGCCCTGTTGGCGGCGGGCGGCCCGGGCCACCGACGCCCGCAGCCGCACGGTGACGAGCGGCGGGTAGACCGCAGTATCCCACGGCAGGGCCACGCTGCCCCGCTGCACGCCGAGCCCGAGGGGCCCGACGGAGTCCACCACGAGCACTCCCGTTCCCGACCGCTCCCGGCCACGCCGCGCGGGCACGACGGCGACCGTGTCGCGCGCGTCGCCCCGCGGCGGGACGGCGATCGCGCGCGGGGGCTGAGTGCCGCCCAGCAACTCGGGGCGCACCTCGCGCAGTCGCAGCCGTGCCTGGTGCGGCGCCGTATTGCGCCAGTGGTAGCTCACCTCCCCGGCCCGGCCGAGCGAGAAGGCGGGCGGAGCCTCCCGCGCCACCGTCAGGCCCCCTTCCCCCAACCGCACCGCGCGCCGCGCGTCGAGCCACACCGCGGCGAGCAGCGCCGCGTCGGCGACGAGCATTGCGTCGAGCGCCCAGGCAATCCACACGCCGGCCACGCCCCACGCGGCGAGCGCCACGCCCACGCCCAGCGCCCGGGGCGTCCAGAGAATGCCCGCCCGTGTGCCGACCACGTACCACAGCGTCCAGAACGCGGCGACGGTCGCCGTACAGCCCAACCACTGGAGTGGGGTCACGCCGTCGGGACTTCGGTCTTGTCGAGGATCGCCTTGAGGGCGGCGTCGGCCTCACGCCCTCGAGCTCGAGCTCGGGCGCCACGTTCACGCGGTGCCGCAGCACGGCGGACGCCAGCGCCTTTACGTCGTCCGGAATCACGTAGTCGCGCCCGTCCACAAGCGCGGCGGCGCGCGCCGCCTTGAGCAACGACACCCCGGCGCGCGGGCTTGCGCCGAGCGTGAGCGACGCCGCATCGCGCGTGGCGCGCACGATCGCCGTGATGTACGCGGTGATCTGCGGCTCGACGCGCACCGCCTCGACGCGCTGGCGCAGCCGCTCCAGACCGGCGCCGTCCGAGACGGGACTCACGCCGTAGGTCGCGGGCCGGTCCGCCTCGAAGCCCGCGACGTAGCGGGTGAGGATGCCCTGCTCGTCCGTCGCGTCGGGGTAATCCACCAGAACTTTCGTCATGAAGCGGTCGAGCTCCGCCTCGGGAAGCGGGTACGTGCCCTCGAACTCGATCGGGTTCTGGGTGGCGAACACCGTGAACGTGGCGGAGAGCGGGTAGCTCACGCCGTCGACCGTCACCGTGCGCTCCTGCATCGCTTCGAGCAGCGCCGCCTGCGTCTTGGCCGGTGCGCGGTTGATCTCGTCGGCGAGCACCAAGTCGGCGAAGATCGGGCCGGGCCGGAACGTGAACTCATGCGAGCCGGTGAGGATCGATACGCCGGTGATGTCGGCCGGCATCAAGTCGGGGGTGAACTGGAGCCGCTGGAACTTGACGTCGAGCGCGAGCGCGAGGGTGCGCACGAGCAGCGTCTTGGCGGTCCCGGGCACTCCCTCGAGCAGCACATGGCCGCGCGCCAGCAGGCACACCAGCACATCGCGCGTGGCGGCCTGCTGCCCCAGGATCACCTGCTGCAGCGCGTCTAGGATGCGGCGCGCGGCGTCGGCGGACGTAGCTCCTCCCACACATCCTCCGCGGCTTGGGCGGCTGCGAGCGCCCGCTCAGGGCCGCCGGGTTGGGTGATGAGCCGTTGCAGCCGGCGCACGGCGTCTCGTCCCGCCGCGCTGGGCAGCGCGAGTTCGAGCGCCGCGAGCCAGGACCGCTGTTCGTCGGGGCGCAGCGCTCCCGTGCGGCCGAGCCGGCGGCGCAGCCCGGACACGGTGAGCGCCACTGCGGTGTCGACGCCCGCGGCGCTCTCGAGCCCTGCGGCCAGCGCCTCCAGGTGCTCGAGGGGCGACCGGCGGCGGGTCGCGACGGCCCGGCGGGGCGGGCCGAACCGCACCGCCGTCACCGCGAGCCCCGCCAGAAGCACGGCGACGAGCTGGAGGATCGCCCAGCCGCCCGGCGTTCCCGCGAGCCAGCCGAGCAGCACCGCCGCCATCGATCGTCCCCGCCCGAACCCCTGATGGTATTCGTCCCACACCACGCTCCCCCGCCGCGCCGGCGTCAGCAGCGGAGCCACGAAGTACGGCACGTCGGTCGACCGCCAGACGCGGTTGCGGAAATACCCCGGGTCGGCGACGAGTGTCACGCTGCCTCCCCCCTGATAGTGGAGCCGCAGCACCGCCGGGCGCCCATCGGTCAGGTGCAGCAGGGTGTCCTCCGCAGGCGCCGGAACGGTCTCGCACTCGCCTTCCTCCAGCTGCCCGGCCCGCACCCGCAGACGCGACTCGGCCGCCCCGTCATCCCGCCGTGGCTTGAGAAAGTCGGCGACCGGGGGCAGGGTAAGCGAGCGCGACGGCGCAATGACGCGAAAGCTGTCGCGCGGGAAGAACACCTCCTCGTTGTTCGTACGCCAACCCACGCACCGCGTGATGCCCCCACCCGAGCCGGCGACTACCACGCGGCCGCCCGAGCGAACGAACCGCATCACCTGCGCCAACTCGGCCGGGTAGAGGCCGCGCGGTGGATCGAGCACCAGCAGCACCGCAGGCGGGGCCCGGTGCGTCGTGTCACGGGCGAAATCAAAGAGCGCCGAGCGCCGCCGCTCGACCGGGACCCGGAGCCGCGCCAGCACATCGTACACGGCGCGACTGCCTTGCGGGCCGGAGACCAGGGAGGAGGTGCGGAAATCGAGCGGCGGCGCGCTGGCACCGCGACTCCCGGCGACGAAGGCCACGGCCACCGCCAAGGCGAGCGCGAGCGCGAGCCCTAGCTCAAGCCGTCGCGACATGCCGGAAGACCGTCTCGGCCGCGACCCCGAACTCGCGGTAGACGTCCGCGTCGCAGGGGACGGCACCAAACAGGTGCCGGTACAACCGGGCTACGAGATCGGCCAGCGACGCACGGCCGGACTCGTCCAGCCGGGCCTCGCGGACGTACTCGGCGGGCGTCTTCGACGGATGAAAGGTGAGCGCATGTCGCCGCTCCAGCTCGAGGATCAGCGCGACGAACCGGTGCGCCAGCGCCTCCGCGTAGCGTCCCGCACGGGCCAGTTCGTCAGCGCGCTCGCGGTGCGCCCTGGCATCCTCGAACCGTGGCCCGCCCCCCGCCGGCCGCCCCGATCCGGTCGGGGTGCGTCCCGCCGGGCGCGCGATGCGCCACAGCACATAGCCGACGTGCAGCACCAAGCCCGCGAGGATCAGGATCAGCACCGCGAGCAGCACCTTGAACCCCGCCGGGTGCGTTGCGTGCAAGGTCCCGATCCAGTCGAGCAGCCGGTACCACAGCTCGCGCACCCACTCCCCGAAGCTGCGCCGCCCCGCCCAGGCGTACTCCGGCCGCCCGAACACGTCGCCCAGCGCGCGCCGCAGCGAGTCGGAGGGCGGCACCGCTTGCAGCACCGCGCCGGGCTCTCCGGTCAGATGATCCCCAGACGCTGACCCAGGACCTGCAGGTCGAATGCCTCACGGCGCACGCGCAGGTCGTAGTACATGAGGGTGATCACGGCCGCGAGCACCGGCGCCAACGCGAGCGGCGCGACGAACCCCACCGCAGTCAGCGCCACTCCCAGCGGCGGCGCCGAGCCCAGGAAAGCGGCCCCGAGCCCGCGGAACACGAGGGACGGAATCAGGTTGGTCAGCAAGAACGCCACGACGGCCAGGCCCAATACCTTCAGCTTGAAGCTCCGCGTCAGCTCCCAGGAGCGGCCGAACGCGTCGAATGAGCTACCCAGCTCCTCCAGGACGACCACGGGGGTCGTCAGGCCGTACCCGCAAGCCACGTAGATGATGAACCAGCAGCCCCCCACGACCAGCGCGACGGTCAACAGCGCACCGGCCCCCCGGAACAGCGTCGCGCCGACGCCTGCGACGACGCCGACCCCGAGCGTGATCAGCATGAGCACGATGCCCTTGCCGAATCCCACAGCGGTGAGCGGCCACAGTCTCGACCAGCCCAGCGACAGCGCATCCCGGAGGCGCGGCTCGCGGCCGAGATACGAGTCGGAGATGACGCGGATCGTACCGGCCGTGAGCACCAAGCTCGCCACGTAATAGACGAGGCCGACGGGCACGAGATACAGCAGCGCTCGGACCGGGTTCTGCTGCAGCTCCGCAATCGCGCGCAGCCCGAAGTACACCAGCAGCACGAGGGGCACGGATAACGCCGCCATGGCGAGCTTCAGAAACAGCCCGAAGTGCCGGCGGTAGATCATGAGTGACCCGTCGAGGATCTCGCCAAAGTCCATGGGCCGGAGGTCGGGCATCCGCGACTCGCTCCTGTGACGGTGTCGCGATAAGATGAGGACGTGAACGCGCCCGCGCGAGTCCCGGCCTCACCATCAGAGCTACGCCAGCAGCTCGACATCGAGACCCCAGAGCACGTCGCCGTGCGCCTGGAGCTGGCGGGGGTGGGCTCGCGTGCTGCCGCCGCGCTGGTAGACACAGTGATCGTGTTCGCGGTGCTGGTGGGGCTCCAGTTCGCCGCCGGCGCGACCGGACTGTGGCACGTCGGGGCAGCGCTCGAGGGCTGGGTGCTGGCGCTGGTGATCTTGCTCTCGTTCCTGATGTTTTTCGGCTACTTCGCCGCCTTCGAGGCGCTGAACGGCGGCCGGACGCCCGGCAAGCAGGTACTCGGGATCCGCGTCGTAATGGAGACCGGCCATGCCGTGACCCCGACGGCTGCCACGGTGCGCAACCTCGTCCGGCTGCTCGACTGCTACTTCCCCCTGGTGCCGCTCCTGCCGGGGCTGGTGATGGTCTTTCTGCACCCTCGCAACCAGCGGCTCGGCGACTTGGCGGCGGGGACCGTCGTGGTGCGCGACCGCCCGGTGGACTGGGCCCTCGGGCCCGCCCCTGCCGCGGCCGAAGAGGCGCTTGAGACGGGGCCACCGGAGCTCACCGACGACGAGTTCCGACTGCTCGACCAGTTCCTGGCACGAGCGGGCCAGCTCGACCCGGCCCTCCAGGTGCGGATGGCGACGGAGCTCGCCCGTCGTTTCCAAGACCGCATCCCGCGTCGCACCGTGGACGCCGACGCCTATCTCACCACGCTTCTCACCGAGGAGCAGCGCAAGCGGCGGAGCCGGTTCGCGACCCGCGTGCAGACCGGCGCGGCTGGACGGACGACCGTGACGGCGGAGCGGTTTGTGGCCGGGAAACGGGACGCGTGGGCCGCCTTCCATGCTGTCGCCGCGCGCGTAGAGCGCTCGGGAGTCGGCGCCCTCGCGGCGGGGGAGATCCCGGCGTTCGCCGCGCGCTACCGTGAAGTGACCGCCGATCTCGCCCGGGCCCGGACCTACGGGGTCGAGCGGCGGGTGATCGAGTATCTCGAGCGCGTCGTGAGCGCGGGCCACAACGCGCTGTACCGAGCACGGGGGCGTCCCCGCGCGCCACTCGCCCGCTACCTGGTGCAGGACTTCCCCGCCGCGGTCGTTCAGTCATGGCGCCACGTGCTCGCCGCATGCTTGCTCTTTACCGTCCCCGCCGCCGTCGGCTACGGCTTGATCCGCGGCCGGCCGGAGCTCGCCGACGACGTCCTGCCGCCCGTCATGGTGAGCCGTGCCGAACAGGCGGCGGAGCACGAAGCGCGCGGGATCGGATACGCCCAATCGCCGAACGAGGAGCTCCCGGTCATCGCTTCGGCGATCATCAGCAACAACATCGGCGTGGCGTTCTGGGCATTCGTGGGCGGTATGCTGGCGGGGACGCTGACCGCGCTCGTCCTCGTCAGCAACGGGATGAGCCTGGGCATGGGATTCGGGTTGTTCGTCAATTATCACGCGGGCGCCTACCTGGGGACGTTCGTCGCGGGGCACGGCGTGCTCGAGCTGACGGCGATCTTCATTGCCGGGGGCGCCGGGTTCCGCCTGGCCGGCGCGCTCGTCGCCCCGGGAGACCTGGCGCGCAAGGACGCGCTCGTGCTGGCGGGCCGGATCGCGGCTCGCATGATCGGCGCCGTCGTCTCGCTGCTCGCGCTCGCCGGCACGATCGAGGGGTTGCTCTCGGCGAGCGACGCCCCGGCGGCGCTCAAGTACGCTGTGAGTGCCGCGACCGTCATCCTGCTGGGGCTTTATCTGTGGAGCGGGTGGACCTATCTGAAACGAACCGAGCCAGCGCCGTCCACCCTTTAGGGTGGAAATCCCCAAAGGCCATTTGTAATCGGTGGCCACGGCAGCCACGCGTAGCGGACGAAACTCACCCGGCGCGAGTACCACCAGCGCGCCGGCGGGGAGTACCGCGGGCGGTGCCGCCGGCTCACTCGTCCAGAGCTTGCAGGATCTGGCGCATTTTGCGGGCGAGGCTCTCGATCTGCTTCAAGCTCCCGACCGTCTCTGCGTCGAAGCGATCAACGTTGAGGAGCAGCAGCTGGGTTTCCGCCAGGATCGCCGCCAGCGGGTTCGCCAGGTCGTGCCGGAGCGTACGCAGCGGGTCACCGGCCTGGGCCATCACAGCAAGGAACGGTAGAGATCGCGCAAGTGATGGTCCCGCAGGTCGCGGACCGACTGCCACAGATCCGGCTCCGACGTCGCGCAGAAGATCTCGGCGGTGGAGCGCTCCGCCTCGGTGTCTGGCGCCCCGAACAGGATGCGGCCGCGCCAGATCCCGTCCTCAGTCCGGCGTACCAGGAGACGTATGGCGATGAGTTGTCCGTCGAATCGGATGGGGGGAAGGTCGTGAACGACCGCGTCGTTAGAGTCGGGTGCGCTATAGCGTGCCGATTGTGCGGGCATGCGTCGCCCTAGGGCTGGTTTGTCCAAAGATATAAGCCGGCGATACTTACGCAATACGGAAACACGGTGAAAGGCCGGCGAAGGGCCGGGGAAGGGGGAAGGGGCCCCGCCCCCTTCCCCGGCCGTTCACGGGCTTTTCACCGGCTTTTTACAGTCGAAATGGTATCGGCGTGAACGTGACGAGGAACAGGATCAGCCCAATCCACGCGAGCAGGGTCCGCGACCGTGGCAGCGGCCGCTGTCCGTCGAGCACCGGCGGATGGCCGAGGCGGCCGCGCGACAGTACCAGCACGAGCGCTCCCCAGAGCAGCCAGCCCCTCCAGTAGACGCCGAGCGCCACGATCAGCGCCCAGAAGCCTATGGCGACTCGGGCGTGCCAGCGCGGCAGCGCCCCGAACAGGATGTGCCCGCCGTCGAGCTGGGAGATGGGCAGGAGGTTGAGCATCGTGACGAACACGCCGAGCCAGCCCGCGAACGCGACCGGATGAAGCACAATGGCCGGCGTTGACCCGCTCACGAGGTGACGCAGCGCGAGCGTGAGGATCGAGTCGCCGAGCACGGCGTAGCTGTCATCGAGCCCCAGCAGCATCCCGCTCGGCGACGCGCGAGCGGTCGGCGCATGACTCATCGCCAGCCCGATCGCGAGCACCGGCAGCGCCACCACGAGCCCTGCAATCGGCCCGGCGATGCCCACGTCGAGCAGCTGACGCCGGTCCGACACGACGGTGCGCAGCCGGATGAACGCCCCCATCGTGCCGATGGACCACGGGACGACCGGGGCGGGAATGAAGTAGGGCGGCGACACATCGAGCCGATAGCGCCGTGCCGTGAGGTAATGGCCCAGCTCGTGACACAGCAGGATGGTGAGGAGCGGCGCGGCGAAGGAGAGCCCGGTTGCCCAGGCGTGGACGAAGTCCGCCGGGAAGGGGTACGTGCCGAGCACGAGCGCCAGCGGATTCGGGTCGAACGGGATGGCGCCCTTGAGCACGGCGCCCACGAACGTGGTGGTAAAGAGCGTCGCCGCGAAGAGCAGCAGGTGCAGCGCCCACGCCTCGCGGTGTCGACGCCCGAGCGGGCGCGTCAGCACCAAGTGGCGTCCGTCCGGCTCGTCGGACCAATAGGAGGTGCCGGGCCAGCGTTCCAGCGCCGCGGCCAGCGCTGGGGAGGGCCCGGCATGCGCCGGATGTACAAGCGCGTCAATCACTTCCCGGTCCGGGAGCGCTGCCGTCCGCCAGGCGAGCAGGAACTCGCTCAGGTCCATAGACGTACTTGACGGCGGGTGCGCCGCGGCCTAGTATAGATTTGCACTCCTTCGAACTCCCAAAGAACCCATTTTCAACCGGTTACTCCCCCATCCCCGGGGTACGCCCGCCGTAGCACACACGGAGCAGAGCACACGTGGATATCGCTGAACTGAAGAAGAAGTCCGTCGCGGAACTACACGCGATGGCCGAAACCCTGAACATCACCAACTACTCAGGGCTTCGCAAGCAGGATCTCATCTTTCGCATCGAGCAATCGCTCCTCGATTCCGACACGGTGCTACACGGCGAGGGCGTGCTCGAGATCCTTCCCGAAGGCTACGGATTCCTCCGCAGCCCCGACTGGAACTACCTCTACGGCCCGGACGACATCTACGTCTCGCCCAGCCAGATCAAGCGGTTCGATCTGCGCACCGGCGACACGATCATGGGCCAGGTGCGTCCCCCCAAGGAGGGGGAGCGCTACTTGGCACTCCTCAAAGTCGAGACCGTGAACGGGGAGGAGCCGGAGAAAGCAAAGCACCGCGTCGCATTCGACAACTTGCGGCCGCGCTATCCCGAAGCGCGGATCCGCCTCGAGCGCAAGGACGCCGATCTGTCGATGCGGGTGATGGACATTCTCTGCCCCATCGGCAAGGGCCAGCGTGGCCTGATCGTGTCGCCGCCCAAGGCCGGCAAGACCATCCTGATGCAGAAGCTCGCCAACGCGGTCATCGAGAACCACCCGGAGATCTACCTCATCGTGCTGCTGATCGACGAGCGGCCGGAAGAGGTGACCGACATGGAGGAGAACGTGAAGGGAGCGGAGGTGATCTCCTCCACGTTCGACGAGCCAGCGGACCGGCACGTCCAGGTCGCGGACATGGTGATCGAAAAGGCGAAGCGCCTGGTGGAGCACGGGAAGGACGTGATGATCCTGCTCGACTCCATCACGCGGCTCGGCCGCGCTCACAACGTGGTAGTGCCGCACTCCGGCAAGATCCTCTCCGGCGGCGTGGACGCGAACGCCCTCCAGAAGCCCAAGCGGTTCTTCGGCGCCGCGCGCAACATCGAGGGCGGCGGCTCGCTCACGATCATCGCGACGGCATTGATCGACACCGGCTCGCGCATGGACGAAGTGATCTTCGAGGAGTTCAAGGGCACCGGCAACATGGAAGTCATCCTCGACCGTCGCATCGCCGACCGGCGCGTCTACCCGGCGATCGAGGTCCAGCGCACCTCGACCCGTAAGGAAGAGTTGCTCCTCACCAAGGAAGAGCTCAACAAGGTCTACCTGCTCCGCAACTTCCTCTCCGACATGCCGCCCGTCGAGGCGATCGAGTTCCTGCTCGAGCGCATGAAGCGGACCAAGACCAACGTGGAATTCTTCGCGACGATGGCTCAGGGGTGACGGCGGGAGGCCGGTTGTTGGCCGTGGACTGGGGCGAGCGCCGCATCGGCCTCTCCCTGTCCGACGAAAGTCAAAGGCTCGCTCAGCCGCTCACCACCCTCACGCGCCGCGCCGGCAAGCGCTTCCCGATGCACCAGCTGCGCACGCTGCTCGAGCAGCACGCCGTGGCCGGCGTGATCGTCGGCTTGCCGCTCGACGAGCAGGGCGAGGAGGGGGCGCCGGCGCGGGCCGCGCGCGAGCTCGCGGCCGCGATCGGCCGCCAGACTGGACGGCCGGTGGAGTTGTGGGACGAGCGCATGACCACGGCGCGCGCGCTCCAGGCAGTGCGCGAAATGGGAGGCTCGGCCCGGGGTCGCAAGGGGGACGTCGACGCGCTGGCCGCGACGCTGCTGCTGCAGCACTATCTGGATGCGCGGCGGGGATCCGCCACTTGAGAACGCGAAACGCGGAAGTCGGAACGCGGAACAGAGCAGGGAATGTCGAGCGCCTGTTCCGGCTTCCGCGTTCCGCGTTCCGCGTTTTGTTCGCGGGTGCCCTCGCGGCCTGCGGGCGCTCCGACGGCCCGCGGGTCACCGTGACCATTCCGGCTGGCGCCACCCTCGACGCCACCATCGACTCGCTCGCCGCAAACCGGGTGCTCAGCCATCCCGGCTCGTTTCGGCTGTACGCGAAGGTGCGCGGGCTCGGGGGGTCGCTAAAGAGCGGCGTCTACCTGCTGCGGCAGGGCGAGTCGTGGGGCGAGGTCGTGGCCACGCTCGAGCGCGGGCGCGGAGTCGAGCAGCGCTTCACGGTGCGGGAGGGCCTGCGGCTCGGCGAGGTCGCGGACCTCGCGCGTGCTCAGCTCCGAATTCCGCGAGACTCGTTCCTCGCGGCCGCGGAAGACTCCGTGCTGCTCGCCGGGCTAGGGCTGCCCGACGAGGCGCCGAGCGCTGAGGGATACCTGTTTCCCACGACGTACCTGCTGCCGCTGCACATCGGGGCGCGAGAGCTGGTCCGCGTGATGACGCACCAGTTCGCCGAGCAGTGGGGCCCCGAGTGGCAGGTCCGCCTCGATTCCCTCCACTTCTCGCGCCACGAGCTCGTCACCCTCGCGTCGATCATCGAGGCGGAGGTGCGCTACGACCCCGACCGGCCGTTCATCTCCGCCGTGTACCACAACCGGCTGCGGCGAGGGATGCGGCTCGAGGCGGACCCGACCGTGAGCTACGCGTACGGCCGGCGCCTGAAGCGGGTGTGGGAGAAGAACCTCGCGGTGCGCTCGTCCTACAACACCTATCTGCACGCCGGGCTGCCGCCGGGTCCGATCGCGCAGCCCGGGCGCGCGAGCCTCGCGGCGGCCCTCTATCCGGCGGATGTGCCGTTCCTCTACTTCGTGGCGCAGAGCGACGGCAAGCACATCTTCTCCGCCACGTACACCGAGCACCTCGCCGCGATCCGGCGCGTCAAGGAAATGCGGCGCGCAACGCGCGTGTCGCAGCGGCCGGCTCGCTAGCGCTCCAAACGGCGGCGCTCACCGCCACCCCCGCCGCCGCGGCGTGCGCCAGCGCGCCCGCGTTCGCCGCCGTGATGCCGCCGATCGCGATGACGGGCACCCCGGCGGGCGCGAGCCGCGCCAGCGCCGCGAACCCTTCCAGGCCAAGCGGCGGCCCGGCGTCGGGCTTAGTGGTCGTGGCGAAGCACGGGCCGACGCTCCAATAGTCGGCGGGCCAGCCCTGGACCCGGGCCGCTTCAGCGGACGAGCCGACGGAGATGCCCAGGAGGAAGCCGGGCGGCACGTGGGGCCTGAGCCGGTCGAGCGGCGGGTCCTCCTGACCCAGGTGGGCGCCCGCCGCATTCGCCGCGAGCGCGACGTCCACCCGGTCGTTCACGATCACGGGAACGCTCAGGGCACCCACCAGCGCCCGAGCCAGGGTCAGCACGTCGCGCGGCGCGGCGTCCTTGAGGCGCACCTGGATCATCGTCGCCCCGCCGGCCAGCGCCCGGCGGCACGCCTCGATCGGGTCGCGCCCCTTGAGAAGCGCGGCATCCGTGATCACCATCAAGCGCAACAAAGCCTCGAGTGCCATGAGCAAGACTCTGCGTGGACTGCGCGGCGCGACGACCGCCACCGCGAATACGAGCGAGGCGATCCTGGACGCGACCGCCGAGCTGCTGCGGGCGCTGCAGCACGCCAACGGCTTCAAGCCGGAAGATGTGGAGAGCGCAATCTTCACGTCGTCGCCCGACTTGACTGCCGAGTATCCCGCGCGCGCCGCGCGCGGCCTCGGCTGGCTCGACGTCCCCCTGCTCGGCGCCGCGGAGGTGGCCGTCCCCGACGGCCTGGCGCGTTGCATCCGCGTGCTGCTGCACTTCTACACGACCAAGCCCCAGCGCGAGCTGAAACATACGTACCTGCGCGGCGCCGCAAAGCTGCGGCCGGACCGCCCGCCGTCGTGTTGAACATCCGAGGAGGTTCGGGCGAGATGCAGCCTCGAGTCACTCGGCGAGCGGGGGTCTCAGCGTTGCCGCTCCTGCTGAGTCTCGGAGCCATCGCTCGGTCGCCAGCTCAGACGCTCCGAGGTGAGTTGGTCGGAGCGACCACCGGGCTGCCGGTGGCGTTCGGACTGATCTCACTCCTCGACTCAGCGCGGCTGGAACGCGACCGAACCGTAACGGCAGTCGACGGACGCTTCGTGCTTCGAGCACCAGGCCCCGGCGAATACCGCCTTCGCGCCCTGCGGATCGGGTACCGGCGCTGGGACTCGCCGCCTCTGCGGCTCTCGGCCGGGGAGACTCTGGACTACCGCATCGAGATGCCGGAAGTCCCCGTGCAGCTCGCCAGCATCACGGTGGAACGGCGCAATCGTTGCCGCGTGCGGCCGGCGGAAGGGGAGTCGGCCGCGACGCTGTGGGAAGAGGTCACAAAGGCGCTGCGCGTCACTCAGGTGACGCTCGAGCGGAAGCTCTATCGGTTCCGTACGGAGACGTTTCGGCGAACCCTCGACCGGGCACTGAAGCCTCTGGAAGAGCAGCGGGACAGCGCGCTCGGGTTCGGTGGCTGGTCGTTCGTAAGTCTGCCGCCCGAGAGCCTGGCCCGCCGTGGGTTCGTGTATGACTCGACTGGTGGTCCGGTCTTCGTGGCGCCGGACATTCAGGTCCTCCTGTCGGACCCGTTTCTCGAGTCCCACTGCTTCAAGGTTCAATCACCCGCCGGCAACGACACGGCTCTTGTCGGGCTCGCATTCGAGCCGGTCCCCAGGCCGCAGCGCCGCGATATCGCCGGCGTGCTGTGGCTCGATCGTCGCACGGCGGAGCTCAGGGTCGTCGAATACCATTACACCAACCTCGACCCATGGATGCCTGGCGCGCGCGCCGGCGGTCGCGTCGAATTCCATCAATTGCCGGACGGCGCGTGGTTCATCCGCGGCTGGTCGATCACGGTCCCCATTCTACGGTTCAGGGCGGGCGCGTCGAGGGCCGACCTCTCTGGGTTCAGACAGGGGGGCGGGCAGGTCCGCGAGGTCCTAACGGCCGGAGGGCGGCCAATACTCACGTTTCCGTGAGCGCCGTGAGCACCGCCATCGTCTCCGCCAAGGGGGCCGCACGCTGGCAGGCGGGCCATCCGTGGATCTACCGCACGGATGTCTACGACGAGCCGCGTGATAGTGCGGGCATCGTGAGCGTCGCCGACCGGCGCGGCCGCCATCTCGGCCAAGCGCTCTACTCCCCCAAGTCCGAGATCCGACTGCGGCTGCTGACGCGCGGCCGCGAACCGATCGACGCGGGCTGGTGGGGCGGGCGAATCGCCGCCCGCGCCGCCCGCCGGGCGGGCATCGCGGCCACGGCGTACCGGATCGTACACGCCGAGGGCGACGGCCTGCCGTCACTGGTCGTAGACCGCTACGGGCCATACGTCGTGGCGCAGCTCCTCTCGGCGGGGATCGAGCAGGCGCGCGCCGACGTGGTCGCCGGGATCCGAACGGCGCTCGCGCCCGCAGGGCTGCTGCTCCGCAACGACGTCGCGATCCGGCGACACGAGGGGCTCCCCCTCGAGGTCGTTCCGGTGTTCGGCACCGTTCCCGACGCGGTGGAGGTCGAGGAAGACGGCATCCGCTACCTCGCCGCCCCGCGCACCGGGCAGAAGACGGGGGCGTTCCTCGACCAGCGCGAGAACCGGGCGCTCGTCGCCAGGCACGCCGGCCCCGGCCGGGCGCTCGACTTGTTCGCGTACCATGGGTCGTTCGCGCTGCACCTGGCGCGCCGGGCCACGACCGTGACCGCGGTCGACTCCAGTGGGGAGGCGCTGGCGCGCGGCGCGGAGAACGCGAGCCTCAACGGCCTCGCCAACATCACCTGGCGCGAGGCGAACGCGTTCGACCTGGCGCGCGAACTGGAACGCCGGGACGAGACCTTCGACACCGTCGTGCTCGACCCGCCCGCGTTCGCCAAGACCAAGCAGAGCGTCCCCCGCGCGCTCGCCGGATACAAGGAGATCAATCTCCGCGCGATGCGCCTGCTGTCCTCCGGAGGCGTGCTCTTCACCTGCTCCTGCTCCTATCACGTCAACCGCGCGGTGTTCGCGGAGATGCTCGCCGACGCGGCGCGGGACTCCGGCCGGCGGCTCGAGCTGGTCGCGCTCACGGGCGCCGGACGAGATCACCCCGAGCTTGTCAACGTCCCCGAGACGGGGTACTTGAAGGGGGTGCTGCTGCGGGCCGTTGACTAAACCGGCCCGCCTTACAAGCTTGCATCCCATGCCGCTTTCCCGGCCCGAGGGGCGCCCCGAGACCGCCCTCGTCCGCCGAGTCTTCATCGGCCTCCTGGTCGCCAACCTGATGGTCGTGGCGGCCAAGTTTTTCGTGGGTCTGCGCGCCGGCTCGCTCGCCATCCTCGGCACCGCCCTGGACTCGTCCGTGGACGCGCTGAACAACGTCCTCGCCCTGATCGTCGTGCGCGTAGCCGCGAAGGCGCCCGACGAGGACCACCCCTACGGACACGGCAAATTCGAGACGCTGGGCGCCCTCGGCATCGTCGGGTTCCTCTCGATCACGTGCTTCGAGCTAGTCCGCGGCGCGGTGAACGAGCTGCTGCAGGGCGCCCACCCAGTAGGTGTGACCGACTCACAGCTCGCCGTGCTCGTGCTCACACTGGGCGTCAACCTCGTGATCGCGTGGTACGAAAACCGCCGTGGCCGCGAGCTCAAGAGCGAGCTGCTCGTCGCCGACGCGGCGCACACGCGCACGGACGCGCTCATTACCGTGGGCGTCCTCATCGGCGTGCTGTTTGCCCGGCAAGGGTGGTGGTGGGTCGACCCGGCGATCGCCATCGTGGTAGCGCTGTTGATCGTGCTCGTGGCCTACCGCATCCTCGGGCGCACCGTTCCGGTCCTCGTGGATGAGCGGGCTCTCCCCACCGGCGAGATCCGGCAGACCGCGGAAGGCGTGCCGGGCGTGAAGAGCGCCTACGGAATCCGCTCGCGCGGACCCTCGGACCTGCGGTACGCCGAAGTGACGATCGCCGTCGATCGCAAGGCCGATGTCGCCGCAGCCCACGCGATCGCCGACCAGGTGGAGGAGCGCCTCAAGAACGACCTCCAGCTCCATGAGGTGACGGTGCACGTCGAGCCATGCTGAACGCCCTGCACGACGAACACCGCTCGCGCATCGCGCGCCGGCCGCCCCGCTCGCTCAAGCAGGAGTACCAAGAGTTCCTGTTGCAGCGCATCGAGGAGTACAAGAACAGGCTGTCGCGCGCGGAGCTGCTCGAGATCGGAGACGAAGCCGTGCGCGAGCTGGAGGAGAGCTCGGCCGGCCAGTACCTGCTCACCGAGGTGCTGTTGCTCGAGCACGTCGACCGGATCATCGCGCGGCGGCTCCGGCTGCCTGCGTTCCCCCGCTGGCGCTCGAAGCACCGCGCGCTGCGCGCCGCCCAGCGCGAGCCGACGCACTGGGGCCTCGAGCCCGACGGCCCGCTCGTGAGCTGCGCGGCGCGGCTCGAGCCCGGCGACCTCGCCCTGGTCCTGGGCGCGGCGGCCCTGCCGGCAGCGCTGTACCTCGCGGCGCACGACGCCGAAGTGTTCCTGCTCGATCAGGACCTCGGCGCGATCGAAGCCGCCGAGGGCCGCGCCGTCACGGAGCAGCTCGCGGGCCGGTTTCAAGCCCTCGTAATCCACTGGGGCAGTTGGCTGCCCGACGTAGCGCCGAGCCTCGTCGTCCTCGACCCGGCGGCGCTCGCCCCAGCGCGTGCCCGCGACCGGAGCGCCGTCATCGCGGACCTGAAAGCACGTACGCGGCCGGGGGGCGTCCATATCGTGCTGCCGAGCCCCGCCGCGAACGAGGTGATCCCGCTCGGTCCGGAAGCGCTGCAGGCGCACTACGGCGGCTGGCTCATCACCCGCCGCCGCCGCACCAAGGCCGGAGCCGGGTTCACGGCCACGAAGCCCGAGCGTCAGGCAGACACGGCGGTGAACGTGTCGGAGTAACCACTCCGCCGCGCCCCCCTCCCGTTACACGTTGCACGGCAACACGTTGCACGAGCGATCTGGTGGCAGGTCCTTTGCTTCGCGCGACGTGTAACCTGCAACGTGGGAACGCCCTTTCAATGACAATGACCAGTCTGCCTTTAGTCTTGGACGATGAGCCCATCGGCATCATCCTGAGTGTCGGCCGACAGATGCTCCGCCCAGCCAAGATCTGGGCCTACTGCTGGTTCACCGACGAGGGCGGGGCGGACGACCACACGCACCGCCACCTGCCCGAGCACGTCGACTAAGTAGGCATCGAGGGCCGGCACCAGCCGGCCCTTTCAGTTGTCGCCGCTGTCGCCGCGTCGGCCCGTAGCGCTAATCGTATCTGCCAAGCACGCCAACCACTTAGGGTTGCCGTGCGCTCCTCGCGAGTTCATCTTCCTCGCATGAGCAGCATCACCATCAACGGCCGCACCGTCTCCGCCCAGCCCGACCAGACGATTCTCGACGCCGCCCGGGCCGCCGGCATCGACGACATCCCAACCCTGTGCTGGTATCCCAGGCTGCCCATCGTAGGAAACTGCCGGATTTGCCTGGTGTCGGTGGAGGGCCAGGCGAAGCTCTTGCCTGCCTGCGCGACGCAGGTGGCGGATGGTATGGTGGTGCAAACGGAATCGCACGCCGCCGTCGAGAACCGGCGTGGCGTCCTGCGGCTGCTGCTCGAGCGCTACCCCGGCGACCATCTGGTGAACGGCGGCCGCGCCCAGCCCCGCAACGAATTCGAGCAGTACGTCGTCCGTTACGGCGTCGTGCCGACGCCGCCGACGTTGCGCGACCTCCCGCTGCGCCACGGCGACGAGCGTCCGGGCGACTCCATGATCCGCCACGACATGAGCACCTGCATCCTGTGCACGCGCTGCGTGCGGGCGTGCGAGGACATTCAGGTCGTGGGGGTCCTGGACGTCGGCCAACGCGGCGAGCACACCGAGATCATCGTCGGCGCCGACGGCGACCCCGACAGGGCGGGCTGCACCTGGTGCGGCGAATGCGTCCGCGTCTGCCCCACCGGCGCGATCTTCGAGGTGATGCCGCGGGAGCGCTTCGCCCCTGAGCAGGTGCGCCACCCCGACAAGATCGTCCGCTCCGTGTGCCCGTACTGCGGCGTGGGCTGCCAGGTCGACCTGCATGTTGCCGACGGCAAGGTCCTCCGCGTCACCTCGCCCGACATCGAGCTCGACACTCCCAACCAGGGCTCCACGTGTGTGAAGGGCCGGTTTGGCTACGACTTCCCACAGCACCGCGACCGACTCACCAAGCCCCTGATCCGCAAAGGTTGGGTGAGGGAGAGCGGCCGCTGGATGTGGCGCGGGGCGACGGGCCAGGAGCGCCGCGGCGGGCCGTGGCAGACGATCGAAGGCGAGGGCCAGAACGCGAAGCCGGCCGGCCCGCCGCGCTCCGTCGGCAAGTCGGTGCGCGAGCTGTCGCTCGTCGAGCGGCTGGACCTGGACATCCGCGACCGCGTAGCGACGCCGCCGTCGTGGTACGAGCCGTTCCGCGAAGCGACCTGGGACGAGGCGCTGGACCTCATCATGCAGGAGCTGTTGCGCATCAAGCGCGCACGCGGCGGCGACGCGCTCGCCTGCTTCTCTTCGGCCAAGTGCTCGAACGAGGAGAACTATCTCCTCATGCGCATGTTCCGTGGCGCGCTCGGCACCAACAACATCGACCATTGCACGCGCCTGTGCCATTCGACCTCGGTCGCGGCGATGCAGCGGGCGCTCAACACCTCGGCGGCGTCGGGCTCGATGCGCGAGGTCGAGCACGCCGCGGATGTCATCTTCATCGCCGGCGCCAACACGACCGAATCGCACCCGGTCTTCGGCGCGGCGATCAAGCGCGCGCATGAGCGCGGCGCGACGCTCATCGTGGCCGACCCCCGCAAGACCGAGCTCGCGGGACGGGCCGACATCCACCTCCAGATGCAACCGGGCACGGACGTGGCCCTGTTCGGCGCGATGCTCAACCACATCCTCGCCCGGGGGCTCGAAGACCAGCGGTTCATCGCGGAGCGGACCAAGCACTTCGACCGCGTGCGGCAAGCCGTCGGACCGATGACGCCAGCCGTCGCGGCGAGGCTCACCGGCGTCCCGGCGGAGCGGATCCAACGGGCGGCGGAGCTTTATGCCGCGGGTCCGAACACGAGCACCCTGTGGGCGATGGGGCTCACGCAGCATGCCAACGGCACCGACCTCGTCGCGTCGCTCCTCAACCTCATGCTCGCTTGCGGCATGATCGGCCGCTGGGGAGCGGCGATGATGCCCGTACGCGGCCAGAACAACGTGCAGGGGGCGTCCGACGTCGGGGCCATCCCGTTCGTCTACACCGACTATCGGTCGGTCAAGGAGCCGAAGATCCGGGCGGAGTACGCGCGCGTCTGGGGCGTACCCGAGGAGTCCCTCTCCCTCAAGGAGGGGCTCATGGTGACCGAGACCGTGAAGGAAGAGAGCGGGGTGCGTGGGATGTACATCATGGGCGAGAACCCGATCATCTCTGACCCCGACATCGCCCACGCCGAGCATTGGTTCCGCGAGCTCGAGTTCCTCGCAGTGCACGACCTGTTCCTGACCGAAACCGCCCGCTATGCCGATGTGGTGCTGCCGGGCTCGAGCTTTGCCGAGAAAACCGGCACCTTCGTGAACACCGAGCGCCGGATCCAGCTCGCCCGCCAGGCGGCGGACCTACCAGGCGAGGCGCGGCACGACCTGCACATCCTCGTCGAGCTGTCCAACCGGCTGGGTCTCAACACCCCGTTCGAGACCGCCGCGGACGTCATGGCGGAGATCGTCCAGGTGACGCCGTCGTGGCGGGGGGTGACGTATCCGCGGCTCGAGGGCGCGGGGCTCCAATACCCTGTGCCGACCGCCGACCACCCCGGTACGGCGTTTCTGTTCGCCGACCGCTTCCCGACCGCCGACGGCAAGGCGAGCTTCGTCCCCGTCGAGTACGCGCCGCCAGTGGAACTCCCGGACGACGCGTACCCGTTCGTGATGAACACCGGCCGGCAGCTCTACCACTGGCACACCGGCACGATGACCCGGCGGGCGACGGGACTCGACCAGCGCGAGCCGACGCCGATCATGGAGATCAACCCGGCTGACGCGACCGCGCTCGGTCTCGAGGACGGCGACCTGGCACGGGTGACGTCGCGCCGCAACTCGCTCGTCATCTCATGCCGCATCTCCGACCGGGTAGCGTGCGGCCAGGTGTTCGTGCCATTCCACTTCCGCGAGGCGGCGGCGAACCTGCTCACCAATCCGGTGCTCGATCCGTACGCCAAGATGGCGGAGCTCAAGTGCTGCGCGGTGCGGATCGAGCCGGCGCACGTCGTTGTCGCCGATTAGTTCCACACCCTGAAGGGTGGGCTCGGCGATTCGCAGCCCTGAAGGGCAGTGCCCTTTAGGGCAGTGTCGTGCCGACCCCAGGCTTCAGCCTGGGAATCCCTAACCGGCGCCGAAACCCTCGGATAGATTCCCGCCCCATGGATCTCGGCCTGGCCGGCCGCGTCGCCCTGGTGTGCGGCAGCACCAAAGG
>WNEL01000247.1_pt1 | contig 22958 bp, 25 predicted proteins | sample 5399991 | NCBI WGS metagenome assembly WNEL01 (sample SAMN13153325, study PRJNA577476) | soil metagenome | isolation source: 20 cm grassland meadow soil pre-rain plot 2 | place: USA:California | collected 2015-09-08
TGATCACCGGACCAGCGCGGCCGGCGGCGGCGCGACGTGGAGGTCTGGAGCCGGAGCAGCGCCCGCGGTTCGGGCACCGTCGGCGCGGTCGGGCAGCGCGTCGAGAGGTGCAACAGCGCCGTGCAGAAATCGATCGAGCAGCACATAGCCGTACGCGGTGAGCACGGATTCGGGGTGAAATTGCACCCCGATCACCGGGTGGCGCGTGTGCTGCACGGCCATGATCTCACCGTCTTCGGCGCTTGCCGTCACGCGGAGCTCGGCAGGCAGGTTGTCGCGGGAGATGACGAGCGAGTGATAGCGCGCGGCCGGAAACGGGTTGGGCAGGCCTGCGAACAGCCCACGCCCGTCATGATGGATGCGCGACGCCTTCCCGTGCACGGGACGCCCCGCGCGCACGATCCCGGCGCCGTACGCGGCGCCGATGCACTGGTGCCCCAGGCAGACGCCGAGGATCGGGATCGTCGCCCCGAACCGACGCACGACGTCCGTCGAGATCCCCGCCTCCCCCGGGGAACACGGCCCGGGGGAGATGATGATGTGCGAGGGTCCGAGCGCCTGGATCTCCTCGTACGACGTAGCGTCGTGGCGTCGAACAACGGTCTCTTCGCCCAGCTCCCGTACGTACCGGGCGAGGTTGTACACGAACGAGTCGTAGTTATCGATCAGCAGGATCATGGGTCGAGGGCGGCTACGACGCCGCGCGCCTTGTCGAGCGTCTCGCGGTACTCCGACTCGGGATCGGAATCGGCCACGATCCCCCCTCCGACCTGGGCGTACACCTGAGCCCCGAGGACGAGGCAGGTGCGGATCACGATGCTCGTGTCGAGCGCGCCCGTGAGCGAGAGGTAGCCGACCGACCCGCAGTACACGGCACGCTGCGTGGGCTCGAGCTCCGCGATGATCTGCATGGCGCGGACCTTCGGCGCACCCGTGATCGAGCCGCCGGGGAACGCGGCGCGCACCAGGTCGGTCGGATGGTGCTCCGGCGCCAGCTCCCCCACGACGGTGGAGACGAGGTGGTGGACGGTCGCGTAGTGCTCGACGGCAAACAGCTCGGGGACGCGTACCGTGCCGGCGCGGCACACACGCGACAGGTCGTTCCGCAGCAGATCCACGATCATCACGTTCTCGGCGCGATCCTTGTCGCTCTCGGCGAGCGCTTGCGCCAGTGCGGCATCGTGCTCAGGGCTCACGCCGCGGGGCCTGGTCCCCTTGATGGGACGCGTTTCGACCAGCCCTCCGGGCTGGGCACGCAGAAAGCGCTCGGGCGACGAGCTCGCCACTACCAGATCGCCGAACTCGAGGTAGGCGCAGAATGGAGCCGGATTGCGGCGTCGCAGGCGGCGATACAGGTCGAGCGGCGTCCCGACCAGTGGCGCTTCGAGCCGCTGCGAGAGGTTGGCCTGGAAGATGTCACCGGCGTACACGTACTCGATCACGCGCGCTACGGCATCGAGATACCCCTCGCGCGTGAAGTTGGAGCGGACGCCGGGGAGGTCGGGCACGGGGTAGGAGGGGGCGGATAGGCGGGTAGTCCCGCCGTCGCTACCCCCCCCCCCCCCCCCCGCACGAACGCCAGTCGGCTTGCCGCACGCCGCTCCCGCGCCGCGCCCCGCTCGGGGATCCCCGTCGAGATGATCCAGGCACGTCCCGCCGGATGATCCCACGCGATCACCCAGTCGTACAGCGCGAGCTGCACGTCGGGAACGAGGAGATCGTCGTAGCGGGCGCGCGGCACGCGCTCGAGCATCATGCCCCAGTCGTACCCGACGTAGCCCGCGGCGCCTCCCTGGAACGGTGGCAGCTCCACCAGGGGTTCGGCCGCGTGCGGCGCGAGCAGCGCCGCGATATGCGCCAGCGGGTCCGCGGCGACGCGAATCCACTGGCCGTCCACGAGCTGCTGCGTCAGCAGCCCTTTCGAGCGCACCGCCGTCGGGGGGGCGGCTGTGAGAAAGGAATGGCGCCCGAGGTGCTCGGGATCGGCGGCGCTGTCGAGCAGCGTGAGGAAGGGCAGGTCCTGGAACCGCGCGCATGTCTCCAGGAGATCGGGCGCCGGCACGAGCTCCTCGACGAGGGGGAGGACGGCGCTCACCGGCTGCCCCGGCCGCGGCTCGCCGCGCGCCCGGCCCGCCGGGCGCGGGTACGCGAAGAAGCCTGCGTGAGCTTGACGTGATCGGGCCCGCGGTCATCCGGGGGAGTCATGTAGCCCCATTGCAAGGCGCCTTCCTGCCGGTAGGTCTTGCCGAGAGTGATGGCGAGCTTCGCCTTCATGAGCTCTCGGCCCAGGTAGAAAGCGTGCGTGGCTTCCTCCACGTCGAGCTGCGCAAAGATCTCGTGGATGTCCGTGCCGCGGACGAAGCGCTCGTTGTTGAACACCGTGATCGTGTCGCGGTCGGTGAAGATGCGGTAGTTCGGGTCCGTCACGGCGGCCTGCAGCTCGCGCAGCTCTGCTTCCGCGTAGGCGAGGATCGCCGGGTCTTTCACGGTCACGAGCCGGTCGTCGACGCCCTTGGGGAGCGTCTTTTGCGTGACGGCGTGGTACATGAGGCGCCGGGCGATGTCGATCTCCCGCACCGACCCGCGGGCCCAGGGGATCACTTCGGTCGTGAGCACCGCGCGCACCCCCAGCTCCTGGCAAATGGCGAGCAGCAGCGCGTTGACGCCTGTCGTATCGGCCGCCGTGAGCTCCGTGATGTTCCCCACGCCCATGAAGAGCGGGGCATGGGGATAGCGACGGTGCGTCTCGGCGTACCGCTCCAGGGAGCGCATGAACCCGAATCCGATCGGCTCGATGACAGGGTCGATCAGGTACGACACGCCCCATTGCTCGAGCGCCGCGACGCTCGGCTCCAGGGTCTCGAGTCCCTGGCCGAAATCGGGAATCACCACCACGCGCGCGCGGCCGCCTGCCAGGTCGCGCGCCACGTCCCGGTTGGCGCCGTTGACGCTCAAGACCAGCTCCGCGCCCGCGCCCACGGCCCTGCGGATCTCGCCCAGATCGAACGAGTCTACGCTCACCCGCATGCCGGCGGTCACGAGCTCACGCACGACGTCCGCCAGATCCGGGAACTCGCGTCCCGGCGTGCAGCCGATGTCGATGATGTCGGCGCCGCTTGCACGATAGTGTTCGGCCTCCCGGCGAATCGCGTCGCGCGCGAGCCGCGGCGCGTTGTTCACTTCGGCCACGATCTCCACGTCGTACGCGCCGTAGTCGCGCCGGGCGGCCGCGCGCCCGAAATACTCGGGGATCTGCCGCAGGTCCTTCGGGCCCTTCTCGACGGTCACGCCGACTCGCTCCGCGATGACGGCGGGATCGCCTTCGCACAGCCCGGGGATGAGCACCAGGTCCGTCCCGGGGGGCGGGACTTCCAGGGAGCGGGCGATCCACGTCGTGGTCATCAGCGCCGCGACCGTGATCTTCATGACCGCCACTTCCCACGCAAACGCCGGACCCATCTCGGCGATGGTCCGGCGGAGCGCGGGCTCGGCGAGCTTGCCCGTGACGAACAGCACGCGGCGCGGGGTGGGCGCCGCGCCTGCTCCGGTCACCGCGGGTCGCCGGCGCGCACGAACTTGTTTGGCGTCCCTTCGAGGGCGCCGCCTTTCGGTCGCCACAGGACCGTCTCTTCGAGCTTGCGCGCCAGCTCGAAGTCCTTGTCGGTGATCCCGCCGGCCGCGTGGTTCTGCAGCTTCACGATCACTCTTCCCCACGTCACCGAGAGGTCGGGGTGGTGATACGCCGCCTCGGCCACGTAGCCGATCGCATTCACCAGCATCAGCGTGGTGGGCCAACCGTCCGTCTTATAGTTACGGCGGATCCACCCGTCTTCGTACCACCAGCCCGGAAAGTCCTTCAGCTTCGCCTCGATCTGTGCCTCAGTGTACGTCGGTTCTTTCGCTGCCATACCGAATCTCCTGTCGAGGAGCTAGACCACGCTCCCGCCGTTGATCATGAGCATCTGGCCGGTCACATAACCCGCCGCGTCGGACGCGAGATAGACCGCGGCATGGGCGATCTCTTCCGGTGTGCCCCAGCGGCCGAGCGGGATCTTGGCGGCGATGCGCTGCTTCACCGCCGGATCCAGCTCGTTGCCGTACGCGGTCTCGATCCACCCGGGTCCGATCACGTTCACCCGGATCTGCGGGGCCGCGGCGCGGGCGAGCGCGCGGCTGAACGAGTAGACACCGCCCTTCGCGGCCGAGAACAACTGCGCGTACTCGCCCTTCATGCCCGCGCCGAGCACGTGGTCCCACGACATGTTGAGGATCACGCCGCCCGAGGGTTGGGCGCGCATCAGCTCGACCGCCTTCCACGAGGCGAGCACCGTTCCGCGAAGGTCCACCCCGAGCAGCCGATCGAGCTTCTCGACCCGGGAGAGAGGCGCCGCCTCGCCGGTGAGGATGTCCGCACCGGCGTTATTCACCCACACGTCGACCCGGCCGAACGAGCGCCGCAGCGTGTCGCCCAGGGCCTCCACGTCCGCCGCCTGGGCGACGTCCGTGCAGATGGCTTCTACGCGCCGCCCCGCCGTGCGGACGCCCTCCGCGGTCTCGTTGGCGCCGCCGCGGTTGGCGCGGTATGTAACGGCGACATCCGCACCGGCTGCCGCAAACGCGAGCGCGATTGCCCGTCCGATGCCGCTCGACGCGCCGGTGACGAGCGCCACCTTCCCGCTGAGCGAGAGCACGCCGGCGGGCGGTGCCTCGAGAACTTCATCTGTCGGTCGTTTTGACATCACGCCTCCGACCGCCTAACCTACCGGCGGTTTCGGGACAGCCACAAGGGAGCGGCCGGAAATGCACCTTCTCGTGAGCGTTGCGGGACCCACGGAGGCGCGGGCCGCGCTCCGCGGCGGCGCCGATGTGATCGACGCGAAAGACCCCCGGCGCGGCGCGTTGGGCCCAGTGCCACGACGGCGACTCGCCGCGATCGCGGCGACCGTGGGGGCTGCTTGCCCGCTCAGCGCTGCGCTGGGCGACGCGGCGGGCGAGCGGGCCATCGCTCGGGCGGCGAGCCTGGCCGCGCGGGCGGGCGTCGCGTTCACAAAAATCGGGTTCGCCGGCGTCGCCAGCGAGGCACGCGCCCAGGCACTCGCCAGAGCCGCGCGGCACGGCGTCGACGACCGGCCCGGCGCCGCGCTCGTACTTGTCGCTTACGCGGACTGGCGGCGCGCGGGGAGCCTGGCGCCGGCTCGGGTCGTCGCGGTCGCGGCCGCGGTCGGCGCGGCGGGCGTGTTGCTCGATACGGCCGGCAAGACCATCCCGCTCTTCGGTCTCCAGTCTCGGGACCTCGTCGGCGCGTGGGTGGTCGCCGCGCACGCGGCGGGGCTGTTCGCCGCGCTCGCGGGCGGACTCTCGGACGCGGATTTCCCGACCGTGCGTGTCCTGGGCGCCGATCTGGTCGGCGTGCGCGGTGCCGCGTGCGTCGGGGGGCGGACGGGACGAATCGCCGCGGATCGGGTCGCGGCGCTGCGGGCGCTAACCGGTGCGCCGGCCCGTGTCGCGGTCCGGCGGGCGGTCCTCCCGCAACGCGACGTCCAGCTGTCCCAAGTCTTCGGCGGTGACGACGAGGTGCTCGACACCCTGGGGGAGCGAGCGTAAGAAGTATCCATCGACGAGCTTCTTGCCCTCGCTGTGGATCGGCTTGATCAGCACCACGCGCCGCGCGCCGAGTGCGCCCGCGAGCCAGGCGGCGATGGTGTCGCTGGTCACTTCCCAGGTGTGGGGGAGCGGGTCCGCGGCTCGCAGCCACCGGTAAGGGGCAATCACCGGAAGCCGTCCGGTCTGGAGGGCCTCGGCGATCCCCAGCGGGTCGTCCACCAGCGCGGCGCCTGGAATGCGGGCGGCGAGTGCGTGTGCGTACTGATCCATCCCGAGGATCGCCATCCAATGCGCCGCATCTTCGCCGATCTTGATTCGCTTGAACATCTGCCGGACCGCGTCGGCGAATGGGCCGCCGCCCGGCAGCACCACGACGCGGCGGCCGGTCCGGAACGCGGTCAGGGCCTCGACGACGAGATCGAGCGCGCCTGCCCGTCCGAGCAGGCCGCCACCGACCTTGACCACCGTGTGCACCGCCGGGGAGGTGACGGTCATTGCGCGTGATCCCCGTGCTCGACCTGCGTGCCGGACGCGCGGTGCTGGCCCGCGGCGGCCGCCGCGAGGCATACGAGCCCGTCCGCTCCGTGCTCGTCGCGCCGAGCGAGGCAGGCGATCCCCTGGCCCTGGCGCGTGCCTACCGCGACACGTTGCGCTGCGACGAGGTGTACGTCGCCGACCTGGACGCGATCGGCGGCGGCTCGGTGCAGCGGGCGCTGTTGCGCGGGCTGTCGCGCGTCGGGGTCGGCTTGCTGGTGGACGCCGGTGTCGCGACCCCCGAAGCGGCGCAGGAGCTCGTCGCCGACGGAGCCCGGCGCGTCGTGGTGGGTCTGGAGACGTTGCCTTCGTTCGACGCGCTCGCGGCGGTGGCGTCGGCGCTCGGGCGCTTGCGTGTCGCGTTCTCTCTGGACCTGCGGGCGGGCGTGCCGCTCGTGCGCGCCACCGCACGCCAGGGCGACACGCCGCTCGCCCTGGCGCACGCCGCCGTCAGCGCGGGCGCCGGGACGGTCATCATCCTGGATCTGGACCGCGTGGGCAGCGGCCGGGGCGTGGACCTCCACCTGGTGGAGCTGTTGCGACGCGCTCATCCCCACGTTGAGCTCCTGGCGGGCGGTGGTGTGGGGACGCTGCGTGACCTCGCGCGACTGGCCGACGCGGGGCTGGACGGCGCGCTCGTGGCGATGGCGCTGCACGACGGAACGCTCACCTCGGATGACATCGTAACCGCACCCCGGGAGGATCACCGGATGGACTCGCGGTAGGTCGCGGACTGTCCGAAGTTCTCCTCTACCTCTACCTCGACGGCCCGCAACGCCACGCTTCCCGCGGCGGCGAGCTCCTTGCAGACGCGCCCGGCGAGGTACTGCGCGAGCATCTCGACGGTCGTGTTGGGCACGGGCAGCAGGGCACAATCGATCCGCGGGAACACGTAGCGGGCCTTTCCGGCCACCGCCACGTTCACGCTTTCCCCTTCTTCCCGCACCTGGATCATCGGGTTGTGGAGGGGGAGCAGCACCTTGTGGTCCATCTCGTCGGTGAGCCGCTTCATGAGGTGCTTGAGCTCCGAGAAATCGAGCACATAATGAGCTTCGGGGTCGAGCCCGCCTTCGACCACGACCCGCGTGCGATAGTTGTGGCCGTGCAATCGCTCACAGCGATGTCCGGGGAACGTGATGAAGTGGGCTGCGGCGAAGACCTGGTTGTCTTTCGTGACGGCGACCCGGAACTCCTTACCGCCGGCCACGCCACCCTCCTTCGAGCAGCACCGCGTAGATCGCCGCCCCCGTGAGGTCCGCGGTGGCACCGGGGTTCAATGTGTTGGCGTCGTCGCGCAGCTCGCGGTCCAAGTCGGCGATGGCGGCGCGACCCGCCGCGGTCCGGACGCCGCCGGCGTCGCGCACGGCGCGGGCGCGCCGCTGAACCGTGGCTGCCGCGTCGCGCCCGAGCTTGCGCGCGATGTGCGTGTCGGGCGACGCGGCGAGCAGGGTGAGGTACGTCTCCACCACCGCGTCTCGCCAGTCGAGGCTGTCGTTCTGCGCGCTCCTCAGGGCCGGCACACCGAGCTCGAACGTCGTGTGGAAGTCGGTAGCGTACTCGCGCGCAATGGCATCCCGGTCGCGTGCCAGAGCCATGACGTCACGCAGGTTGACAGTCGGCGTCCCGGATACGTCTTGCTCGGCCGTGCGGCCCAGCCCCCCGGGCGCAGCGAGTCGGATGGCCGCGTACGCGTCGCGCGCATCCCCCACGGTGGTATCGGCGAGCGTGGCCGCGAGCCGTGCGCGGAGCGACGCTCCCGCCGCGCCGGCCCGGAGCGCGGCCCGGGCCAATGGAGCGAGCAGCAATACCAGGCCGAGATTCGTGTTCGACGGCGTCCAGCGGGCCGTCGCTTCGACGGCCGCGCGGATCGTGGTGCCCAGCGGCCGCTCGCCGGCGCGCGCCAGCGCGGGCCCGATCGCCGCCGCGCTGGCGAGAAAATCCTCGAAGGTCGCGTCCCGGAACGACGCCGACGGGGACACGTTGCCCGGCTTGGGGGCGCTCGCCTCCAACAGGCAGGCGAGCTGCGCGGCGGTCGCCACGTCCGCGGCGCCGAGCGCGCGGACCGCCGCTCGAACATCGCTCCGACGACGTCGCTCGACGTCGCGTTCCGCCGGCTGCGCCATGACGAGGTAATATACCCTCCGTCGCTAGTTGGTCTTCTGGCCCAGCAGAACGGTGACCCCGCCGGTGGCAAAGTTCGGAATATCGCCGGCCACGGCCTTGAAGCCCTCGGAGGACATGGCTTTGTCCCTCGCCTCCTTCGAGTCCCAGCGGAGATCCGCCTCACGATAGATCGGCGCCGGCTTCCCGTCTGGCGAAGGTGCGAACCGCACCAACTCGGCCCGCGTCGCGCCGATCTCCGGCGCGTGCGCCGCTAACAGGGGCAGGTGCTTCTCGGCGTAGTACTTCTCAAACGCCGCCGTGTCCTTGGGCTGGTTGTACAGCACCACGAGAGTCCACTGCACACCGGGCGGGGCGGCTGGTGCCGCTGCTTGCTTCGGTGCCGAGCACGCTCCCGCCACGAGGGCGGTAAGGGCAGCGCAGAGCGACGAACGCATGTCGAGCTCCTGATGGGGGTTCACGTTTCGAGTAACGACGCGTGCAGCACATCGGGGTTCAGATGGCCCGCGTGGTGCGTCTTCCCGCTCTCCACGCTCGTCAGCCACACCTCGGCGGGGCTGAAGAGCAGCGGATCGATCTTGTAGAAGTCACCATCGTACCGCTTGAACGTGTCGTAAAACGGCGTGCCATAATCCTTGGACGCGGAGGCCGGAATCCTGGGGACGAGCTCCGCCAGCTCCGCATCGCCGGCCTGTACGGTATAACGCGCGCGGCCCCCGTACAGGATGCAGTCGTTGGTGCGACCGATGGCGCGAAGGTCGTTCTTCGCGACGGGCGGCAGGGGCGCCGAGCCGATGCCGCTGACGATCCTGTTCACGTCGAAGCCGAGCGTATCCATTTTGTGCAAGCCCGTCTCGAGAATCCGCGCGGCGATCTGCACGCCGCCCGCGAGGCTCGCCGTCGGCGCGGCAATGAACGTCAGCGCGGCCGGCGGCAGACCGGCTTTTTGACCAACCCACGCCGCCACCTCGTCAGTCGGTAGTGTGCGCGTCTCGAGCACCAACACGCCGCGCCGGCCGGTCTCCGAGTAGCCGAGTTTCCCGAACAACTCTCGCTCGACGCGCGCGTGAGCGCGCAATGGGCCCGACCCCATCGCGAAGTACTTGCCGACCTGGATCGCCCAGCCGGCGTACTGCGACGCCATACAGCTCACCGCCGGATGATCGGTCCAAACCCTCACCCCCGGCATCACGTCCGGGCCGATCGCGAGCGGGACGTAGTCGACATGCCCAAGCCCGCCCATGCAGGCGCCGGCCAGCGCGAGCCCGGCACCGTAGCCGCCCGGCACCTCGATGCCGGCATCGATCACACGCGCGCCGCCGTCCAGGGCGCGCACCGCGACGCGCAGCTCGTCCCGGTGGGCGGCGAGATGGTCCGCGATCGCCCACGCGCGATCGTTCAGGCCCAGCGGAGGCGCGGCGCTCACGCGGCCGGTGGTGCGGAAGCGCCGTTCAGGATGCGCCGCAAATGGAAGTGGTGGGGCCCGAGCTTGCCCCCGAAATTCCCGGCCGAGATGGCTTTGACACCCGGGCGGCACGCCGCACGTATCCCGAGTCGCATCGCCGACTCAATCGCCGCTCCGTCGGTGCCGTCGAGCACGATCTCGAGCACGCTGTTCACGCCTTCGGGGAGCTGCGACTCGGTGACCGCGCGGAGTGTGGGACTGAACGCGTCGTTCGTCGTCGCCACCATCTTCTTATAGCGCTTCGACCCGACCTTACTGCCGCTCCGCACCACACCACCCGGGAACGGCAGCACGACCCCCGGGTGACCGGACATGGCCTCTACCGCGGCCTCGGCCGCCGCGAGGGCGGCATCGGCGTCTGCCGCGAGGATCAGGAAATTGCCCCCGCCCACGCCTTTCTGCATCCCGAACGTCTCCTCGATCAGGAACTCGCCTTCCATGACGGGGATCCGCCAGTAGCGCCGATCGCCCACCACTTTGCTCGCCTGAAATCCATCCCCGAATGCCCGCAGCGCCTTACCCACAGGCAGCCGGTCTGGCACGTCCGGCAGGCCGTCGAAGCACGCCGTCGTGGGACAGGTGAGCACCGTTTGGCCGATGCGCTCGATCAGGCGCTGCGGCAGGCTCTCCTTGTCCATCGTCAGGAACAACACGCTCAGGCCGGGGCGCCCGTCCGGCGTATCGTCCGCCGCCAGCTCCCGCTCGATGCCCGCCTCGCATTTGCAACCAATCACCGATGTCGCAAAGCCGGTCAATTTGAGCGCCGCCTCCTTTGCCCACCGCGGCGTGCGGGCCGTGATGAGCAGGCGGGCCACCCGCATGGTGAACGCCTCGGCGAACGTGTCCTCGATGAGCACGCCGTTGAGCAGCATCGCTAGGCCTCGAGTATCAGCACTTCGCCCTTGTTCAACTCGACGGCGTCGCCGCTCCAGCGCTGGTAGCGGCCGCTCACCTGGGCGTCGGCGACAGGCAGCCCCAGGCGGCGCAGGCGCGCCAGCAGCAGCCGCAGGTACAGCGGCGCGTACGTGCACGCGTAGCTGAAAGTCGGCAGCAGCTCCACGGGGTGCATGGTGACGATCGAGCCCCGTCGCATTCCGGCGCCGGCACGCCAGCCCAGGCTTCCGAGCACCACGATGGTACCGGCGAGCATGCTCACCCCCGCGAAGTCCCCGGCGTCGCCACCGATCGCCACCAGTCCGCGCCGCATCCCGTGCCCGGCTTCGTTGCCCGTGTTCCCGAAGACGACGATCTCGCCCCCCCGCACCCCGACCGCGCTGCCGCGCGATGCGGCCCCGACCATGTGCCCCGCGTTCCCCTTGATCACGATTCGCCCGCCCGTCATTTCGGGTCCGACCCAGTCGGCGGCGTCGCCTTCCACGATGATCTCCCCGCCGGTCATCTCCGCGCCCAGATGCATGCCGACCGACCCATGTATCACGATCCGGCCGTCGGCCATGCCGGCCCCGACGTGCTTAACCCGGCTGAGATCGCAGGTGAGCCGGAACTCCCCCGCCCCCCCTCCGTCGGCCGTGCCTTGCACCTGGAAAAACTCACCGAGGTCCGCCCGCTCGTTGCCGTGGACGACGGACAGCTTGGCCACTTCGGGCGCCGAGAGACCGGCGAGCCGGGCCGGGGTCAGGACCTCGGCCTCAAGCGGTACAGTGGGCGGGGTGCGGAGCGTGAAGGCGAGGCTCATGGTCGTGCGCCGGCGGCCTGCGGCGCCGTCGGAATGATCTCGTGGTGCGGGGCGTAGCGGTCGTCCACTGCGTAGTTGGCGAATCGGATCGTGTAGAAGTCCTCGAAGAACGGCTCGATGACCTGCTCGATCCCGGGATCGAAATCCGGGGCGACGTGCAGCAGCCGTCCCTCGTGATCCACCCGGAACTCGTGGTCCTCGATGATGAGCTCGCCGTCCTTGATCACATAGCGCGGCGCTGAAAACATCTTCTCCTTGTCCGGGTCTTCTTCGTAAATGGTCACGTCGGCGTCCGCCCCCACACCGAGCTGACCCTTGCGGGTGAGCCCGAGGAGGCGGGCCGGTCCGGCGCGGGTCACGATCGCGATCTCGTTGAGCGAGTACTCCCGGCTCAAGTCCCGCAGCCCGCTCCGGTCGAGCGCCTTCTGATTGACCTCGGCCATCCGCGCCTTGCGGAACTCCCGGTCCATGAGCAGCCGGATGAGCCGCGGGTAGGTCACGAACGAGCCGCCGTTCGGGTGATCCGTGGAGAACACCATGCGCCACGGATCCTGGGACAAGAGGAACAGCTCGAGCCCGACCGCCCACTGCATCGCGTTCGTATAGACGCGGTCCTGGTAGGTGAAGGGAACGATCCCGCACCCGCTCTCGTTCTCCGTGTCCGCATTGACCCACTTGGTGCCGCCGAACTGGCGCAACATGTAGGCGAGCGGGGCATCTCCCGTCATGATGGTGGAGCGGCCGAACATCACGGCGCCGACGTCGGCGCTGATGTTGGGGTGCGTGTTGACGAACTCCGCGATCTCCCGAGCGCCCGACGTCGGGTTGGTCTGGCTCTTGCCGGCCGCGGGCCCGTAGCTGTTGAACTGCACGTGCGCGAAGTGGGTGCGCCGGCCTTCCGCCAGCCGCATGGTCTCGAGCGTCGTCGCGACGTTGCCGGTGTGGCCGAGGTTGTTGCAGTGGATGTGCACCGGGTGCGGCAGGCCCAAGGCAGTCGCCGCCTCGATGAACCCGGCGATGACCTTGCGGGGCGTGAGCTCAAAGGGCCCGATCTTGTCGTCCAGTGACGTGATGTTGGCGTTGCGCTGCCCTTTCCATAATTCGTCCCCCCCGGGGTTCACGAGCTTGGGGGCGTACGCCTTGGTCACCTTGATCCACCACGCGAGCGCATTGCGAAACTCCTCGAGCCGGCCCTCCTGCAGCAGCCGGTACAACAGCACGTTGTTGCCGACCAGGACATAGAAGCCCTTGTCGATCACCGGCGTGTCGTGCAACTCCTCGAGCGCGTGACGGGCGCCGAGGGGCGTCACCGCGGCCTCCATGGCCGTCGTGTAGCCCAGGCCGGCGTAGCGATAGCCCGTGGCGAACGTGGACGGGACCGAGCCGCCCGTGCCCGAGCGCGTCACCCGCGTGCGCGGGTGGACGTCGTAGCGGTGATCCTCGGGCTGGACCTTGCGGGCGAGATTGACCTTGGGGCCGGCGATATGACAGTGGATGTCGACGCCGCCCGGCATCACCACCATGCCGGCCGCGTCGATGCGCTTCGCGTCGGGCGGTGCGTCGGCCGCGATCTTGCCGTCGCGGATGCAGACGTCCCGGACCTCCCCGTCCACGCCGTTGGCGGGGTCGTACACGCGGCCATTGACGATCCGCAGCGACGATCCCACCGGCGTGCTCCCCCCTCCCCTCCCCGGGACGCGCCGGGACTACGACGCCGCGGCGACCGCCGGAGCGACCGCCGGAACCCGGTTCCCTCCCAACAGCGCGCGCACCCGGTCGCGAATGGCGCTCAGGATCTCTTCGTCGCTCGGGTACGGGGACTCGAAGGCCGGACGCAGCGTGATCGCCACGTCGTCCATGCGGTAGACCGTACCGGCCACGTTGATGCCGTAGGTCGCCGTGGTGAACGCCACGCGTGCCAGCTGACTGGTCAGCGTGGTCTTGGGATCGAGGCTGATCACAGGAATCCGCTTCAGGTGCTCGATCGCCGCCTTCGGGAAGTTCGCCGCGGGATCGCTCGCGAGGATCAGGATCGCGTCCGTCTCGCCCCGGGCGAGCAGGTCCACGGTGGTGAACTCTCCCGGATTGAAGCGAGGGTAGCCGCGGCTGAAGTTCACGCCGAAGGGGAACCCGGTCTGCCAGGAGACCACGTTGTCCGCGCCGGTCACGTTCCCGTGGCCGCGCACGGGCTTTGCCACCCAGTGCGTGAACTCGTTGAGATCGGTCGTGAGGGCCAGCAGCGCGCCCGAATTAAAGTGGCGTCCGCGGGTCATTGTGAGGCCCATCCCGAAGAGGAACGCCCCGTAGCGGCAGCTCTTCATGCGCGCGACCAGGTCTTCGAGCACCGCGAGCGACACCCCGGTGCGGCGCTCGATCGAGGGGTCGACCCTGCGACCCTTGACCAGCGCCCGCAGTGCCCACAGCACCTCGAAGTCGCTGCGCGGCTTCACGCGCAGGAAAATGTCCGCTACCGGCGTGCTCATCGTGCGGCGCACGTCGACGAGCACGACTGTCCGGTCCTTGCGACCGTTCGGGATATACATCCCCTTGGGGGTCACCGCGTAGCGTGAGAACAGCCGGGGGTGGGCCTCCGCCGGGTTGCCGCCCCAGAACACCACCATGTCCGCCCGGTTCTTGATTTCCCCCAGGGATGCCGTGCTTTCGCCTACGGTCTCGAACGCGATCCCCGACGGGCCATGACACACCGACGTGGTCGTGTCGACGGTGCCGCCGATCATGTCGGCGATCGCGACCGCCACACGCTGGGCCTCGCACGTCGTGTCCGAGAGTCCGTAGATCAGGGGGAACCGGGCGCGGGCGAGAATCTGCGCGGCCTCCTCGACGCCCTCGGCGGTGGTGGCCTCGCGGCCGCCGATCAAGGCGTATGGGCGCTGCTCGATGCCGTGCTCCCGGAACCACGCCTTGCCTAGAACGCACGCGTTCTCGGCCTTCGTGATGCGCTTCTCGTCCATGTCCACCGTGAGGTCCATGTCGTCGCACACGCACCCGCAGAACGTGCACGTGGCGTGCGGGACGAACTTCAGGTTCTCACTCATCGCCTATCCTCCTACGTGCCCGTCCCGGCCTCGGGGACCGGCTCGACCTCGACGTCGATATTCTTGGAGATCGGCATACCGCTCGCCGCGGTATCTCCCGCCATCAGCTGGGTCGTCATCGGTCCGTAGACCATGAACAGAATTCCGGAGGGCAGGTCCTTGGTCTCACGACCCTTGCATCGCAGGACCGCTTCGCCCACCGGCGTGCGCAGTCGCACTTTGCTGTTGTTGCTCAGACCCAGGCGGGCCATGTCCTCGACGTTCATCTCCACCACCGAGGTCAGCTCGATGTATTCAGGCGCCAGTTTGCCGGCACACAGGGCCGTGCCCTGCTTGCTGGATCGCCCGCCGATCAGCGTCATGACCTCGGTCATCAAACGTCGCGCCTCTCCATTTAGTATACCGCCGGTTGCGGCTGTGCGTCAGGAACAGGTGCTGTCAACGAGCCGCAACATCTCCGCGACACGGGTGAACTTCTCGCGCGGCTTGCCCTTGGGGGCACCGCGTTCCACCTCCGCACGGTCGATTACCTGCCAGTCGGCGTAATGCACCACGCGTGGTGCCTGCCCGCCCTGAAGAGTCGGCAATCCTTCCGCTCCGGGCTTGGGTCCCGTGTTCAGGGAATCGGCGTCGCCGAGCATGGAGTTCACCGTCGCGAGGCTATCCGCCCGGTTGGTACCGATGATGCCTGTCGGGCCGCGCTTGATCCACCCCGAGGCGTACAGTCCCGGAATCGGCGCGCCGGTCCCCGCGGCGTCGAGTATCCGACCGTCGCGCGTCGGGAACACGCCTTGCTTCGCGTCGAACGGCACGCCCGGAATCGTCACGCCCTTGTATCCGATGCTGCGGAACAGGAGCCCGCACTGGAGCGCCACTCGCGCGCCGGTCCCGCGCGCCGTCTGCTGGAACGAGCCGCCCTCGAGCCGGTTGCGCTCGAGCACGACCTGGGCCAACCGGGCGTCGGCCCCACCCTGCAGCTCAACGGGACTCAACAAGAACCGCAGGAACACACGCCGTCGCGCACCGCGGACCGGCCGCGTCACGAAGCCCTTGAGGACTTCGAGATTCTTCTTGGCGACGGAGCCGGCCCGCTCTTCGAGCTCCGCCAGGCTGGCGGGATTGAGGGCGAGGTCTGCGGGATCCACCACCGGATCGCAGTCCGCGAGCTCGCCCAGCTCCCGAAACTCCTTGGTCGTGAACTTGGCCTGTGCGGGCCCGCGCCGCCCGATCAAATGGATCTCCCGGATGCGGCTTTCGGCCAGACAGTCGAGGGCGTGCTGGGCGATGTCGGTGTGCTTGAGCTCGTCCACCGTCTTCGCCAGGATGCGGCACACGTCGATCGCCACGTTGCCCTGGCCGATGATGGCTACGACCTCCTGGGAGAGATCGAACACGCGATCCCGGTAGTCGGGATGGGCGTTGTACCAACCGACGAACTCGGTGGCCGTGTGGCTCCCCGCCAGGTCCTCGCCCGGGATGCCGAGCCGGCGATCGGTTTCGGCTCCGCAGCAGAACAGGACGGCGTGATAAGCCGCCCGCAAGTCGTCGACGCTGACGTCGCGACCGATCGTGACGTTGCCGAACAGCTGGAACCCGGGAGTGCGGGCGATCCCCTCGTAAATCCGAATGGGCTCCTTGAGCTTCTGATGGTCCGGAGCGACGCCGTGGCGCACGAGGCCGAACGGGGCGGGCAGCCGCTCGAACATGTCCACTTGAACATCGCGCCCCGACTCGAACAGAGCCTCGGCGGCGTAGAACGCGCTTGGCCCGGAGCCGACGATCGCGACCCGAAAGGGATGACTCAGAAGCCCAGCGCCGCCTGGCGCGCTTCCGCGAGGTCGGCTTCTTCGAAGATGGCCTTGACCGGGCACACCGTCACGCAGTCGGTGAACCGACATCCTTTGCAATTGCCGGTGACGATCGTCGGCATGCGCCTCAGTCCCTTGGCTCCTTAGCCCCGCTTTCGTGCCCGTAAGATGTTCCGATCTTCGGGACTCGCAATGCCCGATCACGCGGCATAGACAATGTCGTCACGTCGCTTATGTTCCCGACATGGCGGCTCGCTCGCTGCCGTTTCTCGTCGCGGCCGTCACCGGCCGGGCGCTCGCGGCCTCGGCAGCGCGGCGGCGGCGCCCGGTCGTCGTGGTCGACTGTTTCGGGGACCGCGACACCCGCGCGCTGGCGCGCGACTGTCGTGTGGCGGTGGCTCGGGGAGGGGGGGTGCGGTTCGACACGCGTGCGCTGCTCGACGCCGCCGCTGCGCTCGCGCCGCCGGGGCGCTGCGCGGGCCTCGTGTATGGCTCGGGGTTCGAGGGCCGAACGACGCTGCTCGCGCGACTCGCCGCGGGCCGCCGCCTCTACGGGAACGACCCAGCCGTCGTCACCGCGGTGAGGGATCCCGGGCGCTTCGTTGCACTGCTCGATCGGCTGGGCATCGATCATCCCGACACGCGCCGCACGGCGCCGCCCGCCTTCGCAGGGTGGTTGGTCAAGCACCCCGGCGGCGCCGGGGGTGCGCATGTGCGTGCCGCGGCCCGACGCCGCGCGCGAGCCGGCAGCTATTACCAGCGCTTCGAGCGGGGGCGCAGCCTGTCGGCCTTGTTCCTCGCCGACGGGCGACGGGCGTGCGTCATCGGTTACAACGAGCAGTGGGCCGCGCCGGCGCGACCCGGCCGGCCGTTCCTGTACGGGGGAGCGGTCGGCGGCATCATCCTGCCCCCGGAAGTCGAGTCCGATGTTCGGACCAAGCTCGATGCTCTGGTGACGGCGACGGGTCTGGTTGGCCTCAACGGTCTCGATTTCCTGCTCCAGGAGCACCGCTGGCTCGCCCTCGAAGTGAATCCCCGGCCTACGGCCACCGTGGAGCTGTACGATGCAGACTATGCCGCTGGTCTGTTCGAGTGGCAGCTGCGCGCCTGCGAAGGGGAGCTCCCCGTGCGTGCCGCGCCGGCGCGGGCGGTGCGCGCTCAGGCGGTCGTGTACGCGCCGCGAGCGTTGCACGTGACCGCTGGGTGGGCATTCCCGCGGTGGTGTCGTGACGTTCCGCCGGCGGGTGCGCGCTTCGCGCCTGGACAACCGTTTTGTACGGTGCACGCCGCCGCTTCGGATGCTGCGCGCGCCGCGGCCCTGGTCCGACGGCGCCAAAGTCTCCTCCTCCCAGCGATGCTGGAGCGGGCGGCGTGACACTCCGCGTCGCCATCGTCACCGACGACCGGAGGGGGGGCTGGCACGGCAAGCGCTTGGAGCAGGCGTTCCGGGCGCGCCGGGTCGAGGTCGGCTTTCTTTGCCTGCGAGGCTGCCGCATCGACCTTACCCACGGCTGCGACGGGCTCGCGATCCCCGGTTTCGAACAGCGACTGCCGGACGGCGTGTTCGTGCGCGGCGTAGCCGGCGGCACGTTCGAGCAGGTGACGTTGCGTCTCGACGTGCTGCACGCGTTTCGCGAGCTGGGCATTCCTGTCTATAACGACGCGCGCGCCATCGAGCGCACCGTGGACAAGGGCATGACGAGCCTGCTCTTGGCGCGGGCGGGGCTGCCGACCCCGCCCACGTGTGTTACGGAGTCACGGGCACAGGCGCGTTCCTTTCTGCTGCGTGAGACGGCGGCGGGACACGGCGTCGTGCTCAAGCCGCTGTTCGGCTCTCAGGGCGTCGGGGTGCGGCGCCTCGAAGCCGGGGCCGACATCCCCGAGGCGTCCGAGTGCAACGGGGTGTGGTACCTGCAGCGCTACGTCGAGACCGCAACCGGGGAGACCGGGGGTTGGCACGACTGGCGCGTGTTCGTCATCGCGGGAGTCGCGGTCGCGGGTATGGTGCGGCGCGGGGCCACGTGGGTGAACAACGTGGCCCAGGGAGGCCGATGCGAAGCGGCCCGCCTGGACCCTGATCTCGACCGACTCGCTGTGCGTGCCTGCGTGGCCGTGGGTGCCGACTACGGCGGCGTGGACCTCGTGCGCGATCGCGACGGCCGTGCGCATGTGTTGGAGGTGAACGGCGTGCCGGCGTGGCGCGGCCTGCAGAGCGTCACTCGGGTCGACATCGCCGAGCGCCTGGTGGACGACTTCCTGTCACGCCGCGTCGCCCGGACCGGCGAGGCGGCACGGACCGGGTGAATCTCTTCGTTTTCGAGTTCGTCTCGGGAGGCGGTTTCTGCGACAAGCCCCTGCCCTTGGCCCTCGCGCGCGAAGGCGACATGATGCTGCGCGGGCTGCTCGCTGACCTGAGGGAGCTTCCCGGTGTGTGTACGACGACGAGCCGTGACCCACGTTTGCCGCCTCTGCCGGGGGTCCGAGCGATCGTTCCCGGTCCCGGCGAGGACGGCGCCGCGTTGTATGCCCGGGGCGCCGCCGCGGCGGACGCTGCCTGGCCCATCGCACCTGAGACCGGCGGCGTGCTCGAGGCGCTGGCGCGGGAGACGCTGCACATGGGAAAGATCCTGGCCGGCTGCAGCCCGGACGCCATTCGCCTCACGACGAGCAAACGTTCCACGGCGTGCGCATTGCGCGCCTCGGGCGTTCCCTGTGTACCGACCTTCGCCCATGACGACGTGTTGCCGCCGCTACCGGGGCCATGGGTCGTCAAGCCCGATGACGGGGCCGGCTGCGACCACGTGATCCTGGTGCCCGATTGGCGTGCCGCCCGCGATCGGTTGGCCGCGGACCCACGCGAGCTCGTCGCCCAGCCCTGGATCGACGGGCCCGCGCTGAGCCTGTCGCTGTTGTGTGACGGCCGCGGCGCGCGGTTGCTGTCGTGCAACCGGCAGCATGTCCGCGTTGCCGGAGGACGCGTCACGCTCGAGGCGATCGGTGTCAATGCCGTCGCTGATCGGAACGGACAGCTCGCCCAGCTCGCGGGGCGCATCGCGGCGGCACTGCCGGGCCTGTGGGGATATGTCGGCGTCGATTTCGTGCTGACGTCGCAGGGGCCGGTCGTCCTGGAGATCAATCCGCGGCTCACCACGTCGTACTGCGGTCTGCGGCAAGCCCTCGGCATCAACGCGGCGGCGCTGGTCCTCGGGCTCCTGGAGGCCGACAGCGCCGTCTCGTCGCCACCCCCTGCGGCGGGCACGCCCGCGTTCGTCTCGCTGGCCTTGGATCGTGGGGACTGAGCCGGCTATCGGTTGGGACGTGGGCGGGGCCCACCTGAAGGCCGCGCGCCTCGCCGCCACGGGACATGTTGAGCGAGTGCTCCAGCTGCCGTGTCCGTTGTGGCAAGGCCTCGAGCATTTCGAGACGGCGCTGCGCCAAACGCTCTCCGAACTGGGGCCGGCACCGCTGCATGCCGTGACGATGACCGGGGAAATGGCCGATCTGTTTCCCAACCGCCGGGAAGGCGTGGCGCGCATCGTCGCCGCGTTGCGGCAGCGGCTGTCCGACGTCGATCTGCGGTTCTACGCGGGCGTCGAGGGGTTCGTCGCTGCGGACCGGGCCGCAGCAGCCTGGCAGCAGATCGCGTCCGCGAATTGGCGGGCGAGCGGGGCAGTCGTGGCGGCGCGGGTGCCAGTGGGATCGTTCATCGACATCGGCAGCACGACGACGGACATCCTGGTCGTCCGGGACGGCAGGGTATTGGCTCATGGCGGGGACGACGGCGCGCGCCTCGTTACCGGAGAATTGGTGTACACCGGCGTGGTCCGGACGCCCGTGATGGTCCTGGCCGATCGCGTCCCGTTCGAGGGCGAGTGGGTGCCGGTGATGGCCGAGCTGTTCGCGACGACGGCGGACGTGCATCGCCTCACTGGGCGCCTCCCCGAGCGCGCCGACCAGCATCCCGCCGCCGACGGCGGGGACAAGACCGTGGCGGGCAGCGCGCGACGCCTCGCGCGCATGATCGGGCGCGACGTCGAGTCGGCGCCGCTCGAGTCGTGGCGCGGCCTGGCGGATTGGCTGGCGGCGGCTCAGGTACGCCGTATCCAGGACGCGTGGGCGCGCCTGCGGGCGCAGGCCGGCATCTCCGAGGAGGCACCGCTCGTCCTCGCCGGCGTGGGGCGCTTTCTGGCACCGGACCTGACCCGAGGCTCGGGCCGTGCGTGCAGCGACTTCGGGTGTCTGGTCTCGATCGAGGAAGCGGAGCGGGATCGGGCCAGTGACTGCGCTCCCGCGGTGGCGGTCGCCTGGCTCGCGCGGCAGGAGGCGGTCAGCCGAGTCCGAGCCGCCGGCGCGCCGTCGCCATCGTGATCAGTGAGAGATGATCGAGCACGGTGCCGTGTGCGGCGCGGAGCCGCATCGTATCCACCAACAGGCGCCAGCGGCCGCCTGCTAGCCCGTCCGCAAGTATTGCCGCGCCCTGCGCGGCGGTCTTCGCAATCCGGGCAAACCCCTGCAGCTGTCGGACCGGCGCCACGCCCTCGAGCCCCGTTTCGAGTCCCTCCCGCACACCCGGCTCAGTCAGCGCGCGTCCCGACAGGAGCACCTCCCGGGGCGCGGGGACCGAGACCATGAGGGCCCGCACGGCCTTGAGCGCACCTTCCACGAAGGCATCAATCGCCCGGAGTGGGCCGGCGCCGCCTCGGAACAGCATCGCCTTGGTGACCTCGCCGGCGAGATACGCGACCTCGCCGTCGAGCGCGCCTGCCGCGCGCCACCCGATAGGGCCGCTCGTGCCGCCGAGTCCGTCTACGATGCGGCCGCCTTGGACGGCGAGAGCCGCGCTGAACGCCCCGCCCAGCTCGAGCAGCACGAACGACGTCTCCGCCGGCGTGCACCCGAACCGCTGCGCTTGGTCGGCGATGCCCAGGGCCGCGGCCGCGACCTTGTCCGCGGTGCCCATGTCGACGCGGTTCAACTTGCGGTGGTCCGGGACCGTGTCCAAATGAATGACGCCCGGAGTAAACACCACCGGCAGTCCCGAGCGGGCGAGCGCGCCCGCCAGGTCGCGCAGCCCTCCGATTCCCCCTGTCTCACCGGGCGCGGCGAGGTAGGCGAGTCTCATGTCTTCGTCGCTCGCCGCCGCGGCCCGCACCAATGGCAGGCCGTAGCCCGACGGGCCGGCGACGAGGTCGGGCGGGCCTGGGCTTTGGAGTAGACGGACGAAGGCGGCGGGGTCGGCAAGGGCCTCGCCGGTGGGGAGGGACCGATCGAGGGTGAGCTCGCCGTCTTCGAGCCCGCACACGTCGATGCTGACGGTGCCGGGGTCGACGCCGACGACGCGCGGCACGTCTCGTTCAGGACTTCGGAGCGACGAGCTCCCGCGCCACGTCCGCGATCGCCTCGGCGTCCAGCACCAGGTCGTTGCGTGTGAACAGTCGGCCGATGCACTCCTTGTGGAGCTTCGTCTTGAAGTTGCCGACCCCGAACGCCCCGAACGTGGTGACGCCGTCCCGTACCACGCCGGCGTCGTTCAGCTCTACGCCTTCGAGGCCCAGGGGCGGGACAGCGTTCAGGTCCACGGCGACCTTGAGGGTCTTGTGCTTCGTCCAAGCCGCCTTGGCCACCATCTGGATCCCGGCCGCTCCCGCGTTGAGCATGATCGTGGCGCCGTCGAGGATCTGAGCCAGCTGCGACGCGTCGGCGTACGTCGCGCAATCAATTCGCACGTTGAAGCGCGCGTTCACGAATTGGCGAGCCTTTTCCGCCTGCTCCGCCCGTCGGGACGACAGCGTCACGAGGGCTCCGTCCTTAGCGAGGAGGCCCGCTACTCGCTGGCCCACCGGGCCCGTGCCGCCGAGCACCACTGCCTTCTTGCCCTTCAGATCGCCGAGGGTCTGCTCGATCTTCACGACGGCGGCCACCGCCGTCGTATTCGAGCCGTTGGAGTCCAGCATGATCGACACGCGGAACGGCGGAAACATGACGTCCACGGCCACGGCCAGCAGCTGCTCCCCCGCCGCCATGTTGCTGCCGCCGATCCAGACGGCGGTATTGTGGAGATCCTTGGGCCCGCGAGTGAAGAGACAACCGTAAATCAGGTCGCGCACGTCGGCTTCCGCCACGCCGCCGTAGCTCATTACGACGTCGGCGGCGGCGTCGTAGGCCACCACCTGATCGAACACGCTCGGGAGCCGGGAGCTGTCGAGCTGCAGCAGGAGCTTACGCATCAGCACTCATGGCGAGGGTCGAAAAGCAGTCGAGGGGCGGCAGCCCCGCCCCTCGACATGGCATTCAGGCGACTACCCGCGCGATCAACCCTTGTCCGCGCCACCCGCGAACGGATGCGACGCCGTCTTCGCCTGGGAGATCACCTGGTCGATCTTCGGCTGCCCCTTGAGGGCGCGCTCGATCGATTCCTTCACCGCCCGATAGTTGAAGTCGTAGATCTTCTTGTCGTTCTTCGCCTCCCAGTGGATGAACACCCCCACCAGGATGCAATAGTCGTCCACTTTGTCCCGCGGGATGATGCCTGAGGACACGCTGTCGACCACCGCACGCGCGACCGCCGCCTGCGCCGGGCCGAACATCTGCACGGCCTGCGTGGCGTTCTTGATGGTGACCTTGTTGAAGAGGAGCGTGTCGGGCTTCGCCGGCAGGTTGGGCGTGACGACGGC
>WNEL01000209.1_pt1 | contig 22790 bp, 19 predicted proteins | sample 5399991 | NCBI WGS metagenome assembly WNEL01 (sample SAMN13153325, study PRJNA577476) | soil metagenome | isolation source: 20 cm grassland meadow soil pre-rain plot 2 | place: USA:California | collected 2015-09-08
CATCGCCCGCACCCGGCCATAGAACTGCCCGCAGATGAAGTCGTCCCCACCGCGCAGCGTGCCGTTCTGGACGAGGATCGTGGCGAGCGGACCCTTGCCGGGGTCGAGCGTCGCCTCGAGCACGGTGCCCTGCGCGCGCCGCTCGGGGTTGGCCTTGAGATCGAGTAGCTCGGCCTGGAGCAGGATCTGGTCGAGCAGCTCCTCCACGTTCTGGCCGGTCTTCGCGGAGATCGGCGTCGCGAGCGTGGTGCCGCCGAACTCTTCGAGCACGACGCCGTGCGCCAGCAGGTCCTGCTTCACCTTCTGCACGTTGGCGGTGGGCAGGTCGATCTTGTTGATCGCGACGACGAGCGGCACGCCCGCGTTCTTGGCGTGCGAGATCGCCTCGATGGTCTGCGGCATGATGGCGTCATCGGCGGCCACGACGAGCACGACGAGGTCGGTGACCTGGGCGCCGCGGGCGCGCATCGCGGTGAAGGCTTCGTGGCCGGGCGTGTCGAGGAACGTGATGGAGCGTCCGTCCTTAAGCGTGACCTGGTACGCGCCGATGTGCTGGGTGATACCGCCTGCCTCACCAGCGACCACCTTGGCCTTGCGCACGTAGTCGAGCAGCGACGTCTTGCCGTGGTCGACGTGGCCCATGACGGTGACCACCGGCGCGCGGGGCTTGAGATCGCCGGCCGCCTCCTCGGGCGCCTGTTCGGGTACGGCGATGGCGTACTCCTCTTCCCGCGCCGCCTGGAAGCCGAACGCGGAGGCGATGAGCTCGATCATGTCGAAGTCGAGGCGCTGGTTGATCGTCACCATCTGCCCCAGCTCCTTGAATGCGAACGCGACGATCTCCTTGGCGGGGACCTTCAGGATGTGGGCGAGCTCCGAGACCGTGATGAACTCGGTCACCCGGACGAGCGTCTTCTCACGCTCCTTTTCGTCGCGCCGCTTCTGCTCTTCGATGTCGCGGAAGCTGGGACCCTCCTCGCGGCGATGCGCCCCTTTCTTGGCGATGGGCCCTTTGATCGAGGCCAGGGTGCGCGAGATGTTCTGGGCCACGGCCTCCTGGTCCACGAGCGACTTCTTACCCTTCTTGCGCTTCTTGCCCTTTTCGCGACGCCGCTCCTCGAGCGGCTGCGTCCCGGGCGCGGCCGACGCGACGGGCCGCGGCGGCACGGCGCCACCGGGCGTCGCGCTCGCCACCGGCTTGGGCCGCACGGGCGTGGGGATCACGGGTCGGGGCGGCGGCGCCGAGAAGGGCAGCGCGGACGCGGGCTGGGCCGCGGCCGTCGCGGCGACCGGCGACGGCTCGGCGCGTGCTTCGTCGACCGGTGGGAGGTCCTTGAACAACGCGGCGGCGCGCTCTTCCAGTGAGGGCTTCCCTTCCTGTTCGACCGCCTTGGCCGCCTCCAGGGCCTCGCGCGCCTTGAGCTCGCGCTCCGCTTCGAGCGCGGCTTCCGCCTGCGCCTCCGCGTCGACTGCGGCCATCTCGGCCGCGGTGCGCCGCCGGCGCTTCGGCCGTGCCTCGGGGGCGACGGCCACCGGCTCGGCCGGGGCCTTGGCGGCGCGACGCCGCTTGGGCGGCGCGGGCGCCTCCTTCTTCCGCTTGTCGCGCTCCCATCGGGCGCGCATCAACGCCACCTGCTCGGGCTTGAGCGGCGAGAGGTGGCTGCGCACGAAGATGTCCTGCTCCTTGAGCATGCCCAGAAGCTGCTCCGAGGAGATCCCGAACTCCGCTGCCAGATCGTGAATCCGCGTCGTCGTCACGCAATCCTCCAAAGGACCTGCCCTTATGCCACCGGCGCTGGCGCGCCGTCTTCCGGCCCACCCGGCCCGGCCTGCCCCGCTTCCTCCACGCCGCCCCCCCCAGATGTCCCCTCGTCGTCGCCGCCCTCTTCCGTCATCTCGTTCAGAAACGCCATGAGCTTGTCGGCGAGCTCGGGGCTCATCCCGACGATCTTGTCCACGTCCTCCCGCTCCAGATCCAGGACGTCTTGCAACGTCTTGTGCCCTGCCCGCTCCAGCACATCGACCAGCTCGACCGGGAGGCCCTTGAGCTCGCGCAGAGCCACTTTGGTCGCGGCCTCTTCCTCGGCCGGCGGCAGCGGGGCGAACAGCGGTCCCTCCCCACCCCGCTCCAGCCACTCGCGGCTCGAGTACAGGTCGATCTTCCAACCGGTGAGCTCCGACGCGAGCCGGACGTTCTGGCCGTTGCGGCCGATGGCGAGCGACAGCTGGTCCTCGTCCACGATCGCCTGGATGGTCTTGGTGTCCGGGTCCGAGAACACGCGTGCCACGCGCGCGGGGGCGAGCGAGAGTTTCGCAAACCGCTCGGGATCGGGCGACCAGGGCACGATGTCGATGCGCTCGCCGTTCAGCTCGTTTACCACCGCCTGCACGCGCGAGCCCTTGAGCCCCACACAGGCGCCCACCGGATCGATCGAGTCGTCGCGCGATGAGACCGCGATCTTGGTGCGGCTCCCCGCCTCGCGTGCCGTGGCGCGGATCTCCACGATCTGCTGCAGGATCTCCGGCACTTCGAGCTTGAACAGCGCCTTCACGAACAACGGGTCGGCACGCGACAGGATGAGGCGCGGGCCTTTTGGCGTCTCCTCGATGCGCTTCAGCACCGCCCGGATCGTGTCCCCCTGGTGGAAGTGCTCGCGGTGGTTCTGCTCGCGGTACGGGATGATGGCTTCGGCCTCCCGGAACTTGGCCAGCATCACCACGATTTTGCCCCGCTCGATCTGCTGGACCTCGCCCGAGAGCAGCTCGCCGACCTTGTCGGAGAACTCCTCCCGGATGCGGGCTCGCTCGCCCTCCCGCACGCGCTGGATGATGCGCTGTTTGGCCGCCTGCACCGCGGTGCGGCCGAAGGCCTCGAACGGGACTTCCTCCTCGAGTACGTCTCCCACCTGGAAGTCGGGATCCTCGAAGCGCGCTTCCTCGAGCGCGACCTGCAACGCTGGGTCTTCCACGGCGTCGACCACGGTGCGGAGCACCGCGATCCGGATCGTGCCCTTCAGCTCGTCGATCCCGATCTCGGCGCGCACGTTCGGGCCGTACCGTTTCACGAGCGCGGCGTGCAATCCGTCCTTGAGCAGATCGAGCAGCTCCGTCCGCTCGAGCTGCTTGGTATTCGTCAGCTCACGAATCGCCGACACGACGTCTGTTGTATTGGTCATTCTGTCATCCGTTTTTCGTTTGTCTCACCAGTCCACGGCGAGCCTCGCATCGCGGATCCCCGCGAGCGGCACCGCTCGCGGCGTCCCGCCCTGAGGCTCGAGCACGACGGTCGACTCGTCCGGCACGGACACGATCCGCGCCCGCACCCGACCCAGTCCGGCCACCGTGGCCTGGACGTCCCGGCCGACGAAGCGCACCCAGTGCCGGTGCCAGCGCAGCGGCCGCTCGAGGCCCGGACTCGACACCTCGAGCATGTAGCGGCGTCCCAGCGGGCCGTCCGCGTCGAGCCACGCCTCCAGGGCCCGGCTCGCCGCTGCACAGTCGTCCACGGTCACGCGCCGCGGCGACGTGTCCGGCCACTCGATGCGCACTTGAGCGAGCGGCCGAGCTTGAGTGCCGCCTATGCGGAGGTCCGCCAGTTCGAGACCCAATGCTGCGAGCTGGGTCCGAAACGACTCGACGAGGCTGTCGGAGAGCATAAAAAAAAGCGCGGGCCGAACTTCGCCCGCTTCACCGGCCCGGAATCTAGCCGCCGAGAGGCGGCTGTCAAGCGACGGGGCTCGCTCCTGTCGCCGGGAGTCCCACGTAGGCGATCATGCGCCCGTCCCGCCCGCCCGACGCGCGGTGCGAGAAAAAGTGGTCGCGGTCATGCGCGCTGCACCAGGGCGAGACCGAGACCTCGGCGACACCCAGCTCGCTCGCCTGCCTGGCCAGGATTTCCCGGAGGTCCACATGACTCGACGGCCCGTCGGCGCGGTGGACCGCGGGGCGGCGCCCCGGGGTACCCACACCCGCATCCGCCTCGTTAACCCTGGGCACCCGCGCCGGGGCCAGCCGCTCAATGACCTCAGAACCTACTTCATAGCACGCACCGCAAATACCAACTCCACAATGCATTACGATTTCCGTCGATCGGACCAACGCGGCACGCTTCAGGACCTCTACGCCACGCTCGAGGATCCGCCCCGCCGTGCCGCGCCACCCGGCGTGGAGCAATGCCACCACCTGCTTACCTGGCACGGCGAGGTAGACTGGGACGCAGTCGGCGACGGTGACGGTGAGCAGCGTGCCGCGCGCTCCCGTCACATGGCCGTCGATTCCGTCGACGATCAGCCACCCGTCGGTCCCGTGCTCGTACCATTGGACCGCGGTGCCGTGCACCTGGTGGGCGAGAATCACGCCCGGGAACTGCTGGCGTACCGCGGCGCGGACGGCGCGCCACCGGGACATCACCTGCCCGACGTGCTCCTCGCTCCACAGCCCCAGGGAGAAGCCCGGGTCCCCGGCGCCCGCCCTCCCTCCGCGGGTGGTGATCCCGGCCACGATCCCGAACCGGTCGGCCCATTCGCGCAGCTCCATGCGCGGGACCGCGGGGTCGGGGGCGGGCTGCTCCCGAAACGCCAGGCGGTCGGACGGTCGGACCGTGGGAGAGATCGTCACCGGGCCGCCGTGCGACTGTCGGGCCGGCCCTCGAGTCGTTCGATGTGCGCGCCTAGCGCCCGCAGCCGTTCGTCGATCCGCTCGTACCCGCGTTCGATCTGCCCGATGTTGTGGATCAGGGAGTCGCCTTGCGCCGCCAGCGCGGCGAGCAGCATGGCCATGCCGGCCCTGATGTCGGGGCTCTCCACCACGCCCCCGCGCAGCGCGGATGGCCCGGCGATCACCGCGCGGTGCGGGTCGCACAGCACGATGCGGGCCCCCATTCCGATCAGTTTGTCCACGAAGAACAGACGGGATTCGAACAGCTTCTCGAAGACCAACAGCAGGCCGTCGCACTGCGACGCCACCACGATCGCGATCGACATCAGGTCCGCCGGGAACGCGGGCCACGGCCCGTCTTCGAGCTTGGGGACGTGCCCGCCCAGGTCGGGGCGAATACGCCGCTCCTGACCGGCGTCCACGATCAACTGGGCGCCGTCGAGCCGGGGGCGCACGCCGACCCGCTCGAACCCGAAGAGGATGGCGCGCAGGTCATCGCCGCGCACCCCGTCGATGGTGATCGCACCGTTGGTCACTGCGGCGAGACCGATGAACGAGCCGACCTCGATGTGATCGGGCCCGATCGTGAACGGCGCGGCGGTGAGCGGGGCGCCCCCCTCGATGATCAGCGTGTTGGTACCGATCCCGGTGATCCGGGCTCCGAGCACGCCGAGAAACCGCGCCAGGTCCTGGACGTGGGGCTCACACGCCGCATTCCGCAACGTCGTGGTGCCGCGCGCCGCGACCGCGGCCATGAGCGCGTTTTCGGTCGCCGTGACGCTCGGCTCGTCGAGGAAGATGTCGGCACCCACGAGATGCTTCCCTTCCAGCCGATACGCCGCTCCGACAGTCACGTCGGCGCCCAGCCGCTCGAGCGCCAGGAAGTGGGTGTCCACTCGCCGCCGACCGATCACGTCGCCGCCAGGGGGTGGCAGGCTCACGCGGCCGAACCGGGCGAGCATCGGACCGGCCAGGAGGATGGACGCGCGGATCCGGGCGCATAGCTCGGGATCGAGCTCGCGCGGCTCGGCGCGCGCGGTGTTCACGGCGACGCTGTTCGCCCCCGTCCATTGCACCTCGGCGCCGAGATGCTCCAGTAGCGCGAGCATCGTCTCGACGTCGCGGATGTGGGGCACGTTGTCGATCGCGCACGGCCCGTCAGCAAGCAGCGTGGCGGCGAGGATGGGAAGGGCCGCGTTCTTGTTGCCGGCTGGGCGGATCGTGCCTTTCAGCGGACGCCCGCCCGTCACCGAAAAGGAGGGAGGCATGGGTGAGCCAAGCTATGCGGCCGCTTGCGCCGGCGTCAAGCGTGCGCGAACGTTCGCGACGTGAATCTGAGTCCCGTTCTCGCGCTCGCGGGACTGGCCGCAATCGGGTTACTCGTGACGCGTCTCCCGCTCCCCGCGCGGCGCCGCGTCCCCTGGCTCGACCCCGTGCTCGCCGCGGGCGGCCCGCTGGTCCTGCTCGGCATCATCCTCGGACCGGGGGCGGTGCCGGGCATCGGCTTCCTCGATGGATCGGTGTTGCGCTCGCTCGCGCCGGTGACGGCGCTGGCGATCGGCTGGATCGGCGCCGGGCTCGGTGCCCGGTTCGAGTGGCGCAGCGTGCGCCGTATTTCGCGCCGCGCGTGGCTCCTGGCCGCGCTCCCCTCCGGCGCGGCCTTCGGCGCGGTCGCGCTCGGCGCGTGGATGCTCACGCGCGCGCTCCCGGCCGTGGCGGCCGCGTGGACCCCGCGGCTCGCGGCGATCCTGATGCTCGCCGCCGTGGCTGCCGTTTCGGGACCCGGTGTCGTGGCGCTCGTGGCGCGTGAAGCCGGATTGCGGCGGAGCACCGCCAGAGGGCTCGTCCTCGCCGCGTCGCTCGAGACGCTCGTCGGGGCGCTCCTCTTCTTCGTGCCCGTCGCGCTCCATCGCGGTGATGGGCTCACCACCATCGCGTTCGCGGTGGGAAGCGCCGCCCTGGTCGGGGTGGCGTTCCTGTCGCTGATGCGGGTGTGGCCCGCAGGGGCCGACATTGGCTTCGCCGTCCTCGCCACGCTGGCCTTCGGCGCGGGCGTCGGCTACGCGACAGGGCTGTCGCCGTTCGTGGTCTGCGCCCTGGCCGCGGTTGTGATCGTGCATGCGTCGCCTCCGGCCCGGCGGCACGCGATCCGCCGCGTGCTCGCTGAATGGGAGCGACCCGTCGTCGCGGTGCTGCTGGTGATCACCGGGGCCCTCCTGACGCTTCCTACCGCCTGGATCCTGCTTGCGGTACCGTTCCTTGCGGCTGCCCGTGCGGCCGCGAAGTGGGCGGCCGTTCGCTACGGAGTTCGCACCCTCCCGCTCGCGCCGGTCCCCCTCCCCCTTCCCCCCCCGCCCCCGCCGAACATCGGGCTCGGCACGATCGCACAGGGAAGCGTGGCGGTCGCGCTGGGGGTGGCTTTCCTTCTCTTGTATGGCGCGCCCGGCGGTGCGGCGGTGCTCACGACCGTCGTGCTCGGCGTGGCATGCGCGCTGCTCGCCGCGCCGCTGCTCATGACGCTCGCGCTGCGAGCCCCCGTCGTGGTGTCGGCGCCCGCGCTGCCCGCGCCGCCCGCGCCGTTGACCGAGTCCATGGAGCCCGCGCAGCTCTCGGTCCACACACCGGTTGAGGCGCCCCGATGATGCCGACGTGGACGGCAGTGGTGGGCGCGCTATCGCTTTTGGCTCTCGCCTTGTCGGCGATCGTGATCGCCGCGTCGGCAGTAGCGACGGCCCTCGGCGTGCGATTGTTTTTGCGCGTGCTGCGGGATCTGGCGGGCCCCGCGGTCGGGGACGTCCGGGCGCTCCTCGCGTCCATTCGGACCGAGGCCGAGGGCCTGGTGGGCACGTCGCGCGCGCTGCGGGAGCGGATCGTGCGCGCCGCGGACGCAGCGGAAGCGCGCCTCAACGATCTCGACGCCGTGGTCGAGGTCGTGCAACAGGAGGTGGAGTCGACCGCGGTTGATGTGGCCGCGACGCTGCGGACGGTCCGGCGCGGGGTCTCGCTGCTCGAGTGGGGCCGCCGCACGCTCAAGCGGGGGAAGAAGCACTGACGCGCAAGCAGCTCCTCGCAGCCGCGGCGGCCGGCCTGGCCGGGGTGGCGCTATACCCCGCCGTCGCCCATGCCTGGACGCCCGGGACCCACATCTACCTCGGCGAATCGGTGCTCGCCAACCTGCATCAGCTGTCGGGCACCGTCGCCGACCTGCTGCGCGCGTTCCCCTACGACTTTCTCTACGGCAACATCGCCGCCGACACGTCGATGGCCAAGAAATACGCGCCCGTGGGCCGCCACTGCCACGCGTGGCACGTCGGTCAGGAGATCTTCGATCTGGCCCACACCGATCCGTTACGCGCGTTCGGCCTGGGCTACCTGTCGCATCTCGCGGCCGACGCCGTGGCGCACAATTTCTTCGTGCCGCGCCAGCTCCTGCTCACGTCCGGTACCACGGCGTTGGGGCATAGCTACTGGGAGAGCCGGTTCGAAACCCACCTCGGATCGGCGTACGCCAGCACCGCGAAGGAGGTGATCCTGCAGGATCACACGTCCAGCGACACGCACCTCGATACGATCATCTCGCCCACCCTGTTCAGCGTGCGCACCAGCCGGCGGCTGTTCCGGGGGATGGTGCACCTCACCGAAAGCGAGAGCTGGCGCTGGGCATTCCAGATGATTCTCGAGAACACGCGCTGGGACCTCCCCGATCAGGACGTGGAGCGCCACATGGCGGTGGCGTTCGAGTACGTGATGGAGATGCTCGGAGAGAAAGATGCGGCGGCGCGGCGGCTCGATCCGGCGGGCCACCAGGCCTTGAAGCTCGCGAAGCAGATGCGGCGCCAGGCTCTCCAGGAAGGCGGACGGGACGACCCGGGGCGAATGTCCGAAACGGCGGAACAGCACTTCGGCCTGCCGTCGCCGCCCCTCGCCTATTGGAAGCAATCCCGGGCGCAGCGTCCGTGGCGCGACCGGGATCGTCGCGAGGAGAGTTAGCCGGCCACCCCCCGAGTTCGGCGGGCGTCCACCGCTTGCATGCGGCGCTGCTCATCGGCCGCATACCGCAGCCGCAGCGGTCGCCACAGCACGATGCCGAGAATCGCCGACAACCCGCCCAGCAACAGCGCCGGGTACCACACGTACCGCGGCTGGGCGGCAAACACGGCGGCGATCCCAACCAGGGCGAACGCGACGCCCACCAGGATCAGCGCCGTCACCGAGTTCAGCACGAACTGACGCACCGTACCGCGTCCCGCCAGAACGCCGATGGTCCCGCCCAGGACGCCGAGCAAGCTGCCCAGCAGGACACCGAACAACCGCCCGGTGCGCTCGCTCCACCAGGCACCTGCGGTCGTCCCACCCGCTGGTGAATAGCGGTCCAGTCGGAGCGGCCCGATCACCACGCTGCCCCGCCCTGGCAGCACCAGATCGATCTCGAGGCGACTTGGTGTTTCGGTGCCCGGCATGAACGGAAGCTCAAATGGCCGCCAATTCGATTCGCCGCGTAACGCGGCGAGCGACCCTTGCGGGGCAAGAGTGCGAGTGAAGTACCGCCCCCCGTCTGGGAAGACGCTCCACATCTCCAGGTATCCCTGCCCTTCTACGCCGTCGTAGCGCACCATCCCCCTGACGACGTAGGGCCCGCCTCCCGTAGGCGGGCGGTCGATCGTGACCAGTTGGAAACGGGTACCGCCGGGATTGTCGGCGCGCAGCTCGAGCGCTGCCGCGCGGTCCGGCCCCTGGCCCGGGAGCAGCTGCCCGCCGGTTACCGTGGTGTGGGACCAGTCGATCGTAAAGCCCTGCGCGGTTGCCGCGCGGGCCGCCACGAACAGGGCCACGCCGACTCCGCTGAGCACGCGCCTCATTTCAAGTCTCCTAGGCTGCGAGCCCGCTCCTCCAGCACGCGCTGCGCCAGCTTGGGGTCCGCCTTGCCGCGCGACACCTTCATGACCTGCCCCACGAAGAACTGCAGCAGTTTCGTCTCGCCCTTGCGATAGCGCTCGACCTCCGTGGGGTGGGCCCCCAGTACCTCGCTGACCCAACCTGCGACGACGCCCGTGTCCGCCACCTGAGTGAGCCCCAGGGCCTCGGCGACGTTGCGTGGCTCGCCACCATGCTCCGCCATTTCGCTGAACACCCGTTTGGCCGCCTGGTGGCTCAAGGTGCCGCCCCGGACGAGGCTGATCAGGCCCGCAAGCGCTCCCGGCTGCACGCGCAACCGCTCGCCGTGATCCTTGGCATCGGCCAGCACCTCCGTCATCACCCAGTTGGCCGCGAGTTTGGCGTCGGCACCGGACCCCGCGTGCACGACCGTCTCGTAGTAGTCCGCGACCGCACGCTCGGCCGTGAGCACGGCGGCGTCGGTCACGCTGAGGCCGTATTTCTCGACGAACCGCTCCCGCTTCTTCGCCGGCAGCTCCGGCAATTGGGTCTGCTGCTCGGCGACGAACTCCTCGCTGAGCATGAGCGGCGGCAGGTCGGGGTCCGGGAAGTAGCGGTAGTCGTGGCTTTCCTCTTTACTGCGTTGCGGCCGCACGCTGTTCGTCTTCGAGTCGTACAACATGGTCTGCTGCGCCACCGTGCCTCCGGCCTCGAGCACGGCAATCTGCCGGTCGCGCTCCACGGTCAGCGCCTTTTCCACGAAGGCGAACGAATTGATGTTCTTCACCTCGGTCTTGGTGCCGAGCGCGGTCTCGCCGGCGCGGCGCACCGAAACGTTGGCGTCGACGCGCAGGCTGCCCTTCTCCATGTCGCACTCCGAGATCGCGGCGTATTCGAGGACCTGCTTGAGCGTCAGCAGGTAGGCGCGGGCCTCGTGGGGCGAACGGAAGTCGGGCCCCGTGACGATCTCGATCAGCGGCACGCCGCACCGATTCAGGTCGATGGCCGTCTGCTTCGGGAAGCGATCGTGGAGCGATTTCCCCGCGTCCTCCTCGACGTGCAGCCGCACGATCGTCGCCGTCGCGATGCCCTGGTCGGGCGACAGGTAGGAGAGCGACCCGGCCGTCGCCAGCGGCTGCTCGAACTGCGAGATCTGATAGCCTTTCGGCAGGTCGGGATAGAAATAGTTCTTGCGGGCGAACAGGCTGCGCGGATGCACGGTGCAGCCGAGCCCGAGGGCGGCCCGGACCGCGAGCTTGAGCGCCAGCTCGTTGGGCACGGGGAGCGCACCCGGCAGGCCGAGACAGACCGGACAGACGTTGGTGTTGGGCGGCGCGCCGAACGCCGCCGAGCAGCCGCAGAACATCTTGGATACCGTGCGCAGCTGCACGTGCGTCTCGAGCCCGATGACGGTCTCCCAGCGGTTCGCCATTACGCTTCCTCGCCCGCGGGAACGGCACGCTCGAGCGCGTACGCCGCCTCGAGCATCTCGTCGTCGAGAAATGCCTGGCCGACGAGCTGGCCGCCGATCGGCAACCCCTTGACGCGGCCGATCGGCACCGAGATCGCGGGCAGGCCCGCGAGGTTCGCGGTCACCGTGAAAATGTCCGATAGATACATCGCCACCGGATCATCGATCTTCTCGCCCGCCTTGAAGGCCGGTGTGGGCGTGGTCGGCGTGAACAGCAGGTCCACGCCACGATCGAACACGTTGCGGAAGTCCTGAGCGATCAGCGCGCGCATCTGCTGGGCCTTGCGGTAGTACGCGTCGTAGTAGCCCGATGACAGCACGTACGTTCCGACCAGCACGCGGCGCCGCACCTCGGCCCCGAATCCCTCGCCACGCGTCGTGCGGTACAGGGCGCGCACGTCTTCCGACCCGTCGAACCGCGGACCGTACCGAACGCCGTCGTAGCGCGCCAGATTGGACGACGCCTCGGCCGGCGCGATGATATAGTACGTCGGCACGGCGTACTGGGTATGGGGCAAGGCGACGTCGCGCACCGCCGCGCCCAGCTCACGCAACAGGCGAATCGCGCGGTCGCACGCGCGCCGCACCGCCGGATCCAGGTCGGGCGGGAAGTACTCTTTCGGGATTCCGATCACGAACCCCTGCAGCGACTCGGGGACGTTGGGCAGTCGCAGCGAGTCACGGTCTTCGCACGTCGCATCCTTCGGGTCGCGGCCGCTGATGACCGAGAGCACGCGCGCGGCGTCGTGCACGCTCCGGCCCAGGACGCCGATCTGGTCGAGCGAGGAGCCGAACGCCACGAGGCCGTAGCGGCTCACCCGCCCGTACGTGGGCTTGATCCCCACCACGCCGCACAGCGACGCCGGCTGGCGCACGGAGCCGCCGGTCTCCGACCCGAGGGCGGCGGGGACCGCGCCCGCCGCCACCAGCGCCGCGGAGCCACCCGACGAGCCCCCCGGCACCCGGGTCTTGTCGAACGGATGGAGTGTGCGACCGAAGGCGGAATGCTCGGTCGACGAGCCCATGCCGAACTCGTCGCAGTTCGTCTTCCCGGCGATGAGGGCGCCCGCCGCCTTGAGCTTGTTGACCGCGGTCGCCTCGTAAGGCGAGCGATACCCCTCGAGAATCCTCGAGCCGCAACTGGTCACGTACTCGAGCGTGCAGATGTTGTCCTTGACCGCGACCGGCATGCCGTACAGCACGCCCGATGGATGTGCCGCGGCGGCCTGGGCGAGCAGGGACTTACGGAGCTCTTTGGCGGGCGTGAGACACGCGTTCAGGCGCTTGGCCTTGACGAGGCGGTCGGCCGCCGCCCTGGCGCTCGCCAGCGCGTCCGCCACCTCCGTCATCCTTGCTCCTGCTCGAACTGACCCAGCTTGGGCACGAGGAAGAAGCCGTCGCGGAATGCGGGTGCGAACTCCGCGGGGCCGAACGCCAGAGGCGGCGGCTTCACCTCGTCGGGGCGGAACCGCACCGCGTCGGGCCCCGGCACGAAAGGCTTCACGCCTTCGCTGGCGGGCACGGCGTTGATCTGCGCGACGTACTCGAGGATCCGGGACATATGCTCCGCCAGGAGCGGCAGCGCCTCCTCGCCCACCTCGAACTCCGCGAGCCTGGCGATCTTCCGGACGTCGTCGTGCGTGACGCTCATGCGCTCTCCCACTCGCGCTCGAGCCCGGCATAGGCCACGAGCAGCTGCTTGGTTCCAATGTCCTGATCGTCGAACTCTACGGTCACCTTGAGCTCACGCCCCGAGCCCGAGACCGCGCGGACCGTGCCGCCCCCGAACTTGCGGTGCCGCACCCGCTCACCGGTCGCATAGCGCGGCGCGTCCTGCGAGGTCTCGATATCCCAGTCGAGCTCAACCGGCGGCGCGCGCCGCGCCGCCGCCCCGCGCCGCGAGCCGCGCCCGGGACGATCCCACTGTGGCGTGGTGCTCCGCTCCTCGATTGCGCCCGCCGGCAGCGCGTCGAGGAAGCGCGACGGCTCCGACAGCTCGAGCCGCCCCGTCCGGTATCGCGTGCGCGCCCATGAGAGATACAATTTTTCGCGCGCGCGCGTGAGTCCCACGTAACACAATCGTCGCTCCTCCTCGAGCCCACCCGGCTCACCGGCCGAGCGCGCCAGCGGGAACAGTCCGTCCTCGAGCCCGGCGAGCCCCACGAGCGGCCACTCGAGCCCCTTCGCCATGTGCACCGTCATCAGGGTCACGCCCTCCGCGTCGCCGGTCCCCTGGTCGGCCGAGGTCACGAGCGCCGCCTGGGTGAGATAGCGCGCGATCATGGTCGGCCCCTTAAGCCGTCCCTCTTCCCCGGGTTCGTCACCCGCCTCATCCCCGTCGGTCTCCGCCCACGCCGCCGCCCCGGCGATCAGCTCCTGCACGTTCTCGACCCGCTCCACCCCCTCGGACCCTTCGTCGGCCAGATACTGGGCGTAGCCGACCGCTGCCACGATGTGCTCCAGGGCGGTCGCGGGATCGGTCTCCCCGTGCCGCATTCGCAGCTCGTCGATCAAGGCGACCACGCCGGTGAACGCCGCCCGCACGTTGGGCCGCAGGTCGGGCATGCGCTCCGCCCCGCGCGCCGCCTCGAGCAGCGGCTTCCCCCATTGGGCCGCCGCGCGGACGAGCTGCACGAACGATGCATCCCCGATGCCACGCCGGGGGACGTTCACGATGCGCGCGAAGGCCTCGTCGTCCGACGGATTGGCGATGAGGCGCAGGTAGGCCAGCACGTCCTTCACTTCCCGGCGCTCATAGAAGCTCACCGCCCCGACCAGCCGATACGGAATCCCCCGAAACCGCAACGCCTCCTCGAAGGGACGCGACTGGGCGTTGGTGCGGTACAGGATCGCCATCCCCTGGTACGCCAGGTCTGCTGCGGACGCACGGCGGGACAGCTCCGCGGCGAGCCACTCGGCTTCGTCCCGCTCGTCGGCGGCGGTGAGCAGCGTCACGGGTTCGCCACCGTGCTGGGCAGTGAATAGCGTCTTCCCCAAGCGGTGGGCGTTCTCCGCAATGACGCCGTTTGCGGCGTCCAGGATCACCTGGGTCGAGCGGTAGTTCTGCTCGAGCTTGATGAGGATGGTCCCCGGAAAGTCCTGCTGAAACGACAGCATATGCCGGACGTCGGCGCCTCGCCAGCCGTAGATCGCCTGGTCGTCGTCGCCGACGACGCAGAGGTTCCGGTGCTCGGCGGCCAGATGCTTTACGAGGCGATACTGGGCGGCGTTCGTGTCCTGGAATTCGTCCACCAGGACGTGATCGAAGCGGCGCTGCCAGTACGCGAGGCGCTCGGGGTGCTCCGCGAACAACGTGAGGGGGAACAACAGGAGATCGTCGAAGTCCATCGCGTTGGCCTGTCGCAACGCGGGGCCGAGCGCGGCGTAGATCTCGGCGGCGACACGCTCCAGCGGGCCGTCGGCGCTCGCGCCCAGCTCCTCGGGCAGAAGCATACGGTTCTTGGCGCCCGAGATGATCGCGTGGATCGCGCGTGGAGGATGCGTCTTGAGCGCGTGGCCTCGCTGCTCCAGCATGCGCTTGATGAACGACTCCGAGTCGTCCTGATCGTAGATCGTGAAGTTGGGCGCGAAGCCCAGGAGCGGCGCTTCGCGCCGCAGCAGGCGTGCCGAGAGAGAGTGAAACGTCCCGATCCAGAGACCGCGCGGGTCGGCCCCGAGCAATGTGCCCACGCGGGCCCGCATTTCGCCGGCGGCCTTGTTCGTGAAGGTCACGGCGAAGATGCGGGACGGAGCCACGCCGCGCTCGCGGATGAGGTGCGCGATACGGGCGGTGAGCACGCGCGTCTTGCCCGAGCCCGCGCCGGCGAGCACGAGGAGGGGGCCGCCCGGATGGCGGACGGCGGTCTCTTGTTCTGGGTTCAGGGGCAGAGTCATGAACCTGGACTCCCGAAGTCACTCGCGCTCATTAGGTCTGCGACACCAGAGGAAATTCCAGCACAAACTCCGCTCCGTCTCCGTTCGGTCCCGGCCGGTAGACGAGGCGGCCACCGTGCTGTTGCTCCACGATGCGCCGTGCCAGGGCCAGACCGATCCCCCAGCCCCCCGGCTTGGTGGAGATGCCCGGCTCGAACAGCTGGTTCCGCACCTCGGGCGGCACGCCGGGGCCGTCATCGCGCACGGTCAAGCGGGCCATCCGACCGGCCTGCTCGACCGCCACGTCGATCCGCCCACCGCGCCCGGACAACGCGTCGACCGCGTTCTTGATCACGGCTTCCAGCGCCCACTCGAGCAGCACGGGATCCCCCAGGGTCGTGGGGCCCGGACCGGTGGCGCGGAGCACCAGTGCCACCGGGCTCGCGAGCGTGGGGAGCCGCGGCCGGAAGTAGCTCACGACCCGCTCCGCCAGGGCGCCCAGCCCCACCGAGTCGCGGCGCGCCGGCCGGCCGATGCGCTCGAACCGCTTGGCCACCCGCTCGAGACGCTCCGCATCGGCCTGAAGATGCTCCGCGAGCTCGGCTCCTGTGGTACCCGGATTTTCCCGCAGGTAGGCAATCCATCCCGTGAGGCTCATCAGGGGCGTGCCGAGCTGGTGGGCCGACTCGCGCGCCATGGCGACCCAGAGACGGTCGCGCGCCGCGGCGACCCGGGTGCGGTAGGCCCACACCGCGAGCACCGCGAGGCACAGCAGGACGATGCCCTCGAGCGCCGCGATGCCGGCGAACCGCCGTGCCACCGGCCCGGCGCCATAGTGAATGGTGCCCACGCCGGGCTGCACCACCGGCGGGTTCTCCAGGTCAAGCTCGGCGATCCACGATCGTAACCGGGCCGTGTCCGCCCCGATCTGCGGCGGCGCGTTGTCGAGGGCCGTGATGTGACCCGCGGTATCCATGACGACGATCGCGATGCCGAGCGAGCGCACCTGCCGCGCCAGATCGAGCAGCGCATCGGTGGTCGCGTCGGGACCGGGGTCGCTGAGCCCCGCGAACACACGACCCAGCAGGAGGCTGGTTTCGCGGGCGTCGTCGCGCAGGTGACGCGCCACGACCCACGCGTACCACACCGTGATCCCACCGAGCAACACCGCCAGCCCGACCACGATGGGAAGCCCCGCGCGGCGGAGCGCCGCGTTACGCGGCACCGGCGGCGGCCACCAGCCGCTCCGTCCCGAGGTAGGGAACGAGCGCCGGCGGAACGGTCACGGAGCCGTCGGGCTGCTGGTGCGTCTCGAGCAGTGCGGCGATGGTGCGCGGCAGCGCGACCCCCGAGGCGTTGAGCGTATGCGCCAGTTCGGGCTTCGCGCCCGGCGCGGAGCGGAACCGGATGTTCGCGCGCCGCGCCTGGAAGTCCGTGAACGTGCTCGAGCTCGAGACCTCGAGCCACTGTGCCACGCCCGGCGCCCAGACCTCGAGATCGTATGTCTTGGCGCTCGCGAAACCCAGGTCTCCGGCGGCAAGCAGCACGACCCGATACGGTAGCTCGAGACGTTGCAGCACCGCCTCGGCGTGTCCGGTCATGCGCTCGTGCTCGGTCGGTGAGTCGGCGGGGCGCGCAAACCGGACCAGCTCGACTTTGTCGAATTGATGGATCCGCAGCAGCCCGCGGGTGTCCTTCCCCGCGGCGCCCGCCTCGCGGCGAAAGCACGGCGTATAGGCGGCGTACCCCAGCGGCAGGCGGGCCCCGTCCATGATCTCGTCCCGATGCAGATTGGTCACGGGCACTTCCGCCGTAGGCACGAGAAACAGATCGTCGGGCGCCGTCTTGTAGGCCTCCTCCTCGAACTTCGGGACCTGCCCCGTGCCCTGCATCGCCTCGCGTTTCACGACGAAAGGCGGCTCCACCTCGACGTATCCGTGCTCTCGCGTGTGGAGATCGAGCATGAAGCTGATCAGCGCGCGCACCAGCTTCGCTCCCGCGCCGACGAATACGGGGAACCCGGATCCGGCGATCTTCGCGCCGCGCGCGAGGTCGAGCACGCCCAGGCGCTCGCCAATCTCCCAGTGGGGCTTCCCACCAGCGGGGGCGGGCGTGCCCCACGTGCGTACGACGGTGTTGTGCGATGCGTCACCGTCGGGGAGCTCAGGGAGCGGAACGTTGGGCACGAACAGGCCTTTGCCCTCGAGGTCGCGCTCGACGCTGCTGAGCTCGGCCTCGAGCGCCGCGATGCGCTCGCCCAGGACGCGCCGTCCCTCGCGCAGGTCGGCCGGGAGCGCTCCCTTCTCTTTCATCAGGCGCGCGTCGGCTTTCGCGGCCTCGTTGCGCTCCGCCTTGAGCTGATCGAGTTGTCCGGTGAGGGCGCGGCGCCGCATGTCCAGCGCCTCGAGCTCGTCGAGCAGCCGCACCACGGTCGGGTCGCCGCGCCGGGCGAGCGCGGCACGCACCTGCTGGGGCGAGGTGCGCAGGAGCTTGAGGTCGATCACCGCCTTACTGCGTCGGAACGCCTGGCGCCAGGCCGCGGTACCCGCAATTCTGGTCGACGAGGATCTCGAAGTCCACGCGCCGCGCCGTCGAGTCCACGCGCAGCACACGCAGCTTGGCATACATGGAGACCGTCGCCGTGATCAGGCACTGCGACGGTCGCGAGCGCACGATGACCACCGTGCCGGAATCAATGGCGATCGGCCTGTCGACAATGTACCCAGAGCCCGTCGCGACCGTGATCGCCTCGAACGGCCGCGTGGACTTCTGCAGCCCCGACAGCTGGCCCAGGTTGACAGCGCCCGTAGGGAACAGAGCGGGCTCCCCGACAGAGTCGAAGTCGAACGCGAAGTCGAAGAACGTGGACTGGTCGGTCCGCACGGTCGTCGCGCCCTCGAGCGCGTACGCCGAGGGCAGCGTGATGGCGGTCCCCCGCAGCGCGTACAACGACACGGTGTCCACCACGTTGGTGAAGACCGCAGTAGGCAGACCAGTCGAGCCGCCGCACGCGGCGGCAAGCAGGCTGAACCCGAGCAGCGCGACGAAACCCGCAGCCGCGCGACGCTGGAAGGACATTTCGGTGCGGAAGATACCGTGCCGCGCACAAGTGGGTCAACCCGCGATGGCTGCTTGACTTCGCCAGTATCGATTCCTAGCTTGGCCGCCGTATGGCGACGATCCGGGAAGTGGTCGAAGCACTCGCTCGCCGCAGCGGTGTGGACGCGGTCATGGTCGTGGGGCGGGACGGATTGCCGATCGACTCCCGGGCCACGAACGGCGTCGACGCGGAGAACGTCGCCGCCCTCCTGCCATCCGTCATCAATGGGCTGGCGCAGCTCGGACACGCGGGGGGACGCGGCGAATTCGGGTCGGGCGTGCTCGAGTTCGGCTCCGGCCTCGCCGTGGTCTCCGTGCTCAACGCCGACGCGCTGCTCGTCGTGCTGGTACGCCCATCGACCAACGTGGGTGCCCTGCTCTACGACCTGCGCCGCCACCGCACGGCGATCGCTGGCCTGTTTTAGGCGGGAGACACCGCCGTGTCGCTTCCGCCGCCAACTCCGCCCCCCCCGCCCCCCCCGCCCCCCTCGGCCCCCCCGGCCCCGGCTCCTAGGCGGCATCTCCTGGTGGTCGACGACGAGCCCCACATCGGGTTACTACTGCGGCCGCATCTCGAGCGCCTCGGGTACGTGGTGAGCCTCGCCCGCACGCTCGCCGAGGCCCGAGGCGTGCTGCGGAGCGCGAAGACGCCACTCGACGCCATGCTCCTCGACCTGCATCTGCCCGACGGCTCCGGCCTTGAGCTACTGCGCGAGCTGCGCGCCGCGCCGGCGACCCGCGCCTTCCCCGTCATCGTCCTCACGGCCGAAGGTGAGGAGCGGGTCCTGAACGAGGCAGAGCAGCTCGCCACGGATCTGCTCACCAAACCGTTCAGCCCGAGCAAGCTCACCGCTCGCATCGCCGCCCTGTTGGGAGAGGGGGGCGGCTCCCTCCCGTCGACCCCTCTCCCACCGGCGGCGAACAAGCCGCGCCCCTCCTCGCCATGAGCGTGTGGGCGGCGATCCTGGCCGGTGGGTCGGGGACACGCTTCTGGCCGCTCTCGACCCCGGAGCGCCCCAAGCAACTGTTGCCGCTCGCCGGCGACCGCCCGTTGCTCGTGCAGGCGGTGGAGCGGCTCGACGGCCTGGTTCCGGCCGAGCGGATCCTGCTCCTGACCGGCCCGTTCCTCGTGGACCAGGTGGCGCGCGCCGTGCCGCAGATTCCGCGGGCGCAGGTGTTCGCCGAGCCGCGGGCCGCGTCCACCGCGCCGGCGTTGGCGTGGGCCGCCCACTGGATCTCGCAACGGGACCCGAGCGCGCAAATGCTCTCGTTGCACGCCGACTGGGCGGTGAGCGACGACCGCGCGTTCCGTGCGGCTGCCCGCCAGGCGCTCGGTGTGGCCGCGGAGTACGATGTGCTGGTGACCGTCGGCGTGAAGCCATCCCGCAACGAGACGGGGTACGGCTACATCGTCCCGGGAAAACCGTTGGGAGGCGCCCGGGCCGTCGGGCGCTTCGTCGAGAAGCCCTCGGCCGCGCGGGCGGCGCTGCTCCGGCGCCGCGGCGCGCTGTGGAACACGGGGCTGTTCGCCTGGGGCGTGGCGCGGTTCCTCGGCGAAGCCGGGGCCTACGCCCGCGAGCTCAAGCCCGCCTGGCCCGCGCTTGCCGCCGGCGACGTCGCGGCCTTTTTCGAAGCGGTGCGTCCCGTGGCGGTCGACGTCGCCGTGCTCGAGCGTACGAAGCGACTCGCCGTCGTGGCCGGAAGCTTCGCGTGGGACGACATCGGGTCGTGGGACGCGTTGCTGCGGATCCGGACAGCGGACGCCCGCGGCAACGTGGTGGTCGGCAAGGCGACGGTCGCCGACGACGTGCGCCGCTCGGTGATCTGGTCCGAGAGCGAGGACATCGCCGTCATCGGCCTCGAGGACATGGTGGTGGTGCGCGCCAATGGCCACACGCTCGTGATGCCGACGGGCCGCGCCGAACAGCTCAAGGCGCTGGTGCAGCGGCTATGACGCCCTCCTCCCCCGCTCGCCCCCAGTCCTCTGGCCACGCGCTGTACCTATTGGACCCGGAGCCCACCCTCGCCTGGGCGCCGTTCGCCGGCGCGCGCCCACTGTCGGAGCTGCGCGCCGGCGCGCACCTGATCCGCGAGCGCTGGGAAACGTTCGTCGGCAGCGAGACGACGGCGATCTTCGCCCTGCCCCACCTGGCCGGTTTCGTCGAGGGGGACATGCCGCGGGTCGCCGCTAGGCGCCCCGTCACAGGACCGGCGGTGATCGGCTCGACGACCTTCGCGCCGCACGGGCTCGCGCCCGCGCTTCCCGACGGCGCGTTCCGGCTCACCAGCTGCGGCGTCACGGTAGGATGGGGCGTCGGACCGGGCGCCACGTGGGATGGCCCGCAGCCGCATGCCGCCGCGATCGAGGTGGCGGGGATGGTGCTGCACGGCGTGTACGACCTGGTGCCCGCCCTGGAGCGCCTGCTCGCGGAGGATCTGCGCGCCGAGCTCGGCGACACGGACCCGATCCCCGCGGGCAGCACCGTGCTCGGCGACCCGGCGGCGATCGCGCTGCACGATGCCGCCGTGGAACCCGGCGTGATCTTCGATGTACGGAACGGGCCGGTGGTGCTCGAAAGCGGGGCGGAGGTGCGTGCCGGGGCGCGACTCGAAGGGCCGCTGTGGGTCGGCGCGAACGCGCGCGTGCTGGGCGGGCCGGTGCGCGGGTCGGCCATCGGCCCGCACAGCAACGCACGCGGGGAACTGTCGAGCTGCGTGTTCCTGGGATACGCGAACAAGGCGCACGACGGGTTCGTGGGCCACTCGGTGATCGGCCGGTGGGTGAACCTCGGTGCGGGCACGATCACCTCGAACCTGAAGAACACCTACGGCCCGGTGCGCCTCGAGGTGGCCGGCACGCGACTGGAGACCGGGCTCCAGTTTCTTGGCAGCCTGATCGGCGACCACGCCAAGACGGCGATCGGAACGCTGCTCGCCACGGGGACGGTGATCGGTCCGGGCGCGAACGTGTTCGACGCGGCACGGCCACCCAAGTACGTGCCACCGTTTTCGTGGGGGGGAGGCGCCGGGAGCGCCCGCATGAGCAAGGACGGGTTTCTCCAAATCGTCGAGCGGGTGCTGCCGCGACGGGACGTCGTAGTTGACAAGGAGACGCGCGCCGTGCTCGAGCGCGTGTACGACTGGGCGACGCGCTGACTTTCGTGCTCAGCCTGTTGCTCCTGCAACCCGGAATGCGCACATTCGGTAGCTCTGCGGAACGCACTCGTCATGCCCGAGACCGAACACTACAAGCGCGTCGGCAAGTTCGAGCTGCACCAGCTCATCGGCGAAGGGGCGATGGGGACGGTGTGGCGGGCGTACGACTCCGTGCTGCGCCGTTACGTCGCGCTCAAGCTGCTGTCGCGCGCCGGGCGGACGCCGGAGGCGCGTGATCGCTTCCTGCGCGAGGCGCGGGCGGCGGCAGCGCTGCAGCATCCGAGCATCGTCACGATTTACGACCTGGGCGAGTCGGACGAGCAGCTGTACATCGCCATGGAGCTGATCGATGGCCGCGACCTGAGCTCGCTGATCGCGCTCCGCGAGCCGCTGGCGCTCGAGCGCAAGCTCGATGTCGTGATCGAGGTACTGCAGGGATTGTCCTACGCGCACGACCGCGGTGTCATCCACCGCGACATCAAGCCCTCCAACATCCGCCTCGCGTCGGACGGCGCGGTCAAGATCATGGATTTCGGCATCGCGCGGCTGCAGTCGGCCGACGTGACGGGCTCGGGCGCGATCGTCGGCACGCCCACCTACATGGCGCCGGAGCAGATTACCAACGGTGCGATCACCCCGGCCACCGACCTCTTCGCGGTCGGCTGTCTGCTGTACGAGCTGCTCACGTACCACAAGCCGTTCCAGGCGGAGACGGTCCACGGCGTGCTGTACCAGGTCCTCACGACCGACCCCAAGCCCGTCCGCGCCAGCGGCTCCTCGCTGCCCGCCGCGCTCGAGCGGGTGGTCGGGAAGGCGCTGAATAAGGTGCCGGAGGACCGCTACGAGACGGCGCGGGAGATGCAGTCGGCGCTCTTCAGCATCCGCGTGGGGCTCTCGGGCGCCACCGACGTCACGGCGCGACTGAGCTTGCGATGGACGCCGCTCCCCTCGGCGGTGCTACGCCTCGTCACCCACGCGCCGATCAGGTGGCGCGCCGCGGCGCTCACAGCGCTGATGGTGACAGCGCTGGTGCTGCTCTATGTCTCGCGCTCCCCTTCCCCGGTCGCCGCGCCGTTCCCCGACCTGGAGCTCTCGAGCGCCACGCTGGACCAGCTGGTCACCTATCCCCTGTCGGCGCATCTGAACGCGGCCCTCGTGGCGCAACGCGACTCGGCGCTCGCCGCGCGCGAGCGCGCCCGGCGCGCCGGCGCCATGAAAAACAACGTGCCGACACTGATGCTCGCCGAGGCGGTGTTGCAGACCGCCGAGCGCGCGGTGCGGAGCGGCGATCTGGCGCGGGCCGCGAGCGGCTATCTCAGCGCCATTCCCCAGTACGCGAAGGCGCAGGGCGAAGCCGAGGGACTGCAGCGGGATGCCCAACAGGCCATCGACCGGGCCACGCCCGTGGTGCACGCCCTGGCCACGCGGCCCGAGGCGGCGCGCGCCGCGCCCTCGCTGGCCCGTGCGGAGTCGCTCTACATCGCGATGGATTACGTCGTGGCCCGGCTGGCGGCGCTCGCCGCCGAGCAAGTCGGCGTCGCCGCGGGCGTGGCGCCCCCGTCGCTGCAGCCGTCCGACACCCGGGCAGCGATCGGCGTCCTGTTGCAGGACCTGGAGCGCGCGGTCTCAAGTGAGCGAGTCGGAAACCTGCAGGTGTTGA
>WNEL01000989.1_pt1 | contig 22754 bp, 25 predicted proteins | sample 5399991 | NCBI WGS metagenome assembly WNEL01 (sample SAMN13153325, study PRJNA577476) | soil metagenome | isolation source: 20 cm grassland meadow soil pre-rain plot 2 | place: USA:California | collected 2015-09-08
CGACTTCCTCCGCAAGCTCCTCGAGGTTCTCTGGAGCGTCCCGACGCGGCTGTTCGGCAGCCGTAACGAGCGCCTGCTCAAGCATTATTCGGGTGCCGTCGCACAAATCAATGCGCTGGAGCCTGAAATCGCCAAGCTGCCGGACGCTGCCCTGGCTGCGAAGACCGGCGAGCTAAAAAAGCGCTACTCGGAAGGTGCGACCCTGGAGCAGCTGCTGCCCGAGGCTTTCGCGGTAGTCCGAGAGGCGGCGAAGCGCACGCTGCGCATGCGCCATTTCGACGTGCAGCTGGTCGGCGGCATGGTGCTGCACGACGGCAAGATCGCCGAGATGAAGACCGGCGAGGGCAAGACACTGGTGGCGACGCTGCCCGCGTATCTCAACGCGCTTTCCGGCGCCGGCGTGCACATCGTCACGGTGAACGACTATCTTGCGAGCCGCGACGCTGACTGGATGGGCAAGATCTATCGCTTCCTCGGCCTGAGCGTCGGCGTGAACCTGCCGCACATGGAGCCGGCGGACAAGAGGAAGGCCTACGCGGCGGACATCACCTACGGGACCAACAACGAGTTCGGCTTCGACTATCTGCGCGACAACATGGCGATGCACGTCGACGAGCGCTTCCAGCGCGGGCTGCATTACGCCATCGTCGACGAGGTCGATTCGATCCTGATCGACGAGGCGCGCACGCCGCTCATCATCTCCGGCCAGGCCGAGGACCGCACCGAGATCTACTACCGCATGAACGAGGTCGCCCCGCTCCTCACCCGGCAGAAGGAGGAGAACGCGCCCGGCGACTTCTGGGTCGACGAGAAAAACCACCAGATCCTGCTCTCGGAGAGCGGGCATCAGAAGGCCGAGGAGATCCTGGCGCGCATCGGCATGCTGCCGCAGGGTGCGAGCCTGTACGAGCCGGCGTACATCAACCTGGTGCACCAGCTGTATGCGGCGCTGCGCGCGCACCACCTGTTCCATCGCGACCAGCATTACGTGGTGCAGGACGGCCAGGTGGTCATCGTCGACGAGTTCACCGGCCGGCTGATGCAGGGAAGGCGCTGGTCGGACGGCCTGCACCAGGCGGTGGAGGCGAAGGAGAACGTGGCGATCCAGAACGAGAACCAGACGCTCGCCTCGATCACCTTCCAGAACTATTTTCGCATGTACCGCAAGCTCGCCGGCATGACCGGCACCGCGGACACCGAGGCCTACGAGTTCCAGCAGATCTACGGCCTCGAAACGGTGGTGATCCCGACGCACATGGACATGATCCGGGAGGATCGGCAGGACCAGGTGTACCGCACGGCCAAGGAGAAATACCACGCCGTGATCCGCGACATCAAGGGCTGCTACGAGCGCGGCCAGCCCGTGCTGGTCGGCACCACTTCGATCGAGAACTCGGAGCTGCTTTCGGGGCTGCTCGGCAAGGACAAGCTTCCCCACCAGGTGCTCAACGCCAAGCAGCACGCGCGCGAAGCCGAGATCGTCGCCCAGGCCGGGCGACCGAAGATGATCACCATCGCCACCAACATGGCGGGCCGCGGCACCGACATCGTGCTCGGCGGCAACGTCGAGAAGCAGTGCGAGCTGATCGACGCCATCGAGAACCTGCCACCCGAGGAGAAGAAGCTGCGCGCCGACAAGCTGCGCGGCGAGTGGCAGGCGCTGCACAACCAGGTGGTCAAGGCGGGCGGCCTGCACATCATCGGCACCGAGCGCCACGAGTCGCGGCGCATCGACAATCAGCTGCGCGGCCGCTCGGGCCGCCAGGGCGATCCCGGCAGCTCCCGCTTCTACATGGCGCTCGAGGATCCGCTGCTCAGGATCTTCGCCGGTGACCGCATCAACCGGATCATGGTGATGCTGAAGATGCCCGAGGGCGAGGCGATCGAGCATGCCATGGTGACCCGCTCGATCGAGAGCGCGCAGAGGAAGGTCGAGGCGAGGAACTTCGACATCCGCAAGCAGCTCCTCGAGTACGACGATGTCGCCAACGACCAGCGCAAGGAAATCTACGCGCAACGCAACGAGATTCTTGATGCAAAGGACGTTTCCGCCCTGGTGACGAGGCTGCGCGCCGGCGTCATCACGGACATTTTCCGGCAGTTCGTGCCCGAAGAATCCGTCGAGGAGCAGTGGGACATGGCCGGCCTGGAGACAGCGCTGAAGGCCGAGCTCCATCTCGAGCTGCCGCTCCGCGGCTGGCTGGAGGCGGAGCCGGAGCTAGATGACGAGGGGCTGCTCGAGCGCATTACCGAAAAGGCGCACGAGGCCTACCAGGGCAAGATCCCGGTCGGCGCCGAGGAGTCGTTTCGCCAGTACGAGCGTTACGTGACGCTGCAGGTCATCGATGCGCACTGGCGCGAGCACCTCGCCGCGCTCGACCATCTGCGCCAGGGGATTCACTTGCGCGGGTACGCGCAGAAGAACCCCAAGCAGGAGTACAAGCGCGAGGCGTTCGAGCTGTTCGGCGCGATGGTCGAGGCGGTGAAGCTCGAGGTGACGAAGACCCTGACCGCGGTCCAGATCCGGACGCAAGACGACATCAAACCCGACGACCAGTCGCACATCGAAAACGTGCGACCGATTCATCCCACGTCCGGCGGGGGGATGGAAGAACCCGAACCGGAATACGGCAGCAACGGCGACGTGGCGCTCGCCGAGGCGGCGACCAAGAAGAAGGCGCAGCCGATCGTGCGCCACACGCAGAAGGTCGGCCGCAACGATCCCTGCCCCTGCGGTTCGGGCAAGAAATACAAGCACTGCCACGGCAAACTGACCTAATGGCGGTCAATCTAGCGCCGCCCGACCCGGCGTCGCTTCATCCCGTTCGCGGCGTCGAGCTCGGCGTTGCGATGGCCGGGGTGCGCAAGCCGAACCGCAAGGACCTGCTGGTGATTCGGCTGGCAGCCGGTTCGGCCGTAGCGGCCGTGTTCACGCAGAACCGCTTTTGCGCGGCGCCGGTCGTCATCGCCAAGAGGCACCTGCGCAACGCGGTGCGCGCCCTGGTGGTCAACACCGGCAACGCCAATGCCGGCACCGGAGCCGAGGGATTGCAGCGCGCGCTGCAGGTCTGCGAGGCGCTCGCGCACCACCTCGGCTGCGAGCCGCGGGAGATCCTGCCGTTTTCCACCGGTGTCATCATGGAGCCATTGCCGGCGGAGCGTATCACCGCGGCGCTGCCGAAGGCGCTGCTCGACAAAGGTGACTGGCTGTCGGCCGCCGAGGCGATCATGACGACCGATACCCTGCCGAAGGCTTTTTCCCGCAAGCTCCGCCTTTCGACGGGCGAAGCCACGGTGACGGGCATTGCCAAAGGGGCGGGCATGATACGCCCGGACATGGCGACGCTGCTCGCCTTCGTATGCACCGACGCCGGCGTGCCGCGCAAGGCGCTCGAGCGCGTCGTTACCGTGGCAGCGGAGCAATCCTTCAATTGCGTGACCGTCGACGGCGACACGTCGACGAACGATTCTTTCGTCGTGGCGGCGACGGGGCAGGGGCCTCAGGCGTCCTCCGGGCGCGACCTGCTGGAGCTGCAGGTCGCGATCACAGCGGTTGCGCAGCAACTTGCACAGGCCATCGTGCGCGACGCAGAAGGCGCGACCAAGTTCGTCACGATACGGATCGACCGCGGCCGCAGCGTCGAGGAATGCCGGCGCGTGGCGTACGCGATTGCCCATTCCCCGCTGGTGAAGACGGCATTTTTCGCCTCGGATCCGAACCTGGGCCGCATCCTGGCGGCGATCGGAAATTCGGGGGCGCCGGTCGAGGCTGGCAAAATAGATCTTTATCTCGACGACGTGCTCGTTGCCGCGGGGGGCAGCCGCCATCCCGCATATCGCGAGGAGCAGGGCGTGGCGGCAATGAAAAAACCGGAATTCACGGTGCGCGCGGTGGTGAATCGCGGCAAGGCGGCCGCCACGCTCTGGACTTGCGACCTTTCCTTCGACTACGTGAAAATCAACGCCGAATACCGGACCTGACCCCGATCACGTGAGCAGCGAACTAGAGAAGATTCTCGAGCGCCTCGAGCAGCTCCTGCCCGCGCCTCCCGCGCCGACCGATTGGGCGGCGAGTGTCGCGTATCGCTGGCGCTCGAGCGGCCGGCGCGGCGCGCCCGGCTGGCTGCAGCCGGTGCGGCACGTGCACCAGATCCGGCTCGCCGACCTGCGCGGCATCGACCGGCAGATCGAGCGCGTAGAGCAGAACACGCGGCAGTTTATCGACGGCAAGCCCGCCAACAACGTGCTTCTGACCGGCGCGCGCGGCACCGGCAAGTCGTCGATCGTGAAAGGCCTGCTCGACAAGTACAGCAAGCAGGGCCTGCGCCTCATCGAGGTGGAGAAAAACGACCTGGTCGATCTGCCGCATATCGTCGATCGCATCGCCTCCCGCGTCGAGCGTTTCCTCCTGTTCTGCGACGATCTGAGCTTCCACGGCGCCGAGGACGGGTACATCGCGCTGAAGGTGGCGCTCGACGGCTCGATCTCGACCACCTCGGAGAACCTGCTCATCTATGCGACGTCGAACCGCCGCCACCTGATGCCCGAGTACATGGGGGAAAACCTCGAGACCAAGTATGTCGGAGAGGAAATCCATCCAGGCGAGACGGTAGAGGAGAAGATTTCGCTCTCCGAGCGCTTCGGACTGTGGGTCACGTTCTATCCCTTCGACCAGGACGAGTACCTCGACATCGTTGCGCATTGGCTGAAGACGTTCGGCTGCGGCGCGAGGGAGATGGACGCGGCGCGCGAAGAGGGGCTCCAATGGGCGCTGCAGCGCGGCTCGAGAAGCGGCCGCGTGGCTTACCAGTTCGCGAGGGATTGGGCGGGCCGGCATTCCAGGAAACGCTGAACTCGTCGAAGTCGCTGCGGCCGTGATCCAGCGCGCGGACGGCGCGTTCCTGCTGGCGCAGCGGCCCGCGGGAAAGGTCTATGCCGGCTACTGGGAATTCCCGGGTGGCAAGTTCGAGCCCGGCGAGCCGGCGGTCGGGGCGCTCGCGCGCGAGCTCCACGAGGAGCTCGGCATCGAGGTGCGGCGCGCCTATCCGTGGCTCACGCGCGTTTTTGCCTATCCGCACGCCACCGTGCGCCTCAACTTCTTTCGCGTCACCGAATGGGACGGCGAGCCGCATCCGAAGGAAGACCAGGCGATCGCGTGGCAGGCGTTGGCCGCGCCGCTGGCGCAGCCGATGCTGCCGGCGAACGCTCCGGTACTGGCTTCTCTCGCGCTTCCGGCGGAATACGCGATCACCAATGCGGCGCAATTCGGTACGCGGCAGATGCTGGCGCGGCTGGAGCGACGCCTTGAGCACGGCTTGAAGCTGCTTCAGGTGCGCGAGCCCGGATTGGCGAGCGAGCAGCGGCGCCTGTTCACGCAGCAAGCACTCGATCTGGCGCATCGTTACGGCTGCAAGGTGCTCGTCAAGTCGCTCGTTCCCGGGGCCGACGGCGTGCACTTCACCGCGGCCGAGCTGATGCGCTTGCAGGCACGGCCGACGCAAGTCCTCGCCGCAGCCTCATGTCACAGCCGCGAAGAGCTGGAGCGCGCGATGCAGCTGGAGCTGGATTTCGCGGTCCTCGGGCCGGTGAAGCGCACCGCCTCGCACGCAGCCCAGCCGGTTCTGGGATGGGAGGATTTTGCGACGATCGCTCGCGGCGCGAGCCTGCCGGTTTACGCGATCGGCGGCCTGAAGCGTGCGGATCTCGAGGCAGCCTGGCGCGCCGGTGCGCACGGCCTGGCGATGATCAGCGGGAGCTGGACCTAGAAGGAGAGTCGGGATCGGAGCCGGGATTCTGGTCCGGGGCGGGCTCCTGCTCGGGGACCCGGTAGCTCTCCGAGGCCCAGAGGCCGAGGTCGATCATCTTGCAGCGCTCGCTGCAGAACGGCCGCCACTTGTTCTTGGGGCCGAAGAGCGCCGGCGCGCCGCAGCGCGGGCAAGGCAGCTTCCTTACAGATTGCAAAACGTGAGCTCGAAGCCGACGTCCCAGTCGGCAATGCGCGGCCGCGGATCGTCGCCGTTCTGCGCGAGGAAGCGGATATTGAGGACGTACTTGTTGGCGCTGATTTCCGGCACGCAGGGCGTATCGGCATCGAGGCGCACGCGCAGCATCTGCGCCGTCTTGCCGCCGAGCATCTGCTGGTAGGTGCCGAGCGCCGCGCTGTGCGCCTGCGGCTTGCCCGATTCCCGCAGGATGCGCAGGACGATCGCGGTGCCGTCGCGCAGCGGGTGGAGCGGCCCGGTCCATGCGGCGAGCTGGCCGGTCCGCTCCTCCGCCTGCCGGTGCAGCCAGTAATGGTAGGAAGGCAGGTCGAACTCGCAGGCGCCGCCCGGGATACCGGTGCGCTGCTTGATCGACATCAGCCAGTCGTTCTCGCGCAGATACTGCCCGATCTTGCCGGTCATGGAGAACAGCGCCGCCGACGCCTGCTCGATGTCGCGCAGCACGCTCGCCAACGCCTCTTCCGCGATCTCCGGGTTGTTCCTGAACGACAGCAGCACCTGCTTCTGGCGTTCTAGCTCCTGCAGCAGGTCGGACTTCAAATCGGCGCGGCTCGAGACTTCCATGATCTCGAACAGCGTCAGCAGCGCCATGTGGTGGTCGTGCGGATCGGTGCGCGCGATGAAGTGCCGGGAACGCTCGAACAGGTCCTCCAGGCGCAGCAGCGTGCGGATACGCTCGTTCAGAGGATATTCGTACGTGATCACGGAGGCGGCAGCGCTCGGCAGGATCAAAAAGTTGGGCGGATTCTGAGCGATTTGCGCTCGCAGCACAACTTAGCCTTTGACGTTGCGGGTCATTTTTTCGTACCGGGCATGCAGTGCGGCGACCTGTTTCCGCAGCGCATCAAGCGTGCCGCTGTTGTCGATGACGTCATCGGCCGCCGCGAGGCGTTCGGCGCGGGACGCCTGCGAGCGCAGGATCGCCTGTATCTCGCTTTCCGAAAGCTGGCAGCGCGCGTGCACGCGCGCGACCTGCGTTTCCTCCGGGGCGTCGACCACCAGCACGCGGTCCACGCGCTGCCGGTAATCCGGGGATTCAACGAGCAGCGGCACCACGTGCACGACATAGGGCCCACCCGCCGCGGCGATGCGCCGCTGCGATTCTTCTCGGATCAGCGGATGCAGCAGAGCCTCGAGCGCCCTCTTGGCCGCGGGGTCGGAGAAGACGCGCTCGCGCATCTTCTTCCGGTCCATGGCGCCGGATGCGGCGATGAACTCCGCGCCGAACAGCCTTTCAAGCTGCGGCAGCGCCGCGCCGCCGCGCTCGGTGAGCTCGCGCGCGATGGCGTCGGTGTCGACGACGCTGGCGCCGAGGCGGGCGAACTCCTCGGCCGCCGCGCTCTTGCCGCTGCCGATGCCTCCGGTCAGTCCGATCACAAAGCTCACAGCCTCTGCACGTACCACCGCACGATGGGATCGCCCCAGTAGAGCGCGACCACGCCCGCGATCGCGAGATACGGTCCGAAATGAAAGCGGAACCCGGCGTCCCAGCGGCCGCGCGCCGCGAACATTTGCAGCGCGCCGAAGGCGAGGCCGACGAGCGAGGAAAGCAGGATCACCAGCGGCAGCATCTTCCAGCCCAGAAACGCTCCCACCGCGGCGTTCATCTTGAAGTCGCCGTATCCCATGCCTTCCTTGCCGGTGACGAGCTTGTAACCCCAGTAGACCAGCCACAAAGATAGATAGCCGGCCGCGGCCCCGATCACCGCCTCGGGCAGCGGGACCAAGGCCCCTGCGACGTTCAGGACCAGCCCGATCCAGACCAGCAATAGCGTCAGCGCATCGGGCAGGAAACCGGTTTCCTGGTCGATGAACGCGAGTGCGATCGTGAACCAGACGAACAGCGCCGCGCCAAGCGCGGCAAGCGACGGGCCGAAGCGCCACGCGGAATAGGCCGCAGCGAGTCCGGCGAGCAGCTCGACCACGGGGTACCTGATGCCGATGCGGGCGCCGCACGCGGAGCATCTGCCGCGCAGCGCGAGGTAGCTAAGCAGCGGAATGTTCTCGCGCGCCGTGATGGCATGCCCGCAACCGGGGCATCGGGAGCGCGGCACGACGAGGTTGTAGGTCTCCTCCTTGACGGGTTCCTGCCCTGCGAGCTCGGCGCATTCGGCCCGCCACTCGCGCTCCATCATCTTCGGCAGGCGATGGATGACGACGTTCAGGAAGGAGCCGATGCACAGCCCGAGCGCCAGCGCAACCCAGGGCAGCGCGGCTGGCTGGAGGAGCCAGCCGAGGGTGCTCATTCCCTAAACGGCCTGGCCGATCTTGAAGATCGGCAGGTACATCGCTATGACCATGCCGCCGATCAGCGTGCCGAGGACCACCATGATCATCGGCTCCATGAGCGAGGAGAGCGCCTCGACCGCATCGTCCACTTCGGCCTCGTAGAAGTCGGCGACCTTGCCGAGCATGCCGTCCAGCGCGCCGGTTTCCTCGCCGATCGAGCACATCTGGAGCACCATCGAGGGGAACACGTTGGCGTTCTGCATCGCCACGGTGAGCGAGGTGCCGGTCGAGACCTCGGCCTGGATCTGCTTGGTGGCCATGAGATAGATGTAGTTGCCGGATGCGCCGCCGACGGAGTCGAGCGCCTCCACCAGCGGCACGCCCGCGGCGAACATGGTGGCGAGCGTCCGGGTCCAGCGCGCAATGGTCGACTTGCGCACCAGGTCGCCGAACACCGGCATGCGCAGCATCAACCGGTCCATGAAGACCTGCACCGCGAGCGAACGCTTCCAGGCTTGGAGGAAGCCGTAGATACCGCCGATGATCACCGGGAAGATGATGTACCACCTGGTCACGAACCAGTCGGAAATCGCCATCACGATCAGCGTCGGCGCCGGCAGGTCGGCGCCGAAGTTCCTGAACACCTCTTTGAACGCCGGGATCACGAAAATCATGATCACCGCGGTGATGATGAATGCCACCGCGATGATCGCGATCGGGTAGAACAGCGCCGACTTGATCTTCGACTTGATCGCCAGGATCTTCTCTTTGTAGGTCGCCAAGCGCTCGAGCAGGTTTTCCAGAATTCCCGCCTGCTCGCCCGCCTGCACGAGGTTGCAGTAAAGCGCATCGAAGTACAGCGGGTACTTGCGGAACGCCGCGGCAAGCGACGAGCCGGTCTCGACTTCGGTCTTGATCTCCAGCACCAGCTTCTGCACGGCCGGGTTGGAGGCGCCCTTGCCGACGATGTCGAACGCCTGCAGCAGCGGCACGCCGGCCTTCATCATCGTCGCGAGCTGCCGCGTGAACAGCGCGAGATCCTTTTCGCTGACCCTGCCGCCGCCGCGGATCCTCTGCTTCTTGACCTTCTGCACCAGGATGCCCTGCCGCCGCAGGGTGGCATTGACCGCCGTCTCGCTGACCGCGCGCAGCTCGCCGCGAATGATCTTGCCGGCCCTGTCCTTGCCTTCCCAGAGGAAGATGAATTCCTTGGGCCCCTTTATTGCTGCTGCTGTTGCCATATAGACCAGGCGCTCTCGCTTGTGGGGCCGATAATGCCTCCCGGGAAGACGTTTGTAAAGGCTGAAATACCCGCTCTAAGCCTCTGAGGGTTCGGCGTTTTCGACCGGCTCGACCGGCCGGAAGATACGCACCGTTTTCACCGTCCGGCCCTGGGCGTGCACGATTTCCATCGGCACGCTGCCGATCTTGACCGCAACGTCGGCCTCGGGGATGTCCTGCAGGTACTCGACGATCAGCCCGTTGAGGGTCTTCGGTCCGTCGGTCGGCAGATTGAGGCCCAGCGCCCGGTTGATGTCGCGCACCGGCATCGCGCCCTCGGCGGTGGCGCTGCCCTGCTCGTCCCAGGCGAGCATCGGCGCCGCCGAGGGCAGCGAGGTGGTGAACTTGCCGATGATCTCCTCGATGATGTCCTCGAGCGTGACCAGGCCCATCAGCTCGCCGTACTCGTCGACCACCAGCGCGACGCGCTCCCTGTTTTCCTGGAAGTACTGCAGCTGCGCCAGCACCGGCGTGGTCGAGGGCACGAAGTAGGGCTCGACGAGAAGCCGCTCCAGCGCCGGCTTGTCGAGCTCGCCGGTACGCAGCAGGGCCAGCACCTTGCGCAGGTGAAGCACGCCGAGCACCTCGCCGAGCGCGTCGCGGAACACGGGCAGCCGCATGTGGTAGCTGGTGGCGAGCTGGTGGGAGATGGTCTCCAAGTCGTCGTCGAGCTTGATGGCCTCGATGCGCGCGCGCGGCACCATGATGTCCTGCACCGTTACCGCGCCGACATCGAACAGGTTGAGCAGGATCGACAGGTGCTTTTTCGGCATGAAGCTGGAGGACTCGAGCACCAGCGTGCGGATCTCCTCGGCAGACAGCTTGGGCGTATCCATGTTCGGATCGGTCGGGATCCGCAGCAGCCACAGCAGCGGCCTGACGAACAGGTTCACGAACCAGGCGGCGGGCACGAGAAGGCGCAGCGTCGCCTTGAGCGGGTATGAGAGCAAGAGCGCGGTGCGCTCCGGATAGGTTGCGCCGATGACCTTCGGCGTGATCTCCGAGAAGATGATGATCAGGAACGAGATCACCAGCGTGCCGATGGCGTAGACGATCTTGTCCTCGCCGAACAGCCTGATCGCGATGAAGCTCGACAGCGAGCTCGCCGCCACGATCACCAGCGTGTTGCCGATGAGGATGCCGCCGAGCAGGCGGTCGGTGCGCTTGAGCAGCTCGGCGACGCGCACGGCCGAGCGGTGGCCCTGCGTCACCAGGTGCTTCAGCCGGTAGCGGTTGATCGCCATCATCGCGGTCTCGGCGATCGAGAAGAACGCCGACAGCAGCAGCAGCGCGACGAGCGCCGCCACCTGCCAGCTCAGCGGCCATTGTTCGTGCATCTCAGCTCCGATGCAGAATCACTTCGAGAACGAAGCGGCTGCCCGGATAGGCGAGCATCAGCATGATGAAACCGGTGAGCGTCCAGCGCAAAGCGGTGCGCCCCCGCCAGCCGTAAAGCCAGCGCCCGGCGAGCAGCAACGCGAAAACCAGCCAGGACAGGACCACGAACAGCGTCTTGTGGTCGAAGCGCATGGCGCGGCCGAGAAAGGACTCCGAATAGGCGATGCCGACGACGAAGGTGACGGTCAGCACGGCAAACGCCGCTCCGATCAGACGAAACACGAGGCGCTCCAGGGAGAGCAATGGCGGCACATCGCGCAGCGGCCCCTCCAGCCATGCGCCGCTCTGTGCCGTCGCGTGCGCGGCGTGCAGGCGCCGCTCGACCGAAGAAATGAGCAGCGCATGGAATGTCGCGACGACGAACAGGCTGTAGGCAAGCATGCCGAAGAAAAGGTGCAGCCGGAACTCGAACGAGACGGGATCCGGGCTCGCTCGACCCGAGAAGAATGCGGGCAGCGGCGCACAAAGCGCAGCGGCGGCGAGCGCCATCGGATACACCAGCTCTATCCGATAGAAGATGCCTTCGACCCAGCAGATGAGGACCGCGAGCCACATCATGACCGAGAGCGCCTGCGCGAAGCCGAAGCGCAGCTCTGCGGCGGCGAAGATCTGCGAGTAGAGCAGCGCGCCGTGAATTCCAAGCGCGACCAGGATGGCGCCGCGCTCCCACGGGCGCAGTCCTGTTGCCGGCGTACGGCGTCGCCAGCGCGTGTTCCAGAAATGCCACGCCAGCCCCAAATACACGGCCGAGGCAAGGACGTGAATTACAATGTCCGGCACCTCTTCAGTTTATCACCCCATGCTAGACAACCTGACCGCGCGGCTGGCGAAGATCGTGAAGCAGATCCGCGGCGAAGCGCGGCTCACCGAAGCGAACATCCAGGATGCGCTGCGCGAAGTGCGCGTCGCGCTGCTTGAGGCCGACGTCGCACTGCCGGTGGTGAAGCAGTTCATCGAAGCGGTGCGCGCGAGCGCGCTCGGCGAGGAAGTGATCGGCAGCCTCACGCCGGGGCAAGCCCTGGTCGGCTTGGTGCATCGCGAGCTCGCGCGCCTGATGGGCGGGGCGAATGTCGGGCTCGATCTGGCGACGCAGCCGCCGGCCGTGATCCTGATGGCCGGGCTGCAGGGCTCGGGCAAGACGACCACCGCGGGGAAGCTGGCGAAGCTTCTCGCTGCCGACAAGAAAAAAGTCGCCCTTGTCTCGTGCGACGTCTATCGCCCGGCTGCGATCGAGCAGTTGAAAGCGGTTGCAGCCCAGGCCGGCGCCGATTTTGTTGAATCAAAATCGGGCGAAAACCCCGTCGACATCGCCCGCCGCGCCCTGGAGCACGCGAAAACGCGGTACTTCGACGTGCTGATAGTAGACACCGCAGGACGGCTGGCGATCGACGAGGAGATGATGCGCGAGATCGCCGAGCTGCACGCCGTGCTCAAGCCGGTGGAAACGCTGTTCATCGTCGACGCCATGCAAGGCCAGGACGCGGTCAACGTGGCACGCGCTTTCGACGCGCGGCTGCCGCTCACGCGCTCTCGGTCCGGCAGGTCACCGGCAAGCCGATCAAGTTCGCGGGCGTCGGCGAGAAGCTCGGCGGCATCGAGCCGTTCCACCCCGAGCGCATGGCGGCACGGATCCTCGGCATGGGCGACATCCTCGGGCTGGTCGAGGAGGCGCACGCCAGGATCGACCTCGACGAGGCGAAGCGCGTCGCCGATAAGCTGAAGCGGGGCAGAGGCTTTGACCTGGAGGATTTCAAGGCACAGATCGCGCAGATGAAGAAGATGGGCGGCGTCGCTGCGCTGCTCGACAAGCTGCCGGCGCAGCTCGCGGGGCAGATCAGTCCCGCGCAGCTGCGGGACGACAGGCAGATCCGCCGCATCGAAGGCATCATCAACTCGATGACGCCCGCCGAGCGCGCCGACCCCTCGATCCTCAAAGCCTCGCGCAAGCGGCGCATCGCCGCCGGCGCCGGGGTTCCGGTTCAGGCCGTGAACCAGCTCCTGAACCAGTTCGAGCAGATGCAGAAGATGATGAAGATGATGAAAGGCGGAAACATGGCCCGCATGCTGCGCAACATGAAGGGCGTGCTGCCCGGCCTGCGCTGAGCTAGCGCCCGGTGCGCCGCCCGGGGTTCTTGCGGCCGCGCGGGCCGCGCGCATGGGGAGGCGCGCCGCGCCAGGACTTGCCGCCCTGGTGCTGCCGCCCGCCGTTCTGCGACTGACCCTGCTGCTGCGCGTTGCTGCGCTTGCCCAGCGCCTGGACGCGCCGAATGGCCTGGTTAAGGGCTTCGACGTTTTCAGGCAGCTGCTCGCCGGCGAGCGCCTCCTGCAGGCGGCTCAACGCGAAATTGCGGGATTGCTCGAGGCCGCTGCGGCTCTCCATTTCCTGCCGCTGAATTTCGATGCTGGCGATCAGATCGATGACTTCGTCGGTCGCGTGGGGATGGTGCATTGTTATGATTACGGTAGCACAGATTCTTCCCAAAGGCCTGATTTCTCCCGTATAATCCGCGCCTTTTCGCGGTCCGCGGAGCATTTCCCAATGGTGGTGATTCGACTGCAGCGAGGCGGCGCCAACAAGCGGCCTTTCTATCACCTGGTGGTGGCCGATTCGCGGCGTGCGGCGTCCGGAAAGTTCCTGGAGCGCGTGGGATTCTACGACCCCAAGGCGCCCGAGGGGCGCGAGGCGCTGCGAGTCGACATGGAGCGCGTGAAGCACTGGACCGGCCAGGGCGCGCAGCTCTCCGGCACGGCGGCGCGGCTCGTGAAGCAGTTTGCAAAGAAGGCCGCCTGAGCGGTTGTTAGCGATGGGCCGCGTCGCCGGGTCCTACGGCGTGCGCGGATGGGTGAAGCTGGCGCCGGATCGCGGCGCGGGCGTGGCGCTCGCCGCCGCGAAAGAGTGGTGGATCGGGGCCCAGGCGTACCGGGTTCGCGAGGCAAAGCTGCACGGCGCGGCAGTGGTGGGGAAGCTCGCGGGAATCGAGACGCGCGAGCAGGCCCTGGCTCTGAAGGGATCCGCGGTATCGGTGCAGCGCGGGTCGCTGCCCGAGCCTGGCGAAGGACATTACTACCTCGCGGACCTGGTGGGTCTCGAGGTCGTGAACGAGCGCGGCGAAGCGCTCGGGGTCGTGAAGCGCCTGTTCACCAACGGTGCGCAGGACGTGATGGAACTGGCAGGCGAGCGGACGCGGTTGCTGCCGTGGGTCGCCGCGGTGGTGAAGAACGTCGACCTGCCGAATCGGCGGATCGAAGTCGCCTGGGAGGCGGACTGGTGATCCGCTTCGACGTGGTAACGCTGTTCCCCGAGACGTTCGCCGCGGTGACGGGGAGCGGCATCACCAGCCGCGCGCTGCAGGCCGGACTGTGGCGCCTCGCGACGTGGAATCCGCGCGATTTCACGAGCGACAGCTACCGGACGGTGGACGACCGTCCGTACGGCGGCGGGCCCGGCATGGTGATGCTGGCCGAGCCGCTGGACAGGGCGCTCGAGGCAGCCCGGCAGAACGGGGGAAGTGGAAAAACCATTTACCTGTCGCCGCAGGGCAGCAGGCTCGATCACCGCAAGGTGATGGAGCTGGCGAAGGAAAGCGCACTGACGCTGCTTTGCGGCCGCTACGAAGGCGTCGATGAGCGGCTCCTGGCGCGCCGCGTCGACGAGGAGTTGTCGCTTGGCGACTTCGTGCTCTCGGGCGGTGAGCTCGCCGCGATGGCGCTGATCGACGCGGTGGTGCGCCAGCTGCCGGGGGCGCTGGGCGATGAGCAATCGGCGCTCGAGGAGTCGTTCGCGGACGGCCTGCTCGACTGCCCGCAGTACACGCGCCCCGAGGTGTACCAGGGCGCGCGAGTGCCCGAGGAGCTGCTCTCGGGGCACCACGAGAACATCCGGCGCTGGCGGCTGAAGCAGGCGCTGGGGCGGACTTGGCTCAGGCGGCCCGACCTGCTGGCGGCGAGGCCGCTGAGCGAAGAGGAAACGAAGCTGCTGGCGGAGTTCCAGAGAGAGTACAGGAGCTGACATGGACCTGATTCAGACACTCGAGCAGGAAGAGATCAAGCGGCTGGGCCGCGACGTGCCGGATTTCTCCCCGGGCGACACCGTGGTGGTGAACGTCAACGTCGTCGAGGGCGAGAGAAAGCGGCTGCAGGCGTTCGAAGGCATGGTGATCGCCAAGCGCAACCGCGGACTGAATTCCTCGTTCATCGTGCGCAAGATATCGTCGGGTGAAGGCGTCGAGCGCACGTTCCAGACCTACTCGCCGCTGATCGCATCGATCGAGGTGAAGCGCAAGGGCGATGTGCGCCGCGCCAAGCTCTATTACCTGCGCGCGCGCTCCGGCAAGTCGGCGCGCATCCGCGAGAAAACCGGCGCCGCGGAAGGCGAAACGCAGGAGTAAAAGAAGCATAAAATTCGGGCTATGCGCAGAGAGGCCGCTGCCATCAGCCCGATCACCGGCATCGTCTCGGCGATCCGCGCCGGCGAGATCGTGATCCTGGTGGACGACGAGCAGCGCGAGAACGAGGGCGACCTGGTTTTCGCCGCCGACTTCGTCACGCCGGAGAAGATCAATTTTCTTGCCAAGCACGGCCGCGGCCTGATCTGCATGCCGATCACCGAGGCGCATGCGCAGCGCCTGGGCCTGCGGCCGATGGTCGAGCAGAACCGCTCGCGCCACGGCACCAACTTCACCACCTCGATCGAGGCCGCCGAGGGTATCTCGACCGGCATCTCGGCGCAGGACCGCGCGCTGACCATCAAGGTCGCCGCGGCGCCCGACGCCAAGCCCGAGGACATCGTCCAGCCGGGCCACGTGTTCCCGCTTGTCGCGCAACCGGGCGGCGTGCTGGTGCGCGCCGGGCACACCGAAGCCTGCTGCGATCTCGCGCGTCTCGCCGGACTTGCGCCCGCCGCGGTGCTGTGCGAGATCATGCGCGACGACGGCGGCATGGCGCGGCTGCCCGATCTCATCGACTTCGCCGCCGAGCACAAGCTCAAGATCGGCACCATCGCCGACCTGATCGAGTACCGCAGCCGCAATGAATCGCTGGTGCAGCGCGTCTTGGAGCGCGACATCGAGACGACCTGGGGAAGTTTTCACCTGGTGTCGTATCGCGATCTCGCGCTCGGCTCGATTCACCTCGCGCTCGTGCGGGGCCGTCCTTCGCCGCAGACTGAGATTCTGGTGCGCGTGCACGAGCCGCTGTCGGTGGTCGACCTGCTCGATGCCGGGCCGGGCACGCATGCGTGGGGCGTCGGCGAAGCGCTCGAAGCCATCGCGCAGGCGGGCACGGGAGTGATGGTGCTCCTCAACTGCACGCAAACGAGCGAAGCGCTCGAGGCGCGGCTTGCCGAAACGCGCACGCCGCGCGGCGGCCGTGGCATGGACCTGCGCCTCTACGGCATCGGCGCGCAGATCCTGCGCGATCTCGGCGTCGGGCGCATGCGGCTGATGGCCGCGCCGCGCAAGATGCCGAGCATGACGGGTTTCGGGCTCGAAGTCACCGGCTACGCCGAGCTGCCGAAGCGGTAACGCCGCGATGCGCCTCGGCATCGTCGCCAGCCAGTTCAACGCGGAGGTCTCTCATCGGCTCGTCGAGCGCGCCCGGGCGCAAGCGCAGTCGATGGGCGTCGAAGTTGCCGTCACCACCGTTCCGGGAGCGCTAGAGATTCCGCTCGCTCTGCAGTGGATGGCGCAGAGCGGACGTTTCGACGCCCTGGTCGCGCTCGGCGCGGTGATCCGCGGCGAGACCTACCATTTCGAAGTGGTGGCGAACGAGTCCGCGCGCGGCCTGATGGACGTGGCGCTCGACTTCGGCCTGCCGATCGCCAACGGCATTCTGACCACCGAGGACGAGCCGCAGGCGATGGCGCGCCTCGACAAGGGCGCCGAGGCGGTGCGCGTCGCCGTCGAGATGGCCAAGCTCAAGGCAAGGCTGCATGAAGACGGCTAGGCGCCAGGCGCGCGAGATCGCTCTGCAGGCGCTTTACGCCTGGCAGTTGTCAGGCAGCGACCCGGTCGAGCAGGCACGCAGCCTGGAAGGCTTCGACAAGACCGATCCAGCGTTCGTAAACGCGCTCGCGAGCGGGGTGCGCGATCGCGCCGCGGATCTGCAGCGGATCATCGCGCCGCACCTCGATCGCGAGTTCGCCCGGCTCTCGCCGATCGAGCGGGCGATCCTCTACATCGGCGCCTTCGAGCTCGCCGCGCACCCCGAGACGCCGTTCAAGGTGGTGCTCAACGAGGCGATCGAGCTGGGAAAGAGCTTCGGCGCGACCGACGGCCACCGCTTCGTCAACGGCGTTCTGGAGAAGATTGCGGCGGCGCTGCGCCCGGACGAAGTGGCGCGCTCGAGAAAGATCGCCTGAACGAATTCGAGATCATCCGGCGGTACTTCGAGCGAGCGCCGAAGCATGCGGTGCTCGGCGTCGGCGATGATTGCGCGCTGCTCGCCGCCCGGGCCGGTTTCGAGATCGCGGTCACGACCGACATGCTGGTCGAAGGGCGGCATTTCCTTCCGGGCGCGGACGCGCGCGCGCTCGGCCACAAGGCGCTCGCGGTGAGTCTTTCGGACCTGGCGGCGACAGGCGCCGTGCCGCGCTGGGCGACGCTCGCCATTGCCCTGCCGGCGGCGGATGAATCCTGGCTCGGGGCGTTCGCGCAAGGCTTATTCGCGCTCGCAGACCGCCATGGGGTCGACCTGGTCGGTGGCGATACAACGCGCGGACCGCTTCTCGTGGTCAATATCACCGCGTTCGGGGAAGTCCCTGCAGGCACTGCGCTGCTCCGCTCCGGCGCGCGGCCCGGCGACGATATCTGGGTTTCGGGCGAACTGGGCGGCGCGGCGCTCGCCCTCGCTCACCCCGAGATCGGGGAAGCGGCGAAGCGGCTGCACGAGCCCGAGCCGCGCGTCGCGCTCGGCGAGCGGCTGCGAGAGCTGGCGCATGCGGCGATCGACGTGTCGGACGGGCTGGCGGGCGACCTGGCGCACATTCTGGAGCGCTCCCGGGTCGGTGCCGTGGTCCATTACGAGCAGGTGCCGCGCGCGCCGGCTTTCAAGCACGTCAAAGACGCCGCATTGGAAAAACGCTGTGTCCTGTCGGGAGGCGATGATTACGAGCTGCTTTTCACTGCTCCGCAATCGCGTCGCGCACCTATAGAGAGCGTCGCCAGGCAACTGAGGCTGGCGCTGTCGCGGATCGGCGCTATCCGCTCCGGCGCATCCTCGCTCGAAGTGCTCGATGCCGACGGCAGGCCGATGTCCTACCGCGGCGGCTTCGATCATTTCGCCGCGCCGTGATCGTCTTTCGCCCGAAACCGTCGTTCGCTTTCTCGCATCCTGCGCACGTCATCGCCTTCGGCGCGGGCGCCGGCCTGGTGCCGTTCGCGCCCGGCACGGCCGGGACGCTCCTCGCCTGGCCGATCGGCTGGATGCTGGGCGGCAGCTTGCCGGCGAGCGCCGTGCTGGGGCTCATCGTGACGCTGTTCGCGCTCGGCATATGGGCCTGCGACGTTACCGGCCGCAAGCTCGGCATCCCGGACCACAGCTCGATGGTATGGGACGAGATCGTCGCCTTCCTGCTGGTGCTCGCGATCGTGCCGCGCGAACTGGGGTGGCAGGCGGCGGCCTTCGTCCTGTTCCGCCTGTTCGACATCGCCAAGCCGCCGCCGATCCGTTATTTCGAGCGCCGCTATCGCGACGGCTTCGGCGTCATGTTCGACGACATCCTCGCCGCAGCCTACACGCTGATGGTGCTGGCGGTGATCAAGCGGCTGTTCTCCTGATGCGGCAGCTCGCGGCAAGGATCGGCAAGCGGCTCAAGGCGTCGCGCGCGATGCTGGTCACGGCGGAATCGTGCACCGGCGGCTGGGTCGCTCAAGCCGTCACCGCGGTCGCGGGCTCGTCCGACTGGTTCGAGCGCGGGTTCGTCACCTACTCCAACGACTCCAAGCGGGAGCTGCTCGGCGTGCGCGCCGATACGCTCGCCCGGCACGGCGCGGTGAGCGAGGAGACTGCGCGTGAAATGGCATCGGGCGCGCTGCGGCAAAGCAAGGGCAGCCTGTCGGTCGCAGTCACCGGGATCGCGGGACCGGGCGGCGGCAGTACGGCCAAGCCCGTGGGCACCGTGTGCTTTGCGTGGGAGCGCAAGAACGGCCGGCGGCATGCCGAGACGCGGCGGTTCGCAGGCAACCGCGAAAGCGTTCGTAAACAGTCCGTTATCCATGCCCTGAAAGGGGTGTTGAAACTGCTTGACGAGGACTGAGCGCAGTCATAAATAGGGGCGATGGCTTCCGTCCGCCCCGCCGCCGTAGCCGGCACGTTCTATCCGAGCGATTCGCGCGCGCTCATCACCGAGCTCGACGACCTGCTCGGCGGCGTAGAGCACCTCGCGCCGCGTCTGGGCTTTCCGAAGGCGCTTATCGTGCCGCACGCCGGCTACATCTATTCGGGGCCGGTCGCCGCGCGCGCTTACGACGAGGTCGCCGCGGCGCGCGGCGTCGTGCGGCGGGTCGTCATGCTCGGCCCGGTGCATCGCGTTCCGGTGCGCGGCCTCGCGCTGCCGGGTGCGCAAATTTTCGAGACGCCGCTTGGGCGGATTCCCATCGATCAAAAAGCTATCCAGGAAGTCGCTTCGTTGCCGCAGGTTGTAAGCAGCGACCCGGCGCATGCCCTCGAGCACTCGCTCGAGGTGCAGTTGCCCTTCCTGCAGAAGATCCTCGGCGACTTCGCGCTCGTGCCGCTCGCCGTTGGCATGGCGAACGTGGAAGAGGTCGCGCAGGTGATCGAGCGCCTGTGGGGCGGCCGCGAGACCCTCATAGTGATCTCGACCGATATGTCGCATTACCACGCTTACGAGGAAGCGCGCCGGATCGACGGCGCCACCGTGGAACGCATCGCCGCCCTGGCGACGGATATCGACCATGACGAAGCGTGCGGCGCCACGCCCCTGAACGGTCTGCTGTCGGTGGCGAGGAGAAGGAACCTGTCGATCAAGCTGCTCGCCGCGTGCAACTCGGGCGACACTGCCGGCGGCAAAGGCCAGGTCGTCGGCTATTCCTCGTTCGCGCTTTACGAAGGCGGCGAGGTGCAGCATGAGGACGCCGGCAGCACGCTCATCTCCATCGCCTCGGGCAGCATTTCCAACGGGCTGGGGCTGGGCCCCAAGCCGCAACTCGACGGCGCGGGCTGGCTCGACCAGGTGGGTGCGACGTTCGTCACCCTGCTGCGCGCGGGGGCGCTGCGCGGCTGCATCGGCAGCCTGGAAGCAGTCCGGCCGATCGGCGCCGACGTTGCCGACAACGCGCTGGGCGCCGCGTTCCGCGATCCGCGTTTTCCGGCGCTCAAGCGCGACGAATGGCCTCTGTGCAGCGTCGAGGTGTCGCTGCTTTCGGTGCCCAAGCCGATCCGGTTCGCCGACGAGGACCATCTGCTTGCGCTGATCCGTGCCGGCGAGGACGGGCTGATCCTGGAGGCCGGGGGCCGGCGCGCTACCTTCCTGCCGCAGGTGTGGGAGAGCATCGCGGATACGCGGCAGTTCCTCGACGAACTCATGCGCAAGGCCGGAGTCCCGGCGGGCACGCGCCTGGCGCGTTGCAGGCTGTCGCGCTACCGCGTGATCAAGTGGAAAGCGGAAACACTGCACGCATGAATCCGCAGACCGGTTACCCCGGCAGATGGTGGCATCGCCTCGAAGACGGCCGCGTCCAGTGCGACCTGTGCCCGCGCGACTGCAGGCTGCACGAGGGCCAGCGCGGCATGTGCTTCGTGCGCAAGATGGAAGGCGGCAGCATGGTGCTCACCACGTACGGCCGCTCCTCCGGGTTCTGCATCGACCCGGTCGAGAAGAAGCCGCTCAACCACTTTTATCCGGGGACCAGCATCCTGTCCTTCGGCACCGCGGGCTGCAACCTGGCGTGCAAGTTCTGCCAGAACTGGGACATCTCGAAATCGCGCGAGATGGACCGCCTGCAGGACCAGGCCAGCCCGGAAAAAATCGCCGACGCGGCGCTCAAGCTCGGCTGCAAATCGGTCGCGTTCACGTACAACGACCCGGTGATCTTCGCCGAGTATGCGATGGACATCGCCGACGCCTGCCATGCCAAGGGGGTGAAAGCCGTGGCCGTCACCGCGGGTTATATCCATGCCGAGCCGCGGCGCGAGTTCTACGCCAAGATGGACGCCGCGAACGTCGACCTGAAGGGCTTTACCGACGACTTCTACTTCAAGATCTGCGGCGGCCACCTGCAGCCGGTGCTCGACACGCTGATCTACCTGGTGAAGGAGACCGGGGTCTGGACCGAGATCACGACACTGCTGATCCCCGGCAAGAACGATGCGGATGCCGAGCTCGAAGCCGAGTGCAAGTGGGTCATGCAGCACCTCGGTGCCGACGTTCCGCTGCACTTCACCGCTTTTCATCCCGACTGGAAGATGACCGACGTGCCGCCGACGCCGCCGGCGACGCTCACGCGGGCGCGCGAGATCGCGCTGCGTCATGGCCTGCGCTACGTCTATACGGGCAATGTGCACGATGAGACCGGTGGCTCGACTTACTGCCCCGCGTGCGGGAATGCAGTGGTCGTGCGCGACTGGTACGACATCCGCGGCTACCACCTCGCCGACGATGGCGCCTGCAGGTCCTGCGGCACGCGGATCAGCGGCCGGTTCCAGAAGTTCGGCCGCCCCTTCGGGCCGCGCCGCATCCCTGTAAGGCTGGACAGCAGGGTCTAACCGCCAACTGATATGCTAGGCGGAGGGGAACAACAAGATGGTCCTGCGGGGGATCTGCATCCTGTCAGCGCTCCTGGTCTCGGCCTGCGCGCCGCAGCCCAGGATCGAGCCGGTTTCCACTCCCGCCGTCACGCCCGGGCTCGCTGCGCCGTTCCCCGAGGACGGGCCGCTCTTGATCAACGATTACAAGAGAACCGTAGCAAGCCGCATCGTGGCCGCGAACGAGGAAGTGTTTTTCGAGCCGTTGCCGGAGATGCTGAAATCGGTCGTGGTTCTCGAGATCACGGTCGACCACCGCGGTTACCCTCTCGATGTCTATGTCATCCGCTCCAACGGCTATCCGGAGCTGGAGCAGGTCGCGCTTGCGAGCGTGCTGCGGGCGGCACCGTTTGACGGGCCGCAGCCGGGCGTGCTGCAGGGCGCCGCTTCAGTGAGCTTTCTCGAGACGTTCCTGTTCCGCGCCGACGGGTTCTACCAGGTTCTCAGCCTGGTTCTTCCGCTGCAGGACGCGTTCAGTCCTTCATTAGCAGGTGCATCAAACTAGAGGTGTCCCAGCGGCGCCCGCCGCGCGCCTGCACCCACGCGTAGAACTGGTCTATGAGCGCGGTGGCGGGAAGCCGCGAGCCGTTTCTCTTCGCTTCCTCGAGGCACATGCCGAGGTCCTTGCGCATCCAGTCGACCGCAAAGCCGAAGCCGTCGAACTTGAGCTCGTTCATCTGCTTCCAGCGGTTTTCCATCTGCCAGGATTGCGCCGCTCCCTTGGAGATCACGCCGACCACCTTCTCGACATCCAAATTGGCTCTTTTCGCAAACGCCAATCCTTCGGCGAGGCCTTGCACCAGGCCGGCGATGGCGATCTGGTTCACCATCTTGGTGAGCTGGCCCGAGCCCGGGCCGCCGATCAGCGCGCACATCTTGGCGTAGACGTCGAGCACCGGCTTGGCGCGGTTGAAGTCGGCCGGCTCGCCGCCGCACATGATGCCGAGCTGGCCGTTCTGGGCGCCTGCCTGGCCGCCCGACACTGGCGCGTCGATGAAGCCGACGCCGCGCTCTTTGGCCTTTGCAAATAATTCTTTGGCGAGTAGCGCAGAGGCCGTGGTGTGATCCACCAGGATCGCGCCG
>WNEL01000211.1_pt1 | contig 22721 bp, 20 predicted proteins | sample 5399991 | NCBI WGS metagenome assembly WNEL01 (sample SAMN13153325, study PRJNA577476) | soil metagenome | isolation source: 20 cm grassland meadow soil pre-rain plot 2 | place: USA:California | collected 2015-09-08
GCTGGTGATCGCCACCGCGGGGGAGCCGGATATCCTGCTGCCGGTCGTGAGCGAGTTCTCGGTGACGCGCGACGTGGCCGATCGGCTGTTTCTCAAGCTCGCGGACGTGGGGCCCTCGGGGAACACGAGCGGCGACGAGGACTTTCAGCCCCAGCTGGCGGAACGGTGGGAGTGGGACGCCCCGACCACGCTCGTGTTTCACCTCGATCCGCGGGCCCGGTGGCAAGATGGCCAGCCGGTCACCGCGGCGGACGTGGCGTTCACGTACGACGCCTACACGGACACGCTCGTCAACTCGCCGTTCCGGCCGTCACTTCGCCAGATAGCGGCCGTGACGACACGGGACTCGCTCACGGTGGTGTTCCGGTTCCGGCAGCGCTATCCCGAGATGTTTTACGACGCGGTGTACCACCTGCGGATTCTGCCCGCCCATCTGCTGCGCGAGCTGCCGCGGACGCAGTGGCGCAGCGCACCATTCGGGCGCGCACCGGTCGGGGACGGGCCCTACCGGTTCGTCGCCTGGAAGGCGGGCGAGAGCATCGAGATCGCCGCGGATTCCACGTTTTTTCGCGGGCGCCCGCACATCCGCCGCGTCATCTGGCGCTTCACGCCGGACCAGACGGTCGCCGTGACGCAGCTGATCGCGGGAGACGCGGACGCGGTCGAGGTGCTCGTCTCGCCCGACAACGTGCAGCGTGCCTGCGCCGAGCCCCAGCTCGCCTGCTATCCCTACAAGGGGGCGGCGTACGGATACGTGGCGTTCAACCTCGCGGCCCAGGGCGACACATCCAAACCGCACCCGCTGTTCGGTGATCGCGACCTGCGGCGCGCGCTCGTCATGGCCACGGACCGCGAACGCCTGCTGCACAATGTGTTCGGCGACCTGGCCAAGGTTCCGCCCGGTCCGATGCCGCAGTTGTGGTGGATCTGGGACCCGGAGATCCGGGGACTGCCGGACGACAGCGGCCAGGCGGCCCGACTCCTCACGCGCAGCGGCTGGATCGATTCGGACGGCGACGGAATCCGGGACAAGGACGGCCATCCGCTTTCATTCCGCTTGCTGGTTCCGACCACCAGCGCGGTTCGCCGCACCTACGCACGGCTGCTGCAGGAGCAGTTCCGAACCGCCGGCGTGGACGTGCAGATCGACGAGGTCGATTTCAGCGTGTTCACCGAGCGCGCCCGCACGGGCCGATTCGACGCCCTCATTGCCGTGTGGAACTCGGACCCGACGCCCTCGTCGGGGTTCACCCAGACGTGGACCCGCGGAGGCTTCGGGCGCTCCAATTACGGCCGGTACGACAATCCGGACGTGGACCGGCTCGTGGACCAGGCGGTCGTTTCGGCGGGGAGCCGTGATCAGGCGCGACGCGCCTGGCGCGCGGCCATCGAGACCCTGAACCGCGACGCACCCGGAATCATGCTCTTTGCCACGTCCAACGTGGCCGCCTTTCACAAACGGTTTGCGGATGTGACGATCCGGCCCGATTCCTGGCTCGCACAACTCGCCACCTGGCGCGTCCCCGCTGATCGACTGACGGATCGAGACCGCGTGGAGCACTAGGTGGCGACGTGGTTGGTACGGCGCCTCGCAGCGTCGATCGCCATCGTGTTCGCGGTCGTCACCATCACGTTCTTCGTCATTCACGCGGCGCCGGGATCGCCGTTTCTCCCCGCAGAGAGCCAGCATCTGACGCCCGAGACACTCAGGCGCCTCAGCACCGAATTCGGACTCGACCGGTCGCTGCCCGAGCAGTACCTGCTGTTCCTCCGGAACGTCGTGCGAGGCAACCTGGGCCAGTCGTTCGCGCTGCGCCGCCCCGTGGCCGACGCGCTGGCCGACGCGATCCCCAACACCTTCACCCTCGCGCTCGCAGCCCTGCTCATCGACTTCGCGCTCGGTCTCGCGCTCGGCATCTATCAGGCGGTGCGGGCCGGCCGCGTCGGCGATGTCGTGTCGGGGAACGGGGCGCTCCTCGTCAACTCGATGCCGGTCTTCTGGCTCGGGCTCGTGTTGTTGCTGGTGTTCGGTCAGTGGCTGCGGTGGGCCCCCGTGGGCGGGCTCAGCAACCCCGTCCTGTGTCCCCGGCTCGACTCGCCGGCCTGCGGACTCGACTTCCTCTGGCACCTCACCCTGCCGGCCCTCACGCTCGGGCTCGTGGGCGCAGCCAGCACGGCGCGCTACCAGCGCGCGGCGATGCTCGAGGTCATCCGTCAGGATTTCGTGCGGACCGCTCGCGCCAAGGGGCTGCGGGAACGACGGGTGCTGCTGGTCCACGCCCTCAGGAACGCCTTGCTGCCGGTCATCACGCTCTTCGGGTTGGCCTTTCCGTTTCTGTTCACCGGCGCGGTCCTGGTCGAGACGGTATTCGCCTGGCCCGGCATGGGACGGCTCGCCGTGAACGCCATCTTCCAACGCGATTACCCCGTGGTGACCGGCGCCGCGCTGCTCACGAGTGCGATGGTGGTCCTGGGGAACTTGATCGCGGACGTGCTGTACGCCGTGGCCGATCCGCGCATCCGAGTACGGAGTGAGACGGCGTGAACGTCGGCAATTGGCTCGCGCTCGGCGGGGCCGCGATCGTCGCGCTGGCCGCGGTCGCGGCACTGCGGCGCCGCATCACGGCCACGGCGTCCGGGCGACGCTTCTTTCGGCACCCGACGGCGGTGCCGGGCCTCTTCGTGCTCGCCTTTTTCGTGACGATCGCCATCGCCGCGCCCGTTGTCGCACCGTACCCACCGTACTTTCAGATCGACATCACCAACCCGGATCTGCCGCCCTCCACGCAGTTCCTGCTCGGCACCGACCCGTACAGCCGCGATGTGTGGAGTCGGCTGGTGTACGGAGCGCGCGTGTCCCTTGGGATCGGCGCGGTGGCCATGCTCGTCGCGGCGACGATCGGCACCGCGGTGGGCGCCGTCGCGGGATATTTCCGCCGCTGGGTGGACACGGCGCTCATGCGGCTCGTGGACGTCGGTCTCGCGATGCCGCGCATCTTCGTCCTTCTGATGGCAGTCGCGCTGTGGGAGCACATCGCCCTGTGGGTCCTCGTGCTGCTCATCGGGCTCACAGGGTGGTTCGGCACCAGCCGCCTGGTGCGAGCGGAAGTACTGAGCCTGCGCGAGCGCGACTTCGTCGTCGCGGCGCGGGCGGCGGGCGCGGGGTCGGGCCGCGTGATCTTTCGCCACGTGCTGCCCAACGCGGCCGGTCCGATCATCGTGTCCGCGGCCCTCGGCATCGGCAATATGATGCTGCTCGAAGCCGGGCTCTCGTTCCTCGGGCTCGGCGTGCCCCCGCCCGCGCCCAGCTGGGGGAACATGATCGCCGATGGATGGCACAAGATGACGGTCGCCTGGTGGGCGTCCACGTTTCCGGGGCTCGCAATCTCTCTCGTCGTGATGGCGTTCAACGCGCTCGGTGACGCGCTGCGCGACGCGCTCGACCCCCGGCGAGCGGGAGAAGAGGGAGGGGAGGGGGGGGGCGCGGCATGACCGAACCGTTGCTTCGCGTCCGGGATCTCAAGACGTACTTCGTCACCGAGCACGGCAGCGGGACGGCGCGCGCGGTAGACGGGGTCACCTTCGACGTGCTGCCCGGCGAGACGCTCGGCATCGTGGGCGAGTCGGGGTGCGGCAAGACGGTCACGTCGCTGTCGATTCTCCGGCTCATCCCCGAGCCGCCCGGCCACATCCTCCCCGGAAGCTTCATCGAGTTCGAAGGACGCAACCTCCTGACGCTCGACCCGCGCGAGCTGCGCGCCATCCGCGGCAATCGGATCGCGATGATCTTCCAGGAGCCGATGACGTCGCTCAATCCCGTGTTCACCGTGGGCGACCAGATCGCCGAGGCCGCGATCGTCCACCACCAGGTGTCGCGCCGGGCGGCCCGGAGCCGCGCCATCGAGATGCTCCGGCTCGTCGGCATCCCGGACCCCGACGAGCGCGTCGACCATTATCCCCACCAGATGAGCGGTGGCATGCGCCAGCGCGTGATGATCGCCATGGCGCTCGTATGCCGGCCCCAGCTGCTCATCGCCGACGAGCCGACCACCGCGCTCGACGTGACGATTCAGGCGCAGATCCTCGAGTTGATCGACCGGCTCCAGGCCGAGCTCGGCATGGCGGTCCTGCTCATCACGCACGATCTGGGAATCGTGGCCGGGAGCGCCGATCGAGTGGTGGTGATGTACGCGGGCCAGGTCGTGGAGCAGGCGCCGACGACCACCTTGTTCGCGCGGCCCCTGCACCCGTACACCGAGGGCTTGCTCGCTTCGGTGCCGCGTCTCGACGCGCCGCCCGCCCGCGCGCGCGGCCGCCTGCGCAGCATCCCGGGCCAGGTGCCCGCGGCCACCGCCTGGCCGGAGGGATGCCGCTTCCACCCGCGCTGCCCCTACGCCTGGGACCGCTGCCGGGCGGAAGAGCCACCGCTGCTCGACGCCGGCGGTGAGCCCGGCACCCACGCCGTGCGCTGCTGGCTACTGACCGACCCGCGGCGCCGCACGCCGCACCCATAGATGACGGCGTCCGCCCCCGCCCCCGCCCCGTCCCCGCTGGTCGACGTGCAGGGATTGGTCAAGCATTTCCCGGGCGAACGGGGGCTGTTCGGCTTGGGCCGCCCGCGTGCGGCCGTGCGGGCGGTGGATGGCGTCTCGTTCGCGATCGCGCCCGGACAAACGCTGGGACTCGTGGGCGAGTCGGGGTGCGGCAAGTCCACCGTGGGCCGCACCATGCTGCGCCTGATCGAGCCCGACCGCGGCCGCGTCACAATCGACGGCCAGGACGTCGGGGCGCTCAAGGCCCGCGCGCTGCGCGCGTTGCGGCGCCGCATGCAGATCGTGTTCCAGGATCCGTACGGCTCCCTCAACCCGCGCATGACGGTCCGACAGATGCTCGCCGAGCCGCTTGCGATCCATGGCATCGCGCGGGGCGCCGATGCCGGGCAGCGCGTTGCGGCGCTGCTCGAGGAGGTCGGCCTCGATCCGAGCTTCGCGGCGAGCTACGCCCACGAGCTCTCTGGAGGCCAGCGGCAGCGCGTGGGGATCGCCCGCGCGCTATCGGTCGAGCCGCAATTCCTGGTGCTCGACGAGCCGGTCAGTGCGCTCGACGTGTCGGTCCAGGCGCAGGTGTTGAACCTGCTGACCGACCTGCAGCAGCGGCGGCGGCTCACTTACCTGTTCATCGCGCACGACCTCGCCGTCGTGAAGCACATCGCGGACCACGTGGCGGTGATGTATCTCGGCAAGATCATCGAGCGCGCGCCGGCGCCCGCGTTGTACGCCAGGCCGCGGCACCCCTACACGACGTCGTTGCTTTCCGCCGTGCCGGTCCCGGACCCCAAGGCCCAGCACGAGCGCATCGTGCTGGTGGGCGAGGTACCGTCGCCGGCGCACCCGCCATCCGGCTGCCCGTTTCACCCGCGCTGCCCGCACCCCCGGAAGAACGACCGCTGCCGGACCGACCCTCCGCCCCTGCGCGAAATCGCGCCGGGGCAGCTCGCGGCCTGCCACTTCGCCGAGGACCCGCTGTGACGAACCCGCGCCTGAGCGCCGTGCTCAAAGACACGCAGTTCTGGGTACCGGTCGCCGTCCTGGTGGCGGGTTTGCTGGTTCTCTGGTGGATCCGCTAGACGCGGGGCGGCTGCGCCGCCTCCAGCTCGCCGGCATCGCGAGCGGCTTCACCGCCGGCGCGTGGCTGGGCGCTGCCGAGGCGCCTACCAAGATGGTCACCCTGGGCCTCTCACCGGTCGTCATCTCCCTGGCGATGGTCGTGGGCGTGTTTCTCGCGCGCTGGAGCCTCCCGGCGCTGCTCCGGGGAACGTCGGCGATTCGCGCGGATGTGCGGCAGGCGCCGCATCTCATCGTGTGGGCGGTGCTCGCCGGCTGCCTGTGGGCCGTCGCCAACACGCTCACGGTCTACGCGATCAGAGACATCGGGCTGAGCATCGCGTTCCCGCTGTGGAACGCGAACAGCCTGCTCGGCATCCTGTGGGGCGCGGTCTTCTTCAACGAATTGCGCGGCGCCGCCTGGACGCGGTTGCTCGGCGTCCTGGGGGGCGCGGCCGTGATGTTCGCGGGCGCTACGCTGCTCGCGGTAGCATCGTCCACGCAGGCGCCCGCCGGACACGCTGCGCGCGGCGTCGCGGCGGCGCTCGCCGCGGGCGCGCTCTGGGGCACGATGTACATCCCCTACCGCAAGGCCTATCTCAGCGGCATGAATCCCCTGGCGTTCGTCACGTTCTTCACGGTGGGCGAGCTGGGAATGATGCTGTCGCTCGCCCTCGGCGGGAGCGGTGGTCTCTCCGGGCTGGTCACGCAGCTCTCCGCCGCCCGCGACGTGTTGTTCTGGTTGATGCTCGGCGGCTTCGTGTGGGTCCTGGGCGACCTGTTCCAGCAATACGCGGCAAAATATGTGGGCATCAGTCGCGGGATCCCGTTGTCGAACACCAATCAACTCTGGGGACTTGCGTGGGGGTTGCTGGTGTTCGGAGAGTTGCGCGGCCACGCGGCAGCGACGTACGGCCAGGTGATCGGCGGCTCGCTCTTGATGGCGCTCGGAGCGGTGGCGATCGCGCTGGCGTCGGCCACGGGCGCCGAGCATATCCGCTGGCAGGAAGCCGCGGAGCGAGAGAGGGCGCGCTACGGCATCGACCCCGCGTACGTCCGGGCCGCGCTCGCCGGCGAAGGCACGGGCGGCCCCTCGCGGCAGCGAACCTGGCTCGACTGGACACTGGTAGTCGGCGCCACGGCGGTGTTCGTGGCGTTCGGGTTCATCGCCCGCGTTCCCAACCTGGCCCTGAGCTGGGGATGGGTCGTGCCGCTCACACTCGCCATGCTCGTGCTGCTCTTCGGAACAGGTTGGCTGCTCTGGCGGACTACGCGATTCAACTGACCCTGGTACCTTCTCGGCATGACCCCACCCCTTCGGTATCTCGCGTTGGTGACCTTGGCGCCGCTCGCACCCGCGGCACTCCCCGCGCAACAGTCCGGCTTCACCATCGAGCAGGTGATGAGCGCGCCGTTTCCCGACGAGCTCACCGCCGCGCCCGCTCCCACGAGCGGCGCTGTCGCCTGGGTGTCCAACGTGCGGGGCGTGCGGAACATCTGGGTCGCCGCCCCGCCTGACTATGTCGGGCGGGCAGTCACGGCATACACGAGCGACGACGGACAGGAGATCGCCGAGCTGCGCTGCACTCCGGACGCGCGGGCCATCGTGTACGTCCGCGGCGGCGACGCGAACGACAAGGGTGAGTACCCGAATCCCCACAGTCTGGTGACCCGGGTCGAGCAGGCGGTGTGGGTCGTGCTGGCTTCCGGCGGCGCCCCACGGCGCATCGGCGAGGGGCACGGGCCGGCGGTCTCCCCCAAGGGCGACCGGGTGGCGTTCATCAGCCATGGCCAGGTGTGGTGGGGATCGTTCACCGACTCGACGGCGACCGACCAGCTGATTCGCGCGCGGGGCACGGCCCGCTCGCTGCGCTGGTCCCCCGACGGCTCGAAGCTGGCCTTCGTAAGCGACCGCGGCGACCACGCGTTCGTCGCACTGTACGACGTAGTGACCAAGACGTTGCGCTATCTCGACCCGAGCGTCGACTCGGACGGTGAGCCCGCATGGTCCCCCGATGGCCGGCGCATCGCATTTCTGCGCATTCCGGCGGGCGCGGAAGGCATGCCGTTCACGCCCCAGCGCAGCGGCCAGCCGTGGTCGATCCGCGTGGTCGACGTGGCCACGGGGGCGGGGGCGGGGGCGGGGGCAGGACGGGAAGTCTGGGTCGCGGACTCGGGACGGGGAAGCGTGTTCCGGGAGATCGTGGCCGCCAACCAAATCCTCTGGGGCGCCGGTGATCGCATTGTGTTCCCCTGGGAGAAGGACGGGTGGACGCACCTCTACTCGGTTCCCCTCGCGGGCGGCCGCGCGACCCTGCTGACGCCGGGTGGGTTTGAAGTGGAGCATGTGACCTTGAGCCCGGACCGGGCCACGGTCGTGTTCAGCTCGAACCAGGACGATATCGAGCGGCGGCACATCTGGACGGTTCCCGTGGCCGGGGGCCAGCCCACGCGGCTGACGCGCGGGACCGGTCTCGAGTGGACACCGATGATGACCGGGGACGGCCGCGCGATCGCGTTCATTCAAGCCGGAACGCGCACGCCTCCGCATCCTGTCCTCCAGGTCGGCGGCGGCACACCGCGCGACCTCGCGCCCGGCGTGGTCCCGGCGGACTTCCCGGAAGCGGCGCTGGTCGATCCGCAGCCCGTGGTGTTTCCGGGGGTGGACGGCTTGCCCGTGCACGGACAGCTGTTCCTGCCCCGCGGCCTTAAGGGAGGAGAACGGCGACCCGCCGTGATCTTCTTTCACGGCGGCTCCCGCCGGCAAATGCTGCTCGGGTGGCACTACTTCTATTACTACCGCAATGCCTACGCGCTGAACCAGTACCTCGCGAGCCGCGGGTACGTGGTGCTGTCCGTGAACTACCGCAGCGGGATCGCCTACGGGATGGAATTCCGCGAGGCGCTGCACTACGGCGCCCAGGGGGCGAGCGAGTTCAACGACGTGCTGGGCGCCGGGCTCTACCTGGGAACCCGCCCTGACGTCGACGCCAAGCGGATCGGATTGTGGGGCGGCTCGTACGGCGGCTTTCTCACCGCCATGGGCCTCGCGCGTGCGTCCGACCTGTTCGCCGCGGGCGTCGACCTGCACGGCGTGCACGACTGGAACGTCGAGATCCAGAACTGGGTCCCGAGCTACGATCCCTCGAAACAGGCCGACGCCGCCAAGCTCGCGTACGAGTCTTCTCCGATCGCCTATGTGAAGGACTGGCGCTCGCCGGTGCTGCTGATTCACGGGGACGACGATCGCAACGTCCAGTTCAGCCAGACGGTCCAGCTCGCGACAGCGCTGCGAGCCAGAGGCGTGAAAGTCGACCAGCTGATCCTTCCCGACGAAATCCACGATTTTCTGACGCACGCGGATTGGGTCGCGGCGTACGAGGCCGCGGCCGAGTTCTTCCGGAAGTGGCTGGGGCGCTGAGGGACACGCGCCCGCATTAGTGAGGGATGATCTGGCCCTAGCGCACCCCGCCCATCAGCCGCTGCACCGGCTTGATGAGCACGAACATCACGACCGCCGCACCTAGCGTCACCGCCGCCGTCACACCGAACAACAGCGGCAAGGGAGTCGTGCTGATGAACCCCGCGGACCACCCGGCCAGCTTGTTCCCCAGTGCGTTGGAGAGAAAGAAGACGCCCATCAACAGCCCAACCACCCTCGTCGGCGCGAGCTTGGTCACGACGGAGAGCCCCACCGGGCTGAGGCACAGTTCGCCGAGCTCCTCGATGAAATAGACGCCGACCAGCCACAGCGGACTGATCTTGATGCCCCCCTGCGCGATCGATCCCGCGGGGATCAGCAGCACGAACGCAAGCCCGACGAACAGCAGCGCCAGCGCGAACTTCGCCGGTGAAGACGGCTGCCGCGTCCCGAGCTTCACCCAGAGCCAGGCGAAGACCGGCGACAACAAGATCACGAACGCCGCCTGGATGGACACGAACCAGGAGGCGTACAGCCTGATCCCCAGGAGCTCGAGGTGGACGTAGCGATCCGCGAACAGATTGAGCGTGGATCCGGCCTGCTCGTATGCGCCCCAGAAGAGCGAGGCGAACGCGAAGAACACGACCACGGCCGCCATCCGTTTCCAGTCCTCGACGGTGAATGGGGGATCTGCCCCAGGGGCGGCGGCTGCCATCCGTTTCGGTCGGGCGGCGAGGCGCTCGATTGCGGGCTGGAGGCGGTTGCGCCCCACGACGTACTGCACGAGTCCCAGGGTCATGCCGACACCCGCGCAGGCGAACCCGAGGTGCCAGTCCACACTCTCGGCGAGCTTGCCCGCGATGATCGGCCCCAGGAACGCGCCGAGGTTGATCCCCATGTAGAAGATCGAGAACCCGGCGTCCCGCCGCTCGTCGCCCTGCTCGTACAACGAGCCGACCAGCGTGCTGACGTTGGGCTTGAGGAGGCCGGTGCCGACGACGATGAGGGTGAGGCCGGCGTAAAAGAACGACAGGGCGTGAAACGCGAGCGTGAAATGGCCCAGGGCGATGATCGCGCCGCCGATGAGCACGCTCCGGTAATGGCCGAGCCACCGGTCCGCGATGACCCCGCCGAAGATCGCGGCCAGCCAGACACTGCCGACATAATTGCCGTACACCGATCCAGCATGCACATCCGTGAAGCCGAGCGCCTTGACCATGTACAGGATCAGGAACCCCCGCATCCCGTAATAGCTGAAGCGCTCCCACATCTCGGTGAAGAACAGCGTCGACAGCCCGCCGGGGTGGCCGAACCATGTCCCGGCTGGCGTGGAGGTCGTGACGCCCGAGGTCACGCGGTCGTCTCAGTCGAAGAGTTCGTTCTGCTCGACGGGCTCCGACGGTGGCGGGGCGCGCAGCGTTTCGCCCAGCCGCTGCTCCCACTGCTCCGCGTCGAAGTGGTGCTCGCTCTGCAACGTGCTTCGCAGCGCCGGTGAGAACTCGTGAAAGGCCGCGAGCAAGTCGGTGACCGCCTCGCGCAGCGCCTGTGCCGAGACGCCACCTCCCGCCGCGCCCATGTCCTCGAGAATGCTCTGCTCGGTGCGGGACGCCACGATCGGGTCCGGGCGCCCCTGCACGAAAACGTTGGTGCGCCGTTTGGGGCCGCGCTCCTCCTCGATCGGCATCAGCCCCACAATGCCGTCCGAGCGCCAGTACTTGCCGTAGCCGAGGAAGACCATGCGGTCGCGCTTGATGTCCATGCTGCCTCCGCGCCGCCCGTCCGCGTTGCGTGGCCCCCCACCGGACTCAAAAGCGTCGCGGAACCAGGCGAGCACGTCGCGGATCAGGCTCATGACTAGTCCTTCTTCATTTTCTTCTTGAGCTCCCGGAGCTGGCGATCGGCGGCGGCCTCGCGGGCGGCGTGATCGAGCTGGGACTTGAGCAGCTCGTCCGCCGCGTCGGTGCCGGGACGCGCGCCCCCGGCGGATTGGAGATCGCGCCACGCCCGCTCCGCGGAGCGCTCCGCCTCCGTGAGCGGCCGATCGCGCTCGGCCCGACCCAGCTGCGCCTGCATGTCCCCCAGCTCCCGCTCGTAGAGCGCCAGCTCGGCCTGCAGGGCGACCAGCTTCCGCTCGAGCACCCCGACGCGCTCACGGTGCTTCCCCGCGAAGCGATCCGCGACGTCGACCGTTTCGCGGTCCTGGATCTCGGCGGCGAGCCGGCCGCGGCGCTCCGCATCGGCGAGCCGCTGCCGCTCCTGCGCGAGGTCCCGTTCGGTGCGCGTCACGGCGTCGCGCGTCTCACCGACGGCCAGCTTCGCCTCCACCACCGCCTCCCGCATCTGCCGCGCCAGATCACGCAGATCACCCGGCGGCGTCGCCGCATCGAGCGCGGCGCGCAACGCGTCCCGCAGGCGCTCGAACACGCGAGGCTAGCTTTTCCGGACTGTCTTCGCGAAAAACGACGAGAACACCTGTTCCACCGCCTTCGACTTGCACGCGGGACAGGCCGGCGGCTCGCCACCGTGCTCCTCGATCCCCTCCTGCTGGGCGAAGCGCGCGTCGCATTTCGTGCAACGGTATTCGTAGATCGGCATGGCGGAGTTTACGTTATTCCCCGCTCAAACAGCGGTCAAGTTGACGCTCGGCCCCGGCGCGCCGATGATTGCGTCCATGCGGAGTCGCCTGTGGCGTACGGCGCTGTGCACGGCCGCCCTCTCCTGTAATGGGGGGCTGCAACCCACTACGGCCTGCTCCGGGATCTGCGGCACGGTGACATACGAGGGCTCGCTCCCCGACAGCCTGAAGGACAGCACGGCAACGGTGCTCGTCGTGGCGTTCGCCACGTTCCCGCAGACGGCGTCGGACCTCTTCAATTTCGCGGCGACCACCACCGTCGACACCGGCGGGCCTCCGCGCCGCTACGTCCTGCAAGTGCCCCAGGGGACATATGAGTGGGTCCTCGCGGTCTGGGAAAAAAAGAGCCGTACACCACTCAGCGTGCAGAACGCGGATTCCCTGCTCCGTGAGGTCGGATTCTACCGCAATCCCGCCGACGCAACCCCCCAGGGCAGCGGGCGCGTGCACGTGACCGGCGCGGGCGCAGACTCGATCAACTTCGCGATCGACTTCACCAACATGCATCGGATCTGCGATTACTTCCCGCCGTGCCCCCCATGACACACCCCGCAATGCTCGCCGTGCTGGCGACCTCCTTCACCGCCACGGCCGCCGCGCAGGACACAGCCGTCCTGTACGGGTCCGTGACGAGCACCCTCGGCCAGCCACTCCGCGCAATCGTGCGGGATGTCGCGAGCGGTCGCGACGCCGCCGCCGACGCGCAAGGGCGCTATCGCCTGGTCGTTCGAGCCGGGACGACCGTGCTCCGGGTCGCGCACATCGGGTATGCCGCCGTCACGGACACCGTGACCGTCGCCCCGGGCGACTCGCTGGAGCGTGACTATCGACTCGAGGCAGCACCCGTGGAGCTGCAGCCCACCGTCGTCACGGCGGCCAAGCACTCCCAGCTCCTGGATCAATCGGCCGCCAGTGTCGCGGTCATGAGCGACACCGATCTCGCGCGGCGGGCGGTGTCCACGGTGGACGAGGCCGTCAATCGGGCGCCGGGCGTGCTGTTCCTGAATGGCCAGGTCAACATCCGGGGATCGAGCGGCTTCGTCGAGGGCCTGGGGTCGCGCGTGCTGCTGCTGGTGGACGGCGTGCCCGCCAACCAGGGCGACCGCGGTGGGATCGACTGGGACATGGTGCCGCTCGCGGACGTGGAGCGAGTCGAAGTGGTGAAGGGCGCGGGGTCGTCGCTCTACGGCTCCGCCGCCTTCGGCGGCGTGGTCAATCTGCTCACCTACGACATTCCAACCGGGTGGCATGGGCGCGTGCGCGCCACCGGTGGGGCCTACGCCAACCCTCCCTCGGACGTCTGGACGTTCCGCGACTACACCGGCGGGCTGGGCGGCCTGGACGTCAGGGGCTCCTACGGCACCGAGACGCTACGCGGCAGCCTCACGCTCGGCGGGCGGCACTCGGACGGCTTCCGCGAGCAGGATCGCAGCGATCAATGGGAAACCGCCGGCCGGGCCGAGTGGCTGCCGGGGCCCGGCACCCGGATCAGCGCGTCGGGGGCGTGGACCAGTCACCAGTACCAAGTTTTCCCCACGTGGTGCGTCCCCGGCGGGTGCGACGACAGCCGGGGACAAGCGTACCAGCCCTTTATGATCGACACGTCCGGACGCGGCAGCTACACTCGCTCGGACAAGGGGTATGTCGCCGCGACGCTCGATCGCGCGGTGTCCGGCGCGTTCGCCTGGCAGGCACGCGGCTCCTGGCTCCGCAGCCACTTCACCGACTACAACCCCGACGACTGGTCGGTCTCCGATCGGCTCGGTGCCGAGCTGCGGGGCATCCTGCACGCCGCGGGCGGTGACGATCGCGTGGTCACGTTCGGCCTGGAAGCAGCGCACACGGATGTCACGAGCGACATTTTCGGCGATCACTCCGAAGTCGCGTTGGGGCCATACGGCCAGGCGGAGCAGCGCGTGGGCCGCCTCCGGCTGACGGCAGGCCTGCGTCTCGATGACATCGCCGTAGACGGCGCCGGGACGGCGACCGTGCTGAGCCCCCGCATCGGCGCCGCTCTCCGGTCCGGGGTCGGCACGTGGCGCGCGTCCGTCGGCCGCGGCTTCCGGGCGCCGACGCTCGCCGAGCGATACGTCACCACCCGCGCCTTAGGCTTCGAGGTCATTCCCAACCCGGCGCTCGATCCCGAGACTGCCTGGTCGTTCGAGCTCGGCAACGGGGCCCCCGTTGCCTCTTGGGGGCGCCTCGACGCCGCCCTGTTCTGGACCGAGGCCTCTGACCTGCTCGAGCCCACGTTTGTGCTCGATGCCGGCGTCCAGAAGATCCAGATTCAGAATATCTCGCGTGCCCGGATCCGGGGCCTGGACGCGTCGCTCACAACCGCGTCGCTGGTGCGCGGCCTGACGTCCTCGGTCGCCTACCTGTTCCTCGACGCGCGGGACCTCGCGACCGACTCGGTCCTGTCCTTCCGCCCCAAACACATGGTCACGCTCGGCGCCGACTACCAATGGCGGACGCTCTCAGTGGGTGCCGAGTTCCGCTATACGAGCCGGATCGAACGGATCGAGCTCGAGCCGGTGTTCGGGGGAGACCCACGCGTGTCCGCCAAGGTGCTCGACCTCCGCGCCGGCTGGCAACACGAATCCCTGGGGATGCGGGTGCTGGTCGCGAACGCGCTCAACTACATGTACAATTTGGTCCCACGCACGCTCGAGCAGGTGCGCACCCTTTCGGTCGTTTTGACCTGGACTTATTAGATTGGGGGCGATGATCGGACCCTGTAGCCTCGCCGCCATACTCCTGCTGCACGGCATACAGGCGCACCCGCTCGACGGCACGTGGGACCTGACGCGCATTTTCCGCGCAGGGGCGTCCCCCACCTCGCGCTCCGTGCCCATCGATTCCACCGTCTTCGTCCGCATCACGCTCGAGACCCACGTCGGAGACTGGATTTCCGGCCGATTGTATCGGCGCTATCACGGCGAGCCCGACGGAAGCAAAGTGGAAGCGGGGCCGCTGCGCGGTACCGGCCGCTGGATCATCGGGGTCGAGCTCGAGAAACCCGCCTGGACGCGGGCACGCACCGCGGCGTGGCTCGTCGGGGACACGCTGCGTCTCGGCACCCCCCTCGTGCCCGACGCCGACAGCCTGGAGCTGCGGCGGGTGACCGCCGATGCCCCATATCCCGCGAGCGTCGTTGAAGTGGTAACCGCCCGATGACGATTCCTCGTGACGTCGTCCGCGTGACGCCGTTCTGCGTGACGGTATTTCTCTTTTGCAGCGGTGATCGCTCCCGCTCTCCCACATGCGGCATGGCGCAGCTCATTGGGCCCTCCCTGATCCAGGACCAGCTCAGACACCTGCCCTTCGTCTTGACCGGCGCTCCGCGCGGTCTTCCCGGCACCCTTCCGGTTCGCGTCGCCGGCGTAGCACAGCAGAGCACCGTTGTCGTGACCGATGCCAGGGGTGGCTTGACGATGGAATACCAGGGTGCCGGATTCCCACGCGGATCGATGAGCGATAGCACTGGCTATGCGCTCCTGGTGGTGGACGATTCCACGCAGCGGGCCGAGGGCGTCCTGATCTACGAGTCGCAGCGGCCGCCGCCGGGGTACCCGAGCATCGGCACCCTCACCGCCCAGGGCGAGAGCGTCCCGTTGTACGGCGTGCGCGTGGAATGGGCGAGCGTTTCGAACCCGAAATGCCCGCTGCTCGGCGCGCCCCCCCTTTCCACCACTGCGCCTGCGCCACCGTCGCAGTGACGAAGATCGTGGCGGTGACCGCCACGCGCCGCGTGGACGCGGGGCGCGAGCGTGTCGCCCTGAATACCGCGTATGTGCAGGCGCTGACGCGGGCGGGGCTCATCCCGCTCGTCGTGCCTCCCATGCTCGAGCCGGAGACGGCCTGTGCGGCGCTCGACAGGGTGCAGGGTCTGGTCCTCACCGGAGGGGAGGATGTGGAGCCCGGCCGCTACGGCGCGGCGCCCCACCCCAAGCTGGGCGAAACCGATGCGGCCCGGGACGCCGTCGAAGTCGCCTTGATTCACGGCGCCGAGCGGCGGCGCCTCCCGATCCTCGCCATCTGCAGAGGTATTCAGATTCTCAACGTCGCGTGGGGGGGGACGCTCTACCAGGACCTCGCGAGCGAGCGCCCCGGACCCATCGACCACGCTGATTCCCACACCCGGCACGGACTACGTCTCGAGCCGGGCAGCCTGGCGCAGCGCACGCTGCAGATCGTGACCGTGAGCGTGAACACTCGACATCACCAGGCGATCCGCGCGCTGGCGCCGGTGCTGCGCGCGACGGCCTGGGCGGAGGACGGCGTGATCGAGGCAGTCGAGCGGAAGGACGGGGAGGGGCCGTTGGTCCTGGCGGTTCAATGGCACCCGGAGGACGACGTGGAGGGAGCGCTGTTCCGCGGCTTTGCCCAGGCGATCGCGTGAGCATCGCGTTTCCGTCCCCCGAGTGGGTGCGCGCGTATGGTGCGGCGATCAACGCGAACAGCGTCTACAAGGCAGCGTCGCTCGAATGGACCTTCGGGGCCGTCGCGCTCGTGGTCAACCCACAGCCCGACATCGGCATCGCCGAGCCACTGGGGATCTGGCTCGATCTGGATCGCGGCGTGTGCCGGGAGGCGAAGGTAGTGTCACAACAGGAGGCCGACGGGGCGCCGTTCGTGATTACCGCCGACTACGCCCAGTGGAAACGCGTCATTCGCAAGGAGCTGGGGCCGATCGCGGGCATTATGCAGCGCAAGCTCCTGCTCAAGGGCTCGCTGCCGATCGTCGTGCGGTTCGTGAAATCGGCTGAGCAGCTGGTCGAGTCCGCGACGACGGTGCCCACGAGATTCTTGGACGAATGAGAAAGGACGGTCGGACGGTCGGACTGTGAACGCTCATCCGTCCGACCGTCCCACAGTCCGACTATAGATTTCGCAGTATCTTTTCCGTCGTGCGGACGTTCGGAAAGAACACCCGGTCGCTCAGGCGATTGAACGCGACGCGCAGCGTGGGGAACCGCTCGGCCGCTGTACGGTAGATGGGGGCAACGCCGAAATGGTCGGCGAGCCGGTGCTCGGCGGCGAGCCGATAGCCCTGCCGTCCGAGCGCGTCGTAGTACGGCAGATCGGGCCCGCCCCGGCGCGAGCGCCGGGCCGCGATGTAGTCGGGAAACAGGCCAGCGAGCCAGAGACTGTAGTTGCCGAGATGCACCCGGAGCAGGAAGGCTCGTTCGCCGGCGTCGTCGAGCGCAGTGAGGTCTTCCACCATGTCCACCAGGTAGCGGTAGGTCTCGTCGTCGGTGCGGCGGATGCGAGCGGCCCGGTCATGATCGCCGAACTCCAGCACGAGCGCGGCCAGATAGTCGGCCAACATGCGGTCGTCGACCCCGGCGATGCGCAATGTGTGGCGCACCGCCACGTAAGCGAACAGCGCCGGCGACGGCACGACGAGCGTCCGCAGCGCCACCAGCGCCTCCAGCAGGTCGGGATCGTCGAGCAACCGATCGGGCCCTTCCTCGAGCATGACGCGCTCCAGGCGCGAGCGGCGGGCTGCGTCGCCGCGCGCCAGGGCGAGCGCGACGACCAGCAAGTCCTGCGCCCGCAGACGACCCCGCACGTTGGCCAGAATCATGCCCAAGCCTCCCTCTAACGCTACTACCCCTTGGCTTGCACCCGAGTTGCTGGCGCGGCTGACGACGCTCGCCCAGGAGCTGGCGGGGGCGTTCCGTCCATCGACGGTCGTCGAGGTCGTCGCGCGCGCACTCGGCGAGCTGCTCCAGCCCGATCGGGTTTCCGTCATCCTACTTGACGCCGAGTCGAACCGGCTGGCGGTGACGTACGACACGTACCCCGTGCCGGCCCGCACCGACGACCCGTTGCTTCAACTGGCGTTGCGGCGTGGGCCGCTCGCCTTCCCCAGGGAGGTGCAGGAAGAAGCCCGGCGGCGTGGCGCAGAGCTGCGGGACGCCGTGCCCGGCTCCTGGCTCGGAGCCCCGCTCATCGCCGGAGCCCGCACCATGGGCGCCGTATCCCTTTCCAGCGACCGCCCTGGGGTGCTCGGCGAAGCCGAGCTCACACTCGTCTCGGCCGTGCTCGCCCAGGCCGCCATCGCACTCGAGAACGCCCGTCTGGTGGAGCTCTTGTCCTCCGCCAAGCGTGAGTGGGAGAAGACCGTCGACGCCATCTCCCAGGCGATCTGCATCGTCGACGCGCATGGCACGGTCCGCCGCGCCAACCGCGTGTTCGCCGACCTCATCCAAACGGCCGTGACCGCGATTCCCGGACGACCCTGGCTGGGCCTCTTCCCTCCCCCCTGGGCGGACCCCGTGGCGCGCGCCATCGCCGAACCGTCCGCGAACACGGTCGAGATCCGCAGCGGCGAGCGAGTGCTTCTGCTGACCGCGATTCCCATGGCGGAGCCGGGATCGGCGGTGCTCGTCTTCGAGGACCAGACCGATCGGCGCCGCCTGCAGGAGCAGCTTATACAGTCTGAGAAAATGTCGGCGATCGGTCAACTGATCGCCGGTGTGGCGCACGATTTGAACAACCCTCTGGCCTCGGTGGTCGGCTTCAGCGACTTCCTGGTCGAGGCCGGGGAGATCCCGGCGTCGCTCCAGGAGCCCCTGCAAGTGATCCGCCAGGAGGCCGAGCGGGCGGCCACGATCGTCAAGAACCTGTTGTCCTTCGCCCGCAGTCAGGAGGGCGAGCGCATCCGGCAGCCGATCCGGACACTCCTCGATTCGACGCTCGTGCTGCTGCGCAATCAGCTGATGGCCCACAAGGTCGAGGCCACGGTGGAAGTCGAGGCGGGTCTGCCGGAGGTGCTGATCAACGCGAACCAGATCAAGCAGGTGTTCGTGAACCTGATCAACAACGCGTGCCAGGCGATCGCGAGTGACGCGCCATCCGGGCGGATCTGGATCAACGCGCGACGAGTGCACGATGCGGTCGCCGTGAGCGTCACGGACTCGGGCCCGGGCATATTCGAAGACGTCGCGGCTCGCGTGTTCGAGCCGTTCTTCACGACCAAGCCGGAAGGACAAGGCACGGGGCTCGGGCTGTCGATCAGCCAGGGAATCATGAAGGAACATGGGGGGCGGATCACGCTCGACACCCGGCCCGGGAGCGGGGCCACCTTCACTGTGGAGCTGCCGATCAGCGTTCCCCTGACGCGGGCCGAGGCCGCGCCCCTCCCCCCCGGCGACGTGAAACCGCTCAGCATCCTCGTCGTGGACGACGAGCCGCACATCCTGCATTACATGCGCGCCACGCTCGAGAGCTGGGGGCACAAAGTCGAGGTCGCGAGCGATGGCACGTACGCGCTGGAACGCGCGCTGGCAGGCCCGTTCGACGTCATCATTTGCGACCTGCGCATGCCACACCTCTCCGGCCGCGACATGTACACGAAGCTCGCCCGCGAGGACCCGCGCGTCGCCGAACGGATCATCTTCGCCACGGGCGATACGGTGCGGGGTGACACGCTGCAGTTCCTCGAAGCGCTCGGTCGGCCGTACCTGCGCAAGCCGTTCACCCTGGCCGAGCTGCGCGCGGCGCTCGGTCATGCCGCCAAGCAGCCGGCCTGAGCGCTCATGCGCGTGCTCCACGTCGACTCCGGCCGGGAATACCGGGGGGGCCAGAACCAGGTCCGCCTGCTGACTCGCGAGCTGGCCCGGCAGGCCGACGTCCAACAGCGGGTCATCACCAGGCGGGGCAGCGAGCTGTCGCGTCGCGTGACGGCCGCCGGGGTCCTCGTTCGCGACGTCCCCTGGACCCTCGGGCTGGACCCTCGCGCCTGCTGGCGCATCGTGGTCGAGGCGCTCGCCTGGCGGCCCGACATCATCCACGCGCACAACAGTCACGCCGTCACCCTCGCCGTTTGGGCTCGCGGATTCTTGAGGTACACCGGCTCGCCACCCCGCCTCGTCGCCACGCGCCGGGTCGTATTCCCGGTGCGCCGCGCCAGCGCCTTGCGGCGCGTGGATATCGTCGTCGCAATCTCCGAGGCCGTGCGTGCGACCTTGTTGGCGGCGAGGTTCCCGGCGGGAGAGGTGAAGGTCGTCCCCTCCGGAGTCGATCCCGACGAGGTGCGTCGTGCGGCCGCGGTACCGTTCGACCTCCGGTCGAGGCTCGGTGTCGCCGACCGCACGCCGGTGGCCGTGAACGTCGCGGCGCTCGAGCCCGGAAAGGATCAGGAGACGTTGATCCGCGCGGCACACGCGGCTCGGGGGACGCGCCCCGACCTCCATTGGGTGATTGCCGGCGACGGTCCGAGCCACAGTGCCCTCGCGGCCGAAGTGCAGCGGCTCGACCTCGCCAATCGTGTCCACCTGCTCGGCCACGTTCAGCAGGCGGACGCGCTGCTGCGGGAGAGCGATGTCGTCGTCCTGTCGTCGCGCGCGGAGGGACTGGGCACCGTGCTGCTGCACGCCCTGGCGCTGGGTAAGCCGGTGGTCGCCACCGCCGGAGGTGGTCCGGTCGACATCGTGCCCGCAGAGGGCCTCGTGCCGGTCGGCGATGCCACCGCGCTAGCCGAGAAGGTCATCGACGCGCTGCAGCACCCCACGCCGTTCCCCCTTCCCCCGCGGTTCACGGCTGCGGCGATGGCCGCGGGTGTCTTGGCCGCGTATCGGTCGCTCGTCTAGATTGCAGGGCCATGATCTACGTCTGCATCCCCGCCCACAACGAGGCTCGGACGGCCGGCCTGGTGCTGTGGAAGGTGCGCCAGGTATTCACGGCGTTTCCCCGCGAATACCAGCTGCTGGTCCTGGACGACGCCTCGACCGACGACACGGGGGAGGTGCTGGCGGCGTACGCCAAAGTGCTGCCGATGACGATCGTCACGCACCGCGATCGCCGCGGCTATGCGAGCAGCCTGGAAGAGCTGCTGCGGCTGGCGCTGCAGCGGACCGACCGGCCGAAGCGCGACTGCGCGATCACCCTCCACGCGGACTTCACCCATTCGCCGGAGAGCATGGAGGAGATGGTGAAACACCTCGAGTCCGGGGCCGACCTGGTCGTCGGGGAGCTCGTGGAACAGCGGAGCGCGGGGCGCGTCCCCCGCGTCCTGCGGCTCACCCGCCGCTGGACCCCCCGGCTGCTTCGGGTGCCCGGGCTGCGGGACAGCGTCTCCGGTTTCCTCGCGTTGCGTTTGGTAGTGCTGCGACAGGCGCTGCGGCGGGACGCGGCGCGCTTCCTCGAGACCGAGGGTGTGTGCGCCAGCGCCGAGTTGGTCGCACGATTGGCCCCCCATGCGCGCCGGCTCGACACCGTGCCGACGGCCGCCCGGTACGATCTCGCACAGCGCCCGTCGCGCGTGCGGCCCTGGCGCCAGCTGCTCGCCGCATGGCGCGCCCGACCCGTCCTTCGCGCCGCCCGCACCGCGGTCGCCTTGCTCGTCCTCATGATGGGGGGCGCCCTGCACGCCCAGTCGGACAGCGCACACACTGACTCGGCACGAACCGATTCAGCCACCTTCTCTTTTCCGAAGGACATGGCCATCGTAAAGCCCGTAGCGGTGCCGTTCCCGATCGGCGAGCGACTGGTGTACGGAGCGCGCTACGGACCCTTCAGCGTCGGCACTGCCACGATGCAGGTCGCGGGGATCGACACGGTGCGCGGTGTGGAAGCGGTCCACTTCGTATTCCTGATCGACGGGGGCGCGCTGTGGTATCACATCCACCAGAACCTCGAGTCGTGGGTGGGACTGCACGACTTCCACTCGCGCCGGTTCCTGAATCAGACCGAGGAGAAGGGACGCTCCTGGGAACGGACGTTCGAGATCTTTCCTGATTCGGGCTTCTATCGCGAAGTCGGGCGCGATACGACGATCGCCACCGTGCCGGATCCGCTGGACGACGCCGCCTTTCTCTACTGGATCCGTACGGTGCCGCTCGAGGTCGGCAAGCGGTACGAGTACCGCCGCTATTTCCGCCTTGAGCGGAACCCCGTGATCGTCGAAGTCCTGAAGCGTGAGAAGGTGAGCGTGGCGGGCAAGAAATGGGATGCGATCGTGGTGCGCCCGCGCATTCCCAATGGCGGTGGCATCTTCGCCGAGAAAGCCGACGCCCGGATGTGGCTCTCGGACGACACCCGGCGCATCATGCTCGCGCTGCAGTCGAAGTTCTCGTTCGGCCAGGTCACGCTCAAGCTCAAGGAGTACTCCGACACTCCCCGTTCGGAGCACCAATGACCGATTACCGCGAGGCGGACTTCTCCCGGCTGAAGACGGTCCCCATCGCGCAGCGCCCCAACAAAGTCGACCCGTCGCTCCTCGCCTACCCGCACCCCCCCGGCGACGATCCGCGCTTCAGCGCCTTCCTGGATTCCCTTCCCGATGTCCTGGCCGCGAAAGACCTCCGGGCCGTCATCCGGCAGCTCGCGCAAGCCGCGGGCCGGCGCGGCGTCGTGGCGATGCTGGGCGGGCACGTCATCAAGGTCGGGCTGGGACCGCTGTTGCGCGAGCTGATGCGACGCGGGGTGATCACCCACCTCGCGCTCAACGGGAGCGCCGCCATCCACGATTTCGAGCTCGCCGCGTACGGCGGGACGAGCGAGGACGTCGCGGCGGGTCTCGCCGACGGCACCTTCGGCATGGCAGAAGAGACCGGGCGCGACATGAACGCCGCCGTCGCCGCGGGCGCGGTTGCCGCGCAGGGGCTGGGCGAGGCCCTCGCCCACGCCCTCAAGGGACGCTCCAAGCTCGCGGCGCCCGACGTGTCCGTGTTACTGGGCGCGGCCGACTGGGGCATCCCGGTCACGGTGCACGCCGCGCTCGGCGCCGACATCATCCACCAGCATCCCACGGCCGATGGCGCGGCGCTCGGCGCCACGAGCCACCGCGATTTCAAGCGGCTCGCCGCATCGCTCCCCACGCTCCACGACGGCGGGATCGTGCTGAATCTCGGCAGCGCGGTCGTGATGCCCGAGGTCTTCCTCAAGGCCCTCACCGTCGCGCGCAACCTGAGCGGCGGCAAGCCGACGGGATTCATGGCTTGCGACTGTGACATGCAACGGCACTACCGTCCCCGCGTCAACGTCGTCGAGCGACCGACGCTCGCCGGCGGCCGTGGCGTCCAGCTCACGGGCCACCACGAGCTCCTGATCC
>WNEL01000229.1_pt1 | contig 22238 bp, 17 predicted proteins | sample 5399991 | NCBI WGS metagenome assembly WNEL01 (sample SAMN13153325, study PRJNA577476) | soil metagenome | isolation source: 20 cm grassland meadow soil pre-rain plot 2 | place: USA:California | collected 2015-09-08
GCCACGCAACGCTCGATCCGCGCGTAGGCGCGGTCACACACCGCCGGGCCCTGATCCACGGGATCCTCGATCGCGCGGGAGGTGACGGGCGCCGGATCCAGATCGCCGAGCAGAACCACATCTCGCACCGCGCGCCCAAACCGCTCACACACGCTGCGGCGCTGCGCCTCTTCCATCACCACGATCAGGTCGGCGGCGCGTGCCAGGTCCGCTACGAGGAGCTGCGAGCCGTGACCGCGCAGATCGATTCCCCGCCGGGCGGCGGCCGCGATCGCGTGCGGCGGAGGGCATCGTCCTGGGGCACTGAACCCGGCCGACTCCACCAGCACGGACCCTGACCCCCGGCGGTCGAGCTCGCGTTGCAACAGGGCCGCGGCGAAGGGGCTACGAAACACGTTGCCGTTGCACACGACCAGCACGCGGGACGGCGGGCGGCGCGCCGCCAGCGCCTCCAGGGCCGCGCGGCGACGAGAGCGGTGCAGCAACTGGTCGGGGACCCGACGCAGGAGTGTCAGCAACTCAGTCACACTTCCTCCGCGTTACGCCGCGCGAACGCCGTCGGCGTTGCATTTGGCATGGACGAACCGGGCGATAGCGCCGATCGAGCCCAGGTTCCGTTCCGTGATTTCGTCCTCCGCCACGGTGCACCCGAACTCGCTCTGCAGAAACCCGATCAGCTCCATGACCCCGATGGAGTCGATCACGCCGCTTCCAAACAGTGGATCGTCGTCCTGTAGCGGCCAGTCGGGACGCATGTAGAGAAAGGTGTCCCGGATGTAGGTCCGTGTCCGGTCCGTGATCGCCGTCAGCGTCAAAGGTGGTGTTGGGTCCCTCATCGTCTCCACTTTCGAAATCGGCCGTTCAAGCCGCGACAGAAGCAGGCACCGCGGCGGCTTTGACGCCGGCGGTGAGCGCCGCGCTCGCTTGCACGGGCGCGCCCAGAAACTCTCGGTGCCACAGCTCAGTCGATAGAATCGCTACGAGTGCCTGGCTTTCGCGAAACCCCAGCGCGCGTCCCTCGCGGCACCGCCTCACCAACCCCGCGACCGCCGGCGGATTGAAGATCCCCGTCCGGGCGAGGCTCGCCGGATCGAGGAGCGCCTCGACGTACTCCGGCGGCCGGCCATCGAAAAACGCGGGCACGTCCGGCGCTCGGTACGGCTGTTTACGCCGGCCGATCACGGCGGGCGGCAGCAGGCCCCTCGCCCAGCGACGCAGCACATCCTTCTCGCGCAGGCCGCGCAGCTTGCTGCGCCCCGGCAGCGCCGCCGCGAACTCGAACAGGCGATGGTCGAGGTACGGCACGCGGAGCTCGATTCCATGAGCCATCGCCATCCGATCGCCTTGCGAGCTGAGGAGATACGGCGAGAGCAGCGTCGTCATCTCGAGGTAGGTCGCCCGCGCGAGCGGGGACCAGGTCCCAAAGCCATGGGGGAGCCGGCCCCGCAGCTCCGCCAGCGGATCGAATCGGCCCAGGGCCGCCCGGAACTCCGCCGAGTAAAAGTCCTTGATGCGCGCCGTCAGCAAGAAGCGCGGCAGATGCGAGAACAGCGGATCACCGGGCGCGCCGGCGGCCAGGAAGTAGCGGCGCCAGAATTCGCCTTTCCGCGCCGCCGGGGCGATGTCCGGATATAACCCGTCCAGCAGCTGCGGCAGTCGCCGCGATTGCGGTCGTTGCCAGCACAACAGGCGGATGATCGCTTCCTTGAACAGGTCGTATCCGAGGAAGACCTCGTCCGACCCCTCCCCCGACAGGACGACCTTGATGCCGTGCTCGCCCACCAGACCAGACAGCAGGTACAGGGGCGCCGGCGCGGTGCGGACGAGGGGAGTTTCGGCGTGTCGGACCACGTCCGGGAATACGCGTGCGATGTCGCCGCTCCCGATCCGCCGCACCGCATGCTGGCTGCGCACTGCGGCCGCGACGGCTTGCTGGTACATGCTCTCGTCGAGGGCGGGGTCCTCGAACGTCACCGAGAACGTCCGCAACACGTGCGGGGAGCAAGCCGCCGCCAGCGCGCACACGATGCTCGAGTCGATGCCGCCACTCAGATAGCCACCGACGGGCACGTCGGCCTGTAGCCGCAGCCGGACGGCCGAGTGCAACAGCTCGTCGAGCGCTTCGAGGGCATCGGCGGACTCGGACGCGGCCTCCGGATAAGCGAGCGCGTAGTAGCGTCGGATCGTCAGCCGCCCATCCTGCCAGCGCGCACAGCATCCGGGCTCGAGCGCGCGAATCCCCCGGAAGGGCGTCCGCGGCGGAAGCGACGCCCAGAACGTGAACACCTCGTCCAATCCCTCGGGGTCGAGTGCTCGCTCCACCTCGCCGGATGCCAGGAGGGCCTTGACTTCGGATGCGAAGTAGAGATCGCCATCACGCTCGGCGTAATACAGCGGCAGGATGCCGAAGCGGTCCCGTGCGAGGAACACGCAGCCCGCGTGGCGGTCGTAGATCGCGAACGCGAACTGCCCGTTCAGACGCTCCAGCATGCGCTCGCCCCACTGCTCGTAGGCATGCACGAGCACCTCGGTGTCGCTCCGGGTGCGGAACAGATGCCCCCGGGCTTCCAGCTCGCTCCGTAGCGCGAGGTGGTTGAAGATTTCGCCGTTATAGACCACGAAGACGGTGCCTGTCTCGTTCGCCATCGGCTGCGCCCCGCGCGCCAGGTCGATCACGCTGAGTCGAACGTGGCTCAGGCCCACGCGCTCGTCGGCGTGCAGGCCGGCCCCATCGGGGCCACGGTGCCGAATTGCGTCCGCCATGCGCACCAGCCGCTCGGCCGAGACGCCGCCGGGACCGCGTCGGGCGATGCCGGCCAGGCCGCACATCAGGTCTCACCCTCCCGCCGGGCAGACCCGACCTCGGGCACCGGCTCGAGTAGCAGCGAGCTGAGGTGGAGGGGTCGCGTGACCCTGCGCTTGTGGTCGATCTCGCGATAGACGTGCTCGATTTGCTCGGCGCGATGCCCCAACTCCGCCGCGACGTCGGCCGGGCTCCGCCCTTCGTTCCGCGCCTGCAACACCACATCCAGGGTGGCGAGCGGCAGGGAAAAGAAGAACTCCTCCTGCGTTTGGGGGAGCGAATACGTGTCGGTGGTGGGCGTGCGCGCCCGGATCGCTGCGGGCACGCCGAGCGTCTCGGCCAGCTGATAGACCTGGGTCTTGTACAGATGCGCGATCGGCTTCACGTCAGCCAGGCCGTCGCCACCCTTCACGAAGAATCCCTGGTCGTACTCCAGCCGGTTGGGCGTGCCGACGACCGCGTAGTTCAGGCGGTCGGCGTGGTAGTAGGTGCGCATGGTGCGCACCCGTTGTTTGAAGTTCGTTGCGGCCACGATCTCGCGCAGCTCACGAGCGGGCAGGCGGACCTTCCGCACGCCCTGGCCCGGTGCGGGGGGCTGCACCGCCAGATAACACACGTTGAGCCGATCGGAATCCAATCCGCCACCGTCGAGCACCAGCTTGGAGCGCCACCCCACACCAAAATCGGGCACGAGGCGACGGACGGCGGCGTCGCGCCGGTCGTAGCATCCGCACGCCTCGAGCATGGCGGTGACGTCCTCCACGACGAATTCGATTCCGAGCCGACCCGCCCAGTCATGGGCCAGCACGAGACTCTCGGGGTCCGATTCCCGCTCCGGCAGGCCGAGCCCCAAGACGTGACTCGGGCCCACCGCCTGCACGGCAAGTGCCGCACACACCGTGCTGTCCACACCACCGCTCATCGCGACGACCATCCCGGTACGCCGCAGCGTCTGGCCCACTTTCACCCGCAGCGCGTCGGCGATCCTGCGCGTCTCGGCCGCCGCATCGAGCTCTAGCCGACTCGCAACTGTGCTGGACACTCCCCCACTCGCTCCTGGCTGTGAGACCTGTGCCGTGCCCTCCTCCTCGGCAGTGGCCACGCAAGGTTCGAGCCCTGAGAGTGGCTTCGGGAAACGGGAAGGCGAACCCGCGCGCGGACGATGCTGTCGCGTCTGCGCAACGCTCGCGGGCGGCGGCGCCCGTATCGTCGCCCCCCGAGACCGCGATTTGGTATGCTTGTTGCCACCGGGCGACAGCGTGATCCGGCGGGAAGGCGCGATGTCGATTGATCTCACAATAAGGGGTGCAGCGACGCCCAACGCGGCGCACCTGTTGTGGGACAGCGCCGAGCGCCACAGTGACCGCCTGGCCATCGTGGAGCGCGACAGCACCGTCCGTTACACCACGCTGCGCGACCGCGCCGCGGCGTTCGCCACGGGGCTCTGGGCCGCCGGCGTCGAGGCCAACGACCGCGTCGCCCTCTTGCTCGAGCGGGGATGGGACGCGGCGGCGGCGTTCTTCGGAACCCTCGCAGCGGGGGCCATCGCGGTGGTCGTGAGCGATACACTGCGGCCGCGCCAGATCGAGCACATGCTCGCCCACTCCGGCGCGCGCTGTCTCGTGACAACGGCCGATCTGCTCGCGCGGCAACCGCACCGGCTTTCCACCGACGCCACGATCCTCGACGCGGGCGCCATGCGCTCGAGTGGCAGCTCGCTCGTACCGGTCCCGCGGCTTGGGAGCGACATCGCCCAGATCGTCTACACCTCAGGATCCACCGGTCTGCCGAAGGGCGTCATGGTGAGTCACGCGAATCTCTGGGCCGTGACGGATGCGGTCATCGGCTATCTCGAGGTCACCGACGTGGATCGCATCGCGAGCCTCCTGCCCTTCAGCTTCGTGTACGGGATAGGACAGTTGCTATGCGCCGTTGGCGCCGGGGCCGCGCTCGTCGTCGAGCGATCCCCGCTCCCGCAGCAGATGATCGAAACTGTGCGGGCGCAGGGCGTCACAGTGCTGGGAGCCGTGCCGTCGCTCTGGAACCGGCTGCTGCGCCTTCCCGCTTTCGTCAATGCTCCGCTCCCGGCGCTCCGGGTCATGACCAACGCCGGCGGCCACCTCCCGCCGCACGCCGTAGCATCGTTGCGCCGCGCCCAGCCGGACGCGCGCTTGTACCTGATGTACGGCCTGACCGAAGCGGTGCGCTGCACGTACCTCCCACCCGAGGAGCTGGACCGCAGGCCCGACTCGATGGGTCGTGCCATCCCCGGCGGCGAGACGTACGTGCTGAAGGAGGATGGTACGCTGGCGCCCCCCGGCGAGATCGGCGAGCTGGTATACCGTGGGCCAACGGTCACCCTGGGCTACTGGAAGGATCCCGAGCTCACCGCGCGCGTGTTTCGCCCCCACCCGCTGCGCCCGACCGGCACGGCGGACGCCGAGCGCGTCGTGTACTCGGGGGACCTGGTCCGCCGCGACGCGGAGGGGTTCCTCTACTTCGTGGGGCGGAAGGATCGAATCATCAAGACCATGGGATACCGGGTGGGACCGGACGAGATTCTGGGCGTCTTGTACGCCTCGGGCGAGATCGCCGACGCGGTGGTCGTAGGCGAGCCGGACGAGGAGCGCGGGGAGCGCATCGTCGCGCACGTCGTGATCGCCGGCGGTGGGTCGCTCGAGCGCCTCCAGGCACATTGCGGCCGTGAGCTCCCCCGCTATATGCAGCCCGCGCGCATCGAAGTGCGCGACGCGCTCCCACTCCTGCCGAATGGCAAGCACGACTTGGCAGCCGTGCGGGCACTCTCGGGACGCGTCTGAGGACCCTGCGCCCTATCGGTCGCAGTCCAAACTCGTGATCTCCCACAGGTGCGCCGAGCGCAGCACGGCGTCACCGGCGGGGCTCAGTGCAATCGCCACGATCGACGCGGCGGTATCGCGGGGAACAAAGCCGGCGCGGCGGAGTTCGCCGGCAAACAACGATTCCGCGAGCGTCCAAACCTGCAGCCGCGTACATCCCCGAGCGCGGAGCGCCGCGACGAGATCGGGGGTCAGTTCGGCCAGCCCCTCTCGGGGATCCCGGCGGACGGTCAGGAGAGTTGCCACGCCCTCGATATCGGGGCCGCGCACCAGCAGCGCCGCCGCCGAGGCACGCGCGTCCCCGTTCCGTTGGAGCGTGAACCACCTGTCTGAGGGCGCAGGATAGCCTTCCAGGCGCGTCGCGTACCGCTCAGCACCGTGGTAGGGCCTCAGACGCGGCGAGTCGCCCGCCGGCGCTTCGAAACGGGTGGCCGGGACGTCCCCGGCTGGACAGGCTACCAGAGCTCTGCGCTGGCTCCACCTCACGACCCCGACCCCGGCATGCACGAGGCGTAGCCCGCGATCGAGGATCCAGCGCCGGTCGCCGATTGGCAGGACGTATCGTGCCAGCTTCCCGACCGTCGCGAAACCGCACATGTCCATGACCGCCTTCGCCTGCTCGTTGGGATCGGTGTAGACGAAGTCCATGTCACGGCGGGCCCGCAGGTCCTCTGTCGCACGCTTGAACAGCGCACGGGCGGGGAAGAAACTACGGTAGGAGGTCGCGACGAGCGCGTTCATCATGAGGCCGCCGACCACCTCGCGCTCGCCGAACCGGAACCGATGCGGGAAACATGCGACGTGCATCACGACCTGGCCGGCATGATCCCGTCCGATCCAGCTGGCGCCGCCCGCCCGCACCCCCAGCCCGTACGCCCGGTCAAAGAACGCCGGGAACTCAGGCCGCTCGTGGGTTACGAACAGCGTCTTGATCTCTTGGGCGTGCTCGAGCGGATTCACCGCAGTGATCGTGAACGACATAGGACACGACTGAACCTCCGCGAGCGCCGTGCCATGCGTATGTGCTCACCGCGCCGTGCGCCGGCGAGGCACCTGTGGTCCGCGCGCCACAATCCGCGCGAGCGTTCGGTGAGCCCCGCCGCTGGCCGGATTCCTGCAATGGCCCCGGTACATGCGATACTTGGTCACGGGTGGCGCGGGATTCATCGGGTCTCACCTGGTCGAGCAGCTGGTCGCCGCCGGGCAGGACGTCGTGATCCTGGACGACCTGTCCTCCGGCCGGCGGGCGAACCTGGCCGCGGTGCGGCGGCGGGTGAGCTTCATCCGTGGCACGGTCACCGACCTGAACGTTTGCCGTCGGGCTGTGGCGGGGGCCGATTACGTGCTGCACCAAGCCGCCGTGACGTCGGTCCAACGCTCGGTCGACGAGCCGCTCCTCGCCCACCAGGTCAACGCGACCGGGACTCTGAATGTGCTGCTCGCGGCGCGTGATGCGCGCGTCCGCCGCGTCGTCTACGCCGGGTCCACCTCCGCCTATGGGAACGCGGCGACGCTACCCAACTCCGAGGAGCACGTCACCCGACCGCTCTCGCCGTATGCCGCCTCGAAGCTCGCGGGTGAGGAGTACTGTCGGGCGTTCCACGGGGCCTACGGGCTCGAGACCGTCGTCCTGCGGTACTTCAACGTGTTCGGTCCGCGCCAGGATCCGAACTCGCCGTACGCCGCCGTCGTGCCGCGGTTCATCTCCGCGGCGCTGCAGGGGGAGCCGCCCCTGATTTACGGCGACGGCTCGCAGACGCGCGATTTCGTGCACGTCGCGAACGTGGTTCACGCGAATCTGCTCGCCGCCCGCGCCACGCCCGCCGTACGCATCGCCGGCCAGGTGTTCAACGTCGGGAGCGGCCAGCGCGTGAGCGTCAACGACCTCTGGGACCGGATCCGGGACCTCGCGGGCGTGCCCGTGTTGCCGAAGTACGTCGAGGGGCAACCGGGCGAGGTGCGCGACTCCCTCGCCGCGATCGACAAGGCGCGCGACCTGATGGGATACGCGCCGGTCGTGGACTTCGAACAAGGGCTGCGGCACACCGTCGCATACTATCGCGAGCAGCGCAAGGATCAGCGGCGCCGGCGGGCGCGGGCAGCGGCGCGCGCGGCGTGACCTCCGCGCGGCGTTACGGTGCCGCGACCCGCTCCAGCATCTCCCGCAAGTCGTCGAGGCTGAAGGGCTTCCGGAGGACGGGCCGATCGGCGCGCTCCAGCGAGTCGCGCGTGTGCGTCGAGATGGAGTCGCCCGTCGTGAACACGATGCGCTGTTCGCGGCCCCGACCCTCGGTCTGGAGGTAGTCGAACAGCTCGAACCCGGTGTGCGCCTCGTCCAGGTGCACGTCGATGAGCAGCGCGTCGTAGCGCGCGCCGCCGTCCTTGAGTCGCTCCGTGGCCTCGGCGAACCGCCCGACCGACGTCACCTCGTGACCGAGCCGCTTCGCGAGCAGTGCCATGGCGCGCCGCACGGCATCTTCATCCTCGACCACGAGCAACGCCAGTCGCTTCCCGGCAGGGCGCGTCGCGCTCCGGGCCGCGTCGTCGCCGGCGCCGGCATCGATGGGTAGCTCGAAGGAAAGCCGCGCCCCGCCTCCCTCCACGTTCTGGATCCACATCCGGCCGCCCATCGCGCGGACGAGGCCAAAGCTGATGGCCAGGCCGAGCCCGGTGCCGTGCTCTCCCTTGGTCGAGAAGAACGGCTCGAACACGCGGTCCAGGACTTCGGGCGGAACGCCGGGGCCCGTGTCATCGACCGTCATGAGCACGTGTTGACCGCTCGCTCGAGCGGCGATCGCGATCTGGCCCGCGCGGCCGGTGCTCTCGATCGCCTGGCGGGCGTTTACCACCGCGTTGAGCACCACCTGCTGCAGCTCCTGGGGATCGCCGGACAGGGCGGGCACGTCGTTCGGGATCGACACCGTGGCTCGGATGCGCGCCTTCTTCAGGGCGCTGCGCTGCAGCGCGAGTACCCGCTCCACGATCTCGCCCAGGTCCACGGCCGTCTGCTGACGCGGCCGCTGGCGAGCGAAGTCGAGCAACGTCTGTACGATGCGACCGGCGCGCATCGCCTCGCTCCGGATCACCTCGGCGCTCTCCTGGAGGTCCGACTGATGCGGCTCCAGCGCCAGCGCTTCACCGAAGGCGGCGATGGCGGCGAGCGGATTGTTGAGCTCGTGCGCCACTCCCGACACCAGGGCGCCGAGCTGCGACAGACGGTCGGCCTGGAGCAGGCGCTGCTGCAGCAGAATCTCCCGCGATACGTCCAGCGCCAGGAACAGCAGCTTGGGCACCGACTGCCCGGGATCGACGTTCACGACGACGGCCCGGACGTCGCGTGCCGGCTCGCCCGCGAACTCGAAGGTGAGCCGCACGTCCTGCCGCCGGGTCACGGCGTGCTGCAGCGCGGCGGCGAGGAGACCTCGCTGGTCCACAGGGGCCCACTCCGACAGCGCCCGGCCGCGTGGCCCGGCGCCCGGGGCGTCACCGGCACCCAAGAGTCTTACGCCATCCGCATTCGCGTCGAGGATCTGGCCCTCCGGCGTGAGGACCAGGGCGGCCGTGGGCAACGCGTTGAACAGCTGCAGGTAGAGGCGCCGCTCGCCCTCGAGCGCGCTCAGCACCTGGGCGGCGCGCGTCTCCGGCGCGAGCTCCTCGTGCACCGGCCGGAACGTCACGACGACATGGTCGTCGGAACCCCGTGTGACCCGCGTTTCCAGCACCGTGCCCGGGAGTTCGGGCGTTCCAGCGGGAGCCAGGCAGGTCTGGGCTTTGCCGTCGGCGAGCACCTCGGCGAGCACGCGCTCGAACTGGGTCCCCCGGGTGGCAGGGAACACCTGCGACAGGGTCTGACCCAGCGCGCGATTCGCCGGGAACCCCGTGATTTTCTCCGCCCCTGCCGACCACGCTGCGATCGTGCGATCGGGCGCGACCGCGGCCACGCCCACGTCGAGACTGTCGAGTACCGCTTTCGCATCCATACGTCCGATTCCTCCGACAAGAACACGGCCCCGTTGGCCTGATCGCGGGCGCAACGGGGCCGGGGGAGTTGCTATCGGTGACTGCTACCAGGGTGTGTTTCGCCCTGTTCCCTTGTCAAGCGGTGTGTGGTGCAGCGTCGGCGCAACAGTCCTCGGGTCGGGTTACACGCGCCGCAGCTTCCAGCGGCCGCGCCGGAACAGCAACGCGCTCACGACTGCGACGGTCGAGAACGCGATCGTCACGGCGAGGGCAACGCCCCGGGGACCGAGGTTCGCATAGCGCGCCAGCCCGTACGCCAGCGGAATCTCCCACAGCCAAAAGCAGGCCAGGTTGATCCACGTCGGCGTCCAGGTGTCTCCCGCGCCATTGAACGATTGCGTGAGCACCATTCCGTAGGCGTAGAACAGAAAGCCATAGCTGATGGTGCGCAGGCACAGCTCTGCGATCGGCGCGACGGCGGGACCGGCGGGGAACAGGCGGACGATCGGGCCGGCGAACACGACGAACAGGGCCCCCACGGTACCGAGGAACAGCATGTTGTAGAAGCCGGCGAGCCACACGGCACGCTCGGCGCGGTCGGGGTTTCCGTTGCCCAGTCCTTGCCCCACCAGCGTCGCGGCCGCATTGGCGAGCCCCCACGACGGCAGCAGCGCGAAGACGATGATCCGGATCGCGATCTGGTAGCCCGCCATTGCCTCCGACCCGAAGCTCGCGACGATCCGCACCAGGCCGATCCAGCTGGCCGTGCCGATCAACACCTGCACCGTGCCGGTGCCCGAGAGCCGCAGCATCGTGCGCATCACGCCGGGTTTGAGGGCGAGGTGTGCCCGCCGGATCGTCACTCGCGCGTCGCCACGCACCAGCCGGTACAGCTGGTAGATCACGCCCGTGCCGCGCCCGATGGTGGTCGCGACGGCCGCGCCCGTGACGCCGAGCCGCGGGAACGGCCCGAGTCCCAGGATCAGGCAGGGCCCCAGCAGGATGTTGATCCAGTTGGCGAGCCAGAGCACCCGCATCGCGATCGCAGCGTCGCCCGCGCCACGGAAAATGGCGTTGATCAAGAACAGCATCAGGATGATGACGTTGCCGCCCAGCATCACGCGGGCGTACGTGGCCCCCATCGCTTGCACCGACGCGCTGGCGCCCATCACGCCAAGGAGACGCGGGGCCAGGCTCACGCCGACGATCCCTATCACGACCGCCACGGCGACGCCCAGCGCGATTCCCTGGACCGCGGCCTCCGCGGCCCCCTCCACGTTCTTCTCCCCGATGCGCCGCGCGACCATTGCCGTGACGCCGATCGAGAGCCCCATCGCCGCGGTGTAGATCAACGTCAGGAGCGATTCCGTGAGCCCAACCGTGGTCACGGCGTCGGCGCCCAGGTGGGAAACCCAGAACACGTCCCACACGGCGAACACCGATTCCATGATCATTTCGGCAACCATGGGAATCGCGAGCAGCACGATCGCCCGGCCCAGCGGCCCGGAGGTGTAGTCGTGATGCGAGCCGCGCAGCGCCTCGCGCACAGTCGCCCACCAGGAAGTGTCTGTTTCCACCATGTGACTCACCGTGAGGATCGCTTCAACGCGGCCGGTCGAGCTGCGGCTGGACGAGCTTCGTGTAGCACTCCGGGCAGATGCTGTGGGTGACCATGCGCTCGAAGTGCGTCTCGATGTAGGTCTCGAGGGGCTCCCACTCTTCGGACTCGTTCCGGATGCGCTTGCAGTACGAGCAGATCGGCAGCAGCACTTCGAGCTGCGCGAGCTCCTTGCGCAAGCCCAGGATGCGCTCCGCGACGGTCAGGCGGGCCCGCAGCTCGTCCGGGTCGACGGGCTTGGCGATGAAGTCGTCGGCCCCGGCTTCCATGCCCGCCAGATACTGCTGCTTGCCGCCGCGCGAAGTGACCATGATGAAATAAATGTACGGCTCGCGCGTTCGGGCCCGGATGCGGCGGCACAGCTCGGGACCATCCAGCTCGGGCATGTACCAGTCGGAGATCACGATCGGAATGCGCGCGACCTGGAGCAGCCCCCAGGCCTCGCGGCCGTTCGGGGCGCTCTTGACGTCGTAGCCGGCCGCCTGCGCGATCGCGCCGAGCTGGGCGATCGCCACGGGGTCGTCGTCCACCACCAGCACGGAAATCGCGTTAGTCATGCTCGCCGCCTCTCGTCGCGCCCCGAACATAGTCGACCGCGGCCCGCGCTGCTTCCCGCACCGCCAGCATTCGCTCACGCGCAACCGTCACCTTACCCGTCCGCCCCGCCGTTTCCATCTCCTCGAGCAGCGACGCCAGGGCATGCGCGCCGATCGTCGCCGCCGCCGACTTGAACGCATGGGCGGCCCGCTGAATCGGCTCCGGCTCCGCTCCGCGGGTCGCCAGCTCCAGGGCCTCGAGACGTTCCGGCAGGGTGGCGACGAACGTCGCCAGAATGCCGTCGACGGCCTGCTCGGCTCCCGCTTCCTGCATGCTGCGGCGAAACCCTTCGACGTCGACCGCCGGCGGCACGGTGCCCGGCTGCGACGCCCGGGCACCGCCGTGGCCCTCCACCGCCGCGAACAGGTCGTGCGCCTTGAATGGCTTCGCGAGATAGCCGCTCAGGCCGCGCGCCAAGCACCGCTCGCGCTCGCCGCTCAACGCGTGGGCCGTGAGGGCGATGATCGGGAGCGTCGCACCCTGCGGCAGCGCGCGGATCCGCTCGGTGGCCTCGAAGCCGTCCATCTCGGGCATCTGGATGTCCATCAGGACCACGTCGTAACCGCTCGCGCCGAACGCCTCCACGGCTTCGCGACCGTTGCTCACGACGTCGACGTGGTGGCCGCGCTTCAGAAGCATCGCCGTGGCCACCTGCTGGTTCACGAGGTTGTCCTCCGCCAAGAGGATCCGCAGACTGGTGCGCGACTCGGCAATCGAGTGACGTGTGATGAGGTCGCCGGTGCCGGCGGACGGCGCACCCGCCAGCACGGTGCTCACCGCCTCGATCAGGTCCGCCCGCGCCAGGGGCTTCGTCAGATAGGCCTGGATGCCCAGCCGGCGGCAGCGCTCCCCGTCACCGCGTTGCCCCGCGGACGTGAGAATCAGCAAGCGCGTCCCGGTGAGCGCCGCATCCGCCCGGATCGCGGTCGCCAGCTCGAAGCCGTCCTGGTCCGGCATTTGCGCGTCGAGGATCGCCAGGTCGAAGGGCATCCCGGCTCGCGTCGCCTCACGCAGCGCGTCGAGCCCGGCCGTGGCGCTCCGTGCTTCAAGCACGGCCATGCCCTCCCCACCCAGCATGTCGCGGACGATCCGGCGATTCGTCTCGTTGTCGTCCACCACGAGGAGGCGACGTCCCCCGAGCGTCACGGCCGCCCGTGCCGCCGCAGACGGCACCGCGACCGCGATCGGGAATGCGAGCGCGAACGTGAACGCGCTGCCCCGCCCCAGTTCGCTCGTCACGGCCAGCTCGCCGCCCATCAATCCGACCAGCCGCCGCGAGATGGCGAGGCCGAGACCAGTGCCCCCGTAGCGGCGGGTCGTGGACGCGTCGGCCTGGGTGAATTCCTGAAAGATCGTGGCCTGCTGCTCGGCCGAGATGCCGATCCCCGTGTCGCGCACGCGGAACCGCACGGCCATCCGGTCGCCGTCATTGCCGACCACGCCGGCCGAGACCGCGACCTCGCCCTGATCCGTGAACTTGATGGCGTTCCCGATCAGGTTCATCAGCACCTGGCGCACGCGCGTTGGGTCTCCTCGCACCATCTGCGGAACGTCCGGGGGCACGTCCACGGTCAGCTCGAGGTGCTTCTCGCGCGCTCGCACGGCGAGCAACGAGGCCGTGGCGTGTATCACCCTCGGCAAGTCGAACGGAATCCGCTCGAGCTCAAGATGCTCGGCCTCGATCTTCGAGTAATCCAAGATGTCGTTGAGAATGGTGAGCAGTGCTTCGGAGGACGACCGCACCAACTCGAGGGCGCGGCGCTGTTCCGGCGCCAGGTCGGTGTCGAGCACGAGCTCGACGAAACCGAGCACCGCGTTCATCGGAGTGCGGATCTCGTGGCTCATGTTGGCGAGAAACGCGCTGCGGGCGCGCGCCACGCGCTCCGCCAGGTCGCGCGCCGCCCGCATCGCTTCCTCGGCCGCTTTCCGCTCGCTGATGTCTTCGTACAGCACGACGAGGGCGCCCTCTCCCGCCGCCTTGACCGCCGCTGCCGACAGGCGCACCGGGATGCGCCGCCCGTCCTTGGTCTGGCGCTCGACTTCCGCGCGGACGATTTCCCCACGCCGTGCGCGGACCTCCAATTCCCTTCCTTCGGCGCGGTGCGAGGTCGGCACGATGAACTCGTCGATGTCGCCGCCAAGCACTTGGTCCCCCGAATAGCCAAACAGGGCTTCGAAGGCCGGGTTGACCCCCCGAATGACGCGGTGGTCGTCCAGCACCGCGATCGCGACGGGCGTGCTCGCGATCAGGGCATCGAGATAGGCGTTTTGGCGCGCGGTCTCCTTGGTCGAGAGCTCCAGCAGGACCGTTGCGCGCACGCGCTCCACGAACGTGCGGTACCCGCGCCGGTGCACCCGATCCATGCCCAGCGCGAACAACCCGACCAGCAGGACCGCGAGCAGGTGCGGCCGCGAATGTCCGAGCAGCAGGATGCCGACGGGGAGCGGGGCCAGGGCGGTGGCCAGGAGATACCGGAAGCTGCGCCGGTCACCGACCAGCGTGCCCGTGCCGCCCGCCACGATCCCCGCGAGCACGACGAGAATCAGCGCCGCCTGGTCGAGGCCGAGCGCGGGAATCGCGGTCGCGGCCCCGAACCCCCAGGCCAGTCCCACGCCCGACACGGTCAGGCGGACGCCCCGGAACGCCTCCGCCGGCGAGGCCGCGCGCCGGACCAGCCCGAGTCGCCACCACGTGCGCAGGCCGGCCGCGGCGGTCACGCCGCTCACCCAGCCGATCGTGACGCTCAAGGGCAATGAGTTCCACACGAGTGCCGCGACGACCAGCACCAGCACCACGTGGATGCTCTCCGCGAGCGGGCGGCCCTTGAGTAGCTGATCGAGAGCCGCCCGTCGTACCTCGGCGTGGACGAGGGTCTCGCGCTGGGCCGGAATCATGCCCCACTATAACGGTGCGACAATTCTTCTCCAATTATCATCGGGCGTGAACCGCCACCCATCTTTTTTCCGGAGGGAGTCGTTATGCGGTTCTATACGTGGTGGGGTTGTCGATCGTCGGGGTCGAGCTCGCCGTGCTGCTCGCCTATCGAGAGCACCTCTCGGCGCGACACGTCGTCGGGCTGCTCATGTGTCTTGGCGGGCTGGTGCTCGCCGCCCGGCCGTGACCTCCTCCACCAGCGGGATCACCTCGGCCGCGAACCGTTCCATCTCCTCGTACTGTGGGCTGAATTGGAGCAACAGGAGGTCCACACCGGCCTCCTCGAATTCCCCAAGCCGCTCGGCGATCTGCTCGGGCGTGCCCACGAGCCCCGCCTTGAGACCGCGATTCGAGACGGAGTAGTCCTCGAGACTGACCCGCTGCTCGAGCTGCGTGTTCGCGAGCCAGTCCTGGTAATTCGCATACCCGGCCGCGCTCTGCCGCACGTCCGTAATGCGGGCGACCTCGGCGCGCGCCGCGGCTTCCGTGTCGGCACACACCACGTATCCGGCCACGCCGAACGTGAGCGGGGGGTGGCCCGTGCGCGCCCGGCGCGCGCGCATGTCGGCGACTTTGGCCGCCACGCGTTCCGGTGGGTCGCCGTGCATGAGGTAGGCATCGCAATCCCGCGCGATCAGCTCCTTTGCCGCCTCCGACTCACCGCCCGCGTAGATCGTGGGACGCGGAGTGGCCACCGGCTTGGGCTCGAGGATCGCGTCCTCCACCCGGTAGTACTTCCCGGTATGGGTGAACCGGGGGGTGGACCACATGCCGCTCACCACCGCGAGCCATTCCGCGGTTCGCGCGTAGCGGTCGTCGTGCTGGTCGAACTCCACCCCGTACTGCTTCGCTTCGCCCGCCCACCACGACGACACCACGTTCAACGTCAGGCGCCCGCCGCTGATCCGGTCGATGTTCGCGGCTTGCTTGGCGAGGAGGGCGGGTGGATGAAACGTCGGCCGGACCGCCACCATCAGCTCGAGCCGCTCGGTAACTGCCGCGAGCGCCGCGGCCGTGCTCCAGGCGTCGAGCGACGGGGCGTCCGGTCCCTTGATATCGTTCAGGTTCAGCTCGGCGATCAGCGTGACGTCGAACCCGATCTGCTCACTCCGCTGGGCGAGGCGACGCACGTACTCCCACGTCGCGTCCATCCCTTCGTCGGGAACGTTGCGCAGCCAGCCGCCGAAGACCGGGAGCCAGTAGCCGAACCGCACGTCAGTCCGCCTCCGCCTCGAGGTAGTCCACGAGGCGGGCGAACGGATCGAACCCGATCACACGGGGCGCGTCGGCGACGAAGTTCGACAGGGCGTTGACGTCGTAGAAATGGAGCCGGCCGTCGCGCTCATCGATCATGTATTCGACCCCGCCGACGTCGATGTGCGCGGCTTGCATGATGCACTCCACCTGCGCGACGATCTCCGGCGGCGGCGTGTAGCCCTCGACGCGAAGATTGTTCTTCGGCGCGTCTACCGGGCACGCGGCCCGCACCAGCTCCGCACCGCCCACGGTCTGGCAGACGTCGGCCGGGCAAAGATTGAAGCTCTCCCCAGTGGTGTAAATCCGGATGGCGTAGAGGTAGCGGCCGCCCAGTACCTCGACGCGCACGATGCGCTGGTCGGCCGCCGGGATGTACTCCTGCACCAGCGCAGTGTGATCGATCCCCAGATCGAGCGCACCCGCTTTCGCGGCCTGCTCCAGCTGGGCCGGCGTCTCGAACCGCCGGATCCCAGCGCCCGAGCCGCCGATGTTGGGCTTCAAGACGACGGGGAACCGCAGGCCCTCAGCCGCAGCGGGTGCCTCAGCCGCGTTGTTGATCACGCGGGCCTTGGGATGGGGCAGCCCGAGCTGCCGGAGCAACGCGAGCTGCAGCGCCTTCGACGTTTCGGTCACCCACGCGTCATAGCCGTTGATCACTCGCACGCCGTGACGCTTCAAATGGGCAAGGTAGTGCAGCGTATAAAAGATCGCGTTCCCCGCCCCGCGCAGGTACGCCGACGGGCTCATCCGATTGAACACCAGCGAGTATGGTGGCTGGCCCGCCCCATCGGACGCGTCAAATCGGTGGCTCGCCGCATCGAGGCGCACATATGGGGCACGCCGGCGGTCCAGCTCGGCGAACAGCGGCCGGAACCAGTCCGGGTGCTCGTAGTAGATGGCGATCGGTCGCTCGGTAGTTGCGCTCATCCAATCCTCTGTTCCCCGCTCTACCGGGAGGCGAGGCTCAGCGCCTCACGCACCGCCCGGTCCACCGCCGCGAGCAGCTCCGGCCCCGCCTTCCCGTCGGGGAACTGGGCACTCGTCGCGTACACGCCACCCGCCACCACCGTGGCGCCGATGCTCGCGAACAGGGGTCGCATACCGTGATCGATCGCCAACGCGTGGGCGGCGCCGTGTCCCGTCACGATAGGCACACCGATCTTGCCGATCAAGGCGTCCTGCGGCAGCAGGTCGAAAAACACCTTGAGGAGCCCGCTGTAGGTCGCGCGGTACACCGGCGTTCCGGCGACCACGATCCGAGCCCGCGCCACTGCGTCGAGCGCCGCGGCGACCGCGTCGCTCGTGCCGCGACCGAGCAGTGCGTCGGCCGGTAGCGCCGCGAGATCGATCAGCAGCGTGACCGCGCCTTCGGCCTTGAACCGCGCCAGCGCATACTCTACGAGACCGCGCGACTTGGACGTGGGTGACGGGCTGCCTGAGATGCCCACCGCGGCCGGACCCTGGGGCGTTGCGATCACGTCGCCAAGATCCCCCGCTCGGGCCGGGCCAGCAAGCCCTTGGCGACAGGCCGGCCGCGTTGCATCGTAGGGCGCCGTGACACCACCCCTCGTCCCCACCGACCGCCCTGGCCGGCGTGTGCCGGCCAGCGCTGTCGTGCTGGTGGTGGCGAACCTGGTGCCACTCGGCGGCGTGTTCTTCCTGGGCTGGAGCGTCTTCGCGATTCTGCTGCTGTTCTGGCTGGAGAACGTAATCGTCGGCGGGTTCAACGTCCTACGGATTTTGTGCGCACAGCCGGACAACCCTGTGATCTGGGTGACCAAGGTGTTCCTCATCCCATTCTTCATCTTTCACTACGGGATGTTCGTCACCGTGCACGGGATTTTCGTTCTCGCTCTGTTCGGTGACGGCAGCCTGCCGACGCGAGGGTTTCCATCTCCGGCGACGTTTCTGCACGCCGTGCAGGGCGCGGGAATCGCGCCCGCCGCGTGGGCCCTCCTGCTCAGCCACGGGATTTCGTTCGCGTTCAACTACATCGGCGCCGGGGGGTTCCGCACCGCCGAGGTGGCGGCGCTGATGACGCGGCCGTACGGACGAGTCATGGTGTTGCACGTCGTCATCATCGTCGGCGGTTTTCTAGTGAAGGCGCTGGGCTCACCTCTCCTTCCGCTCGCGCTCCTCGTCGTCCTCAAGACCGGGCTCGACCTGGTCGGTCACGTCAGGGAGCACGCCGCGCCCGTTGTCGTGACCGTTCCCGGCGGCCGGCCCGCCTGAGCCGTCGCGCCTGGACCCGTCGCTCCCCTGCTGAGCCAGGTCTTCGACCTGTTGCATGAGCTCGGTGAGGGAGAACGGCTTGACAAAGAAGTGCTCCGATTCGAGGAATAGGCCCATGCCCTTCTGGTCGGCGCGCGCCTCGGAGCTGATCAGCACGAACCGTCCGCGCAGCTCCGGCCGGACGGCCAGCGCCTGCTCCCACAGCCACAGTCCCCCGCGCCCCGGCATGTTGAGATCGGTGATGACCGCGTCGAAGCGCTGCCCACGTATGGCAGCGAGCCCTTCGATCCCGTTCGTCGCGGTGGTGACCCGACACCCGCGACGGGACAGCGAGCGGGCGACGGCCTCGCGAATGGCAACGTGGTCCTCCACTACCAAGATCGACAGCATCCTCGACCGTATTGAGTGGGGAGCGGCGCGAACTGCACGCGGCGTTAAGCATCAAGCGTGCCGCGCTCTTGCAGCAGCGTTGCGCTGGCACGGCCCGTGGTGCGCTGCATTCCGGTGCCGTGAGTTTTCCCGAGGAGTGCATGATGGGGCGGGGACGCAACAGGTACGCCTCTGGAGCCCGGGCTTCATTCTCACGTTCTACGACATCGATCTGACAGGAGTGACTCTGCCCCCGGGATCGATCCTACCGTTGTTCACGCACTTGGGGTTGGCTGATAGCGCGATGCACGCGAAGCCGGCCCTGACCAACTGGGATGCGGTGTTTGGGCGTCCCTACAGGCCGTGACGTGGAGGTGGGCGGTCGAGGATGTCGCGCAGCACCAGTACCAGCGCGTGCAAGGTGAACGGCTTCTTGAGTAGCGGGGTCGGCGGCGATTCCGGCACCCGCGCCAGGTGTGCGGGATCGTCATAGCCGGTCATGTAGATCACGGCGGGGTGGATTCCGCGGCTCGCGAGTCGCTCCACAAGCTCAGGTCCGCCGAGCTGCGGCATGACGACGTCGACCAACAGAGCGTCGATCGGTGCTCTGCTACTTTCCAGCAGGGCAAGCGCCTCGACCCCGTTTGCGGCCGTCAGCGCCGCAAAGCCCAGGCTCTTGAGCATGCGCACGAGCGCATTCCGCAAGTTCTCGTCGTCGTCGACGATGAGGATTAGCTCGCCGCGCCCCGGGACGATACGCAAGCCTTGGGCGTCCCCCCCGCTCCCCCCGCTCCCCCCGGCCTCCCCTGGCGGTGTGGTGGGCGGTGGTCTATGGTCAGCAAGCATGAGCGGTCCCCGCGGTCGTCCGGCATTTGGCCTAGTAGCTCGAGCGAACAGATAGCGGCGGTGCCGGTGGCGAAGCCAATACCGATTGCCTAGGCTTCCCATGCGGGGCGCGCATGGCGACACTGGGGGCGGCGGTCTGATGGACATCAGGGATCTCCGGTGCTTCGGAGCCGTCGCCGAGACACTGAGCATGAGCAGAGCCGCCCGGGAGGCGCGCGTGGCGCAGCCGGCGCTCTCCCGCCGTATCCGGGCGCTGGAATCCGAGCTCGGCGTCGCCTTACTGAGCCGTCACCCCAAGGGTGTCAGACTCACCCCGGCGGGCGCGGCCTTCGCCGACGGAAGCCGGCAGTTGCTACGCGACCTTGCCGGGGCGCTCGACCGAGCCGACACGACGGCGGCGGGACAGCGCGGCCGGGTCGTGGTGGCCGCCACCCGTCCCGCCGTCGCGCGCGGGTTTCCCACTGAGGTGCAGGAGTCGCTCCGCGACGACCACCCCGAAGTGACTGTCGTCGTCCAAGACTGGGAGCCGCCGGGCGTGTGGGATGCGGTTGCCGATGGGCGGGCGGACGCGGCCGTGTGCATGGAGAACCCGTCGCTGCCGGGACTCGTCGCCGAGCCGCTCTGGGGAGAGACGCTCGATCGCGCCATCGTACCCCGGGATCACCCCCTCGCGGCGCGCAGCACGGTCTCCCTGCGGGAGCTCGCTTCGCTGCCACTCGTGGTCTCGCGCACGACCGTCGATCCGGATGCCATCGCTCCCGTGGCGGGAACGCTGCAGCGCGCGGGCTTGCAGTCGCCCGTGCTCATGCTGCCCGGAGACCTGCGCGGCGCGCACCTCGCGGTAGCCGCTGGGCGCGGCTGGACTCTGGTGTCGCGCTCACGCGCCCAGTCACCACCTCAGGGGACAGCGGTGTTGATCGTCAAGGGGATCGCGGTGGCGGTTGGAATGAAGGTGGTGTGGCGCGAGGGAGAGAGGCGCCCCGTCGTGCGCACCGTGCTGCAACGGATGCTCGAAGTGGCGCGCAGCTACCCCGAGACCCAGGTACGCGCCGCCGCCGCGCTCCCGCCCCCACCGCCGCGCCCCGGCCGCGCGCGTCGCCTTTCTGGAACCGTCCCGCCCGGTGTGGAGCTGCGGCATCTGCGCGCGTTGGTGACCGTCGCCGCCGCGCGGACCATCGGGCAAGCGGCCGCGCGACTCGGGATTAGACAGCCGACGCTGTCGCGCCAGCTGAGCGAGCTGGAGCACACGCTCGGCGTTACGCTACTCGAGCGATCACCGCGCGGCGCCGCTCTCACGGCGGCAGGCGCCTCCCTCGCGGGCGACACCCCGGACCTGCTCGCGGCGGCCCAGCGCCTCGTCCGCGAGGCGACGCGTGCCAAACGCGGCATCGAGGGACTGTGCGTCATTGGGACAGTGGCGACCGGCGCGTCGAGCGCCTTGTTGCTGCGCGTGACGGAGCGCTGCGGAGCTCGGCATCCGGAGATCGAGATGTTGATCAAGGAGATGGCCACGCCGGAGCAGCGGGCGGCGCTCGTCCACGCCGACATCGACCTGGGACTGGCTCACGCGTTCCCGACGACGGGACGGGCCCGCGCCGGCGCTATCGTCGCGACGCGCGTGCAGGCAGATCGGTTGGATACCGCACTCCTCCCCTCCAGCCACCCCCTCGCGGCCAGGCGCCGGCTCGACGCGCGCAAGCTGGCGGAGGTTCCTTTCCTTTTTATGGACCGCTCGTTCCATCCCGGGTTCTACGCGCGGCTCCACGCCGTGTTTGCGCGGTTGGGCCTGCGACCGCGCGTCGAGGCGACCTACGACGGCCTCTCGACCGTCTGGACCCTCGTCGCGCAGGGGAAAGGATGGACGGTGGGCTTCCACTCCCACCTTGCGCGCCCACCGGCGGGGACCGTGGCCGTACCGATCGCGGGGTTCAGCCTGCTCTTCGGGCTCGAGCTGCTGTCACGCCGTGGCGAGTCCAGTCCGCCGGTGTTGGCGGTGGCAAAAGTGTTTCGGGAGGCGGGGCAGCCGAGGCGGCAGACGACGCCACGAAGAGCCTAGGGTTCAGAGCGACGCTGACGTGGCGCCGCTGCAAAACTGCCGCAAATCGGTGCGCCGGAAGCGAGAGGGCAGATGCAGCTTGGTGCACCAAAACGCACGCGGGCATTGCTGCGAGGTGGCGACAGGTGGCCCGAAGCATGCGTTGCGCTGCCACGAACACTCCGAAACGGGCAGCATGACGTCTTCTGTGGCGCAGTACGGCGATCGGGCCGGAAGACCTTCAGCTGACGACCGATGCGGCAAAGGTCGGTCGGCGCAGCAGCCTCGGCTCGTTCCCAGTTGCCGCTACTCGACCGCAGGACCATAAGGCAGTCGTCGATCAGGCGCGCCTCGATGCTCTCCGTCCGGAGCCCACGTGCCAGGCGTTGGTCCGCAGTCGGCCTCTTAGCCGCCGCGTGCGTCGCGATCACGCTGTTCCCAAATTTGCGATGGCGGGCCGAGGTGGTGCTGCTGTACCTCACCGGACAGATCCCCGACATCGAGCTGCGCCACTTGCTGGGCTATCTGACGCCAGGCTCCGGTCAGTGGCTCAGACCCCTCATCGAAACGCGCAGCCCCTACGCGGTGATCCGCAACGTCAAGACCACTCCGGCCGACATTCAGGCGGGTGCCACGCTGTTTCGCAGTCAGTGCGCTGAATGCCACGCCCCAGACGGGAGCGGTGGCCGCGGTCCCCGTTTGATAGGTCGCCAATTCACGCATGGTGA
>WNEL01000232.1_pt1 | contig 22093 bp, 19 predicted proteins | sample 5399991 | NCBI WGS metagenome assembly WNEL01 (sample SAMN13153325, study PRJNA577476) | soil metagenome | isolation source: 20 cm grassland meadow soil pre-rain plot 2 | place: USA:California | collected 2015-09-08
GAAAGCTGCCGTCAGCCGAATGGATGCAGACTCCATGACGCGCAAGGAAGCGTATCGTGAAACTCTGAGGAATTTCCGCACAGGCAATATCGACATCCTCGTCGGCACACAAATGATTGCGAAGGGTCTCCATTTTCCGAATGTGACGCTGGTCGGAATCATCAATGCAGATCTCGCACTGCATCTGCCGGATTTTCGCGCGGGGGAACGCACGTTTCAGCTTCTCACACAGGTGGCCGGACGCGCCGGACGTGGAGAAACATCCGGTGAAGTCTTTGTACAAACCTACACGCCGTTTAGTCCGTCGATCCAGTTTGCACGCCATCACGATTTCGCCGGCTATTTTCAACAAGAACTCGAATTTCGTGAGCGCTGCGATTTTCCGCCATTCAAACACGCGATCTTGATCACGGTACGTTCTGCGCACGAGGGGCGCGCGAAACTTTCCGCTGAAACGTTAAGACGCCGTTTGAAAGAAGCTCTCCCAGAAGCATTCATCTTGGGCGATGCAACGCCTGCGCCGCTAGAAAAATTACAAGGCCAATTCCGATTTCATATCTTAATCCGTGGCGGAGCCATCATGCGCTTGAGCCGACTTGTCCGCGAAACGCTCGACAAGCTGCCATTCCCCGAAGACGTCACCGTCACTGTCGATGTGGACCCGTACCAATTGCTATAATCAATTCCGGGAACGAATCTCGCAGCGCGCAGCAAATTGTCGCAGCATCACTCCGCGATATGCGGGAGAGATAGCGGGACGCGAAGTACTTTGTGTCCTTCAACCGACAAGATACGGAGCCTTCGATATCTGATCCCGAGTGATCGGAAAATTCTTGGCAAGGCTGCCCGACGATGAGGCAACGGAGAGTATCCGGCATCCAACATGTCGCAACGTCATGTAGGTCCCCATGCATGAGATTTACCGCAGCAGATCATTCTAGAATCTGAATTTGAACATAATACTTGGCGCAGACGGCGGGCGTTCCCGAACTTTTCCTCATGGTTGTTCAACCTGAGGTAAAACTCGGCCGTATTCTGAGGTTTTCCCGCGTATCTCGAAGTAGTGGTACGCTTCTAGAGCAACTTCACTGATCGCGCGCTCGGCTGCTCGCTCATTGCGGTCGTAAGCGGTCATGACGCTTATCGCAAATGGCCGTTTCGGAACAAAAAACTATACCTGAATCCGTGCGCACGGCTTCCAATTCTCCGGGCTTGTTCGCTACCTGAACGCTTTCGGGAAGGTAGCGAGGAATATAACTACCCTTCTTGGTTGATAGTTGCTTGATGAACTCGGCGGTCGCTTGCTTGCTTAGAGCCTTCCCTTTGTAAATAGCTTCTAACAGCCGGGCCATTTCTTGCGGCGTAGCGACGTTCTCATCACCGCGCCGAGCGGCTGCGATGTCGGATCATCTTTCGGCGCAGCATTGTTTTCGACAGCCCGAGGCCGTGCAGCATCGCATTGACGTTATCTTTGCCTACGCGATCAATGAGGATGTTAGCGGCGGCGTTGTCGCTCACCGCAACCATGAATTGAGCCAGGTCGCGATTGGTGACTCGTGTGACACCTGGAGTAAGACCAGCCATGATCCGGCTATCTTCGACCAGGTCTTTGGGATCGAACGTGTAGTTGTCATCCAGTTGGGACTTCTCTTTAGCTCCCGAGTGAGCTTCCTGATCCTGACGATATAATTCGAGCAGAATCGCGATTTTGATTGAGCTCGCGGTGGGAAATACGCGATCCGCATTGTGCAAAAGGATTCGACCATCGGTGAGATCGAGAATCGCCACGCCCATAACTCCATCGATGCGATCGGCGGTTTCTGCGACGCGTGCCTCAAGCTTCTTCCAAAGCAAATCGCTGCCTGTGTCGATCCTTACCGGCTCAGATTTCCCTTGTGCCAAAACGCTGGCTGGTAATGCGAGTGCAATGAATAGTGCGAGGAGCCTCATGTTTAGTCATCTGTCCGGCGAGCGAGCAACTGCACCCGCGGCGCACGCTCCTCGGAAGTTGGCATACTCACTTTTCAGTGTCGCTTAGATGATTTCCGCCGGCAATCCAGTGAACGCGCGTCAGGATGCGCTCGAGGAAAACAGCTCGCCAAGTTCCACGCGTGCCCATCTGGCGAAACCCTGAGCAAAAAGTTTCGGATTGGCAGAATGCAACTTGAAACCCGGGATCAGACATCGGTGCGCGCGATTCATTTTACCCAGCATTCGACGTTTGCGACGACGACGCGCAATCTCTGCAAAACGGCGGTTATAGGTTCGCATAAAGCGAAAAATCGGGCCAATGCCTGTAGCCGAAAACGGCGGAACCAGCAGAGCGTTCTCTCCATATCTGAATATTCGGGATACTACGCCCAAATAGTAAAGGCAGAGATCGAAGATTAGGGCAGTGCTCATCAGGTCAAATTCGCCCATGTATTCGTACTTATCTTTGTAAACGGCCTCGAACCAGCAACGATGAGATTTTGCCAACTCGCGATTGTGTCTCTCGACTAACGCACTCATCGCTTCGCCTCTTCGCTGCGCACCGATTAGCGCTGCTGCGCGCGATGTCGTAAATGAGATCCAATCCATGCCTGGACTGTAAAATGGATCCATGAACGCCGCTGCATCCCCGACCAGAACAAATCCATCTCCGGCAAAGGTGGTGCTGTAATAAGCGAGATTCTTCCGCCAGTGGACGTCTTCCTCGTCAAATTGCGCGTCAACGAGAATCTCTCGCGCGACCGGGTGCTTCATCAGGAAGGCCTTGAGCCGTTCGCCCAGTTTTCCGCCCTCCTGGGGCCAACGGACGAGCCTTTGATCAAACACCACCCCCACACTCACGTCACCGCCTTTTAGCGGAATCCACCAGCTCCACCAGCCGTCGCCGATCACATGGTTCGTGGCCGTGTTCCGCGTCGCGTAAACAGCGCGCGACCACGAGGGATATTTGTCTGCCAACTCACGACTGTCCCAATCCTTGACGCCTTTCCACCTCGACCACGCCGCCGCGGTTGGATGTTCGGTGTTGGATTTCCACCAACCCTCCTTCCGGGCGAGAATCGCAGCCACCCCCGATGCGTCAACAATCCAGCGCGAACGAACTGTTCTCGTGCCGTCGCCATTGCGAAATGTTACCGTTTGTTCTTTTCCAGGCTGCAACTGTACATCGATTACCGTTGCGGGACGCAAAATCTCCGCGCCAGCAATACCGGCTCGGCGCAGCACTTCTTCATCAAACGCGGCACGATCCAGCTGATACGATGGCACCCGTACCTGATAAAGCGGCCCGAGCTCGCTCGCTTCCGCCAGCGTCTTTACTTCGCCGTTTGTAAACCAAAACCGCAATCCTTGCTTCGCGAGATGCGATTCGTTGAGATATTGCGTCAACCCTAGCACTCGGCCCATGAAATAGGCGCTGACCTCGACCGTTGCTTCTCCGACGCGCCGCGAGAGTTTTGTCGATTTCTCCAGAATCAATATCCGAATTCCCGGGTTTTGCCGCAATAGCAGCGTTGCCGTTGCTCCCCCGGAAAGCGCGCCTCCCATGATTACGACGTCATAAAAATCCATATAATCGGATTGAGGGGGATTTATATAGGCTTCCATTTTATGAACACTTAGTTTTCTTGGCCTCGCCTTGTTACGTCAAGTGCGCAATTGATTACCAATCGTGTCGCAGGGTATGTGAGAAAACAATGTTGACCTTGTCCGATTCAAGGTCAGTCCGCTAACATCGACCCTACATAAGTGAGTCCATGAACAACGTACATCTCGCGATCCAGTTTTTTATTCAGCTTGCTGTTATCCTTTTGTTCTGCCGTTTGGTCGGTGCGATTGCTTTGCGCCTCGGCCAGCCTCAAGTCGTGGCGGAAATGCTCGCCGGTGTACTTCTCGGACCATCGCTTTTTGGTTTGGTCTGGCCCGAAGCGCAGCATTGGCTTTTCCCGTGGGACAGCAGTCAGAAAATGCGCGACACCCAAAGTTATTTGTTTCCAGCGTCCCAACTAGGGCTCGCGCTCTACATGTTTGTGGTTGGAATGGAATTCCGCGTCGACATTGTGCGCCGCAAATTGACAAGCTCAATCGCCGTGTCGGTAGCGGGGATGCTGACACCTTTCGTATTGGGCGCCGGCCTGGCTTGGATTCTATTTGACCGTACGACGCTATTTCCAAGGACGACGTCGCTCTCAGAAGCAATGCTCTTCCTTGGCGCGTCCATGTGTATCACCGCCTTTCCCATGCTCGCGCGGATCATTCATTTCAAGAAACTTGCCGGCACAACCATGGGAACTGTGGCGTTGGGCGCTGGGGCAATCGACGATGCAACGGCGTGGTGCCTGCTCGCAGTAGTACTCGCGAGCTTCGAGAAAAATTGGAGCCACGCTGTAGTGAACATCGCCGGTGGCGTCGCTTACGTCGCTTTAACGCTGTTAATTGTGCGTCCGTTGCTGCTTCGTGCCAAAGCTTGGTTCGCAAAAAACGGAACACTCACGGAAGCCGGATTGGTTGTCGGGCTCGCGCTCATGGCCTTGGGCGCGTGGTTTACCGACCTCATCGGTCTGCACGCAGTATTCGGCGCGTTCGTCATGGGCGCCGCGATGCCGCGCGGGGTCGTCGTGCGTGATCTGGTTGGCCGCATTCAGCCGCTTACGGTCGCGCTGTTGCTCCCGCTCTTTTTCACGTACTCGGGCTTGAATACAAAGATCGGTCTGCTCAATACAAGCTTCCTCTGGGCTGTTTGTGCCGCGGTGTTGATCGCAGCTGTCCTGGGCAAAGGCGTTGCGTGCTGGCTAGCCGCACGGGCTACCGGCATTCCAAATCACGAAGCGCTCGGCATCGGCACACTAATGAATGCGCGTGGATTGATGGAACTGATCGTTATCAACATTGGACTGCAGCGCGGCATCATATCGGAGGGACTTTTCGCCACGCTCGTTATCATGGCTGTGCTCACCACGCTCATGGCCTCGCCGCTGTTCGAACGCCTTGTGGGAAGCGGGACGCATCAACCAATCCCCGAGCCCGAGGCTAAGGAAGCAAGCCACCCTAAGGTTGTCCGTTAACGTGACCCACCTCCAAGTGTCCGTGGAGAAACTTTAAGACAAACATCTTACTGCTTGGAGATGCAAGCCCATTCGCAAGAGCGTGACCGGTAGCCGTGTTGTTATCGTTGGCCTACGGGAGGCGCCAAAGGTCGAACCCCATGCGTGATGGAATCTTCGGAGCGCGTTTGGATCGGGTAACCGGCATCTCGGTCGCGCCGAAAAACAGGGGGCGTTATGTTGAGGCGTTTCTGAATCGATATCATTGCGAAGAACAGCTGATTCAGAAAGCGGGTCCACAAGCCCGCGTTCCACCTGCCCGCAAGGATCGTGACGACTGACCGAAAGATGAGCTTTGGTGGGTCCGGACTGAAAAAGACATCGCGAAACTGTGGTGTGTAGAATCCCACCACAAACCGGCGAAACGTCTCGAATCTTTTTCGCTGACGACGGGAGAACGCCGCGAAGCTGGACGCTGAGAAGTCATTTCCCTCCAGCGCCCGATGGAGCTCGGCAGCGGCTTCTATTCCAGATTCCATAGCAATTGAGACTCCGGTCGAGAATACGGGATCGAGAAACGATCCGGCGTCCCCGGCCAGGATCCAGCGATTGCCAGCGTACGCCGAAGCACTGTACGAGAAATCCTTCTCAACGCGTACTGGCCACTCGCGCCGGGCATTGCGCATTAGCTCAGCGACCACCGGCGTCTCGGAGATCGTGCGGTTGAGCGTCTCCTCAGATGAACTGCCGTTCGCCCATCTACGGTAAAGGGCCTTTGGTAGAACGACGCCGACGCTCGTTAACTCTTTTGAAATCGGAATAAGCCAGAACCAGCCAGCGTTGTTGCACGCGATAAGTCGGATATCGTCGGGCCGCGGTCCTTCCAGTCGCGGCACGTTCGTATAGTGCGAATATATTGCTACGTTGGCTAGCCGAGGCTCCTCGGTGCGCAGATTGAATTTTCGAGCGATCAATCCTCCGCGGCCTGTGGCATCAACCAGAGCCCGCACACGCACCCGCGCGGCGGCTGTATCGCCGCGTGAAGCGACGTCGAGAATTGCTGCATCCGGAGTAAACTCGCATGCGGTTACGTTGCATGCTTCTCGAACATCGACGCCCACTTCGCGAGCCCGTTCCAGCAAAATGCGATCAAATTCCTGGCGGCATACTTGATAGGTCTGAGGCGTCGTGACCTCACGGGCGTTTGCGAAGTCAACGTATCGTCCAGTTTGGCCATCGTGCGTGAGGAGGCGCGCACCCCACTTCTCGGGAAAACCTGCAGCCTCGATTCTCTTGGCCACACCTAACGCTGCGAACGAGTCGTTCGCAGTCGACAACAACGACTCCCCGATATGGAATCGCGGGAACATTTCGCGCTCAAAGAGAACGACCGAATGACCAAGCTGCCCGAGCGAGATGGCCGCCGACGAACCAGCTGGACCGCCACCGGCCACAGCGAAATCAAAGTCATATCGAGGGTTAGCCGGGTTCATCACATCGCTAAAGTATCATTTGGAGAAACGGGAAGCAGGCAATTTCTTTAAGCCTGTTGCGAAATCGGCCCGCGGCGATTCGAAAATAACGACTGCGCTCGAATCGCCCCGTGTGCCAGGCGTCATGCCGATTGCATGGCCAATCGTCCGCTACGATCGATCGCGCGAATCGGATCATCGCCGGTATCATACTCAGTTACATTATTAACCATTCCGGAACAAGATTGACCAATGATCCGCGGCTTGATAAACGCTGGTGCGCAGACCGCCGCGTTTGCGCGCCATGGCGAAACAGACTTCATCGAGTGATTCGTCGCTGCCATTGCACGAAGTATTGGAAGCCGAGTTTGTCGCTCTGCATGGAGAACTCCCATCAGATTATCCGGGCTCCAGCGAACCCAAAACGCGTCTGAAAGCATTATATGATGCGATTCACGGACTAAAGGAGAAACGCGCGGCGCTTTGCATCTCGGGCGGCGGTATCCGGAGTGCAACGTTTGGACTGGGAATTTTGCAGGGCCTCGCGCGCTGCGGACTGCTCGATAAGTTTCACTACCTATCTACTGTCTCGGGCGGTGGATACATTGGCAGTTGGCTAAGCGCGTGGATTAAGAATGATCCAGACGGCATTCGCGGCGTTGTCGGGGAGCTGAAGCGCAGACCTGATTCGACCCTGAATCCCGAGCCGCAGCCGGTCCGCCATCTTAGGGAATTCAGCAATTACCTGGCACCCCGAATGGGCCTAACGTCTGTCGATTTTTGGACGCTCATTACCACGTTCATTCGCAACATGTTCTTGAACTGGCTGGTGCTGATCTCATGGCTGGCTGCCGCAATGATGATCCCGAGGCTGTATCTCGCTGCGATCAACCTGCAGCCAGACTGGTCAGGTCAAACGACGTGGTATTTGTGGAAACTGTCGGCCGATAAACTGCAGCCAAACTGGGATGCCTTTTGGAATTCTATCAGGCAGCCGTGGGACATAGGCCTGACGATCTTGCTCACGGTCGGATTTGCATTGATCGCCGCTGCGATGGCTTACGCGATCATCGATGTGCCGTCCACCGGTAACGCGCAATTATCGCAGCGGCGTTTTCTGTTATTTCGCCAACTCCCCTTGTTTCTCGCGTCGCTCCTTTTGGCAGCATGGTGGGCTCTCTCCCGTAATGTTCACGGCAGCGAGCTGTTTGCGCCTAAGCATCTACTGCCTTGGTTTGTTGGCTTGACCGTCGCGAGCTACCTGAGCGGCGGTCTGATTGCATTCGCCATTCTTTTACTTCGTAAACGGGGACAGAAGAAACGACCCCGGCGCTTTGTTGCTTCCCTCTCGAGACTCGCCGCGATCCTGGTCACGACCCTGTTGGCAGGGCTTTGCCTTTGGGTAGCCGCAACTCGGATGTTTTTGGACCCAAGGAAAATTGAATTCACACGCATTTGCGATGCGATCCAAATTCCCAGTGAGCAGAAAATCACGATTCCTTCCCGGACCGAAGGCATTCTTAAGCAAATTGTTGATGGAAGTTACATCATTCAAACCGATCAAGGGCCGGCACGCATTGTCGAGAGAGGCCTTGATGTGTTAGAGCGCGACCCCGAAACGAATTTGGCGAAAAAATTCAGATCAAAGCGCGATTGCAAGGCGATCCTGGTTCCCAGTGGTCGGAAAACGAACATTCGAGCTGGAACCGAGGGCTTGATTATGGAAACAGCCGAGGAGGGAAGCTACACGGTTGAAACCGGCGACGGACTGGCACGTATCGCGAAGAAAGACGTTGACGCTTTAAAACCAAAAGAACCCAAGTTCAACTTAACACGCGCTTGCAATGCGACCGGAGTTTCCAGTGGGGATAAAATAACGCTTCCGGTTCGTACACAGGGTATCATTAAGCAAATCGATAAGGAGGCGTACACCGTTGAAACCGGTCAAGGGGACCACGCACGCATCAAAAGGAAACACCTTGACGCCTTTGATTTGAACCCGGTGCCTGCGCCGGCAAAGCACGCTGTCACCTACGTCTCCTTCGCGCCGGCGCTAATTTTGGTGGTGTTCCTGCTAGTGAATTTTCTCTTTACTGGCTTCAGTAGCTGGGTGACCGACGATGAGGCTCGTGAATGGTGGGGACGATCGGCGGCCTGGATTCTCATCACAATTTTCGGCTGGATCGCGGTCAACTTGATCGTGCTTTGGGGAGGTCAAGCCCTTTCACCAACAGGAAATCAGCTCGCCGTCTTTCTGGGACAGGTGCAGGCGAACCCAGTGGCAAAGGCTATCCTCGGCGCCTTTGGGGGAGTGACAGGGGTGGCTGGCGCGTTGCTGGCTCTTCGATCCAAGCTGAGCAAGACGCTTGGCCAGAAAGCAGGTTTCCAATGGCTTCTGGTTGTGGTGGCGGTCGTCTTTCTGGTTCTTCTGGCAGTCGTGATTTCATGGGCTCTGGTACTGATTGGTTCGCAGCCTTGGACACTACATGTCACTGCCTGGTTTTTGGGCGGGAAGCAAAATGAAATTACAGACCCTAATTCCTGGCGTGTTCAACTCTTCGTCGTCTTCATCCTTACGTTTGTCATAGTGCTTTTCGGAGTCGTGATGGGCTTCTTTATCAACGCAAACAGGTTCTCCCTTCATGCGACATATCGAAACCGATTGATCCGTGCCTATCTTGCCGCCTCGCGAGCGGCGCGTTGCCCGAATCGGTTTACCGGCTTCGATTCCGATGACAACTTTGGGTTGCACAAGTTGCCGCCCGAAAAGCCTCTTCATGTGATCAATGGCACCCTTAACATTATTAGAGGAGAGCAGTTGGCGTGGCAGGAGCGCAAGGCCGAATCATTTACCATGAGCCGGTTACATTGCGGCTCTTGGAATGAGCGAGTTGGTTACCGGCCTTCAGCAGAATACGGAGACGCCATTACACTGGGTACAGCGATGGCTATCTCGGGCGCCGCCGCGAACCCTAATATGGGATATCACTCTTCTCCAGTGGTTGGTTTCCTGATGACGTTACTTAATGTGCGCCTGGGTTGGTGGCTCGGGAACCCCGGAGCGCCAGGCGCCAAAACATGGCGTCGATCCGGTCCCGGATATTCGGTAGGGCCACTGTTTTCTGAAGCGATCGGAAATACCACCGATCACTACAAATATGTGAACCTCTCGGATGGCGGCCATTTCGAGAATCTTGGATTGTACGAGATGGTTCTGCGTCGCTGTCACTTCACCGTGGTGAGCGACGGCGCTGAGGATCCCGAATGTGCCTATGCCGATTTGGGCGAGGCAGTACGCAAAATTCGCATCGATTTTGGAATCCCGATCGAGTTCGATGCTATGACTATCTATCCTCGCAGCGCAATCGATACCCTGAAGACTGCTGGTCACAACTGCGCTGTGGGTCGCATTCGCTACTCAGTCGTGGATGGCGCTAATGCTCCCGATGGCATTATCATTTACATCAAGCCGGCTTGTTACGGCGACGAACCGCGCGATATTTACGAATATTTTAAGACCAATCCGACATTTCCACACGAGAGCACCAGCGATCAATTCTTCTCTGAATCGCAATTTGAAAGTTATCGGATGCTTGGCGCACACACCATGGAGAAGCTTTGCACGAATTGCGATGGAGATTTTCGCTGTTTCATTCGCGACATTCTAAAACGCCACCTCCAGATGGAGGCTCCCGTTTGGCTCGCAGCGTTGCTCGAGGAAACGAAGAACAACGTCGCGTAAGCGCCTGATCAGCGCGTTGCGTGAACATGCCCCTATGCTGGCACGACGAATTCGTGGTAAACTTCGAGAATGGCCCGCATTTTTGCGCCGCTGGTTACGGGTTTCGCTCTGGCAATCGCGGCATGGGGTGCCGATCAATCAGCCGGGAGCAAATCTGAGGAGCCCGATTCATTTGACGTCGAGCCACCAATACTGAAGCAAAACCTCTCGGATGAGCCGTTGCCGAATGGCGATCTGGCACGTTTGGAAAAACAATTGGAACGTGCAAAACAAAATGCCGCAGGCGCAGAACGTCTCTATAAAATTGGTGTGCTTGCGAAAGTGGAAGTGGAGCAGCGGTTGTTGAAGGTGATACGGTGTGAATCGGAGCTGGCAAATGCTCGCGTCGCTCGCGCAAAAGACGAACTTGCCGAAAAAGAGTCTCAACTCGCAACTGGCGAAATTACCAGAGACGAACTGGAATCAATAAAAACAGCGCTGGCGCAATTAACCGAAGCCGCGCAAGCGGCAACGACGAAGCGTGAGCGTGCCGAGCTCGAGGCCGCAGAAGCAAACTTACGCCGACAGCAAAAGTTTCTTAAGCTCGGGATCGGACAAAAATCCGACGTCACTCGCGCCGAAGAGAAGCTCGCCGATCTTAAAGCGCAGAACAATCGATGAAGATCGAAACGGCGAATCGAAGAGTGGGCGAAATCGGCGCGCTCCCCGTCTCGCCGTTTTCTTGTTTCAGTATCCTGCCGCCATTCCGTCCTTGCGTGATTCGCTTGCACCCACATAGACGCGCTGGCCATCGTGCATTTCGACTCTGATCGCTTGGTAACCGCCGTAGCCGCCAACATCGAAACGCACATCGTGTCCTTTCTTGCGCAGCTCGCGCACGATCTCGTACGGAATACCGCTCTCGACTTCCACGTAACCGCCTGATTCAGTCATTTTTTCTCCCGTCGGTTCGTTATCGCCTTCGTGCTGCCAGCGCGAAGCGTCGCCGGCTTCCTGCACGTTTAAATCAAAATCAATCTGGTTCGTGAGCACCTGTACGTGGCCTTGCGGCTGCATACCCCCGCCCATCACACCGAATGCTTCCCACGGCTTACCATCTTTCATGACAAAGCCAGGAATGATGGTGTGAAACGGACGTTTACCAGGCGCGTAAACGTTCGCATGACCGGGACCCATGGAAAAGAGTTCACCGCGATCCTGAAACATGAATCCGAGTCCGGGCACCACGATGCCGCTGCCCATCCCGCGATAATTGCTTTGAATGAGCGAGACCATGTTGCCTTCGTCGTCGGCGGCACACATATAGATCGTGTCGCCTTGATTGAGTGCTGGATTGCCAGCCTGGATCTTTTTTGCCGCGTGATTTGGGTCGATCAACTTCCGCCGCTCCGCTGCGTAGCTTTTTGAAAGCAAACCCGCGAGCGGAATCTTCGCGAATGCCGGATCGGCGTAAAACTTCGCCCGATCAGCCCAGGCGATTTTCTTCGCTTCGATCATGGCGTGCAGCGTCTCTGGTGAATTGCGCCCCATGGCGCGCAGATCGAATCCTTCGAGAATGTTCAATATCTGCAGTGCCGCGATACCCTGGCCGTTTGGCGGAAGCTCAAAGACATCGTAGCCACGATAACTCGTCGAAACCGGCTCCACCCAGGTCGATGTATGTTTCTCGAAATCGGCTTTCCGCAAAAAGCCTCCATTCGCCCGCATGAACTCGTCGATCGTGTCCGCGATCTCACCTTTATAAAAAGCGTCGCGACCTTTTTCAGAGATCAGCCTCAAGGTTTTCGCGAGGGCGGGGTTCTTGAAAATATCGCCTTTGGCCGGGGTTCGCCCTTTTCCGTCGAGAGTGTATGTCTCGAGAAAGCCGCCAGGTAATCCTTTGTACAGTCGCGGACCAAACCCCCAGTAATAGGCGATTAGCTCCGTAACCGGAAAACCCTCTTCGGCATACCGAATGGCAGGCGCCAGGTCATCGCTCAGGTTTAGTTTGCCGAATCTTTTGTGCAGCTCTGCCCAGGCATCCACTGTTCCGGGCACGCTGATCGGCAACATGCCGGTCGGTGGAATCGTTTCACGATGCAGTTTTGCTAGCTCGGCTTTCATCTGGTCATAACTCAAACCGAGCGGTGAACGTCCGCTGCCGTTGATGCCATAGAGTTTGTTTTCCTTCGCGCTATAAACGATTGCGAACAGATCGCCGCCAATTCCGTTGGAGACGGGCTCCATCAAACCGAGCGTTGCGTTTGCGGCAATCGCCGCATCAACCGCGCTCCCACCCCGCTTTAAGATATCGATGCCGACCTCCGTGGCCGCGGGCACGCTCGTGCAGACCATCCCATGCCGTGCCAATACTTCCGATCGGGTGGCGAAATTCTTTCCCGTAATGCGATCGATCTGGGCATCAAGACGAAGACCGACAATCAATACAGCGAACAACCCAAAACCGAACTTAATCCAGCGCACCAGCCACATTAATGCCTTGTATTTAAAGAGTGCACTTGAATTTTAGTCTCCTCATTATATTTGATTGCTCACCACCAAATGAAGATTTCGTCCGACGACCAAAAAGCAATCAGTGTGATTCTGATCTGCCTGGGAGTTCTGTTCTTTCTGATTGGCATCGCTGCTCACTTCAAAGCGGGTTTTCAATCGCGCGCTGAGATTTCGACGACAGGCTTCGTCGCCGCCGCGATCTTCGCGGGATTGGGCCTGCTTGTGTTTCTGTTTTCGTTCACCAAAAAGCAGAGCTGAAGAGTCTCACCTGAGAGCACCTCGCTAGCTGCAACTCGAGAGAGGGGTTAGAGGCTAAATGGTTACAAAGTGAGCGGTACCTGTCGTTTTAACTTCGTAACTTTTTAACGAATCACTTAGCGACAGCAAAAAATGGCGGCGATCCTCCTCAGATCGCCGCCGTCCCCACCGCTCTGAACAACCAAGTTATTGCTGCATTGCGTCGTGAAGCTCCTTGTGGGCATTCATCATGTCCTGATGCGCTTTTTGGATGGCATCCAGCTTCTTCTGCTGATCAGCCGTCAGCAACGGCCGGATTTGCGACAGCGAGCTGTCGATGACTCCTTTTGCTTTCTGCATCGCCTCCTGATGAATGGCAGCGAGTTGCGGTTTAGCCGCATCGACAATCGGCTGAACCTTTGTCTCTTGATCAGAGGTCAGATTCAACTGCTTCGTGATTCCCTGAAGACCGTGGCCGTGCCAGCGTCCACCGCCACCAGGGCCAGGTTGTGCTTGTACAATGACAAAGCCGCCAAGCGCTATCGCACCCGCGGCTATAAACGTTAATATGTTTCTTTTCATAGTTTGTTTCATTTTGTCTCCGCGAAATATTCTTTCGCTTCTCCAGGTGATGACCGGCAGGCAGTCCGGCCGGTTACAATTTTTCTTGTGTCCGCTCGTTGCAACTGCCCTCTTCTACGACAAGCGCTTGGCACAGGCGCGTCTACATCCAAGATTGTAACCAAAGCGCGCCGGTGGCTGTCATTGCTACTAGTGTGGATGCGCTCTCGATTACATGGATGATACTGACGCAAGTGCGCTTGTTCATGCTGCGCTCCAGCATGACGATGAGGCGGCTCGCGCATTGGTGCAACGGCTCTATCCGCTCGTGGCGAAAATCGTCCGCGCTCATCGTCCGCCTCGAACGGATGAAGAGGATCTTTGCCAAATGATTTTCATTAAAGTATTCCAGAAATTGTCGCAATTTTCCGGCAAGGTGCCGCTGGAGCACTGGGTCTCACGCATTGCAGTCAATAGTTGCCTGAACCAAATCCAGTGGGAGAAAATACGGCCCGAGCTTCGCCAGGCCGATCTAAGTGTCGAAGAACAGGCCGTGATTGAGAACCTGACAACCTCCTCTGATGAGTTGGCGCCGGACCAGCGTTTTGCCTCGCGCCAACTGGTTGAACATCTTCTCGCTGCGCTGAAACCGGTCGAGCGGCTGGCCATCGATCTGCTATACTTTCAAGGACGTTCGGTTGAAGAGATCCGCAAAATCACGGGCTGGAGCGCCGCGCTCATTAAAGTGCGGGCGTTTCGAGCCCGACAAAAAATGAAAGATTACCTCGCCAGGATTTCGGCAAGGGAAGGGAAATGAAAGATCACGAAATCGATCGGTTATTGCGATCAGCCGCGCAGGCTGGGGACGAGGCTCCGGCTGAAATGCCATTTGGATTCGATACTCGCGTCGTTGCGGTCTGGTCCCACAGCCGCGGGACTGCCAGGACGAACGGCATTGCGTCGCTGCTTCGGCGCGTTGCGCTGTTGTCGGCAGCCGTGATTGCTATTTCCACGTTGGCGGCTGTTCGCGAGATCAAACAGAGCCGGGAACAGTACAACGACTTCACGAACGAATTCGCCATCGCGGACACGGCCATTCAAGATGAGTTTTCGCAATGAACGGCGCGCTAAAGTGGAAACTTGTTGCCGGATTTGTCCTCGTATTCGTCGCTGGCGGAATCGCTGGCGCTGCTTTGGGGGGGCTTTACGCTCGGCATCTTTTCTTTGACGTTCACTATCCCAGGCGAGTGGGCGACAGAATGAAGGAGCGGCTTCGCGCCGAGCTTAGTCTGACACCTGAACAGGTCGCCAAAGTTTCGCCAATTGTCGATAAAACGGCTGCGCAACTTCAGGAGATACGGCGCGACACTGGACGGCGCGTCCATGCGATCATGACGGAAGCGCACAAGGAGATCGCGGTCAATCTTACCGACGAACAACGGCAAAAACTTCAACAAATCGAAGAGCGACACCGCCGGTGGCGCCATCGTCGCGGCCCCCGCGAATTCGCTCCCGAATCATCGCCGACAACACCGTAGCGGACCATGGAGGGCGGAGCTTCGCGACGCCTATCGCATTTCCCGTGCAATACTCAGGCTCGCAGAGCTCGCTCCTCCATTCAGCTCCGCAGCGAGCGCCCTAGAACCGCACTCCGTTCTCAAAGAGAATTCGCTCGCGCTCGACGTCGGCGCCGCGGCTTATGAAAAGATCCCTCAGTTCCGGCGTATAGTATTCGCCGCTGTAGAGAGGATTAAGCCCGAAGAAAATCTTGCCACCCGGGGCGAGGTGTTGTTGTAAATCGCCCAGGAAAAAATCCCATTCGGCTGTTCCCCAGCGTTCCTTTGACGGATGATAAAGATAGAAGTTGGTCGAAAACGCGGTGATCCAGTCGAATTTTTGGCCAAGATTGGGCAACGGTTCGAATGCGCTGATTCTCCAAATTACGCGCGGGACGCCGAAAAGCTCGAGCAATTCGGTAAAAAGAGCGACGTGTTCTATGTCTAAACCCAAGACGGAATGACCGAGGTTTTTGGCGATGAACAAGAAAAATCCTCCGCCGCAACCGAGGTCGAGAACACGTTTCGGCTCTGAACGATGGAGCTTCAAATCCTGCACGCGTTCCCGATTTAACCGCAACCACGGTTCAATGTTCGCGTATTTGGCATATCCGGCATTGGAATTCGCGTAACGCCGCTGAATTTCGCGGGCGCGCGCCTCATCGATTTTCGCCAGCATCGGCTGAAGTGAAATGCGAAAAAACGAGCGTTGTGCTCTGCGCCAGCCGCGCCGGTAGGTCAGCGGTTTGGTAAACTTCAGAAGTTTTCGGGAAAGCTTCATGTCAAAGGTCGATCCATTGTAGAGCAACCGCTTCGGTTGCCAACCGTAGCGAAAGCAGGCGATGCGACCGCCCTACAATTTCGCCATGATTTCTCGAAGAAGTCGCGGCCCGCGATAAACGAATCCTGTGTAAAGCTGAACAAGCTGTGCGCCCGCCGCAAATTTTTCCCGAGCGGATTCTGCATCGAAGATTCCACCAGAAGCGATCACGGGAATTTTGGAGCTTGCGACAATGCTGCGCACAAGTGCAGTCGATTTTTCCCGTAACGGTGCCCCGCTCAAACCACCTTCCTTATCGAGCTCGGACGGAATCGAGGAATGATCCAGCGTGGTATTCGTAGCGATGATCCCGGCGACTCCGTTTTCTTCACAGGCCGCAAGGACTGCTTCCAATTCGACCGGCGACAGATCAGGTGAAATCTTCACAACGAGCGGCTTCGGGACCGGCCCAGGCTCACTCCCAATCGCGTGCAGCAATTGCGACAAAGCAGCGGGTTCCTGCAGTTCCCTTAGGCCGGGCGTGTTCGGTGAGCTCACATTCAACGTGATGTAGTCGGCAAAATCGCGAAGTAATCGAAACGAATAGAGGTAATCGTCTGCTGCGCGTTCGAGAGACGTTGTCCTCGATTTGCCAATATTGATTCCAACTGGAACTGCAGGCCATCGCTGGCTCTGGCGCAGCCCGCGCAACCGTTTTGCGATGACATCGGCGCCATCATTGTTAAATCCGAGGCGATTGATCACGGCTTGCTGCGCGGGCAGCCGAAACATGCGCGGCTTGGGATTTCCTGGTTGGGCCATGGCAGTCACAGTCCCGATCTCGATGAAACCAAACCCAAGTGCTGCCCAGGCTGGCAGGGCGACGCCATTTTTGTCCAGGCCGGCGGCGAGGCCAATCGGATTCGGAAAGGTCAACCCAAACAGAGTCTTTGGGTTTGACGGCGGCGTGAACCGTCTCAGCGCGCGCAGCGCAAGATCGAAATGCGAAGCCCTACGAAGCGATGCGATCGTGAAATGGTGTGCGGTCTCCGCCTCAAGCGAAAACAATAGCGGCCTAACGAGTCGTTCGTAAAGGTTTTTCATGGGACGAAGGGCTTACTCCTGCTCGTGCTCATGCTCGTACTTTCGCGCGGGATCGCGGCGCGCCCGGCGGTCGCGCCCTACCATCGCTCATTTCCCGATGCAAAACTGGCTGAACACAGAGTCGAGAATCTGTTCCACATCGACAACGCCAATCACTTCGCCGACTGCCCGCAATGCTTCATGAAGATGAATTGCAGCGTATTCCGGCGACAATCCCTGGGCTTGCACTGTCGCTGCTCGATCGCATGATTCCAGAGCGCGGCGAAGACAATCGCGATGGCGCGCATTAATCGCGAGCGCGCTCTCCGGTTTTAGATTTTGTTTCGTGATCCGAGTCAGAATTTCTTTTTGCAACTCCGGCAGACCTTCCCCTGTCAGGCACGAAATCCGTAACGCATGGAAATCTTTCCAATCACCGTTCTCCGGCAGATCGCTCTTGTTTAAAACAGTAATTTCGTTGGGATTGCGGATGCGTTCCTGAAAATGGGACGGTTTCGAGGTACTGCGATCTGCGATGTAGAGCCGCAGATCGGCTAATTGCAGCGACTTCTCCGTGCGCGCGATGCCCTCTCGCTCCAGTTCGCTAGCGGACGTTCTCAAACCAGCTGTATCAAGCAGCCGAATGGGCACGCCGTTCAGATTCACTGTCTCCTCGATGGTATCGCGGGTTGTGCCATGCGAATCGCTCACAATCACGCGATCGTAACCCAGGAGTCGATTCAGCAAGCTCGATTTCCCGGCATTCGTTGCCCCGTAAATTACAACACGCACTCCTTCACGCAGAATGCGTCCTTGATCAGCAGTGGCGAGCAACGCTGCGATCTCTTCGCGGATGGAATCGAGTCGGGCAAGCAGTGTTTCACCTTCATCCGGTGTAATGCCCTCGTCAGGAAAATCGATTGACGCATTGATGTGCGCGAGTAGTTCGACCAACTCATCACGAATTTTCCCTATTTGTTCTCCAAGCCTGCCTTCGAGTTGTTCGGTGGCTGAGCGCAGTGCGAGATCGGTCTTCGCGCGGATCAGATCAATTACCGCCTCGGCTTGAGTAAGGTCCATTTTGCCGTTGAGAAAGGCGCGCTCGGTGAATTCGCCCGGACGCGCCGCACGTGCACCGGCGCGCAGGCACGCTTCAAGGACCTTTGCCGAAACCAGCGTTCCCCCGTGGCAACTGATCTCGATCAAATCCTCTCCGCTGTAACTGGCCGGCGCGCGATGGACGGAAAGCATTACTTGATCGATCAACCGGCCTTCCGGCCCAAAAATTTCGCCAAAATGCTGCACGTGCGGCTCGAATTGCGATGGCATCTCTTTGCCATGGAAGATCTTGTCTGCTACCTCGATTGCATTCGCGCCTGAGACGCGGACAAGCGCGATAGCGCCTTCCCCAGGCGGAGTCGAAATGGCAGCGATGGTGTCAGAAACGGTCATAACCCTAGCAAATTGTAGGACAACCGCCTCGGTTGCCAAATTGCGCGAACAACATCGCTTTGCCCGTGCTCAAACCGGCGGAGCGCTGCCACTTTTCGACCGTGACTTCTCTGTCTGATTACCCCTGCATCACTTTTTTGAAGGCGGCGACTAATTTCTTGTTCTCCTCCATTGTGCCGACCGAAATGCGGACCCATTCAGGCAGGCTGTACCCTTTGAGCGGGCGCACGATGATGCCTTGCCTCAGCAGTTTCTCGAAGACCGAATGCCCGTTGCCAACATTTACCATCACAAAATTTGCGGTCCCGGGCACAAAACGAATTTTCAATTTGGAGAATTGTTCGTGCAGATAAGCGCGCCCTTCATCGATCGCCCGCTTTGTCTCGCGCAGATGTTCGTCATCCTCGAGCGCTGCGAGCGCGCCGACTTGAGCAATGCTGTTCACGTTGAATGGCTGCCTCGTCTTGTGAAGCACCTGGACCAGATCAGCCGGCCCAACAGCATATCCGATACGCAAACCAGCCAGTCCGTGAATCTTCGAAAACGTGCGCAAAACAACAATGTTTCGTCCTTCGCGAACGAATTGCAGCGTATCAGGGGGATGATCGAGGAATTCGAAATAGGCTTCATCGAAAACGACAACGACTCTATCCGGAACATGCGACATGAAATGGTCGATTTCGCGCTGCGAAAGCAACGCTCCCGTTGGATTATTGGGGTTGGGGATGAAAATGAGCCGAGTTTTCGGCGTGATCGCAGCGAGCATTCCGTCCACGTCCTGCTGGTAATCTCTGCTGGGCACTTCAATTGTGCGCGCGCCAAATGAAGTCGCGATCAATTTGTAGACGACAAACGCATACTGAGCCGTGACGACATCGTCACCGGGATTGAGAAAGGCATGACCAAGAAATTCCAGCACTTCATTGGAACCATTGCCAAGAATGACGTTCTCTGGAGCGAGACGTAGTTTGGTTGCCACTGCGTTGCAGAGGCAAAATCCGCCGCCGTCGGGATACAAGTGACCTTTTTCCAAAGCGTCACGCATCGCCTCCATTGCCTTGGGAGACGGGCCCAGCGGATTCTCGTTCGAAGCTAGCTTGATGATTGCATTTGGATCGAGGCCAAGTTCGCGAGCCGTTTCCTCGATCGGCTTTCCCGGTTGGTAAACCGTGACCTCGCGCAACTGCGGGTTCACCAGCTCCCAGATCGAAATCATGCGCGGGAGATTAAACGGAAGTAGGGTAAGTTTCCAATCAGCTGGTCTCCCTCTTCTTACTCTTGCTCATGATGTTTCTAAAGAGTAAAAGCATGAACACGAAAGTGCATGACAGTGGATAACGAAATCATCTATCTCGATAACAATGCTACGACACAGCTTGATCCCGCTGTGATCGAGGAAATGCTGCCGTTTTTGACCAAGTATTACGGCAACCCTTCGAGTGGATACGGCTTCGCCGCCATGGCTAGAAAAGCCATAAATCTTGCGCGGGAACGACTCGCTGCGTTGCTCGGTTGTGAACCAACGGAAGTTGTTTTCACCAGCGGCGGAACAGAGTCTAATAATGCGGTCATCAATTCGGCGCTACAGCCTGAAGCTCGTGGCGGACATGTGATCGCGAGCGCGGTCGAACACAGTGCGGTGCTGCGCCCCAGCCAGGATCTCGCAAAACGAGGATGCGCCGTCACATTTCTAGGCGTAGACAGGCATGGAAATCTCGATCTTGGCGAATTAGAAGCTGCGATTCGTCCGGAAACAGCGCTTGTTTCAATCATGTGGGCGAATAACGAAACCGGTGTGATATTTCCTATAGAGAAAATCGCTGAAATCTGTCGCCAGAAAGGCGCACTTTTTCACAGCGACGCCGTACAAGCGACCGCAAAAATCCCGATGCGCTTGCGCGATACCGCGATCAATTTTCTTTCTCTTTCTGCACACAAATTTCACGGCCCAAAAGGCGTCGGGGCGGTTTACGTCGACCGGCGAACCCGCTTCGGTCCGTTGATTGCCGGCGGCGGTCAGGAAAACGGACGCCGTGGTGGGACTGAAAATGTCGCGTCGATTGTTGGCCTTGGAAAAGCAGCCGAGCTGGCCCTCAAATATCTCACCGAAGGAAAATTTAACATTCGGCCCATGCGCGATCGATTTGAGAAATCAGTGCTCGAAACTGTCAACGATGCATCAGTGAATGGTGCGGGTGCCGCGCGGCTCTCAAACACATCGAGTCTTTCATTCGAAGGCATCGAATCTTCGGCCGCACTTCTCTTGTTGGATCGACAAGGTATTTGTTGCTCGGCCGGCTCGGCCTGTCGGACCGGTTCACAGGAAGCTTCGCACGTGTTGCGTGCAATGAATCCGACCGGCGATGATGCAAGGCGGAGTCTGCGTTTCTCGCTTGGCCGTTTTAACACGGAGGCGCAAATCGACCGCGCGATTGAAGTGGTTCCAAAAGTTATCGAGAAGCTGCGGCAAAGCGCCGCGCCGACGCCTGTGGCGATGGCTCTGTGAGCCGTTCGACAATTTCCTAGCGGCACAATACTGTGCACAATGTCTTGCCGTGATGGAAACACCGCGTGATCCCGCCGCTTCGCGTTACGAGCATGCCGCGAAGGGGCTGCGCCGGAGTGATCTTGATCCCGATCCGATCAAACAATTTGGAAACTGGTTTACCGCGGCGATTGAGGCCGGGATTCGAGATGTGAATGCAATGAGCCTGGCCACGGCCGGGGCTGATGGCAGACCATCCGTGCGCATTGTTCTCTTAAAAGGCTTCGACCAGGATGGGTTCGTCTTTTTTACGAACTACGAGAGCGAAAAAGGAAAACAACTCGATGCCAACCCTTACGTCGCTCTGGCCTTTTATTGGATCGAACTTGATCGACAGATTCGCATTAGCGGGAAAACGGAAAAAACCTCGCGCGAAGAATCGCAAACCTACTTTCATTCGCGTCCTGTGGGCAGTCAGTTGAGCGCCTGGGCATCGCGTCAAAGCCAGATCCTCGATGGGCGCCGCGTGCTCGATGCGCGCCTAGCCGAGATGACGGAACGCTTCGGCGACAAACGCATTCCGCTACCGCCGCACTGGGGCGGCTATCGAGTGAAACCGGATATGATCGAATTCTGGCAGGGTCGCCCGAATCGCATGCACGATCGCTTTCGTTACACTCGCCAGGCGGGTGGCAGTTGGCTGATCGAGCGGCTGGCGCCATGAGCACCGGAGACCTGGAGTAATGGGTGATGGCGTATTGGAATGATGATTTTTTGTTTCGATCAACACTCCAGGTACAAGATGACCTTGGAATAACGTATCATGGGCAAGATCGAAATCGCTCAGGGCGACATCACGAAGCTCGATGTCGATGCGATTGTGAATGCCGCGAACACCACTCTTCTTGGCGGCGGCGGAGTCGATGGCGCGATCCATCGCGCCGCTGGAACTGAATTACTTGCCGAATGCCGGACCCTCGGCGGTTGTCTACCTGGTGAAGCGAAAATCACTCGCGGATATCGTTTGCCAGCGCGATTTGTCATTCACACAGTCGGCCCGATTTGGAGAGGAGGAGAAGGCAACGAGCCTGAGATTCTGGCAAATTGTTATCGGAGCGCGCTGCAACTCGCGCTCGAAAACGGAATCAAGACGATTGCTTTTCCGGCGGTCAGTTGCGGCGCATATGGCTATCCGATTCCAGAGGCAGCTCAGATCGCT
>WNEL01000236.1_pt1 | contig 21778 bp, 22 predicted proteins | sample 5399991 | NCBI WGS metagenome assembly WNEL01 (sample SAMN13153325, study PRJNA577476) | soil metagenome | isolation source: 20 cm grassland meadow soil pre-rain plot 2 | place: USA:California | collected 2015-09-08
CAGCGTTTGACGCGCCCAAGGCGCGATACGGTAATGGTCTCTGACCGCGTTCCACGTCGCAATACGACCTTGGTATTAGACACGCCCCACGCCAGGCCGATCGCGTCGAACACCACCACGGGGTTTGACACCTCCAGTGTGACGCCACGCTCCCCCGGGCCCGGCCATCGGAGCAAGTCGCCCCATGTGTCGCCCTGCCAACGGTCGACGCGCAGTGAATCGGCCGCGATGACCGCGCGGGCACGTGTACCCTGCATGACTGCCGCGTTCTGGGCGACCGCCAATGCGGTGGTCACGTCCTGGGCCGCGGTATTGACCGCGATCCAGTCGCGCAGGGCCGCCATGCGGGGAATTGTGACGGCCATCACGATGGCGACAATCGCCACCATAACCATGAGTTCGGCGAGCGTGATGCCCCGGCGCATGGGGCTGCAATAGGGGGAGACGCGGCGGGCAAACCGGCACCCGAAACACGCGGCGCACGGCCGGAAAATGCGACGCTCGGCCTAACGCGCTGAGTCCGAAAACGCTATGTTGTGAGCCGGCCGCACGTTGCGGTGAAGCACGGCCCCCGCCAGAGGTGGTAGCGCCCGCTGGTCAGCCCGGTGCGCGTGGAGCGTATAGGATGCCGGTTTCGCGCTTGAGGTTCGAATCGCTGCCACATGCGATTTTCCTGCAACGGGCCTCTGGCCGGGACTCCGCCGCAGGACTGGAAGCGCGCCTGGGACAGGGCGCATTTCTCGCCTTGCGGCTGGTCGACCTACTCGCACCGGATCCCGCCCCGGTGTCCGAGGACTCATTTCACTACCAATGGATTGCCACCGACCGGTTCTGCCGCGAGCTCAGCGCGACGGCTGCGGAGGGTGCGCACATCCACGCGATCGCGCAGAGTGCATCCGAGGCGCGCCGGCTCGACGACGCCGGGAGGGTCGCACCGTCGCTGTTCGCGTACGCGCACTTCCTCGAGACCGAGCTGCGGTTGGAAGAAGCGATCGACGTGCTCACTACGATGCTGGTGGTCGTGGGGTCGCGGCTGTCCCCCTCCGACGCGGTGGCGGCGCGGCTACGGTTCGCGAGGGTGCAGCGCAAGCTGAACCGGTTCGACGAGGCTGAAGCCGCGTACGTTGAGGCAGGGGAGCTGGCGAGGCGGGCCGGGGACCGGTACTCGGAGCTGCTCAGCCGGATCGGCCGGGCGAACACCCTGGTCGGCCGCGGCAACCCCGGCGAGGCGAGGCGCCAACTGGAGGGAGTGCTCGCGGACGCGCGGAACGCGGGTGAGCAGGACGCCGAGGCGCGTGCGGAGCACGGTATCGCGGTCGCGCTGTCCCATGGTGGGCAACCCGACCTGGCCGCGCAGCACTACTGGCGTGCATACGAGCTGTACGATGAGGAGGACTCGAAGGTACGCGCCCTGAGCGACGTGGGTGTGATGCTTCTCACGCTCGGCGACTCGATCGGGGCGGAGCAAGCCCTATCGGAAGTGATTCGGCGGGGCCCGCCGCCGGAGGCAGCGAGTAACGCGATGATCGAGTTGATGCATTGCGCCTCGTTCCGGCGGGACCACGTCGGATTCGCTCGCTGGCGCGAGCGCTGCGAACAACGCCTGCCGGACATGCCGCCCAATATCCGGACGGACTTCTATCTGAAACAGGGGATTGGCCAGGCGCGGTTCGGACGGTATCGCCGTGCCACAGAGTTGATGAAGCAGGCCCTCGAAATCGCGGGCGCCGCTGGACTGCACGAGTTCGAATTCCGAATCGAGCGAATCCTAGCGGGGCTGGAAGGGTGCGAGCAGGCGCGCGAACCACAGCTGGCGACCGAGCCCGTCATTCATACCGCCGAGCTGCGCGTGGTATCCGATTCCCTCGCCCTGCTGAGCAGGGGATCGGGCTAGCGAAGAGTTTATGCTCGTACTGGCCGCCGTCCCGGACGTGCAGTTCCACAAGCTGCGGCGTGCGGCGGGCTCGCGGTTTAGCGTGGCGCAGGCGTCGACCTGGGACGACGTGCTCGCAAGCATTCGTGGCCGACCCGTCGAGCTCGCCGTGGTCGATCCCCTGCTGTCGGGCCACCCGCGCTCGCAGGAGATCGAGCGGCTGCGCGTGTTGTTTCCGTCCCTGCCCTTGATGCTGTATACCACGCTCACACCGCGCACCGCCGGGGTGCTCCTCGCCCTGGGCCAGCGCGGCATTCAGCACGCCGTGTTCCTGAACTGCGACGACCACCCCAACCGCCTGCGCGACTTGCTGGCCGAAGAGGAGGCGCGTTCATCGTCGCGGCACCTCTTGGACCAGCTTGCGGACGCCCTGGCGCCACTTCCCAGCGAGCTGCGCTGGGTGCTCGAGGAAGCCCTGCGCTCGCCCGGCGAGGTCCAGACGGTCGGTCAGGTCGCCGCGCGGGCGCGGGTCGACCGGCGCACCTGCGAGCGCTGGTTCACGCGGGTGGGGCTGCCGTCGCCACGGCAATTCCTGTGCGCGGCGCGCGTGCTGTACGCACAGCGTCTGCTGCAGGATCCCGGTTTCACGATCGAGGACGTGGCGACGCGGCTCGGCTACGCGCAGACCAAGACCCTGCAACTGCACGCCCGCGCGTACCTCGGACTCACCGCCGGGGAGATGCGCCTGTCGCTCGATGCCGACGAGGCGCTGGCCCGCGTGGTCCGGCGCTTCCTGACACCCCAAGCGAAGGCCGCCGCCTCATGACCACCGGGGCGTCGCAGCCCGAGCCGCTCCACGTGCTCCGGGAATACCGCAACCTTGCACCCTGGAACCTGCGCGATCTGGCGGCCCTCGTGGGAGCGGTGCTGGACGCCTCGGCGATCACGCCGATCAACGCCGCCGCCCGCGCCCAGCCGAGCGAGCGAACCATCCGGTTCTACGTCACCAAAGGTCTCGTGAGCCCGCCCGAAGGCCGTGGCACCGCGGCGACATACTCCTACCGCCACTTCCTGCAACTCCTGTGGATCAAGCTCCGTCAGATGGAAGGAACAACGCTGGCCACGATCATCAAGGAGATGCGCGATCAGACGGGAGACGTGTTGGAGCGGCGCGCGGCCCAGACGTTGGGGGTCTCGTTGCCGGTCCCGGACCGGCTCCCCCTGAAGAGCAAGGGCGCGCCGCCGCGTGGCAAGTCGGGACGCGCGTTGACGGCATGGCTCGAGCGGGACGCCGCCCGGGACCCCGAGACGCCCAGCTCGTGGCACCGGATCCCGGTCGGCCGGGGCGTCGAGCTGCACGTTGAGACGGCCCATCCGCTGTCGCGCGTTGGGCCGGGCGATGCGGCGGTCGCCGAGGCCGTGCGCGAGGCGCTCGCGAAATTGTTACCCGCGTCGCAGTAGTGGCGCGGGGCGGTCGGTGGAGGTTGTGGAAGTCGGTGGAGGTTGTGGAGGCACTCTCCCGGAATGGTCACGACCTCCACCACCTTCCACCGACCGCCACCAACCTCCAATAACCTTGAGGTTCCGATGTTCTCTTGGATCCTGCTGGCGGCACTCATCGGCGTCGTTCTCTGGCTGATCGGCGCGTATAACGGGCTCATCTCCCTCAAGAACCAGACGGGCAACGCATTCAAGCAGATCGATGTCCAGCTCAAACGGCGGCACGACCTGATCCCGAACCTCGTGAACGCAGTGAAGGGCGCGATGGACTTCGAGCGCTCGACCCTCGAGGCGGTAATCCAGGCCCGCAACCAGGCGGTGAAGGTGAACGCAACGGGACCAGAGGGCATCAAGCAGATCAGCCAGGCGGAGAACGCATTGTCCTCCGCGTTGCAGCGCCTCATGGTCGTCGTCGAGCAGTATCCCCAGCTCAAGGCGACGGGCAACATCGGTCAGCTGCAGGAAGAGCTGACGTCGACCGAGAACAAGGTGGCGTTCGCCCGCCAGCTGTACAACGACACCGCGACGCAGTACAACACGAAGCAGCAGCAGTTCCCGACCAATCTGGTCACGGGACTCGCCAAGGCGCAGCCCGCCGACCTGTGGGAGATCGAGGACCAGGCCGAGAAAGCGGTCCCGCAGGTCGACCTCTCGATGAAGCCGAGAGCGTGAGCGACGACAGCTCACTCACTCTGTTTCAACAACAGGAAGCCAATCGCCGGCGCACGGTCCTGCTGGTGATTGGCTTCGTAGCATTTTTCGCCTGGTTGGGGTTCGGCGGTGACTACATCTACTACCTGTCCACGCGGACCGTGCCGAGCACGGCCTACCATCACACCTTTCCCTGGTTCGGCATCGTCTTGACAATGGCCGCCCTGCTGACGGCGTGGTACGCGTACGCAACGGGACCGGAGAAGGTCCTGTGGTCCACAGGGGCGCGCGCGGTGGTTGACCCCACTGACCCCCAGGAGAAACAGCTCGTCAACGTCGTGGAAGAGATGGCGATCGCATCGGGCGTGCCGCGACCCGGCATCTGGATCGTCGACGATCCCGATCCCAACGCGTTCGCGACGGGCACGGATCCGCGGCACGCGCACATCGCCGTCACGCGCGGCCTGCTCCAGCTGTGCAACCGCGATGAGCTGCAAGCGGTCGTAGGCCACGAGCTCGGGCACGTGAAGAACCTGGACGTCCGCCTGATGACTCTCTTGGCCGCGCTGGTGGGCGCGGTGGCGCTGATGCACGACGGCGCGACGCGCGTCCTGCGAGGCGGCATCAACGTGGGTGGCGGTGACGGTGGTGGGTCTCGGGGCGGAGGGGGAGGGGGAGGGGGAGGAAAGAAGGGGGGCGCTGGAGCGGTACTCTTGATCCTGCTCGTGGTCTGGATCATCTCCTGGCTCCTGGCCCCCATCGTCACTCAGATTCTCGCACTGGCGGTGAGCCGGAAACGCGAGTACCTGGCCGACGCCATGAGCGCCCAGTTCACGCGCAATCCGCTGGCGCTCGCGAGCGCGCTGCAGAAGATCGAGGGTGCTGCCGCGCCGACCGCCGCCATCAAGCGGGGCGCCGCTCACCTCTGCATCGCCGACCCGCTGGGCCGGCGGCTGACGGGACACGAGGGCGCGGTGGCCGATCTCCTCGCCACGCACCCGCCCATGGCGAAGCGGATCGCGATCCTGCGCGGCATGGGATACGCCCAGCTCAAGAAGGAGGGAGGCGGTCTCGCGTGACCGGCCAGTCCTCGAGGTCTACGCCAACTCGATCGCGCACCTGCTGCCCATTCGAAGCCCGCGCGTGCCGCTTCACAAGTCGCACGACACAGATCCGGGGCTGCCGGCGTTGCGGAGAGAGAAGCTTCGCTAACGTGACCTCGAGCAGGAGCGTCATGGAGAGGCGTCTCGCAGAGACGTCTAACAGAGGCGTCGAACCGTCGCGGCCGCGCGATCGATCTGCTCGATCAGGGTGAGGACCAGCTCCCGAACCAGGAAATCGCGTGTTTCCAGGCCTGCAAGGACGGCGGAGCAGCGCGCGGCGCCGAGCGCATCGGCGATCTCGGCGAGTGTCGCGGCACGGCGCCGCGTGGCGGGGTCAGGCATCCGGTACGTCGGCATGGGCGCCTCCCAACGTACGCCGGGACCGACCTCCCGCATCACCCTTTTTCGTGTAGCGGCGGCTTTTCAGCGCGCGCCAGCGGGCAGGAGGTCTGTCAGCGGGCGAAAGGCGTATCCTGCCGCTCGGGCGTCCGAGATGATCCCGGGCAACGCGGCCGCCGTGCGGCGGCGGTCACCCTCCGGGTCGTAGCCGTCCCCGTCGTGCAACAGAATGATCGCACCGGGCCGCAGCTTCCGTCGGACGCGCGCCCGAATCTCGTCGGCCGAGACGCGGGGGTCCGAGTCCCACACGCCGAACGTCCACCCGAACACGGTATAGCCGAGTCGGCGCGTGACCGATCGGACGAAGGGATTGCGGTATCCATGCGGCGCGCGGAACGTGCGCAGGCTCGCGCCCGTGGCCTCAGTAATGAGCTCGTGCGCGCGCTCGAGCTCTTCGCGGATCCGGCGCGGCCCGAGGACATGTAGCTTGCGATGTCGCCAGGTATGGTTCCCGACCTCGTGGCCTGCCCCGACCACGCGACGGGCGACCGCCGGAAAGCGGCGGACGTGTTCGCCTACCAGAAAAAAGACCGCCGGGGTGGCGGACGCCGCGAGCGTTTCGAGAATGGGCTCGGTGGCGCGGGGGTTGGGGCCGTCGTCGAAGGTGAGGTACGCCACCCGCTCCCGCGTCGGCCCGCGGCCAATCGCCCGCCCGAACAACGGGCTATTGGGCTCATACGTACCGTACGCCCAAGCGCCGAGGGCACCGGCCGCGACAGGGACCAGGGGAGTGAGCGCCATTGGGGGTAATAAAACACGAAGCCCCCGGGACGGCGCGATAGGCCGCCCGGGGGCCCCGCACATCGGTTACCCGGAGCCGGGGGATTGCTCCCTCCGTTCTTCATCCTGTCGCCGCCGGTTGACTGATTCGTCGATCGGTAGGGCTACAGGAGCTCCGGCTTCCATCCCCAAGCAGCCTGGCCGGGCCGCAAGGTTCACCGATGTAGGTGCTGCGGGTCAGATCGGGTCGCGGACCGACCTTCCGCACTGCACGTCGAGGCACCGCGTCGACGTGGATAGGGCACGCGACTGGCCCTATCTATCCGAGCCGGAAGGCTGCCCCCGGATCGCCGGCCGCCTGAGCCCTTGTTTGCGTCGGCGGCCTCCCCGGAATTTCCGCTCGGACCCGTCTTAGAGGCGTAGTTGAGACACCAGGTCCCGACCCTTCCCTCTAAGCCGCGTGGGATCAATATAGGGGGTCCATATAATCGCGCAAGTGCCGATATTTCTTCGGGTTAGCTCACTTCAGTGTGCAAGCGATGTGGACGGGTAACCATCATGCGCATCTACTATTGCCGCGCCCATCCACACGATGTGGAGAGTGTTGATCCACAAATGCAGGGTTGGGAGGTTGAGGACCCCAACGCTCTCAAACCTCCCAAACCAAGGCTACAGGTCCACCCCGACTTCGCAGTACGTGTACGGTCCGTTGGGCTGACGGGGTAGGAACAATACGCCGGTTCCACCGGTGGCAAACCACCCCGCGAGCATCTGGGTAGAGCTGCTTTCGCCCGGCGGCTCGGTGAACAGGGCCTGCAGCCAGCGGCGGATGTGGCGCAGCTCGGGCGCGCGGCGGCCGAGCATTGAAATGACGGCACCGGCGCCGTGGGTCGCGCGCAGGAAATGCGCGATGGCATGGACGCGCTGCGCGAAGATGTAGGCGCGCACGCCGGGTTCGTCGTACAGGAGTGTGCCCTCGTAGGGATCGGCGGGGGGCGCATCCATGCGAGGTCCGAAATAGATGAACACGCGCTGATCGCCGTCCTTGCGCTCCACCACCGCGGCCGCGGCGTCGGCGCCAAGCCGCGCGGCGTGAATCAAGTCGTCCTGCGACAGGATGCCCACGGCCACCGTCCATTCGATGGCGGCGAGCGCCTGGTCGAGCGGACAGCCGACGGCGTCGTCGTACGCGAGGAGTCGCGGCGCTTCGGCGGCGCGCACGAAGAACTGTGCGAGCGCATCGGCACGATCCTCGAACGTGCGCGTCTGACGCGAGGTTGCGGGAACGGTCATGGTGGCATTATAACCAAGGCTTCTGTCGACATTCTAGAGGACGCGTGATGCGCTGCCTGGCCGTATTGCTGTGTCTTGGCTTCACTTCGCTCGCGGCACAGCAACCCGAGACGCCGCCCGACTCCGGCACGGCGCGGGCGGAGTCGGTACCGCCTGCCCCGCCGCCCTCGCCGACGCCGGAGCAGAAGCATTTCCTCGATGGACTCAAGACGGCGACGCGCGGCCTCGCGCAACTCAAGGATGGCATAGGCCGCGTCTCGCGTGCCAGCAAGGGTGACTCGGTCGCGCAGCAGCGCGCGGGACAGTTTCTCGCCGGGTTGTGCGGCAGCAGTCGCGGGTTTCTGAAGCGCGGACGACCGCAAATGAATCCCACCGTGTACGAAGACACGGTGCGCACGAAGGCAAAGCGCCTGACTACGCAGATGGACACGCTGATCGCGTTCACGCCGGCGTGCGAGCAGCGCGCGGCGGCCGTACCCAACTCGACCGCCGTGGAGCTGAGCAAGCGACTCAAGAGCTACGACGGCGCCCTGCGGGACTTCCGTCTCGCGATCGGGCTGCCGGTCAAAGAGGACACCGCGAAGGCCCCCAAGCACCCATAGTGGCTTGATACTGTCGTCATGGTGGCGTCGGACGGAGGTCGGTGACGCAACCGCCATAGCACCTGACGGTTACTCTATTGACAGGGTTGGCCGCCAACCCTACCTTTGGCCCCGGTTCAAGCAATACGTGGCACCGTCACCGGTTTGTCTGCGCACCGCGAGGACCACTTGTCTCGCGGTTTTTGTTTGAGCCCGTCCCTGGTCGCGGTGACCAGGGTCGAACGTGTCCGGGGCAGTGCCCCTTAGTGCTGAGGTCCAAACGGTATGGCAAAGGGTAAGGTGAAGTGGTTTAACGACGCGAAGGGCTTTGGCTTTATCGCGCAGGAGTCTGGTCCAGACGTGTTCGTCCACTTCACGGCGATCCAGGCTGAGGGCTTCCGCAGCCTCGCCGAGGGCGATACGGTCGAGTTCGAAGTCGCCCAGGGTCCAAAGGGTTTGCAGGCGCAGAACGTCCGCAAGGTCTGAGCTTCTCGCATGGCGATGCAAGCGGGCTCGGAGACTCTCCGGGCCCGCCGCCGTTTCCGGTCTATATATTGGGTCATGCAATTCGTCCGGATGACCCTGCTCCTCGCGCTGGCGCCCACCGTCGGGCGAGCGCAGGCACCGGCCTCAGGCACGATTCCCCCCTCCCGCTCGCCCTCCCCTACGGCCACGACGCCAGCACTGCCCGTATATCGCACCTTCACTCCGGGCATGTCGTACCGAGCGTTCGTGGAACGCGCCAGGGCGCTGGCTGACAGCGACGTCCTGCGTTGCCAGACCTCCCCGCACACGGCTCAGGTCATGGAGTGTGGCGTGGTGATCCGGGGTCCGCGCGACGCGGCCCGATTCTACTTGAGCGCGCACTTCATCGAGGGGAACGCCGACGTCGTGGCGTTCTACGACTCCGCGGGGTTTGGCGACAAGCGCGGTGTGCCGCTGGTCGACCGCACCAAGAAGGAGCTGACGGGGCTGTTTGGCAGGCCGCGGCCGGTCGGCAAGAGCGGCTGGGAGTGGCGCTACGGTCAGCGCGCCGTGCGGTTCAGCTGGCGGGGACGCGGTACCGCCCGATGGGTGTCCGTCACCCTCACGGACCGGGACGTCATGGACCGGATCAGCGCGTACGTGACGCCACCCGTCAGGCGCAAGTCCTAAAACCGGAGCAGCCGCAAGCGACAAGACTCAGGTTGCCGCGCAGCCGGCAGCCACGAGTCGCTCCGCAATTCCCGCCACACTACGGGCCGATCCGAGCTGGTCGAGCCACCGGGGCGGAATGCCGGTCTCGCCATCCCGCGCTCCCAGCAGGGCACCCGCAACGGCCGCGTTCGTATCCGTGTCCCCGCCCGCCTCCGCGAGAAAAATGAGCGCTTCCTCGAGGGACGGCCCGTGCAACGCCCACCAGAACGCGATTTCCACGCAGTGCACCACGTAGCCGGCCTTGCCACGGATCGCGAGGGGAAGGTCGCCTTGCTCCTCCCACGCCACGCGCCCGATGGCCTCGATCAGGGCTCGCGGTGCGGCTCCCTCGAGGCGGTGGAGCACCTCCTCGAGAAAGTATCTATTCCCGTGCAGCAGCTCGCGGGCGGCGATATTCACCGCCGCCGCGCCCCAGGTGCACCGCTCATCGGCATGAGTGATCGCGGCCTGTTGAGTCGAGACCCGCACTAGTTTGTCGAGATTATCGTGGTAGCGCAGGGCGACCGGAATACACCGCATGACGGCGCCATTTGAGGCGGACCGAGGGCCGATCGCCAGCCTGCCGGCCTCGAACGGCTCGGTGCCACGCTCGATGAGCCGCAGCGCGCAGAGCGTCGTGAACCCGATCCCCCGACCGTCCATTTTCATCCATTTGACCCAGCGCTGGGCCACGTCCTGCGCGTCGAAGTCGCCTTTCTCCACCAACGACTCGGCGAGGAGCAGGGTCATGGCCGCGTCGTCGTCAAACGGGGACTCCCTGGGTGGCGGTGCCAGGTCGCGCACCCCCTGCGGGAACGCTGCACGGATTGCCTCGGCGCTCCCGAGGTGCTCGGTCGGCACGCCCAGCTGGTTTCCGATCAACAGCCCGAGCACCGCGCCGCGCGCCCGCGTCAACAACAGCGGATCGAGGATGTCGTGCGCGGTCAGAAGGTCAGCACCACGACGCCGCTCTGCGGATCCACGCGGCTCGAGAAGCCGGGTCGATCGGCATGCGGTCCAATGTACGGATGGGCGCTGTTATAGGCGGCGACGCTCGAGTTGCGGTACAGCCGGTAGTACCCGATGTGGGTCCGGACGGCCCCTTTCGACACGAGGCAGTTACACCGCACCGCGGCAGCAGTGCCGGGGTTGACCTCGATGGTGATGTCCGAGGCGCTCCCGTTGGTGATGAGCGGAGCGAAGTATCGCTGGCCGCCGACTTCGGCACCCACCGCTGCCAGCCACCGCCCTCCGCGCCGCGGCAACATGGGGAGCGGGCCCTCGAGGGGCTCCCCAATGGCGGGATTGCCGGGGCGCAGCAGGCGCCATGCGAGCCCGCCTTTGCTGCCGCGCGGCAGCCGGAGTCGCTCGGTAGCATTTGGCGCAACGGTATCGATCGGCACGCCGTCGTTCAGGACCTCGACGGGCTCCACCAGCGCGTTGTGCAGCGACGCGACGCCAATTCCGAGGTACCCGAGGCGGCGTGCAATGACGATGGCGGCGAGCACTACAGTGAACGCGGCCCCCCCCACCAACCATGCCCCGCCCCCCCCGCTCCGTCCGCCGGGCGACCGGACGTGGCCCGAGCGGAGTACCTGCCGCTCCAGGGTCTGTGCTCCGACCAGGCCTGTGGAGCCTGACGCGCGGCCGGCCGCGAGGGCGGCCAATACCTCGTCAGCGTCTTGGAACCGATCCTCCGGCTTCTTCGCCAAGCACGTCACGATCGCCGCAGAGAGCCACTGGGGAATCTTCGCGTTGACATCGCTCGCGACCGGCACCGGATCGGCCAGGTGTTTCCCGACGATCTCGGCGCTCGAGTTTCCGTCGTAGGGCGGCGTTCCGGTGACCATCTGGTAGAGCATGGCGCCGAAGGCGTACAAATCGCTTCGCCCGTCGAGCGTCGCCTGGCCGAGGGCCTGCTCGGGGCTCATGTACTGGACGGTGCCGACGGTGAAGCCCGTGGCCGTCTTGGCGCCGCCGCCGGTGCTCGTGCGCGGGTCGAGGAGCTTGGCGATGCCGAAGTCGAGCAGCAACACCCGGCCGGTCTTCTCTTCGAGCATCACGTTGTCGGGCTTGATGTCGCGGTGCACGAGGCCCTGGGTGTGCGCGTGAGCCAGCGCCTGGAGAATCGGCTCGGCGATCTTCACCGCGTCGGCCGCGGAGTACGGGCCGCGGCGCCGCAGCGCGTCCGCGAGTGATTCCCCTGCGACGAACGGCATCACGTAGTAAACCAGGCCCTCGCCATCGCCCGTGAAGTGCACCGGCAGAATGGCCGGATGCTGCAGCCGCGCCAGCGACTTCGCTTCCTGACGGAACCGCGACAGCATACCCGGCGTCCACGCGATCTCGGGGTGCAGCACCTTGCACGCGAGGTGGCGGTCCAAGTCCCGATCCCACAGCTCGTACACTTCGGCGAAGCCGCCACGACCGATGAGGCGCTTGACCTCGTACTTGGCGCCGAGCGCGTGGGCTAGGCGCTCGGCTGTCGGGGCGGCAAGAGCGGCAGGCGCGGCAGGGACCGCGGCAGCACGCTCGTTAGTGATCACTGTTGGAGAAGCGGTCCCGCACGCCGGGCAGAACGCCGCACCCAGCGGAATCGCCGTACGGCACGAAGAACAAGTGGACTGGGTCGTCACGGCCCGAAAGATTCGCATTTGTGACGGGTGGTGCAATGCCGTGACACCCACGCACTATTTTTCGCGCATGCTCGTGCTCCGAATCGTCATGGGCCTCGGGCTCGCGTACGCCGTGCTGGTGTTGCTCGCGTGGCGGTTTCAGGAGCACCTCGCCTTTCCGGCGCCGCGCGCCGTGGTGCCGGACCCGCAACGGCTCGGCGTGACGAACGGAGAGCGGGTGGAGATCCTCAGCGGGGACGGAACGAGACTGGTGGGGTGGTATTTGAGGGCGGTGGAAGGCGGTGAAGGACGGTGGAAGGCGGTGAAGGGAGGGGACGCCTCGACCGCCCTCCACCGCCCTTCACCGCCCTCGCCCGCCCTGCTTTGGTTTTACGGCAACGGCGAGACCGTGGCCGCGATTGGGCCAATCGTACGCGTGTTCCAGCCGCCGGGGACCGCCGTCCTGGTGGTCGACTACCCGGGATATGGCGGCAGTAGCGGCCGGGCGACCGAGCCGGCGCTGTACGCCGCCGCAGAGGCAGCCTACGCCGCGCTCGCGGCCCGGCCGGAGGTGGACCCACACCGCATCTATGTGTACGGCCGATCGCTGGGAAGCGCGGTGGCAACCTGGACCGCAGCGCACCACGACGTGGCGGGATTGATCCTGGAATCGCCGTTCACGAGCGCGGCGGCGATGGCGCACTATCACTACCGGCTGTTCCCGCGCCTCATTCTCCGGCTATCGCTGGACAACCTCTCCACCATCATGCGCGTCCGCTGTCCTATTCTGGTGTTTCATGGCGACGCGGACCGACTCGTGCCGACGAGTATGGGGCAAGCCGTCGCGGCGGCCGCCGGCGGGCCGGTCGAGGTCGTCCTGATACACGGCGCGGGGCACAACGAGACGTACGACATCGGAGGCCGGGCGTACCGCGACAAGGTGTGGGAGTTCGTTGCCCGACGATAGAGCGGGCAGCAAAGGGTCGGAGTGCCCGTCAGATTACGACGACTGGAACGATGCGATCGCGCGTGGCTTCGTAGTGACGCTCGGCGTCGTCCAGGGCACGCCAGACGGCGTCATCGCCATCGGCGAACTTGGAGTTCGGGGCCACTCGACCCGTGGCCCGACGCACCGCGACGAGCGCCCGCGTCACTTCGCACCGGTCCACGTCGGGGTCGGTATGTCCGGTCACCAGCAGCTCCTCGAACAGCGACAGGCTGCACTCCTCGCCGAGGACATACAGCGACTCCAGGATCTTGGGGCCGAGGAAGCGGCGCTGTAGCGGATCCCCTCGGATCCGCTGGAACAGGCGTACGAGCAGGTCGGCGTGTCCCGGGTAGTAGCGCGCCGCCTCCACGGCGGCGGCGACGAACGCGTGGTGCGCGCTGGGCGTCACGACGTACCGCTCGAACAGCGGCCACGCTCCATCGGGGTGTCGCTCGGCGAGCGCCAGGAAGGCGAAGTAGCGCCGCCCCAGCGGCGCGCTGGTGTCGGCGATGACGGTCCGGAGCCCCGCGACCCCCCAGCGCGCTCCCACGAGCGCGGCGGCGGCCGCGTGCTGCCACCGCTCCAACTCGGGTACGCGAAACGTCACGACGTGCGGATCGGGGAGCCGGCGGCAGCGCTCTAGCATGGCGAGGAGGCGGCGGTCCACCTGGTGGAGCGCCGGCTCCAGCGCGGCGCCGTGCGCCCGACGCGAGTGCCCCAGCGCATCCCACGCGAGGTTATCGAGGTTTGCCTCCTCCCACGCCCGCTCGAGGGTCACCACGTCGGGCGCGGCCAGGAGTCCTTCGAGCGCTCCGGCAAATCGGTACAGGCGGTCGGACGTTTCCACTCGCATCAAGCTACGCCGGCAGCGGCCGCAGGCAAACGCGACTTCTCCACATCCGTCTGGAAAATGTGGGTGGAAATCTTGTGGATGGCTGTGGACTGTTGCGCTTCCTCACGGCGGCACTTAACCTTGCCCCGCACTTGGCGAACCCTCTGCGAGCTTCAGCTCTCCTGGCCGCCCTGTGGCTGGCGGCGTGTTCCCATCCCAGCGGCCCGATCGCCCTGGGCCTCGCGGGCCCATTTTCGCAGCCGCGCGGCGGCTCCATGCTGCGGGCGGCTCAGCTGGCGGTGAACCAGATCAACGCCAAAGGTGGCGTTGGGGGGGGGGGCCGGCGGCTCGAACTGCGGGTCGCCGATGATTCGGGCAACGAGGACACCGCGGTCCGCGTTGCGGAGCAGCTGTACGCGGATCCCGCCGTCGTGGCGGTCGTCGGGCACCTGAGCTCGGGAACCTCCCTCGCCGCGGCGCGAGTGTACGGCGCGGGCGCGACACCCGTCGCGATGATCACGCCCTCGGCGTCGAGCCCCGATCTGTCGGGGATCGGGCCTTTCGTGTTCCGTACCTGTCCCACCGACCTGCAGCACGGCGCCGAGCTCGCGCGCTTCGCCTGGCAGGTGCTGAATGCCAGGCGGGCCGGGATCATCTACCTGAACAACGATTACGGTCGCGGTGTGCGCCGGACGTTCGCGGACGAGTTCACGCGTCTGGGAGGCGCGGTCGTCGAGGCCGATCCGTACATCGCTAGTACCCGCTCGCTCGAGCCCTACCTGTCCCGCATGCGGCGCGGCGGGGTGGACGTCCTGCTGCTCGCGGCCGAGCGACCGGGGGCCGAGCTGGCGCTGCGGGAGATGCGCACCCTGGGAATCGCGTGGCCGGTGCTGGGTGGAGACGCACTGGCGGGGATCGAGACCGACGGGGCACTCGCCGCGGGCGTACGGCTCTCGTCTGCTTATCTCGCCGACCGGAGCGACGAGCGGAACCTCGCGTTCGTCGCCGACTACGCACGCGCCTTTCCCGGGGAGCGGCCGGACCATCGGGGGGCGGGAACGTACGACATCGTGTACCTGCTCGCGCGGGGCATCGCCCGTGTAGGCGCCGACCGGCGGGCCATTCGGGATTACCTGGCACGGGTGGGCCGGACGGGTGGGGGCCCGCCGTTCGAGGGTGTCACCGGCCGGATCGCCTTCGACGCCAACGGGGACGCGGCGGGTAAGACGGTGGCGATCGGTGTGGTGCGGGATGGTCGGCTCGTGACCGAGGCCGCGCGCTGATGGCGGGCCCGCTCGACACCATCCGCGCGCGCATCCTCATCGGATTGACTCTCCTGCTCGCCGGCGTCGCTGCAACGGCGATCGCGGGCGTGAGCACGTTACGCGAGATGCGGCACGCGATCGAGGAGGAGCTGGCGACACTCCGCACGTCGACCGAAGAGGGGAGCGGTCTCGTCACCAGCGTGCTCGAGGAGATCCGGGCCGCCGAACAGTACCTCGCGACACCGGGCGACGAACCCCGCCGGGTGTTTCAGGCGGCGGCCGAGGATGCGTTTGAGCACGAGCGGCGTCTGGACGCGCTCGGGGGCCTCACCATCGAGGATCGCCTCACCGTTAATCGCGTGCGTCAGCTCAATGCGTCGATCCAGACCGAGTACTCGATCGCCCACGCGCTGCGGGATTTGGGACGCGACCCCGAGGCGGTGGCGCACGCGGGCGCGGTCCGCTTGCAGGCGGCGGAGCTGACACGCCTGGTGCGCGACCTCGCGCGCCGGCAGGGGCTGAAGGCCGCAAAGGCCGCGGAGCACCTGAGCGCGGAGGCCACCGATCGGGAGCACCAGCTCTGGATCTTCGTCGCCGCGTTGGTGCTCGCCGGGTTCTTCCTGTCCCGCTATACCCTCGAGTCGGTGCACGCACCGCTCGGCCGATTGGTCACAGCCGCCGAGCGGCTTGGCGCCGGTGACCTGCGGCCGGTCACCACGGGCGACATGCCCCGCGAGTTCCGCGTGCTCGCAGACGCGATGCAGCTGATGGGCGACCGCCTGCGCCAGATCGTGAGCGAGGTGATCGCCGAGGCCGACCGAATCGCCGGAGCGGCGGGGGACCTGTCGGCGGTGAGCGAGCAGCTCGCCGCCTCGTCGAGCGAGGTCTCCGCCGCGATGGTCGAGATCTCGGGCGGCGCGGACCAGCAGCGCGCCGCCCTGACCGCCATGGGCACGGGGCTCGAGGGGCTGCGCGCCGCCATCGGCGAAATGGCAGACGCCGCGGAGCGCGCGGCGCAGCTGGGTGAAGAGATCCGCAGCGTGGCCGACCGCAACCGGAGCGACGTGGCGGCGGCGGGGAGCGTGCTGCTCAACGTGCGGGAGGTGGTGCAGACCACCTCCAAGCAGGTCACCCAGCTTGGCGACCTGAGCGCTTCGATCGACGACTTCGTGGAGCTCATCAAGCGCATCTCCTCGCAGACCAACCTGCTGGCGCTGAACGCGGCGATCGAAGCGGCGCGGGCGGGCGAGCACGGCCGGGGCTTCGCCATCGTGGCGGAAGAGGTGCGGCAACTCGCCGATGAGTCCGCGCGCGCGGCCGAGGCGGTGACCCGCACCACGGGCTCGATCCGTGAGCAAATGGAGGACGTCACCGCGACGATGGCTGCGGGTCAGGCGAAAGTCCGCGGGATCGAGTCCGTGGCCGAAGGCGCAGCACACGGCCTCGCGGAGATCGCGACCGCAATCGAGCAGGTTGAGCAAGCGGCCACGCGAGTGCGATTGGTCGCCCAGGCCAACCGCGAGACGACCACGCAGCTCAAAGCCCAGGCGGAGCAAGTGGCGACTCGCGCCACGGCGCATGCGGCCGGCGCGGAGCAGGTGACCGCCGCCACCGAGCAGCAGGGCGCCTCGACGGAACAGATGGCGGCCGCCGCGAGCAGCCTGCTCCAGGGGGCCGAGAAGTTGCGGAATCTGGTGCGGGGATTCCGGATCTAGGGGACGATCGTGATGTTGCCGGGCGCGACGACCAACCCTTGCGTCAGATCGATGAGCGGAACCACCGTAGCGAGCGTCGGCAGCGACAACGCGTGATTGGAGGTGCCGACGCCCGTCGCTGTGAACCACAGGCGGGCGAGGGCCGGCGATCCGCCTTTGCCGAGAGCGTCGGTGGCGCTGAAGCGGAGAATGCCCCCTCCCGCCGTATCGGGAATGACCGCAAGAGGCACAAGGCTGCCCGGCTGTATGCTGTCGTACCTCAGCGCCGCGCTATTCCAACTGAACCGCGCGTCATAGCTGCCGAGCAGCCCGGCGGTAACTGCTTTGAGATCGACCACTATATCGATCGCGACCGGTTGGCCGAGTTTCCCCACCCCGAAGTTGCGACCGCCACTGAGCGCGAGAGCGATGACGTTGCCGGGAGCGACGGTCGGGTCGCCGACGGCGATCGCCAGCGAGTCGGCGACTCCCGGCCCGGCACCTGCCACCACAATCGCGCTGCCGCGCCCGACGGCGGTGACCAGCCCCGAGGTCGACACGGCCGCGACCGTGGGGTCACCGCTCGTCCAGGTCGCCAGTGAGGGCGACAACGCATTCCCCGCGATGTCCTTGACTGCGGCGACGAGCTGTACCGTGTTACCTGGAGACAGCGTCGTGAGCGTCGCATACCCCGGCGTGATCAAGACCGACGCCGGGGCCGTGAGCGGCGCGACGGTGAGGCGCAGGGTATCGGCGGCGCCGTGGATCTCCGCCGCGACGCGCGCGGCGCCGCCCACCGGATTCACCAGCGCGGTCACAGCGCCGCTGGGACCGAGCAGGATGAGCTCGGGGTTCAAGTTCGTGAGAGCCACCGGGACCCCCGCGACCAGGGTCCCGGCAGAATCGACATTGATCCGCATCACGAACGAGCCGGCCGGTGCCACGGTCGTGTCCTGCGGCGCGACCGTAACCCGGCATCCGGCGCTTAGCCCGCAAGGTCCCACGTAGGCCACCGGCACGGAGTCGACGGCCTTCGGACTACCCGGTCGGAGAGTGACGGTATCGCTCCCGGTGTACAGCACCGCTCCATCGCGCAACCGGATGCCCTGGACGTCGATCTGGTACGTCTCCGCGGATGCTACGACGACCGGAACCGTGAGCGTGGCGTTTCCCGCTGCGTCCACGGCGACTGTCGTGTCCGCTACGACGACGGGCGCACGCGTCTGCGACGACGAACGCACCACGACACGCACCACGTCGAGGTCGTCGAGGAGCAGGAACCCACTGCCCACCGACACGACCGTGAACACGGGCACGATCGAAAGCCTTGGACCCCCGAGTCCGGGCCCCGCCCACTCGGGGCAGGCCAGGACGGCGCCCGCCGTGGCGAGCAGGAGCCAGGCACGGCGCCTCATCGCGCCCACTCCAGGAGCGCCAGCGCGCGTGGCCCGACCAACGACACCGACGACGGTGACCCCCCGGTGGTGGCGAGCCGGCCGAACGCCGCCTGAGCCTGGACCAGGATCGTGAGCGCCGCGCCGGCCCGGTAGCGCAAGTCGACGCCAGGGCGGATCAGCCATCCCAGGAGCGCGACGCTTCCCCCGTCGGGTGCCGCGACTTCGTAGCGAAACTCGAGGTTGGGGATCAGATTGAGCACCGGGGAGAGCGGCTGCTCAAGCCGTCCCCCCAACGCGAGCACGTTGCCGCGCGGCACCTGGACCACGGTCGAGTCGTAGCCGTGCGTGGGGAAGCGATACCGGTCGTACGCATAGAATGACAACGTGCTGCGCCCCGCCGGCAGGTTGAAGTTGGAATAAAGCAGCACGCGAGCACCGCTGACGCTGCGCAAGCCTCCGTCGAGCGTGTCCCCCCCAGTTCCAGCGTACATCGTCGCAAGGCGGAAGTACCCGCGTCCCCCAGCGGCGAGCGGGCCTTCCACGCCGAGCCTCACCCGAACTTCGGCACCCGGCTCCAGGTCGCCGCTCCCGGCAACCGGGGTGTACGCGGCCCGCCAGCGGTAGCTCCCGCCGATCCCGGCGGCCCAGCGTTCTCCCAGCTTGAATGCGGTCGCCACCCCACCGGTCACGCCGCTCGAACCGCCGAAGCTCGGCGTCGTGAATCTGAAAAGCTCGGTCGCGAGGGCGCTGAGCAACGGGACGGACGAGACGGGCACCTCCCGTTTGCCAGTGGGAAGCGTGCCCGCGAGCGACACGACCATGTGGCCCGACACCGCCGCCCATGTCGCCCGCACGTCCGTGTCGGTGGCGCCCGAGATCTCCAACGGCCCGCTCGTCGTAGCGGCGGACGCGTGCGCATACGCGCTCGACAGGTCGATGGTGAGCTCCGGCCCGAGCCGATGGGAGAGGGAAACCGGGATGGTCCACTCGACGACATGTTCGAACGCAACGCCCGACCCGAAGTAGTAGGCGTCGAATGCGACTCCGGTCTGGGCGACAGTGCCGACGCCGCCGACTGGTCCCTGCCCGGCCAGCGTGGTCGTTGCGCCCACACACCAGCCCAGCAGGAGCAGCCTCACGGCCGCTTGAAGATGATCGTGATACCGTTGGTAACGGATAGGATGGACGGCAGGCCCGCCGCCTCGGCGGTCACCTGACGATCGATCGTGGAGGCGCCGGTCGGCACGAGCCATCTGGCGGCGACCGCGTCGCCGACGGTCGGCACGACGTCACGGGTCCCGGCCCCAAGCGCGCCGCCAGCACTGCCGACGCCGGTCGACTCGAGAGCGCCCGGAAGGCGCTCCACCGCATCCACCACCATGACGATGTCGCCGCCGGTGGCCTGCTGCGCGATCGGAGCCGCGCCCGCCGCCTGCTGTCCCTGGCGCGCCGCCTGAAAGCCGGGGTCGGCCTGCGCGGCCGTGCGAAAGTCGCGCGTCGCCGCGTCATAGTCGCCACGATCCATCGCGTCGAGCGCGCGGCTGTAAGCGAGGAACGCCGCGAGGTTCTTCGGCCCCTGGCGGAGGATCTGCTCGCGCTCGGATTGACTCAGCACGATGCCGAGCTGCGCGGCGAGGCCGAACACGACCTGCTTCTCGAGCTCGAGCAGCTTCGGAAAGGGACCGGTCACCTGGCCCACGGGTCGCACCACCCCCGTAGCGGTGACGACGGTCGTGGCCAGCTGCACGGGTCCCCCCGCCGACGGGATCGCCGCGGTCCCCTGCACCAGGCGCTCCGCGCGCAGGAGGCGGCCCACCCGCGCGGCCGTCGCCGGATCTACGCGCTCGCTCCGACCGAGCTTCAGCTCGTCGAGGAGCGTCCCGATCTGCAAGCGCTCGAGCAGGCGCAGCGTCCGGACGTATGCGAGGTCGGTCGTGATGAGCTCCGCCAGTCCGCGTGACAACGGTTGGACGCTCGAATCCCCGGCGATGACGAGCGGCAGTACGGCAACCGTGGCGGGCTGGGGCGGCGCGACCGCCAGCTCGGCTTCGTGCGCCAGCGCCTGCTGCGCAGTGCGCACGGCCGCCGCGCGGAGCGCGAGCTGTGCCTTGCCCCTCAGGGCCGCGACACCCCGGGCGTTGGGGTACTGCGCGGCGAAGTCATTGTACGTCGCGATCGCCTCGTCGTAGCGCCCCGCCTGCTCCTGACACGCGCCGACGACGAGCGGCGCGAGCACGTTGTCCGCCTCGAGCGCTGCTGCCGCGCGCGTCACTACAATAGCTGTGTCGCAGCGCTGGGCGGCGGCGAGGGCGGCAGCGAGCCGGAACTGGATCGCGGCATTGCGTGGCTGCTCGCGTGCCTGGGCGAGGAGCCCCGGGATCTCGGCGGGGGTGACGGCGGCCGGTTGGGGAGTGCGCGCGCAGGCGACGGCCGCACCCATCACGACGATTGCGACCGGACGTCTCACCGCCGCGACTTCTTCTTCGCCGGTTTCTTCTTGGCCAGGGCGCGAGGCCGCGCGGCGGCGCGCGCGGGCTTCGGCTTGGACTTGAGGGGGCCTTCGATGTCCCCCAGGACGCGGTCGCCCTCTTCGGGACCGATCAGACCGCGCCGCACCGCGTAGCGCACCAGCTCGTCGGCGTCGTCCATGGTGAACTCGCCAACGCCGGCAGCGGCACGGATCGCCTTGACGAGGGCGTCGGCCACGGGGCTGCGCAGGACGCTCGCGATGCCGGGAAGGGCTTCGAGCAGCGACGAGATCTGCGACCCGCCGAGCTCAGCTGGGGGGGGCGGGGGAGGCATGGAAGCACGCTGCTCCGGCGCTGAAAGGTCGCGCCAAGCTACATCGGGCCCTCGGGACCGTCAAGGATTTTCAGCACATTTTGCGCTGGAACTAACGCTGTGGTGCGCGGTTACGACGTTCGCGCAGAGCGCGGGCCAATCCACCCGGTGCACGGCGCGAGATGGTGAGGTCTGAATGCGACAGCAGCTCGCCGAGCACGGTCCGCGTCCGCAGGTCGAGCGGCATCTCGAATCGCAGGTCGAGCTGATACTCCGCGTGGTCTGGCCCTTGGCCGGTGAGCATGAAGCCCTGCGCATCCGGTCGGACGGCGTCGACTTCGATCTCGGCGAGTGGCTCGTAATTGTGGAGACGCGGGTCCATGATCACCTCCGGGGACAACATCAGGGCCGAGTGAGAGATACGCCTGCCCGGGGAGGTGTCAAGGCGGCCTGTTCCCTTCCAGGGGAGGCTACATTTCGAACTTGGAGGGGGAGCCAAAGAGCCGTGGGACGACGCGGAGTCAAGGAATATCGGGCGCCGGAAGCGCTCGCGCTGATTGCGGCGGACCGTGAGCACGTGCCCCTCGTGTGCCCCTCCTGCGGGACGCGGTCGATCGTACGCGCGCCGCGCCGTCGGGGCGGCAAAGGGGGCTCGGGGGCGGGGACGGGGGCGGGGGCGGGGGCGGGGGGAGCCGCACCGCTGGCGCCAGAGCGGATCACGTTGACGTGTCAGAGCTGCGGTCGTCACGCGTCGTACATCGAGCGGGGCCCCACGGCGCCGCGCGACGACACCATGGATCCCCACAGCGTTCGTCTGTGACCATCCCCGTGCGATCACGGGAGAAGGAGAGCGACACCGAGCGTGGCTGGCGACGCGATACAAATGATGGGGACGATCTCCGAGGTGCTC
>WNEL01000239.1_pt1 | contig 21715 bp, 21 predicted proteins | sample 5399991 | NCBI WGS metagenome assembly WNEL01 (sample SAMN13153325, study PRJNA577476) | soil metagenome | isolation source: 20 cm grassland meadow soil pre-rain plot 2 | place: USA:California | collected 2015-09-08
TTACGGACATCCGATCGCGGCGATCGGGTGCCTCGCCGGTCGGCTCACGAGCTGCCGCACCGCCGTTCTCAGTGACTCCGTGCCGCGCCTCTTGGCCGACGACCGGGGGTGGTGGGTGCGAAACGAACGCCCCGTACTTGGCTACCGGTATCTCGGAGACGTTGCTCGCGAGGTCGGGCACGAGCGGTTCCTCCGTTTCTGGAATTCGCCGGAGCCGGTCGATACCGCCCTCGCCACCGCCTTGAAGATGCCGGTGGGAGAATGGACCGAGCGCTGGGAACGGCGTTTCGTGCCGCGGCTTCCCCTCGGTGCGGCCCCGCCCGCGGCCGCCGCCGCGCTCGGCCTCCTGCTCGGCGCAGCCGTCGTTGGCCTGGTCGCCTGCGGCGCGACGCGCCGACAGGTCAGATGAAGCTGCGCGAGGCCGTCGCAGTTGCGTTCGCGTCCACGGCGCTCGTGACAGCCGTGCTGCGCGCCCAGGGAGATCGGTGGGAACGGGACGTCCGCACTCAGCTGGGTGGCGCGGCGGCGTCACTCGATCCACGGGCCGGCAACAAGCCCGTCACGACCCGGTTCGGCACCCTGAACGCCGGGGAGTCGGACTCGCTCACCCTGCCGCTTCACGCTGGGACCGCGTACGTCGTTGTGGCCGCCTGCGACGAGGATTGTTCGCGACTGACCCTCAGGCTGTCCGATCTGAAGAGTCACGAGCTCGCCGCCGACCGCGCGAGTGACCACGCTCCCGTGGTTCGCCTGGCACCGGCCGAGACGGGGTCTTACCGCGTGAGGATCGTGATGGAGTCGTGCCAGATGAATCCGTGCCGCTACGGCGTCGCGGTCATCACTCCCCCAGCACCTTGATGATCACGCGCTTCTTGCGCTGTCCATCCCACTCGCCGTAGAACACCCGCTGCCACGGGCCTAGGTCCAGCTTGCCGGCCGTGATCGGCACGATCACCTCGTGTCCGATCGTGAGGCTGCGCAGGTGGGCCGCGGCGTTGTCCTCCCCCGTCTCGTTGTGGCGGTAGCGCTTGGGGTCCCACGGCGCGATGGTGGTCTCGAGCCACTTCAGGATGTCCGCCCACAGCCCGGACTCGTGGTCGTTCACGAACACCGAGGCGCTGATGTGCATGGCGCTCACCAGCACGAACCCTTCCGTTACGCCGCTCTCCGTGACCTGCTGCGCGACCTGCTCGGTGACGTCGATGATTTCCTGGCGCTGCTTCGTGTTGAACCAGAGGTAGTGCGTGTGAGACTTCATGTGCCTCCCCGGTCGAGTGCGTGTCGAATTGTCACACGGGCGCCAAATCCCTAGATTGCCCCGACAATTATGCTGCTCGCGTTCCGCCAGCGGATCTTCGTCATCCTAGTGGCATTGACCGCCGTGCCCACGGCCCTGGCCGTCGTCGGCTGGGCGCTCGCCGTGCGCACGGTCGCGCCGTCGGCCGGGGCACGCATCGCCCTCGAGGAGGTGGCGGGGTCGGCGCGGCAGATGCTGGAGCGTGTGGATACGACGCACTTCACGCCGCGCGAGCGCGCGGCGCTGCGGGGGCACCTGCAACAGCTCTCGAGCTCGGTGACCCTGGCGCGCCGCGCAGAGACGTACCTGCGCTACTACGCGGCCGGATTCGCGGTTGTGGTGATCGTATCCGGCGCCCTGGCCGTGTTCGCCGCAGTACGGTTGGCCGGGCATCTCTCGCGCCAGCTCTCCCGCCCGATCGACGAGCTGGTGGGGTGGACCCGGCTCATTCGGCGCCGCATGCCGTTGCCGGCGGCGGGAGGGGGGGGAGGAGGGGGGGCCCCGCCGAGTCGCGGCGCACCGGAGTTCGAGGCACTGCGTCAGGCGCTGCGCGAGCTGGCAACGACGCTCGACGACGCGCGGGAGCGCGAGCTCGAGGCGGAGCGGTTGCGTGCGTTCCGGGAGGTGGCGCGTGGCGTGGCGCACGAGATCAAGAATCCGTTGACGGCGATGCGAATCGCGGTGGACCAGGTCAGTCGAACAGTCGGACAATCGGACAGGCGGGCCGCAGTGGCAATAGACGTACTCGCCGCCGAAACACAGCGACTCGACCAGCTCGCGAAGGAGTTCTCGGAATTCGGCCGCCTGCCGGAGGGCCCCAAGAGCGAAGTGGACCTCGTTGACCTCCTGACGGATCTGGGCAAGAGCGCGGTGCCCGCCGAGGTCGCGGTCACCGTGCACGCCAACGGTGAGTCGTGCAAGCTGCTCGGGCACTACGATCCGCTGCGGCACGCCTTCGCCAACCTGTTGCGCAACGCGTCCGAAGCGATGGGGGGACGGGGTACGATCGACGTCGGGGTGCGCCGCGACGGCACGGGGTTGGCGGTGACCATCGCTGATCACGGGACGGGGATTCCGGAGGAGCTCCGCCAACGGGTGTTCGAGCCCTATTTCACGACGAAGGGCGACGGCACCGGTTTGGGACTCGCGCTGGTGCGCCAGACGATCGAGGCGCACCACGGCACGATCACCGTGGAGGAGACGCCCGGCGGCGGCGCCACCTTTTCGATCGTGCTGTCCGCCGCATGAGCCCGCGCGTCCTGCTCGTCGACGACGAGCCGAATATCCGCAAGATGGTCGCGGCGTTGCTCGAGTCCGAAGGGTTCGAGACCGCGGAGGCGGCGAACGGCGCCGCGGGCCTCGCGCTGGTCGAGCGCGAGGCGCCCGATGCCGTCTTGCTCGACCTGATGATGCCTGGCGGCCCGGACGGCCTCGCCACGCTCGCCCAGCTGAAGCGGGTCGCGCCCGATTTGCCCGTGGTGATGATGAGCGGCAAGGCCAACCTCGCGGACGCCGTGCGCGCGACCAAGCTCGGCGCGTTCCAGTTCCTCGAGAAGCCCCTCACCCCCGAGGGTCTGCTCACGACGCTGCGGGCGGCGCTCGAGCTGGCGCGCACCCTCGCCGAGAACCGGCGCCTGCACGAAGCCCTGGGGCACGCGGATCCGCTGGTGGGCGTCAGCCGCGCGATGGAGGAGCTGCGCGCCCTGATCGCACGCGTCGCGCCCACCGAGGCGCGCGTGCTCATCACCGGAGAGTCGGGCACGGGCAAGGAGCTCGTCGCTTCGGCCATCCACCGTCAGAGCGCGCGGGCCGCGCGACCGTTCGTGTGCGTGAACAGCGCGGCGATCCCCAAGGATCTCGTCGAATCGGAGATGTTCGGCCATGAGCGGGGCGCGTTCACGGGCGCGACCGAGCGGCGCGTGGGACGGTTCGAGCTGGCGGACCGCGGGACGCTGTTCCTCGATGAGGTGGGAGATCTCGGACCCGAGGCCCAGGCCAAGCTGCTGCGGGTGCTCGAATCCGGCGTGATCGAGCGGCTGGGCGGCGAGAAGCCACTCGCGGTAGACGTGCGGGTGATCGCGGCGACCAACAAGCACCTGGCGAAGGCCTCACAGCAAGGCCAGTTCCGCGAGGACCTGCTGTTCCGGCTGAACGTCTTGCCGATCCATATTCCGCCCCTGCGGGAGCGCCCCGACGACATTCCACCGCTGGTGCACCACTTCTCCATGCGACAGGCGACGCGACTCGGCCGGCCGGTGCGCTTCGACGCGGGCGCCGTCCACCTGCTCGCGGCCTACCCGTGGCCCGGAAACGTCCGCGAGCTCGCGAACATCATGGAACGCCTCGCGATCCTCGTGGCGGGAGAAGCGGTGACCGCGGACGATGTCGCGCGGGTCGTCCGCCAGGACGGAACCGGAGACGTGACACGGAGCCGGGCGGCGGCAGCGTCGGACGACTGGACCGACATCGCGCTGACCGAAGCGCTGGACGGCTTCGAGCGCACGCTCATCGCGCGGGCGCTGTCGGCCGCGCGTGGCAACGTGGCGGACGCGGCGCGCAAGCTCGCCACCGACCGGGCGAATCTGTATCGCCGCATGCGCCGGCTCGGACTGGAGCCGCCGCGGAACGTGGCGGGATGACACGACTGGCGGAACGCCCGCCCGTGTCAGATCGCCCCGCCGTGCTTCGCGCCCGCTTCCGCCGGGCGGCATAGCCCGTGCACCCGCCTCCGGCGCCTCCAACCAGGATGCCCTTCATGCGTGCTCTCGTGTTCGTGGTCCTCGGCGCACTCGGCCCGGCCCTCGCCGCCGCCCAGGATACGGCGATCGTGATCCAGCCCGAGAGCACGGGGCTAGTCCTGCGGCTGAACGAGCTGCCGCATGCGGTCGCCGAGGATGCCGTGCGCCGGTACAATGCCGCCACGACGACCCGACTGGTGGGACGCTCGCGCCTCCCCAGCGGGAACGAGTGGCGCGGCGACGTCGCGGTGCGGAACGGCGCCGTCTTCCTCGGGGGACGCGTGGCGGGGAGCCTCCTCGTCATCAATGGCGACGCCATCCTCGATTCCACGGCCGTCGTCACCGGCGACCTTATCGTCCTCGGCGGAGCCGTGGTCCGCAACCCGGCGGCGACGATCGGCGGGGAAGTGCACGCCTACGCCGAGCCGCTGGCCTACCGTGTCAAAGGCGACGAGATCGCCCTGGCTGCTCCGGACGTCCGCCGCTGGCTGGGTCAACTCGGCATCGAGAAGTCGTGGGGCACGGCCGATTCCCGTTCGTCGCTCACGCTCGCCACGGGCGGAACGTTCAACCGTGTCCAGGGCCTGCCCGTGGTCTTCGGCCCGTTGTTCGACTGGAAGCTCCGTCCCAACGTCCGGCTGCGCGTCGACGCGCTCGGGGTGTTTCGGACGGCCGGGGATGTGAGCGGCAGTCGGAGCGAACTCGGGTACCTCCTGCGTACGGAGCTCCGGGCCGGCGACACTCCGTCGTACGGCATCGAGTTCCGCGCCTTCGACGACGTAGCGCCGATCGAGGATTGGTGGCTCCGGAGCAACGAGGTCGGGTGGGCCGCGTTTCTCTTCCAGCGCGACTATCGCGACTACTACTTCAGCAAGGGAGTCGGGGGGCGCGTCTTCGTCCAGCCGGAGCGGGCGCTGCAGCTCGACCTCGACGTGCGGCACGATGCGCAGGCCAGCGTGACGGCGCGCGATCCGTGGTCGCTGTTCCGGAACGACCCGACGTGGCGTCCCAACCCGCCGATCGACGATGGGCATTACACGACCATCGGCGGCACGGTCACCTTCGACTCTCGTAACGACCGGCGCGATCCGACCGCCGGATGGCTCCTGCGCGCTCGCTTCGAGAACTCCCGCTCGAGTGACGTCGTCCCGCAGTCCGCCATCCCGACGACGGTGCGCCCGCCGATTCCGACGGATGGGTCGTACGAGTTCAGTCGCCTGTTCTTCGATTTCCGCCGGTACACGCGTGTCAGTCCCGCGGGGCGCGTCAACCTGCGGCTGTTCGCGGGCGGCTGGATCGGCGGCGACGCCCTGGCCCTGCAACAGCGTGTCTCCATGGGCGGGCCCGACCCGCTCCCGGGCTACGGCTTCCGCCACAGCGCATGTAACGCCGACATCATCGATCCGGCGTTCGCCAATACGCAGGTGGCGGCATGCGACCGGATGATACTCGCGCAGGCAGAGTACCGCGGCCACGTCGCATTCCATTGGGCGTACGGCTCCTCCAGGCCCGAAGACGAGGAGTCGAAGCCGCCATTCATCCTGCGGGGCGCGGACATCGTGGTTCTCGCGGATGCGGGCCAGGCGTGGCTCGTGGGCACCGGACCCGGCCGCCTACCCTCGGACCGGTTGCCGACTCTCGGCAGCTGGCTCGCCGACCTCGGCCTCGGTATCGATTGGGGCGGGGTGGGCATGTACGTGGCGAAGGCGGTGACGGCGGGCGAGCCCCTGCGATTCACGCTGCGACTCGACCACCGCTTTTGAGGTGAGGCCGGGCCTCGCGTTCCTGGCCCTGGTCGGCGTGGCGTCGGTCCCCACCGCCGCCGCGCAGGCTCCCGCGTTGACCGTCATCCTGCAAAGCAGCGTCCCCCGCGTGCAGACCACGCGCCTCCTGGCGGATGGCAAGTTCCTCGGCCTGATGCGCTCCGGCTTCCCCATGCGCCTGCACTACCGCCTCGAGCTGTGGCGGTCGCGCTCGGGCTGGTTCGATCAATTCATCAGCGAAACGCCGTGGGACGCCGTGGCGCATCACGATCCCCTGGCCGATGACTTCGTCTTGATCCGGACCGGCGGCAGCGTGACTCGATATGCCACCGCCGATGACCTCGGGCGAGCGCTCGAGCTGCCCTACAAAGTGCCCATCAAGGTGCCGGGCCCCGGGAAGTTCTACTTTCTGTGCCGGCTCGAGGTGACCACACTCAACGACACTGACCTGGAGGAGCTGACTCGCTGGCTCAAGGGAGACGTGAGTCCCGTCGTCACCGGAGATGGGAGCATCGGCGGGGCGCTCACTCGCGGCGCGCAACGACTGCTGGTGCGGATCGCGGGCCTGCCGAAGCTCACGCTGGAGGCGCGGTCGGAGACGTTGAATCGAGACGCGGGGCCTTAACCGCGCCCTTACGGCCCGAAGCGCTGATCGATGGCGTGGCGGATCTCGGCCAGCGAGCTCCCGCGGGCGGCGAGCTGCGCTGCCAGGGTAGCCTCCCCCATGCAGATGTCACACCGCGCGCCATGGTCGGACTCGAAGCAGGTGAGCAACGACCGGTGGCCGGCGTGCTTGGAGCAGTCGCAGTGACAGTACACGCCATCGAGGACCTGCGGGGCAGAGCGAGCCGCGGCGTACGCCCCGGCCGCCCCGGGCGTGTTCGGCACCAGCGAAGGCGGCACCACCCGTTCGGCCGTCACGCCCGGGCGGGGGTCGGGATGCACCGGCGTTCCCCCCGCCCGTCGCGTGACGACGAGCCCGACCGCCGCCACCGCGGCCACCCCCGCGACGATCCAGGGGAGTCGCTGGCTCATAACGCCTCGAGGGTCGCCAGCACCTCGTGGCCGTAGAAGAGCCGGATGTACTTGGACTGGATCGAGGTGAGCCGCCGGACCGCCCACGCGAGGTGCACGAAATGTGGCTCGAAGGGCGACCGCAACGGGTGCATCCCCGCCTCCTCGGGCAGCAGGTTACCCCTGCGCGTGTTGCAGCTGGAACACGCGGTGAGCACGTTGCTCCAGCCGTTCGTGCCCCCGCGCGACAGGGGGACCAGGTGATCGCGCGTGAGGCACTCGCGATGACGGAGCTCCTGCTGGCTGCGGCCGCAGAACTGACAGCGGTAGTTGTCGCGAGCGAAGAGGAATGTGTTGGTGACCTGACGACGGAAGCGGCGGGGCACATGTACGAACTTGACCAACCGGATCACCGCTGGCCTGGGAATGGCCAGCCGCTCGCTCTTCACCACCGGTCCATCCGCCTCCACGATCTCCGCCTTGCGGTCGATCACGAGCCGCAGCGCCCGGCGCACGGGCACCATGGTGAGAGGCTCGAATGAGGCGTTGAGGGCGAGGCAGCGCAAAAGGGACTCCCTTGGTAACAAAGCGGCCGTCTGCTCAATATTGAGTCAGGCGGCCACGTATGCTACCTAACCTGCTAAGACACGGCAAGACCTTGGGTTAAGTCCCTCCCCCCTCGGCGAATGCAACCCGTAGTGCATGCAGCTGTTCGTTTACCGACTGGCGCGCCGCCCCGCCGGGCGTAGCCCGGCCTTCGACGGAGTCTTCCCACGTTCCAAGCTGGGTCAGCGCGGTCCCTAGCGCGGGATGAATCCCGGCCGCGACGGGTCCCGGAACCTGATCGATCGGCACGCCGGAGCGCTCGGCCTCGCGCACCAGCCGGCCCACCAGCCCATGACTCTCCCGAAACGGCACGCCGGCTTCCACCAGCCGGTCGGCGAGGTCGGTGGCGCGCAGCGAGGCGTCGAGCGCGGCACGCATACGCCCGGCATCCACGCTCAGCGCGGCCATGGCCCCGGTGGCCGCGGGCAGCACGAGGGCCAGGGTGTCGAACGCGTCGAACAGCAGCGCCTTGTCTTCCTGGAGGTCCTTGCTGTACCCCGCGGGCAGGCCCTTCAGAGTCGTGAGGAGGGCGACCAAGTCGCCCAACAGCCGGCCCGACTTGGCCCGCGCCAGCTCGAAGATGTCCGGGTTGCGCTTCTGCGGCATCAGGCTCGAGCCGGTGCTGAAGTCGTCCGATAGCCGAACGAATCCGAACTCCGCACTGGTGTAGAGCACGAGCTCCGCCGCGAGACGTGACAGGTGGGTGCCCACGAGCGCCAGGACGAACAGGACTTCGGCGACGAAGTCCCGATCGCCGGTCGCGTCCAGCGCGTTCGCGGAGACCGAGCGAAACCCGAGCGCTTCTTTCAGAAGCACGCGGTCGACGGCAAACCCCGATCCCGCGAGCGCGCCGGACCCGAGCGGCAGTTCCGCGACTCGCCGGCGCGCGTCCGCCAAACGCTGACGGTCGCGCACCAGCGGCCACGAGTGCGACAGGAGGACGTAGGCCCAGCGCACCGGCTGCGCGCGCTGGCCGTGTGTGTAACCGGGCAATAGGATGTCGACGCCTTCTTCCGCGCGCGCGACGAGCGCCCGGCCCAGGGCGGCGAGGTCGGCGTCGATCTGGTCGATCGCCGCCAGTGTCCACAGGCGGAGGTCGGTCGCCACTTGATCGTTGCGGGAGCGGCCGGTGTGCAGCTTTCCAGCGACCGGGCCCACCTCGTCGTACAACAAGCGCTCCACCAGCGTGTGTACGTCTTCGTCGGGCGCGCCCACCGCGGCACCGTCGGCGAGCCGCTCGGCCACGCGGTCGAGGCCGTCCAGCAGCCGGGTTTCTTCGACGGGGCTCACCACGCCGACGCGCCCGAGCGCGTGCACCCACGCCTTGCTCGCCGTGACGTCCTGCGGCCAGAGACGGTGATCCACGGGGAGGCTGCGATTGAGCGCGTCGAGCGCCTCGTTCGGTCCCAAGCTGAACCGGCCGCCCCACATCTGATGGGTCGCCGGCGGGGGAGGAGTCTCCGAAGGCGGTCGCGACATTCAGTCCGCCGCGGCGCCGACTTCCGGCTGCCGACGCGTCGCCTCGAGACCGGACCCGATCCGGATCGAGAGACCGTAGAGGTGGATGAAGCCCTCGGCGTCCTTCTGATTGTAGACGTTGTCCTTGCCGAACGTCGCGTACGACGGCTGGTACAGCGCGTACGGACTCTGGCGACCCGCTACAGTGACGCCGCCTTTGTAGAGCTTCAGCCGTACGACACCGGTCACGTGCTTCTGCGTGCTGGCGATCGCGGCATCGAGCGCTTCCCGCTCCGGAGTCCACCAGCGACCGTCGTACACCAGGTCGGCGTACCGGAGCGCTAGCTCGTCCTTGAGCCGTAACGTGCGCCGGTCCAGCACCAGCTGCTCGACCTCGCGATGCGCCGCGTACAGGAGGGTACCGCCGGGTGTCTCGTAGACACCGCGCGATTTCATTCCGACCAGCCGGTCCTCCACCACGTCGGCGCGGCCCACCCCGTGCTCGCCGGCGAGCGCGTTCAGGGTGTCGACGAGCTCGACGGCCCCCAGGGGCACATGGTTCACGCTGACCGGGGTACCCTCCTCGAAGCCGATCTCGACCACGACCGGGAGGTCGGGGGCTTCGAGCGGGTCTTTTGTCATGACGAAGATGTGCTCAGGGGGTTCTTTGGAAGGATCCTCGAGGATGCCGCCCTCATGCGAGCAGTGCCAGAGGTTGCGATCGGTCGAGTACGGCTTGTCGACCGTCGCCTGGACCGGGACCCCCTTCGCCTTCACGTACGCGATCAGATCTTCGCGGCCCTTGAACTGCCAGTCCCGCCACGGGGCGATGACCTGCAGCTCGGGCGCGAGGGCGGCGTAGGTGAGCTCGAAGCGGACCTGGTCGTTCCCCTTGCCCGTGCAGCCGTGCGCGAGCGCCTGCGCGCCGACGCGTTGCGCGAGCGCCACCTGGTGGGCCGCCATGACGGGCCGCGCCATGGCGGTGCCGAGCAGGTAGGTGCGCGCGTACACGGCACCGGCGCGGAGCGTGGGAAACACGAAGTCGCGGACGAACTCCTCGCGCAGGTCCTCGACCACGCAATCCACGGCGCCCGAGCGCTTGGCCTTCTCGACCAGCCCGCCGAGCTCCCCCGTTCCCTGCCCGACGTCGGCCGCGAAGCAGAGGACTTTCGCGGCATGGTGCTCGCGCAGCCACGGCACGATCGCGGAGGTGTCGAGTCCACCCGAATACGCGAGTACGACCAACGGCCCCATGATAGGCTCCTGTCGGTTTATGCAGTACAGTGCATAAACATACAGTCCCGCGGGGGCCTGTCAACGGCCGCGACCACCTAGCGGACTCCGCTTGTCGGGCCGATTCTTGTGGGCGCCCATGAACCGACGCGAGCTGCTCGGCGGCCTCTGCGCCACCATCGCACTACCCGTGTTCGCCGGATTGCCGGCCGACGGGTTGTGGGCGACCGGTCGGCGCGTGCACGCCCGAGCGCGGGGGCGCGGCAGGGCTTTCCAAGTTCTCGATCCTCATCAGAGCGAGACCGTGGCAACGATCGCGGAGATGATCATTCCGGCGACCGACACGCCCGGCGCGCGCGCGGCCGAGGTGCATCGCTTCATCGATCTTCTCCTGGCAGAGTGGGCCGCCGACGACGAGCGTGCCAAGTTCCTGCAGGGGCTCGCGGACATCGACGCCCGGGCACGCGGCGCTTTCGGCACGGACTTCCTGACAGCGACCGCGGCACAGCGGGTCACGCTGCTCACCCAACTCGATGGCGAGGCCCAAAAGTCCGACCCAACACAGCCCGCCGCGCAGCCGCCCTTTTTCCAGCAGTTGAAATGGGTTGCGGTGTTCGGCTACTGCACGTCGGAGGTCGGGGCCAACGCCGAGCTCCACTATCAGACGATCCCCGGGTCGTACGACGCATGCACCGACCTGGGCAGCTGGCGCGCCGCCCCGGGAGACTATTGATGGCGGCGCCCAGCTTCGACGCCATCGTCGTGGGCTCCGGCATCACCGGTGGGTGGGCGGCGAAGGAGCTGTGCGAGCGCGGCCTCAAGACGCTGGTGCTCGAAGCCGGCCGGCCGATCGATCCCGCCCGGGATTACGTGGAGCACGTGCCGCCCTGGGAGATGAAGTTCCGGGGGTTGGGCGATCGCAAAGCGCTCGAGCGCGATCACTTCATCCAGCGGCACTGCTATGCCTGCAACGAGTACAGCGGCAAGTTCTTCGTCAACGACCGCGAGAATCCGTACACGTTCGATCCCGACAAGCCGTTCCACTGGATCCGCGGGCGCCAGGTCGGCGGTCGCTCGATCATGTGGGGGCGACAGGTGTACCGCTGGAGCGACCTCGACTTCGGGGCCAACGCGCGCGACGGTTTCGGCGTGGATTGGCCGATCCGCTACGCCGAGATCGCCCCGTGGTACGATCACGTGGAACGGTTCATCGGGGTGAGCGGCGAGCGGCTGGGACTGCCCCAGCTACCGGATGGCCAGTTCCTGCCTCCGATGGCACTCAATTGCGCCGAGCAGGTGGTGAAGGAGGGGATCGCCAAGCGCTTCGCGGGCGAGCGGGTGTTGACGATCGGGCGGGTGGCGATCCTTACCGTACCGCACGGTGGGCGCGCCGCGTGCCACTACTGCGGGCCCTGCGAGCGCGGGTGCATCACACGTTCCTACTTCAACAGCATCGGAGTGACGCTCCCGGTGGCGCAGGCGACGGGGCGCCTCACGCTCCGACCCTACAGCGTCGTCCACAGCGTGATCTTCGACGAGCAGCGCGGCCGCGCCGCGGGCGTGCGCGTCATCGACGCGCAGACCAAGGAGGCGCTCGAGTTTCGCGCGCGGGTGGTGTTCCTGTGCGCGTCGACGCTCGAGTCCACCCGGATTCTTTTGAACTCGCGCACCGCGCGCTTCCCCACGGGCCTCGCGAACTCGAGCGGGCAGCTGGGCAAGAACCTCATGGATCACACCATGGGCGGTGGGGCGAACGGCACGATCCCGGGCCTCGAGGACCGCACCGTCCACGGCAACCGTCCCAACGGGATCTACGTGCCGCGGTTCCGCAACGTGAAGACGGCGCACCCCGACTTCCTGCGGGGCTACGGGTTTCAAGGGGGGGCCGGGCGCCCCGGCTGGGGGCGGGTCGCATCGCAGCCCGGCTTTGGAGTCGAGCTGAAGCGGGCGCTTCGCTCGCCCGGGCCGTGGGGGTTTTCGTTCTACGGGTTCGGCGAGTGCCTGCCACGTCCCACGAACTACGTCGAGCTCGACGCGGAGAAGGTCGACGCCTGGGGCGTCCCGGTCCTGCGGATCCACTGTCAGTGGAGCGACAACGAGCACAAGCTGCTGCACGATATGTCGGTCACAGCCGCGGAGATGCTCGAGGCAGCGGGAGCGAAGGACATCAAGCCGTTCGTGGATGACAACGCGCCCGGCTTGACGATTCACGAGATGGGGACCGCGCGCATGGGCCGCGACCCGAAGACATCGGTACTGAATGCCCACAACCAGTGCCACGACGTGAAGAACCTGTTCCTGACGGACGGCGCCTGCATGGCGTCGACGGCGAACCAGAACCCCTCGATCACGTACATGGCGTTAACGGCACGCGCCGCCGCCTACGCGGTGGAAGCGATGAAACGGAGAGAACTATGACCGATCGACGCGCGTTTCTCGAAACTATGACGGGCGCGGCACTGGCAGCGATCGTGCCCGGATCACCGCTCAGGGCGCGCCGCTCGCGTCACCGCCTCGACCGCATCGGCCTGCAGCTGTACACCGTCCGTGACGAGATGAAGAAGGACCTCGAAGGAACGATCGCGAAGGTCGCCGGCATCGGCTACAAGGAAGTGGAGTTCGCGGGCTACTTCGGGAAGTCACCCGCGGACGTGCGCGCCATACTCGACCGGAACGGCCTCGCCGCCCCGTCGGCCCACATCTCGATCGACCCGGACAAGTGGCCGCAGGCGCTCGACGCGGCGCGCGTGATCGGGCACCGCTACGTCGTGGTGGCGTGGATCGCCGAGGAGGCCCGCACCGGAGTCGACGGGTTCAAAAAGATCGCGGCCGACTTCAACAAGGCGGCGGAGCAGGCGCGCGCCGCGGGGCTGCAGTTCGCCTATCACAACCACGATTTCGAATTCGTGCCGACCGGCGGCCAGCTCCCGTACGACATCCTGCTCGCCGAGACCGACCCCAAGCTCGTGCAGATGGAGATGGACCTCTACTGGATCACCAAGGGGGGGCAGGATCCGCTCAAGTACTTCGCGCGCTGGCCCGGCCGGTTCCCGATGGTGCATGTGAAGGACTCGATGGGGCCGCCCGACCAAAAGATGGCCGACGTGGGGGCCGGCAAGATCGATTGGAAGCGGATCTTCGGCCGGGAGGATCAGGCCGGGATCAAGCATTTCTTCGTGGAGCACGACCAGCCCGCCGACCCCTTCGCGTCGATTCGCGCGAGCTGCGACTACCTGAAAAAGCTGGAATTCTGATGACAGTCGCACAGTCGGACCGTCGGACCATCACGCGACGTCAGGTCTTGCATGCGTCGGCAGGAGCGGCCGCCGCCATCATGTTCCCCGGCGTCGCACCCGCAGTCCGACTGTCCGACCGTCCGACCGGCCGTCTGAAGCAGTCCGTCTCCCGCTGGCCGTATCGGCAGATCCCGTTGCCCGAGTTCTGCCAGGCGGCCGCGGGCATGGGACTCGCCGGCATAGACCTGCTCCACCCCGAGGACTGGGACACGGTGCGCGACCATGGCCTCGTGTGCTCCATGGGTTATCCCGCGAACCGTGACGATTTCATCCCGACCGGGTTCAACGACCGGGCGAATCACGCGATGCTGCTGCGCGAGCTGGAGCGGACGATCCCGCTCGCGGCGCAGCATGGCGTTCCGAACGTGATCACGATGTTCGGGAACCGGAGGGGCGGCACGAGCGACGCGCAGGCGATCGAAGCTTGCGTCGCGGGGCTCAACAAGATCAAGGCGCTGGCGGAAGAGCAACGCGTCACCATCTGCGTGGAGCTCTTGAACAGCAAGGTCGATCACGCCGGGTATCAGGGCGACCGGACCGCGTTCGGCGTCGCCGTGATGAAAGGCGTGGCGTCGCCACGCGTGAAGTTGCTCTACGACATTTATCACATGCAGATCATGGAAGGCGACATCATCCGGACGATCCGCGACAACGCGACATCCATCGGGCACTTCCACACGGGTGGGGTGCCCGGCCGCCATGAGCTGGACGGCACGCAGGAGCTGAACTGGCACGCCATCGCCACCGCCATCGCGGACACCGGTTTCCAGGGGTTCCTGGCGCACGAGTTTGTCCCCACCCGCGACCCGCTCAGCTCGCTGCGCGAGGCCGTAAAGGAATGCACCGCTTGAACCAGGCGAAGATCTACGACGTCTGCATCGTCGGCTCGGGAGCGGGCGGCGGCATGGCTGCTTACGCACTGACCCAGGCCGGTGCCGACGTGATCATGCTCGAAGCGGGCCAGCCCTGGGACAACGCCAAGGACTCGGCGATGCTGACATGGCCCTACGAGTCCCCCCGGCGCGGCAAGTCCACGCGCGAGCGGCCGTTCGGCGAGTTCGATGCGTGCATCGGCGGGTGGGAGCTTCCCGGAGAGCCCTACACACGCGCTCCCGACACCGAGTTCAGCTGGTGGCGCGCCCGGATGGTGGGAGGCCGGACCAACCACTGGGGTCGCATTTCGCTGCGCTTCGGGCCATACGACTTCAAGCGCAAGAGCCGGGACGGAGTGGGTGACGACTGGCCCATCGCCTACGAGGACGTGGCACCGTACTACGATCGCGTGGATCGGCTGATCGGGATCTTCGGCAGCGCGGAGAATCTCCCGAACGAGCCGAACGGGCAGTTTCAACCGCCGCCCCGTCCGCGCTGTCACGAGCTGCTCGTCAAGCAGGCGGCCGATCGCTTGAAGATCACGTGCATTCCCGCGCGGTTGTCGATTCTTACTCGTCCGCTGAACGGACGGGCGGCCTGCCACTACTGCGGCCAGTGCAACCGCGGCTGCCGTGTGAACGCGAACTTCACGTCCACCAACGTGCTCATCGGGCCGGCGCTCGCGACCGGCAAGCTCAGGCTGGTGACCAACGCCATGGCCCGCGAGGTCATCGTCGACGCGACCGGCCGCGCCACCGGCGTGGCCTACGTGGACAAGACGACGGGGACGGACCAGCGCGTGCGGGCCAAAGTCGTTGTCCTCGCGGCGAGCGCGCTCGAATCCGCCCGGCTGCTGCTGAACTCCAAGTCGACCCTGTTCCCCAACGGCCTCGCCAACTCCAGTGGCACGGTGGGCCGCTACATCACCGATACCACGGGAACAGACGTGTCCGGGTTCATTCCGAAGATGATGGACCACGTACCGCACAACCATGACGGCGTGGGGGGGATGCACCTCTACATGCCGTGGTGGCTCGACAACGCCAGGCTCGACTTCCCGCGCGGCTACCACATCGAAGTCTGGGGAGGGGCCCAGGTGCCGTCGTACGGCATCCTGGGCGGGATTCAGCGCTACCCGTCGGGTGGGGGCTATGGGAAGCAGCTCAAGGACGACTACCGCCGCTATTACGGCGCGACGATCGGCTTCTCGGGCCGGGGCGAAATGATTCCCAACGACGACACCTACTGCGAGATCGACCCGCAGGTGGCGGATCGGTGGGGAATCCCGGTGCTGCGGTTCCACTGGAAGTGGACCGACCACGAGTACAAGCAGGTGAAGCACATGCAGGAGACGTTCCGGGCGCTCATCGCCGAGATGGGCGGCGAGGTGTTCACGCCGATGCCGACGGCGGCGCAGGGGTACGGGATCGCCGCCGGCGGCGTCATCATCCACGAGCTGGGTGGCACGCGCATGGGCGAGGACCCCAAGACGTCGGTCACGAACCGGTGGTGCCAAGCGCACGACTGCAAGAACCTGTTCGTCGCGGATGGCGGGCCGTTCGTGTCCCAGGCGGATAAGAACCCGACGTGGACGATTCTCGCGCTGGCCATGCGGACCAGCGACTACATCACCAACCAGATCAAGCAGGGGGCGCTGTGACGGACGGTCGGAGGGTCGGACGGTCGGACCGAATGGACCGGCGCGAGGCCGTGCGCCTGCTCGCCGTGACGCCGCTCGTCGCGGCGTTCGCCTTCACCCCCGACTCGGTGCGGGAAGCCTCCGCCCGCGCGCGCGAGGCGCTGGCGCGCGGCCTGCCCTACGAGCCGAAGCAGTTCACGCCGCACGAGTGGGAGACCGTGCGGGTGCTGGTAGACCTGATCATGCCCAGGGACGAGCGCTCGGGGAGCGCCACGGAGGCCGGCGTCCCCGAATTCATGGACTTCATGCTGGGCGACGACCCGGACCTGCAGACGCCGGTGCGCGGCGGCCTGGCGTGGCTCGACCATGAGTGCGATGAGCGGTACGGCAAGACCTTCGTCGCCTGCACGGCGGGGGAGCGCGGCGCCGTGCTCGACGACATCGCGTGGCCGCGCAAGGCGAAGCCGGCCCACGCCGCCGGCGTCGCGTTCTTCAACCGCTTCCGGGACCTCACCGCCTCGGGCTTCTTCTCGAGCAAGCTGGGCGTGCAGGACCTTCGCTACATCGGCAACACGGTCGTCTCCGAGTGGAAGGGATGCCCACCCGAGGCGCTGGCCAAGCTCGGCGTGACCTACTGATGAAAGGGGGAAAGGGGGAACGGGGAGAGGGGAAGAGCGACGGTATGACCGGAACGCGACTGGGCGTCGGATTCGTGGGCAGCGGGTTCAACGCGCGGTTTCATCTACGGGCGTTCCGGGCCGTGCGGGACGCGGACGTCCTGGGCGTGTGGAGCCCGAATCCGCAGCGGGCGCAGGAGATGGCGACGATGGCCCGCGACTTGGACGTCGGCGCGGCGAAGCCGTACCGCTCGATCGCGGCGATGGTCGCCGACCCGGCGATCGGCGCGTTGTGGTTGTGCGGCCCGAACTTCGCTCGCATCGCAAACGTCGAGGAGATCGCGGACACGGTCAAGAGCGGTAAGGGGGAGCTGCGCGGGATTGCCTGCGAGAAGCCGCTCGCCCGCAACGTCGCCGAGGCCATGCGCGTGACCGAGCTCGTAACGCAGGCCGGGATCACGCACGGCTACCTCGAGGATCAGGTGTTCGCGCCCGCCGTGGCGCAGGGACGCGCCATCATCTGGGCGCGGGGGGCGGCACTCACCGGGCGTCCGTACCTGGCGCGCGCGGCCGAGGAGCACAGTGGTCCCCATACTCCATGGTTCTGGCAGGGCGACCGGCAGGGCGGCGGCGTCCTCAATGACATGATGTGTCACTCCGCGCTGGTGGTGCGCCACCTGCTGACGCAGCCCGGCGCGCCGGCCGCGTCGCTGAAACCGGTCCGCGTCACCGGCCACATCGCGAGCCTCAAGTGGAGCCGTCCCGAGTACGCCAAGCGGCTGCAGCAGACGATGGGCAAGGACGTGGACTACGCCCGCCGCCCCTCCGAGGATTTCGCAAACCTGTACATCGAACTCCGGAGCGACGATGGTGCCACGGTGCTGGGCGAAGCGACGACGTCCTGGAGCTTCGTGGGCGCCGGGTTGCGTCTCTCGGCAGAGCTGCTCGGCCCCGAGTACTCCATGTCCTGGAATTCGCTCGACAGCGGGCTCAAGCTGTTCTTCAGCCGCGAGGTCCGGGGGAAGCAAGGCGAGGATCTCGTCGAGAAGCAGAACGCCGAGATGGGCCTCATGCCGGTGGTGACGGACGAGTCGGCAACCTACGGGTACGACGCCGAGGACCGGCACTTCGTGCGCGCCTTCCTGGGACGCGAACAGCCCCTCCTGACGTTCGACGACGGCGTCGAGGTCGTGAAGATTCTGATGACCGCGTACATGAGCGCCGAGCAGGGCAAGACGCTGGAATTCCCCCCGGCGGGGCTCGAGAAGTTCGTGCCCGCGGTGGCGCAGGGAACGTGGAAACCGTGAGGGAAACGCGGAACGCGGAAGTGGGAACGCGGAACAGCGCCGCCACCTTCTGTTCCGCATTCCGCGTTCCCCGTTCCGCGTTCATTGTCATCGGAGTTATGCTCCCCGCCACGATGACCGCCCAAACCTGGCCCGTCCACTCCATGGACCGTCCCCGCCCTCCGATCGTGGAGCCCGGCCCGGAACGTCCACCCGTTCCACCGCCGTCCGACGCCATCGTGCTGTTCGACGGCAAGGATCTCTCGCACTGGCGGTCGCTCGAGGGCACGCCCGCGGGCTGGGTGGTCCGCGACGGTTACATGGAGGTCGCCGCCGGTGCCGGGTCGATCCGCACGCAGCGCGACTTCGGGGACGTGCAGCTGCACATCGAATGGGCCACGCCCGTACCGGCGAGGGGCGAAGGCCAGGAGCGCGGTAACAGCGGTGTCTTCCTGATGACGCATTACGAGGTTCAGGTGCTCGACTCGTATCGTAACGACACCTACGCCGACGGCCAGGCCGCCGCCGTGTACGGGCAGACGCCACCGCTCGTCAACGCCAGCCGCCCGCCCGGGCAATGGCAGACGTACGACATCGTCTTCCACCGGCCGACATTCACGGGTGACGCGGTACGCGACTCGGCGCGCGTGACGGTGCTCCACAATGGCGTGCTGGTGCAGGACAATACGATTATCACCGGTTGGACGGTGCACGGGAGCCGGGCGCACTACCGCCCACACCCCGATCGACTGCCGCTGATGCTGCAAGATCACGGCCATCCCATCCGCTATCGGGACATCTGGGTCAGAGACCTCAAGCCGTGAGGACTAGCTGATGCTCACCGCGCTGTTGCTGGTCGCGACGCTCGACTCGGGGCTCGCCATCGTCCCGCGCCCAGTGCGTTTCACTCCCCGGACCGGAACCTTCACGCTCACAGCCGCCACCGTCATCGTGACCGACCGCGGCACGCGTGAGCTGGGCGGGACACTGGCCGACTATCTGTTCCCCGCGACAGGCTACCGCCTGGCGGTACGAGCTTCGGCTCCAGCGGGTACGCGCGTCATCTCGCTCGGCCTCGACACGACCCTCAAGGCGCTGCGCGACGAGGGGTACCGACTGGAGGTGACGCCCGCGCGCGTCACGATCCGGGCCCTCCGGCCCGCGGGCGCCTTCTACGCGATCCAGACGCTACGACAACTCTTGCCTCCGGCGATCCTGCGCGAAGCAAAGGTGACGGGAACGGCGTGGCGCATGCCCGCGGTCTCGATCGAGGACTACCCGCGCTTCACCTGGCGGGGCATGCACCTCGACGTGGGGCGGCACTTCATGCCGAAGGAGTTCGTGAAGAAGTACATCGACCTCCTGGCGCTCCATAAGATGAACCGCTTTCACTGGCACCTGACTGAAGATCAGGGCTGGCGTATCGAGATCAAGCAGTATCCGCGGCTCGCCGAAGCGGGCGCCTGGCGGGGTCAGACGATCATCGGCCGGCCGGACGACGACTCGACCAAATGGCGGTTCGACGGCCAGCCGCACGGCGGGTACTACACGCAGGACGACATCCGCGAGGTCGTGGCGTACGCGCAGGCGCGGTTCGTCACGATCGTTCCCGAAATCGAGATGCCGGGGCACTCCCAAGCCGCAATCGCCGCCTATCCCGAGCTTGGCAACACGGGTGATACGCTGTCGCCCTGGACCAGCTGGGGTGTCGACGAGAACATCCTCAACCCGGGCGAGCCGACCATCCGGTTCTACCAGAACGTGCTCACCGAGGTGATGGCGTTGTTTCCCGGTCGCTGGATCCACATCGGCGGCGACGAGGCGCCGAAGGCCCAATGGAAGGCGAGCTCGCTGGCACAGCAGCGCATTCGGGAGCTCGGCCTGAAGGACGAGGACGAGCTGCAGAGCTGGTTCACACGCCGCATGGACGAGTTTCTCACGGCGCATGGTCGCTCGCTCATCGGATGGGACGAGATCCTTCAGGGAGGGCTCGCGCCGAATGCGACGGTAATGTCGTGGCGGGGAACCGACGGCGGTATCGCGGCAGCCCGCGCCGGGCACGACGTCGTGATGGCACCGACCTCGCACACGTACTTCGACTATTACCAAGTCGCCGACACGACGCGTGAGCCGCTGGCGATTGGCGGCTTCCTGCCGCTCGACACGGTGTATGCGTTCGAGCCCGTGCCCCCCACGTTGACCCCGTCGGAGGCCAGGCACATCCTGGGCGGGCAGGGACAGGTCTGGACCGAATACATGCCCGACCCAAAGCGCGTCGAGTACATGACCTTCCCGCGCGTGTGCGCGCTCGCCGAGGTTCTATGGACGCCGCGGGAGGGGCGGGACTACGGCGACTTCGTGCGGCGGCTGCCCCACCAGCTCGAGCGGCTCGCCGTCCTGGACGTGCAGTACCGGCCGCTCCAGAATACGTTGGGGACCACTACAGCGGAGGGACACACCAGATGAAGCGTCTCGCAATCGGGCTGGCGTTCTCGCTGGCCATCGCGCTCGCCGTGCCCGCGGCGCGCGCCCAGCAGCAAACGCCGCCCGCTCCCGAGCTGGCGGTGGGCGCCGAGGCTCCCGATTTCGCGCTGCCCGGCGCGACGCGCTTCGGCGTGCTCAAGAACCCGGTGCGCCTGAGTGATTTCAAGGGGAGAACGGTGGTCCTCGCGTTCTTCTACAAGGCGCGAACCAAGGGCTGAACGATCCAAATGCATGCGTACCGTGATCAGTACGCACAGCTGTTTCACGATGGACGAGGCGTGGTGCTCATCGGTATCAGCGTGGACCCCGTGGACACGCTCGCCGCATGGTCCCGCGACGACGAGTTCCCGTTCCTGTTTGCGAGCGACACCGGCAGCGTGATCGGCAAGGCGTACGGCGCTCACAATCCGAAATACGGCATGGACGTCCGCAACCTCTTCGTGGTGGGACCGGACGGCAAGGTCGCGTACAAGATGGCGCCGTTCCGGGAGATCGATCCGCAGTCCTACAAGGACCTGGGGGCGGCGATCAATCGCGTCACCCCGAAGCCGGCGGAAGGAGAGTAGCGCTCAATTCCCCACCACGCCGCGCAGCGCGGCGACGACATCCTGCTCCGCACCGGCGCCGGTATAGGTGACCTTCCCGGCGCCGTCGAGCACGACGATGTACGAGGTCGTAGGTGCCTGATAGGCGCGCACCGCGGCGCCACGCGTGTCGAAGAGCACCGGGAAGGGCAGCGGGTGGTCCGCCAGATGGCGGCGGATCGATGCCGGCGTTTCGTTCACGCCGACGCCGATCGCCACGAACTGCACGGTGCCGCCGTAGCGCTCGTGCGCCGCCTTGAGCGTGGGCTCCAGGGCCTTGCACAGCGGGCACCAGGTGGCCCAGAACTCGAGCAGCATCGGCTGCTTCCCGACATAGCGTCCCAGGTCGACCGGCTTCCCGTCGAGATCGTCGACGACGACCCCCGGGGCCTTGGTGCCCACCGCGAGGCCGATATCCTGCGCCCCTAGCCACGGCGGCATAGCAACCGCGAGTACCGCGAGCAGTCCGAGCCCTTTCATCCGAGGACCTGTCCCATGGTGATGAAGTAGTACTCCGCCATGCCGAGCAGGGTCACCCCCGCGGCCTTCTTGATCGACACCATCCACGCACCCGCTCGCGGCAGCGCCGCCAGCGCGCCCGAGGACAGCCCGACGGCGACGAGCAACGCTGTCATTCCAAGCGAAAAGACGAAGAGATAGACGAACCCCAGGACGGCGCTGCGGGTGGCGGCCACCCAGGTGAGCACCGCGGCGAAGGCCGGCGCGCCGCACGGGGCCGCGACGACCCCCGACGTGGCGCCGAGCAGAAACACCGCCGGGTACGAGCCGCCCGTGAGACCTCCCGCCCATTGAAGCAATCGCTGTGG
>WNEL01001027.1_pt1 | contig 21568 bp, 20 predicted proteins | sample 5399991 | NCBI WGS metagenome assembly WNEL01 (sample SAMN13153325, study PRJNA577476) | soil metagenome | isolation source: 20 cm grassland meadow soil pre-rain plot 2 | place: USA:California | collected 2015-09-08
CGGGCTGGGGGCGCGGCAGGCGGTGCTGTGCGGTCTCTCGATGGGCGGATACGTCCTCTTCGAGCTGCTGCGGCGGCACCCGGAGCGCGCGAAGGCGCTGATTTTGGTGGATACCAAAACGGAGGCGGACTCCACAGAGGCAAAGCGGGGACGAGACGAGCTCACGCTGGTGGCGGAGCGGCATGGGCAGGATGCCGTGATCGAACGATTGCTCCCGCGCCTGGTGGCGCCGGAGACGCTGGCCGCGCAGCCCGAAGTGGTCGATCAGGTGCGAGAGATGGCGCGCCGCTGGCCCGTACCCGTGCTCGTGGGCGCGTTACGGGTGCTGCGCGATCGCCCGGACTCGACCGAGACGCTCCGTAAGATCCGAGTGCCGACGCTGGTACTGGTGGGGAGCGAGGACCAGATCGCTCCCCCTGACGGGGCCCGGGCCATGGCGCAGCTCATCCCGGGCGCGGAGTGTCACGTCGTCCCGGCGGCGGGTCACCTGGTGCCGCTCGAGCAGCCGCTCGTGAGCAGCCGCCTCGTCGCCGACTTCCTGCAGACGGTGCACTGACAGCGGCGTGATTACGATCCCTTGCGCTGCGGCTTGCCGGGTGGAGTCGCGTTCTGGAAGGCGTCGCGGTTCTTGGCGATGTAGGACTTCCACTGCGGCGGCGTGTCCTCTTCCGGGAAGATCGCGGTAACGGGGCACTCGGGCTCGCAGGCGCCGCAGTCGATGCACTCGTCCGGGTGGATGTAGAGCATGTCCTCGCCCTCGTAGATGCAGTCCACGGGGCACACATCCACGCACGACCGATCCTTCACATTGATGCAAGGCTCTGCGATGATATACGGCATCCCCGCTCCGGTCTGGCCGAATCGAAAACTTAGGCCCGACGCCACCCCCGTTCAAGTACTCGTGGTCATCGAGGTACGGTCGGCACGCCGATCCGCGTGAGCAGCGACAGAACGCCGACCAGAAAGCCGTACTGCAGCAGGGCGGGCTGATCGCGTTCCTGCGGCGCGCGCCCCCAACCAGCCGCCGCCGCGGCGGCGACGAGCACCAACAGCAGCAACCCTTCCTTGGTCACGACCCACGCCAGAGCGATGACCGCCACCGCTCCCCAGCGCTGCGCCTGCGTCAGCGCACGGAAGCCGCGCGCGCCATCGAGCTGCCACACCGGAGTCAGGTTGAACAGGTTCACCCACCCGCCGAAGTGCGCGATGGCGCCCCACACGCCCAAGCCCGTAGCCAGATATGCGGCGTAGGCCGCGAGTGCAGCGCCCAGTCCCCACAGCGGGCCCGCGAGACCGACGCGTGCGTCCTCGCGCGGGTTGGCGGGGTATTGCTTGAGCCTGATCACCGCCCCGATCCCGGGGATGAACATCGGGGCCGTGGCCTTGATGCCGTACCGCTGCAACGCCTGCACGTGGCCCATCTCGTGCACGTAGATGGATAGGACGACGCCGACCGCGAACTTCCACCCCCAGATGGTCCAGTACGCGCCCGCGGACAACAACATGCTGAAGAGCGTACCGCCCTTGGTCAGACCGAGGAGCAGAAGCTTGGCCTTGGTGAGGACGAATACGAGCGCGAATTTGAACTTCAGGAGCAGCGCGCCCACGACACTCGCGCCTGCGGTGCCCTTGGCCAACTTCGAGGAACCGTGCCTGGTCGCGTCCGCGCTGGAGCCGCCGTCGACGACGCGGCTCAGCTCGGCAATCCGTGCGGAGATGACCTGGTGCTGCGACGAGTCGGGTGGCAGGAGGTCGAGCGCCTGACGCCAGCCCCCGAGCGCGGCGGTCCAGTCACCGGCATGCGCCGCCTGCTCCGCCGTGGTCGCGAGACGCTTGAGCTCTTCGCTGTACACCAGGCGCTGACACGACGGACAGGCGAGCAGGGTGGGAGCGAGCTGCGTCCCGCACTGGACGCAGAGGGCCGGTGCGGCCATCGGGTGACGCTAGGCCGGCGCTGCGCGCGGTGCGACCTGGTACGGCCCCGTGACGCGGAGGGCCATTCCGCGGTTCAACTTCCAAGCCTCGTAGATCGCGAAGCCCGCGATGAGGAGGTGGATGGGACTCGAAATCCCGATCGCGATCGGCGCGGCGTACGCCAGGCCGAGCAGGACGGCGAGGCCGAGCAGCAACGCGCCCAACCCAGGACGCTCCCGACGTTTCGCCCCCGCACTGTCGGCGCTGACCGCCACGCCGGCCGCACTCGCCAACAGACGAGTGGAGTCGTGGACCACCCCTACCGAGTCCGTGCGCGCGGGGAGTTGCTTCACGAGCTCGCGCGCGATCAACGAGGAGTCGGTCGCGACCACCGCGCTGTACGTGAGGAACATCGCCAGCGCCTGGTAGCGCCAGCCGCCGCGTCCATTCGATCCCTTTCGGACCGCCGCGCCCACGACAAAGCCCACGACGACAGCGACGAGACCAAATTCATATCCCGTGAGCGCCTCGATCCCGAAGTAGAGCCCGGCGCCGAGCGCCGCCGCAACACCACCGAGCAGAAGCGCCTTCGCGAACCGGGCAGCGGGCGAGCCGCGGTTCCAGGCCCCCACGATCTGGCCGCGACAGCGCTGGCACGTCAGGTTGCCGTTGATGTCGTAGTACGCAGCCCTGATCGGCTGCTTGCAAGCGGCGCACGTCAACTCGGCTGGAGTCGGCCCGCGGTCGGCGTGGTCGAACTGTAGAGTCCCGCTGCCGGGACTGGCGGACGTGGGGTCGGACACGAGGGGCCTCCCTGAACGCTGGTGGCAGAGCGCGGCCCAATCTTGAGAGCGCGGATCGGTGGCGCAAACCGAAACGGCGCTCTCGTGCTCAGGGAAGCCAGTTGAGATACCCATAGGTATCCGAACGGCTCCTTCAGCCTATTGATTTGCCGAATAAGATTCTCGACAGTATCATTGATTCTCATGGGTATCGTGCGGCAGCGCAGGAAGGCAGAAACGCGAGCCTTGCTACTCCAAGCCGGCCTGGGGGTGTTCGCCGAGCGAGGGGTCGAGTTCGCCACTCTGGACGACGTCGCGCAGACTGCGGGGTTCACGAAGGGCGCGATCTATCGCCAGTTTCCCTCCAAGGGTGCCTTTATGCTCGCGCTGTTCGAGCAGTATGCGGCCGTGGCCCGTGCGGGGCCGGGGGCGCGGCAGGCGCCATGGTTCATCCCGCTCACCCTGCAGTTCGCGGCGCACGCCATGCGCGACCCGTTGCTACGGCGTCGCTTCGCGGTGGTATTGGCCGAGGCGCCTGATGGCGGGACGGCGGACGGCCAGCTGCTCAAGGCGTTGGGGCGGGTGCTTCCATCGGCGGCACCGGCGCAATGAGCAATCGGGGAGGTCTGTCTCGGTCCACTCCGAGATTCGTGATGTGGACGCCCTCGCCCGGCGCTTCTACGTGTTGTGCCCCGACGTCGTGGAACAAGGAACGGGGACCGTGAAGGCGCTTCCCCACGAGCTGCGCGAATCGCAGCGCCTCTACTGCTGGTGGGACTGATGGGCCGGCTGATCGATCTGAGCCACGAGATCGAGCACGGGATGGTCACATACCCGGGGCTTCCCGCTCCCCTGATCAGCGACTGGCTGTCGCGCGACGCGTCGCGCACCCGTTATGCCCCGGGCACGACATTCCAGATCGGCAAGATCGAGCTGCTCGCGAACACCGGCACCTACATCGACGCGCCGTTCCATCGCTACGAAGGCGGCGATGACATTGCGGGCTGCGCGCTCGACGCCGTGGCCGACCTCGAGGGCGTGGTGGTCCGCGCGCACCAGAGCGGCGAGCGGGCCCTCGATGCGCACCTGTTCCGTGACCGGGCCGTGCGCGGCAAGGCCGTCCTCGTGCACACTGGCTGGGACGTGCACTGGCGGACGGAGCGGTACGGCTCCGGGCATCCCTTCCTCACCAGTGCCGCCGCGGACCAACTGGTCGCCGCCGGCGCGGCGCTCGTCGGGATTGACTCCCTCAACATCGACGATTCAGGCGACGGCACGCGTCCCGCGCATTCCATCCTGCTCGCGGCGGGAATCCCCATCGTCGAGCATCTCTGCAGGCTCGGCGAGTTGCCCGACGAGGGGTTCAGGTTCTACGCGGTGCCCCCGCGGGTGAAGGGCATGGGGAGCTTTCCGGTGCGGGCGTTCGCCGCGGTCGAAACGTGACCCGCGATCAGGGACCGGACCAGCTCGACATATAGATCTACCCCGCCGGCGAGCTCGGCCTTTGCGACGCGCTCGTGCGCGGTGTGCGCTTCCAGCATGGAGCCGGGGCCCAGGAGCAGCGGCGCACCCCAATGACCGAGGTGTGCCACATCGGTTGTGAATCCCACTACACATTGCTGGAAGCCCGGCATGCCCGTCAGCCGCATCGGCGGCGTGACGCTCAGGTACTCGATTTCGGCGCGGTCTGCGACGATGTCCTCGAGTTGATGACGAACAACGTCGACATCCGTGACGAGACGGAAATGCAGATCCGCCTTCGCTTCGCTGGCGAGGACGTTCGTGCGGGTGCCGCCGCCGATAATGCCGATGTTGAACGTGGTAGCGCCGAAGAAGTCGTTGACTGGCCACGTAGCCGCGCGAAGATCCGTCAAGATGTGGAGCAGCCCGTCGATCGCCGACGTGCCCCGCTCGGGATAGGCGGAGTGGCCGCCGGTGCCGCTGCAGCGAAGGGTCGCGCGTAACGATCCCTTGCAGCCGACGGCCAGCTTGTTTTCGGTGGGCTCGCCCACGATGACGTAGCGGCACTCGCGGGCCCTGGGGTGCGCGTTCGCAGCGCGGGCACCAAGACTCCCCATCTCTTCATCGACGACGTACAGCAGACCCAGTTCGGCGAACCCGTCCGCTCGCAACCGTTCGGCGGCGACGATCTGAGCGGCGAGGATCCCTTTGGAGTCGCACGCACCTCGGCCGGCGATGAATTCGCCGTCGTCGTGAGAGCCGATGAACGGCGGCACGGTGTCGAGGTGAGTGCACAGCACTACCCGCGGCGCAGCACCCGTGGTGGCGAACAGGTTCGGCCGCCCCGGAGCGGCGTCCGCCAACGCCACGCGGTAGCCGAGGTCGGTCAGGTATTCGGCGAGGAAGCGCGCGATCGCTGCCTCCTCCCCCGAGATCGACGGAATGTCGATCAATTGGCGCGCCAGCTGGCATACATCAAGCGGCGCGCCCGCCCTGGGCCTGGCGGCCGGGATCGCAACGCTCGTCGGGGCACGGTCGCGCTCGAGCAACGCGGCATGAAGCCGGGTAACGACCTCGCCGACCTCCGCATCGTTCACGACGAACGTCAGGTTCACTTGCGAGGCCCCTTGCGAGACGAGCAAGACATTGATGTCGCGAATGGCGTCGAACACACGGGCTGCGATCCCGGGCGTGGCGCGCAGCCCCTCGCCCACGATGCACACGACTGCCCGACGTGGCTCCACCCGAACCTCGCCCAGCCGGCGCAGCTCGGCGACGATTTGGGGTAACGCCGCGGTTTCTTCAACCGAGAGTGAGACGCTCACCTCAGATGTGGCTACGACATCGACCGCGGTGTGGTGGCGCTCAAACACGTCGAACAGGGCACGCAGGAACCCGTACGCGCCCAGCATCCGAGCAGACGCTACCTGTACGATGGTGATCCCCCGCTTGTGCGCGATCGCCTTGACCGTCTCCGGCCAGATGTCGGCTTCGGCGGTCACCAGTGTTCCCGGATCGTCTGGAGCGTGCGAGTTGCAGATCCTCACCGGGATCCCCGCGTCCATCGCAGGCTGAATGGTGCGAGGGTGGAGTACCTTGGCGCCGAAATAGGCCAGCTCGGCCGCTTCGGCGTACGACAGCCGCGGGATCGTCCGCGCGGCGCGCACGATTCGAGGGTCGGCCGTGAGCACTCCGCTCACGTCGGTCCAAATCTGGATCTCGGATGCGCTCAAGGAAGCGCCGATCAGCGCCGCCGAATAATCCGACCCGCCTCGCCCGAGTGTGGTGGTCACGCCATTCGCGGCGGCGGCCACGTACCCTCCGAGCACCGGGATCTCGCCGACGTCGAGCAGCGGACCAAGCTCTCCCTGGGTCCGCGTTCGGGTCTCCGCGAGCAACGGAACGGCGGCTGGATGCTCGTCCGTCGTGACGATGCATCGCCGAGCATCGACGTAACGGGCCCGGAAGCCGCGTGCCTCGAGCACCGCCGAGCAGAGCGTGGCAGCGAGATGCTCACCATGGGCGGCGAACTCGTCGTGCAGTGCAGGGCCGGTATCGGCGCCCCGCGTGATACGCCCCGCCAGGTCCGTGAGCGAGTGGATTGAGCGATCGAGTTCGGTGCACCAGGTGGTCGCGGCGGCGGTAGACAACAACTGTCGCGCAACCTGGCGGTGACGCTCGAAGAGCGGCTCGAGACTGTCCAGGGCGGCTGTGCCGTCGTGTGCGGTCGCCGCAGCTGCGAGCAACGCATCGGTCATCCCGCTCAGCGCCGAAACGACAACCACCGGGCGGGCGCCACCGTGCGAGCGCACGATTCCCCCCGCGCGCTCGAATGCCGCGGCATCTTGGACGGAGGTGCCGCCGAACTTCACGACGATGGGATACGTCATGACTGGCCGAACGCCGCGTAGCGGCTAATCCGCCGGCACCGCGTCCCGCGTTCCGAGCTTCCGCTCGATCTCCCGCGTGATGTGCATCGAGCAGAACTTGGGCCCGCACATCGCGCAGAACTCCGCGCTCTTGAAGTATTCGGCGGGCAGCGATTCGTCGTGCAACTCGCGCGCGCGTGCCGGGTCGAGCGAGAGGCGGAACTGCTCGTTCCAGTCGAAGGCGTACCGTGCGCGCGACAATGCGTCGTCACGGTCGCGCGCCCCCGCGCGGCCCCGCGCGATGTCGGCCGCGTGCGCCGCGATCTTGTACGCGATCACGCCCTCTCGCACCTCCTCCGCGTTGGGTAGGCCCAGGTGCTCCTTGCGCGTCACGTAGCACAGCATGTCAGCGCCGTACCAGCCGATCATCGCCGCGCCGATCGCCGACGTGATGTGGTCGTACCCCGGCGCGATGTCGGTCACGAGCGGTCCCAGGGTGTAGAACGGCGCCTCATGGCAGATCTCCTTCTCCTTGCGAACGTTTTCCTCGATCAGGTGCATCGGGATGTGGCCCGGACCCTCGATCATGACCTGCACGTCCTTGGCCCACGCCCGCGTCGTCAGCTCGCCCAGCGTTTCGAGCTCGGCAAATTGCGCCCGGTCGTTCGCGTCGGCGACCGAGCCGGGCCGCAAGGCGTCCCCCAGCGAGAGCGTCACATCGTACTGGCGTGCGATCTCGAGGATCCGGTCGAAGTGCGTGTAGAACGGATTCTGCCGGTTGTGGTGCATCATCCAGTAGGCGTGCAGCGAGCCGCCGCGCGATACGATCCCCGTCACCCGACCCAGCGCGAGCCCGACGTACTCCCGCAGGATGCCGCAGTGCACCGTCACATAGTCCACGCCCTGCTGCGCCTGGTGCTCGACCATGTCGAGGAGGTCGTCGGCCGTGAGATCCTCGACCTGCTTCACTTGAGTCACGGCTTGATAGATCGGCACCGTGCCGATCGGCACGGGCGAGGCGTCGATGATCGCCTGGCGGATCGCGTCGATGTTGCCGCCGGTCGAGAGGTCCATCACGGTATCGGCGCCGTAGTGCACGGCGTGGTGCAGCTTCTCGAGCTCCTGGTCGATGTTCGACTCGACCGCCGAGTTGCCGATGTTGGCGTTGATCTTCACCCGCGCGACCTTCCCGATCGCCATCGGATCGAGCCGCTTGGCGAGGTGATTCACGTTCGCGGGAATGATGAGACGCCCTCGGGCGACTTCGTCGCGAACCGTTTCGTTCGGAAGGTCCTCTCGCTCTGCCACCCGCTGCATCTGTGGGGTGATGGTACCGTGGCGGGCGAAATGCAGCTGCGTCAGGCAGGTCATACGGGACTCCCTTCGCCGGTGCGAGCCGGATCAGGTTCAAAGGGTGTAATCTCAGCCTGCGCTGCGTCCGCAGGCACCCCTGTCGTTATCGAAAATCTACACGGGACGCGTCTCTGTCACACCTCCCGTGGCTTGGGTGGCGAGTACCGCTCGGACGCCTCGTGGAGCTTGTCCCACTCGGTTCGAAACGCGAACGGATCCACGCCGCTCGGGCGATCGAGCGCGAGAATGCCGTCCAGGTGGTCGATCTCATGCTGCAAGAGCTCGGCCATCGAACCCTCGGCCTGCATGGTGTGCTGCTTGCCCTTCGTGTCGGTATAGCTCACCGTGACCTGGTGGGCGCGGGTGACGCGCACCAGCAGGTTGGGGAACGAGAAGCAGTCGTCCCACACCGTGAAGTCGTTCGGGCCGACGTCCGTGATCTCGGGATTGATCATCGTCCAGCGCTGCTTGTCCGTCTGAACGAACACGATTCGCACCGGGGCCCCGATCTGCGGTGCCGCCAGCGCCCGTCCCATCTTGTACTTCTTCTTGGCCACGGCGAGGGAGTCCCGGAGGTCGTCCGCCACCAGCCGGGTCGCGGCGGACTTCGGGTTCTGGACCCGCTCGCAGCGGACCCGCAGAATCGGATCGCCCAGCTGGCGAATGTGTCGGACGGCCATGGGCCGCCAATTTGGGGGTTTGGCGGCGGCGTGCAACTCGCGCTAACGTACGACATGGCTCTCGCCGGGGTGGTTCTGGCGGCCGGGGCCTCGGAGCGGATGGGTAGACCCAAGGCGCTGCTGGACTTCCGGGGACGGCCGTTCGCCGTCCGCATCCTGGAGGCCCTGGAAGCGCTGGACCTGAAGTCCCGCGTCGTGGTGCTCGGTCCGGACGCCCCTCGCATTCGACCCGCCTTGGCCACACACGACTGCGTCATCGTGGAGAACCCCGATGTTGCCGGTGGCGCGATCGCGTCGCTCCGCGCCGTGCTGGCAGCCCTGGAGCCGGTCCGCCCCACGGGGCTCGTGGCCTGGCCCGTCGATCTCCCACACGTCCGCGTCGCCACGGTGGAGCTGCTGCTCGAGACCTACCGGCGGAGCGGAGCGCCTGCCGTCGTTCCGCGCTTCGCCGAGCGGCGCGGGCATCCCGTGATCTGGGATCAGGCCCTGTTCGCCGAGCTCGCCACTAGCCCGGCCGCGACCCGGCACGGCGCCCGGGCCGTGCTCCTGGCCCACGAGCAGGACCTGGTCACGGTGACTGTCGACGACCCGGCGGTCATCGACGATCTGAACACACCCGCAGACTACGAGCGCTTAGTGAGGGAGGTGAATCGGGACATCTACTGAGGCAGGTGTTGGGTGCCAGGTGTCAGGTGTCGGACGCGGACGCGGCGTAGCTGGCACCTGGCACCCGACACCTAGCACCTTGCCTTTTGGTTGACAATCCCGAGTAATTCCTGTAGGATTCGCCTTCGCCCTGGTCACGTCTTCGCAACTTGCGATGCACAAAGGACTTCGGGAGTCTCAATGAGCAGCGGTATCGAAGCCCAGGTCCTCCAGCCGTACAAGTACGGCTCGTCACGGATATCGAGTCGGAGACTGTCCCGCCCGGTCTGAGCGAGGACGTCATCCGGCTGATCTCCCAGAAGAAGGGCGAGCCTTCGTGGATGCTCGATTGGCGGCTCAAGGCCTATCGCAACTGGCTGAAGATGCCGGAGCCGCACTGGGCGAACGTGCAGTACGGCCCGATTGACTACCAGGCCATCAGCTACTACGCGGCTCCCAAGCAGCGCCCCAAGCTGGACAGCCTGGAGCAGGTCGATCCCAAGCTGCTCGAGACGTTCGAGAAGCTCGGGATCCCGATCGAGGAGCGGAAGCGGCTCGCGGGGGTGGCCGTGGACGCCGTGTTCGATTCGGTCTCCGTGGCGACGACGTTCCGTGAGGAGCTCAAGAAGCACGGGGTGATCTTCTGCGCCATCTCGGAGGCAATCCGGGAGTACCCCGAGCTGGTCCAGCAGTACCTGGGGTCCGTAGTCCCCTACAACGACAATTTCTTCGCGGCGCTTAATTCCGCGGTGTTCACGGACGGGTCGTTCGTGTATGTGCCGAAGGGCGTGCGCTGCCCGCTCGAGCTGTCCACCTACTTCCGAATCAACGCGGAATCGACCGGGCAGTTCGAGCGCACGCTGATCATCGCGGACGCGGGGAGCTACGTCAGCTACCTCGAGGGCTGCTCGGCTCCCGTCCGCGACCAGAACCAGCTGCACGCCGCTGTGGTAGAGCTCGTCGCGCTCGACCACGCGAGCATCAAGTACTCGACGATCCAGAACTGGTATCCGGGCGACGAAGAGGGACGGGGTGGGATCTACAACTTCGTCACCAAGCGTGGCGCCTGTCGCGGCCGCGGCTCCAAGATCTCCTGGACCCAGGTGGAGACCGGATCGGCCATCACGTGGAAATACCCCGGCTGCATCCTGCAGGGCGACGACTCGATCGGTGAGTTCTACTCGGTGGCCGTGACGAACCACCGCCAGCAGGCCGACACGGGCACCAAGATGATCCACATGGGGAAGAACACCCGCTCCACGATCGTGTCGAAGGGCATCTCGGCGGGTCGAGGCCAGAACACCTACCGGGGGCTCGTGAAGATCCTCAAGGGCGCCGAGCAGGCCCGCAACTATTCGCAGTGCGATTCGATGTTGATCGGCGACCAGTGTGGAGCCCACACCTTCCCCTACATCGACGTGCGCAACAGCACGGCCATCATGGAGCACGAGGCGTCGACCTCCAAGATCGGCGAAGACCAGATCTTCTACGCCAAGCAGCGCGGCCTGTCGCCCGAGGATGCCGTGTCCATGATTGTCAACGGGTTCTGCAAGGAAGTCTTCAAGGAGCTGCCAATGGAGTTCGCGGTCGAGGCCCAACGGCTGCTCGGCATCAGTCTCGAAGGCAGTGTCGGCTGACGGAGAACGGATGACTGAAAACGTGTTGCTCCAGGTACAGGACCTGCACGCCACGGTCGAGGGACGGGAGGTCCTCCGTGGCGTCGACCTGACGGTACGCGCCGGTGAGGTGCACGCGATCATGGGACCGAACGGCTCGGGCAAGAGCACGCTCGCCCAGGTGCTCGCGGGTCACCCCGCGTACACGGTCACCGCGGGGCGCGTCCTCTACGAGGGGAAGGATCTGTTCGGCATGCCGCCGGAGGAGCGGGCGCGCGAGGGGGTGTTCCTTGCGTTCCAGTACCCGGTCGCCATTCGCGGCATCACCAACGCCTACTTCCTCCGATCCGCGGTGAACGCGATTCGCAAGCACCGGGGTCAAGAGGAGCTGGGACCGGTGGAGTTCATGGACGCGCTCGAAGCGAAGCTCGAAGTGATCGGCTGGGATTCGAGCTACCTGACCCGGCCGGTGAACGACGGATTCTCGGGCGGCGAGAAGAAGCGCAACGAGATCCTGCAGCTCGCGGTGCTCGATCCCAAGCTCGCGATCCTCGACGAGACCGACTCCGGGCTCGACATCGACGCCCTGAAGACGGTGGCGCAGACGGTGGACAAGCTGCGGCGGCCCGACAACGCCACCATCCTGGTGACGCACTACTACCGGATTCTCACTCACATCGCGCCGGACGTCGTGCACGTGCTGGCCGGCGGGCGGATCGTCAAGTCGGGGGGGAAGGAGCTCGCGCTCGAGCTCGAAGAGAAGGGATACGACTGGCTGCGCGAAGAGGCCACGGTCGCATGAGCGATGTCGCCAGCGGCACAGAGCGCTACCTGGCGGACTTCCGGGCGTTCGCGCACAACGGGGCCGCCGTCGCGCCGGCGTGGCTCAAAGAGATTCGCGAAAGCGCGATCGCCCGGTTCGCCGAGCTCGGCTTCCCGACGACGAAACAGGAAGAGTGGCGCTTCACGAGCGTCGCGGCGATCGCGGAAACACGGTTCACGCATCCGGCATCCCCCATCCCGCAGCTCGGCCCCCGCGCCATCGAGCCGTTCTTGATCGGTGGCGGGCCGCGCGTCGTAATCGTGGACGGGCACTACGCCGCGGAGCTGTCCACGGCCTCGAGCACGCCGAAAGGTGTGCGGGCGAGCAGTCTCGCCGCAGCGCTCCAGACAGACGGGGACAGCGCCCTGGCCCGCAGCCACCTCACCCGGTACGCGCGCTGGCAGGAGAGCCCCTTCGCGGCTCTCAACACGGCGTTTCTCGTGGACGGTGCGTTCGTGCATGTCCCCGCCGATGCGACCCTCGAGCAGCCACTCGAGATCCTGTACCTCGCGACCGGTCGCGAGCGCACCGTCTCGCACCCACGCACACTCGTCGTGGTCGAGCGTGGCGCGCGGGCCGCCATCGTCGAGACGTTCGCCGGCGTGGCTGAGGGGGGCCCATACTGGACCAATGCCGTGAGCGAGGTAGTCGTCGGGCAGGGCGCGCACGTGGAGTTGTATCGGGTGCAGCGGCAGGGCCCCGAGAGCTTCCAGATAGCGACGACACAATCGCGACAGGAACGCGACAGCTTTCTCGGCGTGCACGTCCTGACGCTGGGGGCGGGGCTCGCCCGCCACGACATCAACGCCGTCCTGGATGGTGCGGGCGCGGAGCTGATCCTCAATGGATTGTACCTGCTGAACGGGGCTCAGCACGCCGATCATCACACGGTGATCGACCATGCCCAGCCACGGTGCGCCAGCCACGAGTTCTTCAACGGCGTGGTTGGCGAGCGGGCGCACGGCGTTTTCAACGGACGCATCATCGTACGGCCTGGGGCGCAACGCACCGACTCGAAGCAGACCAACAACAACCTGCTGCTCTCGACCGAAGCGCGTGCCGACAGCCAGCCGCAGCTCGAGATCTACGCGGACGATGTCAAATGCACGCACGGCTCGACCGTGGGTCCCATCGACCCGATGCAGCTCTACTATCTGCGGAGTCGCGGGCTCTCGCCCGAGACCGCCCGCGGCATCCTCACCTACGGGTTCGGGGCGGAGATCCTCGGTCGCATGCGGCACCCTGAGGTGCGCGCGCAGATGGATCGCCTCGTGCGCGAGCGGCTGGGGGAGGGACAGGCCTGATGCTGGACGTCGCGCGCATCCGCGCCGATTTCCCGCTGCTCGGGCAGCCGGAGAACGGGCGCCGCCTGGTGTATCTGGACAACGCCGCGACGACGCAGAAGCCGCAGGCCGTGCTCGACGCCGTCGCGGAGTACTACCGCACGACCAACGCCAACGTCCACCGCGGCGCGTACGACCTCGCGATCCGCGCCACCGAGGCGTACGAGACGGCGCGCGCAAAGGTCGCGGCGTTCGTGAACGCGTGGGCGCCCGAAGGCGTCGTGTTCACGCGCGGGACCACCGAGGCGATCAACCTGGTGGCGGGCGCCTACGGCCGGGCGAACGTGCGGGCGGGCGACAGCGTCGTGGTCACCGCGATGGACCACCATTCGAACCTCGTCCCCTGGCAGCTCTTGTGTCAGGAAAAGGGCGCCACGTTGCGGATGGTCGAGATCACCGAGGACGGGCGCATCGATCTCTCCGATTTCGGCCGGGCGCTCGAGCGGCGTCCCAAGATCGTCGCTTTCCCCTACGTCTCCAACGCGCTCGGGACGGTGAACCCGGTGGCCCAGCTCGCGAAGCTCGCGCACGCGGGCGGCGCCGTCGTGGTGGTGGACGGTGCGCAGTCCACGCCGCACCTCAAGGTCGACGTACGGGCCATCGAGTGTGACTTCTACGCCCTCTCGGGCCACAAAATGCTCGGACCCATGGGGTCGGGGGCGCTGGTCGCGAAGCCCGAGCTGCTCGAAGCCATGCCGCCCTACCACGGCGGCGGGGAGATGATCTCGCGCGTGTGGGACGATCACTCCACCTACAACAAGATTCCGCACAAGTTCGAAGCCGGTACGCCCAACGTCGAAGCCGCAGTCGGGCTCGCCGCGGCGATCGCGTACCTCGAGCGCGTGGGCCCGGAGCGCATCGCGGACCACGAGCGCGCGCTCGCCGCTGCGGCAATCGACAAGCTCGTCCAGATCGAGGGCGTGACCGTGTACGGGCCGCGGGATCATCGCGCGGGGGTGGTGTCGTTCACGTACGGCGACATCCACCCGCACGACATCGCCACCATCCTCGATCAGGACGGGATCTGCATCCGGGCCGGCCACCATTGCGCGCAGCCGCTCATGCGCCGGCTCAACGTGGCCGCGACCGCCCGCGCGTCGTTCTACCTCTACAACGGGTTGGACGAGGTCGATGCCCTCGTCGGCTCGCTGGTCAAGGCGGGAGCCCTCTTTGGATACGTCCCCGCCTGAGCCGCAACTCACCACTCTCTACCAAGAGCTGATCCTCGACCACTACCGGCGGCCTCGCAACAAGGGGACGCTGGAGCAGGCGACGCACACCGTGTCGCTCAACAATCCGCTGTGCGGGGACGAGATCGACCTGCAGCTGCGCGTCGACGGAGACGTCATCAAGGACGCGCGCTTCATCGGCCGGGGGTGCTCGATCAGTCAGGCGGCGGCCTCGATGATGACGCAGCTGCTCAAGGACAAGTCGATCCCCCAGGCGCTCGCGCTGGCCGACCGGATGAGCGCGATGATGCACGGTGACCTGAGTGCGGCACGGGACAAATCGCTCGGCGACCTCCGCGCGCTGGCCGGCGTGTCGAAGTTTCCGGTGCGGATCAAGTGCGCGTTGCTGCCCTGGAACGCGCTCACGGACGCGGTGAAGACGTAGCCCACCGCACCCGCTTCCCTTCCCTCTTCCCCCGTCCCTCGTCCCCGCCAGATTACCGCCTGCATGCCCGACCCGATCGTCCTGCTCGACCACGTCACCAAACGGTTCGCCGGACACATTGCTGTCGACGACCTCTCACTGACCGTACCGCGCGGCGTGATCTACGGTCTGTTGGGCCCGAACGGCGCCGGCAAGACCACTACGATCCGCATGATCCTGGACATCCTGCAGCCCGACTCCGGCACCGTGCGCCTGTTCGGCGAGCCCGGTGGCGGACGCGCGCACGCGGAGCGGATCGGCTACCTCCCGGAAGAGCGCGGGCTGTACCGCAAGATGCGCGTGCTCGACGTGCTCGTCTTTCTCGGCGAGATGAAGGGCGTCGACCGCCGGCGCGCGCGCGAACGGGCGGGAGAGTGGCTCGAACGCTTGGGGCTCGCGGATTGGCGCCTGCGCCGCGTCGACGAGCTGTCGAAAGGGATGCAGCAGAAAGTGCAGTTCATCTCCACGATCCTGCACGACCCTGCCCTGGTGGTGCTGGACGAGGCGTTCGCCGGCCTCGATCCGGTGAACGCCCAGGGAATGAAGGACACGGTCCTGGAGCTGCGCGGTAAAGGCGCGACGATCCTTTTCTCCACGCACATCATGGAGCAGGCGGAGAAGCTGTGCGAGCAACTCTGCATCATCGCCCGGGGACGGAAGCTGGTGGACGGGACGCTCAACGACATCAAGCGTACCCACGGCGGACAGCATCTCGTCGTCGGGTTCGATGGCAGTACGGGAACGGCGGCGCAGGTGTTTGCCGACCCGAGGCTCGTGACCAAGGTCGATAACTACGGCCAATATGCCGAGCTCGAGCTCGCGTCCGCGGCGGACCCTCAGGAGGTGCTCAGGCAGCTGGTGGCGTCGGGAGCCCGACTGTCGCGCTTCGAGCTGCAGGAGGCATCGCTGCACAAGATCTTCATCGACCTCGTCGGGCCGGTTCGGGGCGACGCGCGCGCCGACGAGGACCGCCCGTGAGTAAGGTCGGGGCCGTCATCCGGCGCGAGTTCGTCGAGCGGGTGCGTCGCCGATCGTTCTGGGTGATGGCGATGCTCGGGCCGGTCTTCTTCGCCGCGATCTTCCTGGCCCCGTTGTGGTTCGCCCGCGGGGGCGGGCTCAAGCGCATCGCTGTCGTCGATCGGACGACGACGGGCTTCGGGTTGGCAGTCGCAGTGGGCCTGGAGTCCACCCGTGGGATCTTCGTCGTCCGACGCATCCTCGGCGGCCCGGGAGTCGAAGACTCGCTGGCGCGGGAGGTCGGGGCACGCCACATCGACGGCTTCCTGTTGGTGTCCGACTCCCTCTTCGAGACCGGGGCCGTGGAGTACCGCGCGTCGAACGTATCGTCGCTCGAAGACATCGCTTTGCTGCGCCAGTCGTTGGGTCGCGTCGCCGAGAACGCGCGTCTCGAGCGGGCCGGAGTGAACCCGGGCGTGGTCGCGCGCGCCCAGGTGCCCGTCACGTTGCGGACGAACAAGATCACCCGCGGTCGCGTCACGGGGGAGAGCGCCGGCCAGTCGTTCGCGCTCGCCTACTTCATGATGGTCACCCTGTACATCGCGCTGCTGTTGTACGGCGTGCAGGTCATGGGATCGGTGATCGACGAAAAGACGTCTCGGGTGGTGGAAGTACTCGTGAGCTCGATCCGCCCGTTCCAACTGCTCCTCGGCAAGGTGCTCGGCGTGGGTGCGGTGTCGCTGCTGCAGTTCCTCATCTGGGGCGTCGCCGCTAGCGCCTTGATAGGCCGGCGCGCCGTCCTGGAGGGCCAACTCACCGACCGGGGCCAGGACGTCGGGCAGGTCTTTCAACTGCCGCACGTGTCCCTGGCCACCGGAGTGGTCTTCATCGCGTTCTTCCTGGGAGGCTTTGCGCTGTACTCCGCCATGTTCGCGGCCGTCGCCGCCATTTCGTCCACCGAGCAAGAGGCCCGTCAGACCCAGACCCCCGTGACCGTGCTGATCATGCTCGCGTTCTTCAGCTCGTTCGCGACACTCGCCAATCCGGAGTCCCGTCTCGCGCTAGCGCTCTCGCTCGTGCCGTTCACGTCGCCGATCGCCATGCCGGCGCGGTGGGCGGCGGGCAACGTCTCGGGGATCGATGTAGCCATCTCGTTCGCGCTGCTCATGCTCGGCACAGTCGCGGTCACGTGGGTGGCGGCGAGGATATACAGAGTGGGGATACTCATGACGGGCAAGCGGCCGAGCATTCGTGAGCTTGTTCGATGGGTTAGGGCATAGACGGCGAGCTACCTCGACGTCTCAGCGCCTGAGCCGGTATAATTGGCATCATGAGCGTCAACTATGATGTGATCGTGGTGGGTGGCGGTCATGCCGGCACGGAAGCATCCGTCATGGCCGCTCGGATGGGTGCGGAAGTTCTCCTCCTCACCTCCAACCTCGACACGATCGGCCAACTATCTTGCAATCCCGCCATCGGCGGGATCGCCAAGGGCACCGTCGTGCGCGAGATCGACGCCCTTGGCGGGATCATGGGCCGCGCGACCGATCGCGCCACGATCCAGTTCCGTATGCTCAATCGCTCGAAGGGGCCTGCGGTCTGGGCCCCCCGCGCGCAGTGCGACCGTACGCTGTACCGGCGCGCGGTGCGATCCCTGCTCGAAGACTTCCCCGGTATCGAGCTCTCGCAGGGAATGGTCGCCCGGCTGCTGCTCGACGGCACGCACGCCGCCGGCGTCGTCGCGGCCGATGGGCGGACCTTCCACGCACGCGCCGTGATCCTCACGGCCGGCACGTTCCTGCGCGGTCGCATTCACCTCGGCACCGACACGCAAATCCCGGCCGGGCGCGCCGGCGATCAGCCCGCAATCGATATAGCGCAACACATTGAGGAACTTGGACTTACAGTATCTCGCTTCAAGACAGGCACCCCGCCGCGGGTGGACGGGCGCAGCGTCGACTGGTCCAAGGTCGAACGGCAGGACGGCGACGACGTGGACTACCGCTTCTCGTCCTATGAACGCATCGATCGGCCGCGCCAGGTGCCTTGCTGGATAACCTGGGCAGGCGAAGAGGTGAAGCAGATCATTCGCGCGCACCTGCAGGAGTCAGCGCTGTACGGTGGTGCGATCAGCGGGCGCGGTCCGCGCTACTGCCCGTCGGTCGAGGACAAGGTCGTGAAGTTTCCCGAGGCCAAGCGCCATCAGGTGTTCCTAGAGCCGGAGGGACTCGACACGCACGAGCTGTACGTCAACGGGCTGTCCACGTCCCTGCCCGTCTCCGTCCAGCTCGAGTTCCTTCACGCGGTGCCGGGACTCGAGCGCGCAACGATGACGCGCCCCGGGTACGCGATCGAGTACGACTATTATCCTCCGACGCAGCTCACACCGTGGCTCGAGACCAAGCCGATCGAGCACCTCTTCTTCGCCGGGCAAATCAATGGCACCACGGGATACGAAGAGGCGGCGGGACAGGGCGTGGTAGCGGGTATCAACGCGGTGCGGCGGATCCGCGGCGCGGAGCCCGTGGTCCTGGGGCGCGACGACGCCTACATCGGCGTGCTGGTCGACGACCTCGTCACCCGCGGCGTGGATGAGCCATACCGGTTGTTCACCTCACGCTCTGAGTTTCGCTTGCTGCTCCGCCAGGACAACGCACTGCGGCGGCTCGCTCCGCTCGCGGAGCGGCTGGAGCTGTTGACCGCAGCAGAACGACATGTGGCGGCGCGGCGGTTGGAGGAAGAGGAAGAGCTGCTGCGGGTGGCGCGCGCGACGACGATCACGCCCGGTGCCGCCGCGCCGGTGCTCGCCTCCGCGGGCTCGACCTTGGCGGAGCCCGAGCGGATCGCGAGCGTGGCGCGGCGCCCGGGGGTTTCGTTGCGCGCGCTCCTGGAGGCGGCGGGCATCGCGGTCAGCGCCGATGACGCCGCAGTGATGAGTGCGGGGATCGAGCTCAAGTACGACGGCTATCTCGTGCGCGAGCGCGAGGCGGCGGCGCGTCTCGCCGAGCTCGCGTCCTTCGTCCTCCCGGGCGACCTTCCCTACCTTGATTTCAAATCGCTCGCGACCGAAGCGCGGCAGAAGCTCGACCGCATTCGCCCGAGTTCGCTCGCTCAAGCGGCGCGAATTCCGGGCGTGTCGCCGAGCGACCTCCACAACCTGATCGTCGAGACGGCGCGCTGGCGGCGGCAGGTCGCCTAGCGCCCTAATCCCAGGCGAGATGTTTCACGTGAAACCTGCGCGTCTCGTTTCACGTGAAACTCGCCCTTTACGAGCGGGGTAGCACCGTCCTATATTGGGAACGCATTGTAATACCTTAACTTAGATAAATGTCACGCGTCATCGCGATCGCTAACCAGAAGGGCGGCGTGGGAAAGACCACGACCGCCGTTAACCTAGCCGCCTCGCTCGCGACGGCGGAGCGCAAGACGCTCCTGGTCGATGCGGATCCCCAGGCCAACTCGACGAGCGGCATCGGCATCGAACGCGATCGTATTCGCCATTCGCTGTATGACGCGCTGCTCGACGGTCGGCCACTCGCCGAGGCGCGCTTCAATCACGTCCACTTCCCCTGTCTCGACGTGGTGCCTGCGACGCAGGATTTGGTCGGCGCCGAGATCGAGCTCGTGAACAAGCACGGACGCGAGGCGATGATGCGGCGCGCGCTGCGCGACGTTCGCGAGCAGTATCAGTACGTCATAATCGACTGTCCCCCGTCGCTCGGCTTGTTGACCCTCAACATGCTCGCGGCCGCCGACAGCGTGCTCATTCCGATCCAGTGCGAGTACTACGCGCTCGAGGGCCTGTCGCAGCTCCTCAATACCGTGAAACTCGTGCAGCGAAACTTCAACCCAGCCCTCGCGATCGATGGCGTCCTTCTCACGATGTACGACGCGCGGCTCAATCTCTCGAAGCAGGTGGCGGACGAGGCCACGGAGTACTTCGGGTCGCAGGTGTTCGCGATCACCATCCCGCGCAACGTGCGTCTCGCCGAGGCGCCGAGCTTTGGGAAGCCGATTGTGTTGTACGACGTGCAATCGGTTGGCGCGAAGAGCTATCTGGCGGTGGCGCAGGAACTCATCCGCCGGGTCGAGCAGGGCGCGGACGCAGCGGCCTCTTCTGGCTCCTCCTCCCCCCCCCCTGCCCCGTCCGCAGCTGAACCGTTGCCGGAGGTGCCCGCATGACGGAAACGATTGCAAGTCGCCGGCGGCTCGGCCGCGGCCTCGAAGCCCTCCTGGGTCCGACGCGCGAGGAGGCCGAGCGTGAAGGTAGCCTCGTGGAGCTGGCCATCGCTGACATCCGGCCCAATCCCTACCAGCCGCGCCGCGACGTCGACCCGGGCGCGCTCGAGGAGCTGCAGGCCTCGATCCGCAAAGCCGGCCTGCTCCAGCCCGTGGTCGTCCGCCCCGCGCCGGGCGGCGCCCGCGGCTTCGAGCTGATCGCCGGCGAGCGCCGGATGCGCGCGTGTCAGGCCCTCGGCTGGGAGAAGATTCCCGCGGTCAAGCGCGAGGTGGACGACCGCACCGTCCTGACGCTCGCGCTGGTCGAGAACCTGCAACGCGACGACCTGTCGCCGGTGGACGAGGCGCGCGGGTACGACCGGCTCATCGCGGAGTTCAGCCTGACGCAGCAGGACGTAGCGGACGCAGTGGGTCGCGACCGCTCCACCGTTGCCAATGCGCTCCGCCTGCTCAAGCTTCCGGCGGGCGTGCTCGCCCTGCTGCATTCGGGCGAACTGTCGGTGGGTCACGCCCGCGCGCTCCTGGCGCTCGACGATGCGCGTGTGGCGACGTCGCTCGCGAAGGAGGCGGTCGACTTGGGGCTGTCGGTGCGCGATGTCGAAGACCGCGTGCGCGGCGGTCGGGCGCCGGTCCGGCGGCCACGGCTCAAGAAGGGTATGGGGCAGGCGCCCGAAGTGCGCCGCATCGAGGACGCGTTGCGCCGCCGGCTCGGCACTGACGTCCGCGTGACCCTCCGGGCCAGGGGCAAGGGACAGATCCATCTCAACTTCTATTCGAACGACGATCTCGCGCGACTCCTGGAGCTGATCCTCGGTGCGCCGTTCGACGGATGACGAAGCGCAAGGATCGGCGCGTCACCATCGTCGTGCACGTCGATGGGGAGCTGGCGTCGCGCCAGTATCGCGTCCCCCTCTGGGCGTTCGAGGCGGGTAAGTGGAGCGCGCTCGGCGTCGGGCTGTTGGTGGTGCTGTTCTTCGCGTTTGCGGGACCGATCGGTCGCGCGGCGTCGCGCGTACCGATTCTGGAGCGAAGGGTGGCACGACTCGAGGAAGAGAATGGCCGCGTGCAGCAGCTCGCCGCGGCTCTCAACCGCGCGGAGGCGAACTATCAGGAGCTGCGCACCATGCTGGGGGTGAGCGCGCCACGCGAGAAACGCGTGGTGACGACCGATCTCGTTCGTGCCGTTGCCGTGCGCGCCCGGCCACCGGCGGCCCCGCTCCGTTATGAATCGCCGTCCCCGGAGCCGACCCACTGGCCACTGGACGTCCCCGGCTTCGTCACGCGCGGTCAAGTGCGGCCAGGGGACCCGGCCGAGTCGCACCCCGGGATCGACATCGCCGTGCCGGCGGGCACACCGGTGCGCGCGTCGGGCGGAGGGGTCGTGGAAGCCGCAGCCACCGACCCCGCGTACGGGCTGTTCGTGCTCTTGCGGCATTCGAACTCGTATGAAACCATGTATGGACACGCCTCGCGCGTCCTCGTCCGCGAAGGCGATTCGGTGCAGGCGGGGCAGGTGATCGCCCTATCCGGTAACTCAGGCCGGTCGACGGCGCCGCACCTCCATTTCGAAATCCGCCGCGAGGGCAAGTCGCTCGATCCCCTCACGGTCGTAAAACAGGAGAATTGACATGGCGATGTTTACCGAGAAAGGGCAGGGTGCGCCCGAATCGGAATCCGGTCTGTCCATCATCGGAACCGGAATGCGTGTGGTCGGGGACATCAGTGCCGAAGGT
>WNEL01000245.1_pt1 | contig 21530 bp, 12 predicted proteins | sample 5399991 | NCBI WGS metagenome assembly WNEL01 (sample SAMN13153325, study PRJNA577476) | soil metagenome | isolation source: 20 cm grassland meadow soil pre-rain plot 2 | place: USA:California | collected 2015-09-08
TTACTGCCAGCGTCTTGATGTTGGTCGTGTCGGTGCCGGCGCCGGGCTCGGTGACGCCCATCGCCTGCAGGCGCAGCTCGCCGCGAGCGAGCTGCGGCAGGTATTTCTTCTTCTGCGCGTCCGAGCCGTGGCGAAGAAGCGTGTTCATGTTGTACATCTGGCCATGGCAGCAGCCGGCGTTGCCGCCCGAGCGCGTCACCTCTTCCATGATCACCGAGGCCTCGGTCAGCGTCAGGCCCGAGCCGCCGTACTCCTCGGGAATCAGCGCCGACAGCCAGCCCGCCGTGGAGAGCGCGTCGACGAAAGCCTCCGGGTAGGCGCGCTTGTCGTCGATGTCCTGCCAGTAGGCCGAGTCGAACCGGCCGCACAGCGCGCGAACGGCGTCGCGCAACTCCGGGTGGTTGTCGCGGCCGAGATTCATTTTTTCGGCTTGAGGTGCGCCGACGCCTCTTCGTCGATGCGCAGCCAGATCTCCTCGGCGATCGGCTGCTGCGACTCCTCCAGCAAGTGGCCGACCAGCCCGACCGCGCGCGCCATCACGCCGAGCCCGCGGCACACCTTCCAGTCGAAGCCGAGCTCGCAGGCGAGCGCCCCGATGGCTCCGGTAGCATTGACGGGAAGGCCTTTCATCTTCCCTACCGCTTCCATCAGTTCACAAAACTTCCCGTAGTAGCCCGTCTCCCGGGCGATTTCAAAGAGCCGCACGGCTCGCGGGTCGACTGGCTTGTGAAGCGGATGGCCGAGGCCGGGGATTCTCTTGTTGTCGGCGACGATCTTCCTCGCATCGTCGCCCCGCGCAACGGCTTCGGACAGGAGCTTCGCGCAGCCCTCGGTTGAGCCGACGAACACGCTCCCCAGCCCGCACAGGCCGGCCGCGACGGCCGCCTGCATGGCTTCGGGCGCGCCGAGGTAGGTGAGCCGCGCGGCGAGCGCGCTCGGCGTGAGGCCATGCTCGACCAGCGTCACCACCATCGCGTTGAACAGCTTCGACTCGCGCGGCTCCGGCGTACGCCCGGTGAGCTCGAGGAAGGCCATGTCACCGAGGTTCAGCTTGCCGAGGATCTCCCCCGGCAGATCCTTGCCGCGCACCACGATGCGGTCGGCGCTTGACCACGCTAGATCGGAGCGGATCGGCCTGCGCGCCATCAATCGGCCTTGACGCCTGCGGCGTTGATGACCTGCGCCCACTTGGCCATCTCGGCGTCGAGGAACTGCCCCGCCTGCTCGGGGCTGCCGCCTACCGGCTCGATGCCGATCTGTCCGAAGCGCTCCTTGATGCCGGACTCGTTGATCGCCTTCGCCGTCTCGGCCGAGAGGCGGTCCACGATCCCGCGCGGCGTGCCCGCGGGTGCGAGAAACAGCACCCAGGTCGACGACTCGATCGGCGGCCCTCCGGCCTCGGCGATGGTCGGCACATCGGGCGCGCCCTGGATGCGCTTCGCGGAGAACATGGCGAGCGAGCGAATCTTGCCGCCCCGCACATGCGGCATCAGCGTGCTCGGCACGTCGACGAGGAGCTGGATATCGTTTGCCATCAGGGCCGTGAGCGCGGGCGCGGTGCCTTTGTACGGCACATGCACCATGTCGATCCCGGCGGTCTGCTTCAGCAGCTCGGTGGTCAGATGCGCGGCGGCACCGATGCCCGAGGAGCCGAAGTTGATCTTGCCGGGGTTGGCCTTGGCGTAGGCGATCAGCTGCTTCACGTCCTTGGCGGGTAAGTCATTGTTGACGGTCAGGATCAGCGGCGCGATGCCGACCAGCGAGATCGGCGCAAAGCCCTTCACCGTGTCGAAGGGCAGCTTGCCGGCGTAGAGCGTTGCATTCGCGGCGTGGGCCGCAATGACCGTGAGCATGGTGTACCCGTCCGGCGGCGCCTTCGCGACGATGTCGGCGCCGAGGATGCTGTTGGCGCCGGGGCGATTGTCGACCACGATCGGCTGGCCGAGCGAGGTCTGCATCTTCTGCGTCACCACGCGCGTCACGGTATCGGTGATGCCGCCGCCGGTGTAGGGCACGACCCAGCGGATCGGTTTTGCCGGCCAGGCCTGCCCGTAAGCGGCAAGCGGGGCGGCGAGAACGAGGGCGAGAAACAACTTTTTCATAGCTTCACCGCATTCATCGGCGGTAACTTACTGTAAGAGATAGAGTTCCGCCGCTGTGGTTTGCATCGCACGAGGGCGTGACCGGCTCCGGTGCCGCCGCAAGCTGTAGATAGCAATTATTTCACTTGAAAAAATAGAAGTAAATGTCAGACTATTAAGTACAAAGCCCAGCTCGCGGTCCAAGAAAAGGGGGAGTAGTGAGTCAAGCATCGCCGACGGGCGCCATCAAGGTGCTCGTGATCGATGACAGCAACACTATTCGACGCAGCGCGGAGCTATTTCTGCGCCAGGCCGGCTATGAAGTCATCCTGGCCGAAGACGGCTTCGATGCGCTTTCCAAGATCTCCGATCACCAGCCCCAGGTGATCTTCGTCGACATCATGATGCCGCGGCTCGACGGGTACCAGACCTGCGCGCTGATCAAGCAGAACCCGCAGCTCAAATCCACGCCCGTGATCATGCTGTCGAGCAAGGACGGCGTGTTCGATCGCGCGCGCGGCAGGCTCGCCGGATCCGATCGCTACCTGACCAAGCCTTTTACTAAGGAAGGGCTGATCGAGGCGGTCAACGAGTACGTCAAGCCGGCTTCGCTTCCCACCTGATCCCATTGAAAGGCCATCCGTCATGCCAATCAAGAACATCCTCATCGTCGATGACTCCGCCACCGATCGCCAGTTTCTCAGCGAGCTGCTGGTGAAGAACGGGTACAAGGTCTCGACTGCCGACAGCGCCGAAGACGCGCTCGCCAAGGTCAAGCAGCATCGCCCCGACCTGGTGCTGATGGACGTGGTCATGCCAGGCCAGAACGGCTTCCAGGCGACCCGCATGCTGGCCCGGGACGACAGCACCAAGCACATCCCGGTCATCATCTGCACCAGCAAGGCGCAGGAGACCGACAAGGTGTGGGGCATGCGCCAGGGCGCACGCGATTACATCGTGAAGCCGATCAACCAGGCCGACCTGCTGGCCAAGATCGCCGCTCTCGGCTGATGGCGGCCAAAGCTTCCCTGCGGGATTACCAGCGCGAGCTGTCGGCCCGGCTGCAAAGCGCCGAGCTCGGCGGCACCGCTTCGAAGCTGGCCCTGCAGGTAGGCGAGGAAGGCTGGCTTGTCGACCTGGCGGATGCCGGCGAGGTCATTCCCGTCACGCCGATCAGCGCAGTGCCCCTGACTCGCGCGTGGTTCAAGGGCGTCACCAATATCCGCGGCAATCTCTACAGCGTGGTCGATTTCTCCGCCTTCCTCGGCGGGCCGGGGGTCGCCGTGCGCGAGCGGGCCCGCCTGCTGCTCGTCGGCGAGCGCTTCCGCGTCGGCAGCGCGCTGCTGGTGGACGGCTCGCTCGGGCTGCGTAACGCCTCGCAGCTGCAGGCGCGCGCTCGCGACGCCGCGCAGGCGCCCTGGATCAGGGCCGAATACACCGATGCGGAAGGCAGGCGGTGGAAAGAGCTGGACCTGCCGGCCCTGGTTCAGCAGCCGGAATTTCTCGACGTGGGAATCTGAGGGGCCTGGATGGAGAAGAACTGCGTTCGCCTCCTGATCGCTCTGGCGGTGCTGCTGGCGCAGCCCGCGGCGGCTGAAAACGGCGTCACGAAGGACCGGATCGTGCTCGGCCAGTCGGTGGCGCTGACCGGGCCGGCGTCGCAGCTCGGCATCCAGATGCGCAACGGCGTGAGCGCGTACCTGGACTACGTCAACGCGCAGGGCGGCGTGCACGGCCGGAAAATCGAGCTGATCACGCTCGACGACGGCTACGAGCCTGCGCGCACCGTGCCGAACACGAAGAAGCTGATCGACGAGCACAAGGTGTTCGCCTTGATCGGTTACGTCGGCACGCCGACCAGCGTGCCCGCGATCCCGGTCTTCACCGAAGCGAAAGTCCCGTTCTTCGGCCCGTTCACCGGCGCCGAGGCGCTGCGCGCCCCCTTCAACCGCTACATCTTCCACGTGCGCGCCAGCTACTACGACGAGACCGACAAGATCGTCGAGCAGGTGCTGTCGATCGGCGGCAAGAGCATCGCCGTGTTCTACCAGGATGACGCCTACGGCCAGGCCGGTCTCAAGGGCACCGAGATCGCGATGGCGAAGCGCGGCCTGAAGGTCTCCGCCCTCGGCACCGTCGAGCGCAACACGATCAAGGTGGAGAATGCGGTAAAGACCATCAACGCCGCGAAGCCCGACGCCGTGGTGATGATCAGCCAGTACACCTCGTGCGCGGAATTCATCCGGCAGATGAAAAGGAGCGGCAGCGCGGCGACGTTCTACAACGTCTCGTTCGTCGGCAGCAAGGCGCTGGCCGACGCGCTCGGCAGCGACGGCCTGGGCGTGGCGATCTCCCAGGTGATGCCGTTCCCGTGGGGGGCGGCGGTGCCGGTCGTCAAGGAGTACCAGCGGCTCGCGGCCAAGGCGGGCCACCCCGATTTCAATTTCAGCGCGATCGAGGGCTTCGTCGTGGCCAAGGTCTTCGTCGAAGGGCTCAAGCGCACCGGCAGGGATCTGACCCGCGAAGCGTTCATCGATGCGCTCGAGAGGATGCAGGACGTCGACGTCGGCGGTTTCTACGTGAGTTATTCGCCGCAGAACCACGCCGGGTCGAAGTTCGTCGACCTGACCATCATCGCCCGCGAGGGCAAGTTCCTGCGCTAGGAAACCACGGAGAATCGCATGGCATTCAAATTAGCCCTCAAACTGCCGTTTCTCAGCCGCGGCGAGGCCGCGCAGCACGGCGCGCCGCTGCGGCGCCCGCCGCGGGCCGCCTCTGGCGGCATGCTGGCGGCGCCGCTGCGGCTCATTCGCCGGCTGACAGGCGGCCGGCAGCTCCAGCTGCTGACCGCGCTGCTGGTGCTTCTCCTGCTCGCCGACGCCGCGATCGTGGTAGTGGATGCGCGACAGGCGACCTTCAATTCGCTGTACATCGCCGTGGTCGGCAAGATCCGCATGCTGTCGCAGCGCCTCGCCAAGGCGGCTCAGCAGGCCTCGCAGGGCAACGCCGCGGCATTCAAGCAGCTGCGCGACAGCCGCGACGAGTTCGCGTCGGAAGTGAAGCTGCTGCGCTCGGGCGGTGTGGCGAGCGGCGTCGATCTGCCGCCGACCTCCGAGCGCGTGCGGCCGATGCTCAGTGCCCTGGACCAGGAATGGAAGAAGACCGAGCGCAACGCGTCGCTGGTGATCGCCGAGGAACGCAACCTGGTGTCGCTGGGCCAGGCGGTGCGATCGATCAATGCCGGCAACCCGGTGCTGCAGGAGCTCACCGACGAGATCGCCGCCATCAGCGTTCAGTCCGGCGGGTCGGCCCGGCAGAACGCGATCGCCGCTCAGCTCATGATGCTGACGCAGCGCATGGCGAAGAACGCCAATGCCATGCTCGCGGAGGAGATCATCGACCCGGAAGTCTCGTTCCTCCTCGGCAAGGACTCGAACACCTACCGCGACACCCTGCAGGGGCTGCTGCAGGGCAGCGAGGCCTTGCGCATCGGCCGGGTCGCCGACGCGGAGATGCGGGGCAAGCTCGGGGAGCTGGAAGCGGCGTTCAAGGACTATCAGCGCGCGGTGAGCGAGATCCTCGGCAACATGCAGCGCCTGGTAAACGCCAAGCGCGCCAGCCGCGACATGTTCAACGACAGCGAGACCCTGCTCGGCGCCGCCGAGCGCCTGAGCGGCGGCTACGAGGACGAGCTGAACGCGCGGCGCATCAACTACGTCGCCCTGGGCGTGGTGTCGGTGCTGGCCGTCCTGGTGCTGCTGCTGATCGGCAAGGCGTACGTCGACGACAGCCGGCGCCGCGCCGAGGAAAGCGAGCGGATGAACCGCAGCAACCAGGACGCGATCCTGCGGCTGCTCGATGAGATCGGCAACCTGGCGAACGGCGACCTTACGGCGCGCGCGAAGGTGACCGAGGACATCACCGGCGCGATCGCCGACTCGATCAACTACAGCATCGACGAGCTGCGTCGCCTGGTGACCGGCATCACCGGCGCGGCCCAGCAGGTGACCGCCGCGACGCAGGAAGCGCAGACGGTGACCGGCCAGCTGCTGCAGGCGGCGCAGAAGCAGGCGACCGAGATCCAGGGCACCGGCCAGGCGGTGGCGCAGATGGCGCAATCGATGAACGAAGTCTCGAAGAGCGCCAACGACTCCGCCAAGGTGGCGGAAACGTCGCTGCATGCCGCCGGCAAGGGCGCGCAGGCGGTGCAGAACGCGATCCGCGGCATGAACGACATCCGCGTGCAGATCCAGGAGACCTCCAAGCGCATCAAGCGGCTGGGCGAAAGCTCGCAGGAGATCGGCGAGATCGTGCAGCTGATCTCGGACATCACGGAGCAGACCAACGTGCTGGCGCTGAACGCCGCCATCCAGGCAGCCTCGGCCGGCGAGGCCGGACGCGGCTTCACGGTGGTCGCCGAGGAAGTGCAGCGGCTGGCGGAGCGCTCAGGCGAGGCGACCAAGCACATCGGCGCGATCGTGAAGAGCATTCAGCGCGACACGCAGGACGCGGTGGAGGCGATGGAGCGCAGCACGCGCGGCGTGGTCGAGGGGACGAAGACCGCCGACGAGGCGGACCAGGCGCTGCGCGAGATCGAGCAGGTCTCGAGCCGCCTCGCCGAGCTGATCGGCTCGATCTCCGGCGCCACGCAGCAGCAGGCGGTGTCCGCCGCGCAGGTGGCTGGCAAGATGAAGATCATCCTCGGCATCACGCAGCTGACCACGGAAGGCACCAAGAAGACCGCCGCTTCGGCGGCGCGGCTGACGGCGCTGGCCGACGGCCTGAAGAACTCGGTGGCGGGCTTCAAGCTCGCCTGACTGGACCATGGCCGACGCCACCATCCTGTCCTGGATCACCGCCGAAGTGGATCAGGCGTTGGAGAACGTGCGCGACAGCATCGCGCAGTTTTCCGCGTCCCCGCACGATCCCGCTGCGCTCAGCATATGCCCCGAGCACCTGCACCAGGTGAGCGGGGCGCTGCGCATGGTGGGGCTGAGCGGCGCGACGCGCTTCTGCGAAGCGATCGAAGGCAGCTTCTCGGGAGCGAACGGCTCGCGGCCCAGCACGGCGTCGATCGGCATCATCGACCGCGCGGTGCTCGCCCTGAAGCAGTTCGTCGACGACGTGGCGCGCGGCCAGGCGAACGTGCCGCTGCGGCTGTTTCCCGTCTATCGGGAGCTCGCGGAGTTGCAGGGCAAGGCCGATAGCTCCGAAAAGGAGCTGTTCTTCCCCGATCTGACCCCGCCGGCGCCTTCGCATCCCAGCCCCTGGACGCTGGCAAAGAACGAGCTGGCGCCGCATCTGCAGGCGCAGCGCGCGCGTTTCCAGCGCGGGCTGCTGGCCTGGCTGCGCGGCTCGGCCGCCGGCCCGGAGGACATGCGCCAGGCGCTCGACGCGCTCTACCAGGTCTCGGCGCAGCTCCCCGAGCCGCGCGCGCTCGCCTGGGTCGCGATCGGGCTCGTCGACGGCCTGCTCGATGCGCCGGAGCCCAACTGGCAGGCGAGCGCCAAGGTGCTCTGCAACAAGATCGATTTCCACATGCGGGACCTCGCTGCCGGCTCGCAGGCGGTCAACGATCCGCTGCTGCGCGAAATGCTGTATCTGGTCGCGCGCGCCAAGCCGTCTACGCAACGCCTCAAGGATATCAAGCTGCTCTACCGCCTCGACAGCCTGATCCCGTCGCCCGAGGCCGCCGGCCAGAAGGTGGAGCTCGACATGGACCGGCTGCAGCCGGTCCTGGGCGACGCGCGCTCGCGGCTGGACGCGCTGAAGGCCGTGTGGCAGCAGTACGTGACCGGCGAGCCGAAGAGCGTGCTGCGGTTCCGCGAGCTGGTGAGCTGGTTCAAGGCGAAGGCCGCCGAGCTCGGCAACAAGCACCTGATCAAGCTGCTGGACGCCATCACCCTCGTCGCGACGCGGCTCCCCGACCCGTATCCGCCGAAGAGCCAGTTCATGGTCATCGAGATGGCCTCGGCCTTCCTGCTGGCGGAGAGCGTGCTCGAGAATTTCGCCCGCCCGCCGGCCGACCTGCAGCAGCAGATCGGCATCATGGGCGGCTGGCTGCTCGATGCCGCGCAAGGCAAATCGACCGGCGAGCCGCCCGCCGGGCTGCGCGCCGATCTCAGCCAGCAGATCGGCGCGCTGCAGCTGCGCGCGCAGGTGGCGAAGGAGATCCTCGCCAATCTCCAGCACGTGGAGCAGGTGCTCGATGCCTACTCGCGCGAGCTGGCGGCGCGCGAGGCGCTCCGCGGCCTCGACACTCACCTGCGGCAGATCCATGGCGCGCTCGCCGTGCTGGGATTCGAGCGCGCCACCCAGGTCACGGCGCTCTGCGAAGCGCTGATCAAGGCCTGCGCCGCCCGCGAGCGTGACGCCTCGCTGGAGGACATGGACTGGATCGCCGAAGGCCTCAGCAGCCTCGGCCTGTTCCTGGCGCCGTGCGTCAACGGGCGCGATCCGTCCGACAAGGCGATCGAGCTTTTTTTCAGCCGCTACGAGAAACGCGCCGCGAGCGCGGCGGCGCCCGAGAAGCCGCAGGAAAAACCCCGCGAGACGCAGCCGGCGGCGGAATCCGAAGGCTTGCTCGACATCTTCCTCGAGGAAGCGGGCGAAGTGCTCGGGAATATCGATGCGTCGCTGCCGCGCTCGCGCGAGCGGCCCGGCGACCGCGACGTGCTGACGACGATCCGCCGCGGCTTTCATACCCTGAAGGGAAGCGGCCGCATGGTCGGCCTGACCGATCTCGGCGAGGTCGCCTGGGAAATCGAGCAGGTCATGAACCGCTGGCTCGAGCGGCAGCAGCCGGCCTCCCCCGAGCTGCTCGAGCTGATCGCCCTGGCGAGCGCGGCCTTCAGGGAATGGATAGGCAGGCTGCGCGGCCGGGAGAGCTTCGCTCTCGACGGCAGGGCGATCGTGGAACGGGCTCAGAAGCTGAGGGCCGTGGAGCCGGAGCCCGAGGAGATCACGGTCGGCACCACGCGCCTCGCACGCAGCTTCTTCGACATCTATGCCAAGGAAGCGCTGCAGCACGTCCAGACGCTGGAAACCCAGTCCGAGGCTTCCGATGAGTTCGCGCGTGCGGCACACACGCTTGCGAGCAGCTCTCGCACCGCGGGCTTTGGCGCGGTAGCTGATCTCGCCGCGGCGCTCGAGCACTGGACGCCCGTCGCCAGCCATGTCAGGGCCCCGCGCGACGTGGAACCAGTGAGGGAGGCGGTCGCCAAGCTGCGTGAAATGGTCGCCGCCCTTGCGCAGCGTCAGGCGCCGGCGCCGGCGATCGAAGCCGCGCGGGCCCTGCACGAACTGACCGCGCGCCTGCAGACGCCGCCACCGCCGCCTGCCCCTGCCGCGAAGAGCGGCAGGGAGCTGCGCGTGATGAAGGACGACATCGACCAGCAGCTGCTGCCGATCTTCCTCGAGGAAGCGGAGGCCCTGGTGCCGCGCATCGGCAGCGACCTGCGCGACTGGAAGGCGAACCCCTCCGACCAGAACATCTCCGACTCGCTGCGCCGCGGCCTGCACACGCTCAAAGGCAGCGCCCGGATGGCAGGCGCGATCCGGCTCGGCGAGCTGACGCACATCATCGAAAGCCAGATCGAGGCGGCCATCGAGAGCGGCGAGTTTTCGGCGCAGCTGTTCGATCAGCTCGAGTCGAAGATGGACCGCCTGAGCCTCGACCTGGAGCACATGGGCGGCCGCCTGGTGGCGCCGGCGGCGGCTCCGCCCGCGCCTGCGCCCCGGGCCGAGCCGCCGCTGCCCAGCCCGGCGGCGCTGCTGCGGGTCAACGCCGATATCCTCGATCACCTGATCTCCGAGGCGGGGGAGATCGCCATCGCGCGCTCGCGCATCGAGGCGGAGCTGCGGCAGGTGAAGCAGTCGCTGGGCGATCTGAACGACAGCGTCGCGCGCCTGCGCAATCAGCTGCGCGAGGTCGAGGTCCAGGCCGACAGCCAGATACAGTCGCGGCAGTCGGTGCTCGAGCAGCGCGACCGCGACTTCGATCCGCTCGAGTTCGACCGCTATACGCGGCTGCAGGAGCTGACGCGGATGATGGCCGAGAGCCTGAACGACGCCGCGTCGATCCAGCAGTCGCTGCTGAAGAGCCTGGGCGAAACCGACGCCGGCCTGCTGCAGCAGGCGCGCATCAGCCGCGACGTGCAGCAGGAGCTGATGCGCATGCGCGCGGTGCCGTTCTCGAACCTTAACGAGCGCCTGTACCGCATCATGCGGCAGACTGCGCGCGAGGTCGGCAAGAAGGCCGAGCTGGAGATCGAAGGCGGCCAGGTCGAGCTCGACCGCAGCGTGCTCGAGAGAATCGGCGCGCCGCTCGAGCACATGCTGCGCAACGCCCTGGGCCACGGCCTGGAATCCCCGCAAGAGCGGCTGGCCGCAGGCAAGCCGGAATCCGGGCGCATCGCCATCAACCTGCGCCAGGAAGGCAATGAAATCGCGCTCGTCGTGAGCGACGACGGCGCCGGCCTCGATCTCGACCAGCTGCGCAAGAAGGCCATCGAGAAGGGCGTGCTGACCCGCGATCAGCAGGCGAGCGAAGCCGAGCTCGCGCAGCTGATCTTCGTGTCCGGCCTGTCGACCGCCGGCAAGCTGACTCAGCTTTCCGGCCGCGGCGTCGGCATGGACGTGGTGCGCAGCGAGATCGCCTCGATCGGCGGGCGCGTCGAGATCGCCAGCACGCGCGGCCGCGGCACGACCTTCACCGTCTACCTGCCGCTGACGCTCGCCGTGACGCAGACCGTCATCGTGCGCGCCGCAACCAGCGTCCTCGCGGTATCCTCCGCCATGGTCGAGCAGGTGCTGCGCGTGAAGGCGGACGCCTTGGCGGGCCTCTACGAGAAGGCGGTCATCGAGTCGCAGGGCCGCTCCTACCCGCTGTACTACCTCCCGCATCTGCTCGGCGGGCGCGGCGCCACCGAAATCCAGGCCTACAACTCGGTCCTGCTCCTGCGCAGCGGCATCCAGCGCATCGCGCTGCACGTGGACGAGCTGATCGGCAACCAGGAAACCGTCGTCAAGAACATCGGGCCGCAGCTGGCGCGCGTGCCGGGCGTCGGCGGCGCGACAGTGCTGGGGGACGGCCGGATCGTGCTCATCATCAATCCGGTGCAGCTTGCGCAGCACGCGAGAAGCGCTCTGGCGAAGACTGCGATTGCGCCGGCGGCAATGGCGGCGCCTGCGGCCGCGGCTGCCCCGCTCATCATGGTGGTCGACGATTCGCTCACGGTGCGCAAGATCACCAGCCGCCTGCTCGAGCGCGAGGGCTACCGGGTGCTCACCGCCAAGGACGGCGTCGACGCGCTCGAGCTGATCAAGGACACGCTGCCTGCCGTCATGCTGGTCGACATCGAGATGCCGCGCATGGACGGCTTCGAGCTGACGCGAACCGTGCGCGGCGACTCGCGCACCCGCGGCATTCCGATCATCGTCATCTCGTCGCGCACCGCCGAGAAGCACCGCGACCAGGCGACGCGGCTGGGCGTCAACGCCTTTCTCGGCAAGCCGTACCAGGAATCCGAGCTGCTCGAGCAGGTCATGAAATATCTGCCGGCATGAAGCTCGAACCGAAAGAGCAGCTGGGCAAGTACCCGATCCTGCGGGAGATCGGCAGCGGCGCCACCAGCCGCGTCTATCTGGCGCGGGATCCCTTCGCCGACCGCGAGGTGGCGATCAAGGTGTTCCTGTTCGACTCCCACGCCGACCCGCACAGCGAGCGCATGCTGCACAAGGCGTTCGTCGCCGAGGCGTCGCTTGCCGGCAAGCTGAACCACCCGCACATCGTCGACATCCTCGACGCGGTGGTCGAGCCCGACCACAGCTACCTGGTGATGGAGTACGTGCCCGGCAAGACGCTCGAGGCGCACGCCGACGTCAGCACGCTGCTGCCGCTCAACAAGGTGGTCGAGATCATCTTCAAGTGCATCCGCGCGCTGGAGTACGCGTTCCAGCACGGCGTGATCCACCGCGACATCAAGCCGGGCAACATCCTGCTTTCGCAGTACGGCGAAACCAAGGTGGGCGACTTCGGCGCCTCGTTCCAGCAGCGGCTCGGCCACGAGACCACGCAGATCACGGGTGTCGGCTCGCCGGCGTACATGTCGCCGGAGCAGGTCCGCATGGAAGCGCTGACGCACCAGACCGACATCTACTCGCTCGGCGTCACCATGTACCGCCTGCTGACCGGCAGGCTGCCCTACCAGGCATCGACGCAGGCGGCCCTCACCTATGCCATTCTCAATGCCGTTCCGCCCCATCCTGCCACCCTGCGTCCCGACCTGCCGGCGCTGCTCGACCAGATCGTGATGAAGGCGATCAACAAGGATCCGAAGGAGCGCTACAAGTCCTGGCTCGACTTCGGCAAGGACCTGAGCCAGGCCTTCGTCAGCCTGCGCCTGGCCGGGGAGTCGATCTCCGAGTCGGAGAAGTTCAACAAGCTGCGCGAATTCCCGTTCTTCGAGGACTTCAACGACGTCGCGCTGTGGGAAATGGTGCGCATCGGCAGCTGGAAGACGGTGACGGCGGGAACGCCATTGATCCGCGAGGGCGAGGAGGGCGACAGCTTCTACCTCCTGGTCGACGGCGAAGTGAAGGTCACGCTGTCAGGCAAGCCGCTCGCCAGCCTGAAGCCCGGCGCCTGCTTCGGCGAGATCCTCTACTTCACCGAGCGCGTCCAGCGGCGCACGACCACCGTGACGACAGGCAGCGACGCGACCGTCATCGAGTTCAGGGCCGACGCGCTGCGCGCCGCCACCGACGCCTGCCAGGTCGGCTTCAACAAGGGCTGCATGCGCGTGCTGGTCGACCGCCTGGCGCAGAGCCACGAGCGGATCACCCGGGTCGCGTAGGGTATGAAAGTCCTGGTCAGCGTCAAGCGCGTGGTCGATTTCAACGTCAAGGTGCGCGTCAAGGCGGACGGCACCGGCGTCGAGACCGCCAACGTCAAGATGTCGATGAACCCTTTCGACGAGATCGCGCTCGAGGAGGCGGTGCGCCTGAAGGAAGCCGGCGTCGCGACCGAGATCGTGGTGGTGTCGTGCGGCGTGCAGGCCTGCCAGGAGACGCTGCGCACCGCGCTCGCGATCGGCGCCGACCGCGCGATTCTCGTCAATACAGACGCCGAGTTGCAGCCCCTCGCGGTGGCGAAGCTCCTCAAGGCCGTCTCCGAGCGCGAAAAGCCGCAGCTCGTCATCATGGGCAAGCAGGCGATCGACGACGACGCCAACCAGACCGGGCAGATGCTGGCGGCTCTCCTGGGATGGCCGCAAGCGACGTTTGCCTCGAAAATAAGGCTCGAGGCAGACAGGGCCGTAGTGACGCGCGAGGTCGACGGCGGGCTCGAGACCGACGCCATCAAGCTGCCGGCGGTCGTGACTACCGACCTGCGGCTGAACGAGCCGCGCTATGTCACGCTGCCGAACATCATGAAGGCGAAGAAGAAGGCGCTCGAGGTACTCAAGCCCGATGCCCTCGGCGTCGACGTGACGCCCCGCCTCACGACGCTGAAGGTGGTGGAGCCGGCGAAGCGCAAGGCGGGCGTAAAGGTCGCGGACGCGAAAGCGCTGGTCGACAAGCTGCGCAACGACGCAAAGGTGATCTGAGATGGCGGTTCTGGTCGTGGCCGAGCACGACAGCAAGTCGGTCCGCAAGGCGACCCTCAATGCCGTTGCCGCCGCGCAGAAGCTCGGATCCGATATTCACGTGCTGATCGCCGGCCACGAGGCAGGGGCCGCGGCCAAGGCGGCGGCGCAGATCGCCGGGGTGGCGAAAGTGCTGCATGCGGATGCGCCGCAGCTGCGCGATTTCCTTGCCGAGAATGTCGCCGCGACGGTGGTTTCCGTGGCGAAGAACTATTCGCACCTCCTCGCGCCGTCGACGTCCAACGGAAAGAACGTCATGCCGCGCGTCGCCGCGCTGCTGGACGTGCAGCAGATCTCCGATATCGTCGCGGTGGAGGGCGCCGACACCTTCGTGCGCCCGATTTACGCCGGGAACGCGCTCGCCACGGTGAAATCCAGGGACCCGCTCAAGGTGATCACGGTGCGCACCACCGCCTTCGATGCAGTGGCGGCAGCCGGCGGCGACGCGGCCGTGGAGAAGCTGGCGGCGCCGGCCGACAGCGGGCTGTCTTCGTTTGTCGGGCGCGAGCTGTCGAAATCGGAGCGCCCGGAGCTCACCGCGGCGAAGATCATCGTCTCCGGCGGCAGAGGGATGGCGTCGGGGGAAAATTTCACCAAAGTCCTGGAGCCGCTCGCCGACCGGCTGGGGGCGGCGATGGGCGCTTCGCGCGCGGCGGTCGACGCCGGGTTCGTGCCTAACGACTGGCAGGTCGGGCAAACCGGGAAGATCGTCGCGCCGGACCTCTACGTCGCGGTCGGCATCTCGGGCGCGATCCAGCACCTGGCAGGAATGAAGGACAGCCGGGTGATCGTGGCGATCAACAAGGACGAGGAGGCGCCGATCTTTCAGGTCGCCGACTATGGGGTGGTCGGCGATTTGTTTCAGATCGTGCCGACCCTGGTCGAGGAGCTGAAGAAATGAGCGCGTATGTGGCGCCCTTGAAGGATATGCGCTTCGTCCTTAACGAGCTCGCGGGGCTTGCCGAGGTTGCGAAGCTGCCGCGGTTCGAGGAAGCCACCCCGGATACCGTAGACGCCATCCTCGAGGAAGCTTCGAAGTTTGCTTCAGAAGTACTTGATCCTATTAATCTTTCAGGAGACCAGGAAGGCTCGAAATTGAGCGGCGGCGAGGTGCGTACCCCGCGCGGCTTTCGCGACGCGTACCGCAAGTTCTGCGACGGCGGATGGAACGCGCTGCCCTTCGAGCACGAGTGGGGCGGGCAGGGGCTTCCGAGGCTGGTATCGACGCCGGTGCAGGAGATGTGGAAGAGCTCGAACCTCAGCTTTTCGCTCTGCCCCCTTCTCACCCAGGGCGCGGTCGAGGCGCTGCTGCTGCGCGGTTCGGATGCTCTGAAGCAGGCCTACCTGCCGAAGATGATCGAAGGCAGGTGGACCGGGACGATGAACCTCACCGAGCCGCAGGCCGGGTCGGACCTGTCCCTCGTGCGCACGCGCGCCGAGCGCCGGGCAAGCGAGTACCTGATCTCGGGCCAGAAGATCTTCATCACCTACGGCGAGCACGACCTGGCCGACAACATCGTCCACCTGGTGCTCGCGCGCACGCCGGACGCGCCCGAAGGCGTGAAGGGGATCTCGCTTTTCGTCGTGCCGAAGTTCATCCCCGACGCCGACGGCAAGCCGGGCAGGCGCAACAGCGCCAAGTGCGCCTCGATCGAGCACAAGCTCGGCATCCACGCCAGCCCGACCGCGGTAATGGTGTACGACCAGGCGGTCGGCTACCTGGTCGGCGAGGAGAACCGCGGCCTTGAATACATGTTCATCATGATGAACGCGGCGCGCTTCGCCGTCGGCCTGGAGGGCGTGGCGATCGCCGAGCGGGCGTTCCAGCGCGCGCTCGCCTTCTCCAGGGAGCGCCTGCAGGGCCGCGACCTGGTAGCCGGCGGCAAGACCGTGCCGATCATCCGGCATCCGGATGTGCGGCGCATGCTGATGCTGATGAAATCGCAGGCCGAGGCGATGCGCGCGCTGGCCTACACGACCGCCGCGGCGATGGATTTTGCCCATAAATCGGGAAATCCGGCCGAGCGAAGGCGCCATCAGGCGTATGTCGACCTGATGATTCCCGTGGTGAAGGGCTGGAGCACCGAGACCGGCATCGAGATCGCCTCGCTGGGCGTGCAGGTGCATGGCGGCATGGGCTTCGTCGAGGAAACCGGCGCTGCGCAATACCTGCGCGACGCGCGCATCACGACCATTTACGAGGGCACGACCGGCATCCAGGCGATGGACCTGGTCGGCCGCAAGATCGCACGCGAGGGCGGCGAGACCGCGAAGGAATGGATCGCCCAGCTGAAGCAATTCGAGGCCCAGCTTTCGAAATCGAACAATGAGAATCTGGTTGCCCTTAGAAGCCAGTTCGCGGCCGGCGTGCAGGCGCTCGCCGACTGTGTTGAATTCATCGTCGCATCCAGCGCGAAGGACCCGCGGCCGGCATTCGCCGGGGCGGTGCCGTTTCTGAAGCTGATGGGCATCGTCGCCGGCGGCTGGCAGATGGGGCGCGCGGCGCTCGCGGCCGAGCGCACGCTGCAGAGCGGCGAGCGCAGTTTCCTCGAGGCGAAGATCGCGACGGCGCGCTTCTACGCCGATCATGTATTGGTGCAGGCGCCGGCGCTGCGCAACACCGTGGTCAACGGCGCGGCCGGCGTAATGGCGCTTTCCGAAGACCAGTTCCTTGCCGCCTACTAGCCTTCGGCTTACGCGCCGAGGCCGAGGAAGCGGCGGATGCGGCCGAGCAGGTCGCCCTGCCGCGCCGCGCTCGCATCGACCGCCGACGCGGTGAACGCCTCGCGCGCGCGCTCCAGCTCGCCGCGCCGCGCGCCGATCACGCGCTTCACTTCCTCGGCGATCTCCGGCCGCGTCTGCAGCAGCTGCTGGACCGAGGCGCGGTCCAGGCGCCAGCACTCGACGTCGGTCTTGGCCACCACCGTCGCGGTGCGGGCGTCGCCCGTCATCAGCGCCATCTCGCCGAAGAACTGTCCCGGCTGCAACAGGGCGAGGACCTGCGGCGGGCCGCTGGGCGGCTCGTAGAGCACTTCGGCATCGCCGAAGGCCATGATGTACAGCCAGTGCGCGGTATTGCCCTGCTTGGTGATCACGTCGCCGCGCGCGAACGGCGCGTACTGCAGGCGCTCGGCGACCTCGGCCTTTTCGTTCTCGGAGAGCCCGGCGAACAGGCCGACCCTGCCGAGCATCTCGAGGCGCCGCGTCAGCTCGCGGCGGCGCACGGTCTCCGCGTGGGCCTCGTCGCGCTGGATGGCGTGGGTGGTATGCTGCGGCTCGGCGATGCGGATCCCGGCGCGCTGCAGCGAAGCAAACAGGTGCACGCGCACCATCGAATCGGTGAGGTCGTCCTCCATCAGGTCGGTCAGGAAGTAGCGCAGCTGGTAGCGCAGGTTGCCCGACTCGAAGCCGTAGAGCACGCAGCTCGCCGCCGGGGTGCGCGCCACGTTGGTCATGGCCAGCTCGCGCATCTCCTCGTCGACGATGGCGATCACGCGCGCCGGGGGCACTGCGGGGTCGACCATGAAATTGAGGATGCGCCGCCACTGCAGCGGCGCGCCCTCGATCCGGCCGAGGATCGCCACGCGCGACTTCATCAGCGCGCTGTTCGGGATCACCACCGTCTCCCAGTTGCGCGTCTCGATCAGCGTCGAGCGCCAGCGGATGTCGCGCACGCGGCCGACCAGGTCGTCGACGCGCACCCAGTCGCCGACCCGCACCGAGTTGTCGAGCTGGATGGCCAGCCCGCCGAGCAGGTTGCCGAGCGTGTCCTGCATCGAGAAGGCGAGCACCGCGGTCAGGATCGCCGAGGTGGTGATTAGGCTGGAGAGATCGACGCCGGCGCCGCGCAGCTGCACGAAACCGTAGACCACGTACGCGACGACGATCGCCAGGTCCTCGATGATGCGCGGCAGGTCCCTGCCGAGGAGCGGCAGCAGCAGCCGGAACACGCCGAAGCCGAACAGGCGGATGAGCGCGATCGCCGAGATGATGCGGAACACCGCGTAGACCGTTTTCGCAGCGCTCGGGAAGTCGAGCGCATAGACGGCGCCGGCGGAGGCCTGGCCGATGACCCCGAGCAGGAACAGCCACAGCGTGTTGACGAACACCGTGCGCTCGTGCCGGCGCGCGCGCAGCAGCAGGACCGTCAGCACCGCCGCGATGACCGTCAGCCAGAGGACGTCCGGGCTCCAGAACCTGGGCGTCAGATCGGTGGTTTCCATAGGCGCTGTCGGCAGTCTACATGTTGGGATAGTTGGGGCCGCCGCCGCCTTCCGGCGCGACCCAGACGATGTTCTGCTGCGGGTCCTTGATATCGCAGGTCTTGCAGTGCACGCAGTTCTGCGCGTTGATCTGGAGGCGCGGCGCGGTCTCGAGGTCAACGAACTCATAGACACCGGCAGGGCAGTAGCGCTGCTCCGGCCCGGCATAGATCTGCAGATTCTGCAGCGGGACGGAAGGATCCTTGAGCGTCAGGTGGACCGGCTGGTCCTCGTTGTGGTTGGTGTTGGAGATGAACACCGACGACAGCCGGTCGAAGCTCAGCACACCATCGGGCTTGGGATAGGCAATCGGCTTTACGGCATCCTTGCTTTTCAGCGTCTGATGGTCCGCCTGATGGTGTCGCAGCGTCCAGGGCGCTTTGCCGCGCAACACTATCTGGTCGATGCCGACCATCAGCGAGCCGCTATAGAGCCCCTTGGACATCCAGGGCTTGAAGTTGCGGGCGCGGTAAAGCTCCTCGTAAAGCCAGCTCGCGCGGAACGCTTCGGGGTAGGCGGCAAGCTCGTCGCCGCTGCGTCCGGCCTGGATCGCCTGCGCTGCCGCTTCAGCGGCGAGCATGCCGCTCTTGATGGCACAGTGGCTGCCCTTGATGCGCGAGGCGTTGAGGAATCCGGCTTCGTCGCCGACCAGCGCGCCGCCCGGGAAAACCAGTTTCGGCAGCGACTGCAGGCCGCCGGCCGTGATCGCGCGGGCGCCGTAGCAGACGCGCTTTCCGCCCTCCAGAAACTGCCGGATCGCCTGGTGGGTCTTGAAGCGCTGGAATTCCTCGTAGGGCGACAGGAACGGATTCGAATAGCCGAGGCCGACGACGAAGCCGACCGCGACCTGGCGATCCTCCATGTGATACAGGAAAGACCCGCCGTAAGTGCCGGCGTCGAGCGGCCAGCCGGCGCTGTGAAGCACGAGACCGGGCTGGTGGCGCTCGGCTTTCACCTCCCACAGCTCCTTCAGCCCGATGCCGTAGACCTGCGGATCGGCGTCTCGCTGCAGGGAGAACTTCGCGCATAGCTGCCTGCCCAGATGGCCGCGCGAGCCCTCGGCGAAGAAGGTGTATTTTGCGTGCAGCTCCATCCCGGGCTGGTAGGCCGCGGTCTTTTCGCCCTTGCGGCTGATGCCGAGCTCGCCGGTGGCGACGCCTTTGACGCGCTCGCCTTCGTAGAGGATTTCCGCCGCGGCAAAGCCGGGAAAGATTTCAACGCCCAGGCTCTCGGCCTGCCTGCCCAGCCAGCGCGTCAGGTTGCCGAGGCTGATGACGTAGTTGCCGTGATTCTTGAAGCAGGCGGGCAGCAGGAAATCCGGCGTCCTGAAGGACCCCGATCCGGTAAGGAAGAGGAACCGGTCTTCGCTCACCGGGGTATCGAGCGGCGCGCCTCTTTGTTTCCAGTCCGGAAACAGCTCGGCGAGCGCGCGGGGATCCATCACGGCGCCGGAAAGGATGTGCGCGCCGATCTCGGATCCCTTCTCGAGCACGCACACGGAGAGCCCGGCGGAGAGCTGCTTCAGGCGGATCGCCGCGGCGAGGCCCGCCGGGCCGCCGCCTACGACCACCACGTCGTAGTGCATCGATTCGCGCGGCATGGCGGGCAATTATAATCGTCGGCCTGTGGAGGAGCTGCCGCAGTGACGCCCATGTGGACGCCGACGCCCGAGCGCGCCGCACAGACCGACATGGCGCGCTTCATCGGGCTCGCCGGCAAGAAAAGCTACGACGAGCTGCATGCCTGGTCGGTCGCGGAGCGCGGCGCTTTCTGGAACCTGGTCTGGGAGTTCTGCGGGGTGAAGGGGCAGAAGGGAGCGCGCACGCTCGTCGACGGCGATCGCATGCCGGGCGCACTGTGGTTTCCCGACGCACGGCTGAACTTCGCCGAAAACCTGCTTGGCTCGCGCGACCATCGCGACGCGATCGTTTTCTGGGGCGAGGACCGGGTCAAGCGCCGCTTGAGCCATCGCAACCTCTACGACCTGGTGTCCCGGCTGTCGCAGGCGCTCGCCGACGCCGGCGTGAAAAAGGGCGACCGGGTCGCAGGCTATCTGCCCAACCTGCCGGAGGCGGCCGCGGCGATGCTGGCAGCCGCAAGCCTCGGCGCGGTCTGGTCGAGCTGCTCGCCCGATTTCGGCGTGCAAGGCGTGCTCGAGCGTTTCGGCCAGATCGGGCCGAAGGTGCTGTTCTGCGCCGATGGCTATTTCTACGGCGGCAAGGAGTTCGATTCGCAGGAAAAGGCTGCACAAATACTGGACCAGCTGCCTTCGGTGGAGGAGTGCGTCGTCATCGACTACATCGGCTCCCCCGCCACGGCCGGAACCTCGCTTTACGACTTCCTCGACCCGTTCGACGCCGGCGAGATCCGCTTCGAGCCGCTCGAGTTCAACCATCCCCTGTACATCCTGTACTCTTCGGGCACCACCGGCGTTCCGAAGTGCATCGTCCACGGCGCCGGCGGGACGCTGCTGCAGCACCTGAAGGAGCACCGGTTGCACAGCGACGTGAAGCCCGGTGACCGCCTGTTCTACTTCACTACGCTCGGCTGGATGATGTGGAACTGGCTGGTTTCGGCGCTGGCGTCTGAGGCGACCCTGCTGCTCTACGACGGCTCGCCGTTCGTCGAGCGCGGACGGCTGCTGTTCGACCTGGCCGACGCGGAAGGCATGACGCATTTCGGCACCTCGGCGAAATTCATCGACGCTCTGAGCAAGGTTGGCCTGAAACCCAGGGAAACGCACCGTTTGGAGAAGCTGCGCGCCGTGCTCTCGACCGGATCGCCGCTGCTGCCGGAAGGCTTCGACTACGTTTACGCGAACATCAAGGGCGACCTGTGCCTGTCGTCGATCGCCGGCGGCACCGACATCGTCTCCTGCTTCGTCCTCGGCAATCCCGCGGGCGCCGTATGGCGCGGCGAGATCCAGGCCAAAGGCCTCGGCATGGCCGTGGAGGTGTTCGATGAAAATGGAAGATCGGTCAGGAACCAGAAGGGAGAGCTGGTCTGCACCAGGCCCTTTCCCTCGATGCCGGTGGGCTTCTGGAAGGACCCCGACGGCGCCAGGTACCGCTCCGCGTACTTCGCCAAGTACCCGAACGTCTGGTGCCAGGGCGACTGGTGCGAGATGACGCCGCGCGGCGGCATCATCATCCATGGCCGCTCCGACGCGGTGCTGAACCCCGGGGGCGTGCGCATCGGCACCGCTGAGATCTACCGCCAGGTCGAGCAGCTGGAGGAGATCGTCGAGTCGCTGGTGATCGGGCAGGACTGGGCGGGCGACGTGCGGGTCGTGCTGTTCGTCAAGCTGCGCGAAGATCGCGCGCTCGACGATTCGCTCGCCAACGCGATCAAGCGCAGGATCCGCGAGAACACCACCCCGCGGCACGTGCCGGCCAAGATCCTGCAGGTCGAAGATATCCCGCGCACCAGGAGCGGGAAGATCGTCGAGCTGGCAGTGCGCGACGTGGTGCATGGCCGGCCGGTGAAGAACCTCGAGGCGCTGGCCAATCCCGAGGCGCTCGAGCACTTCAGGAACCGCG
>WNEL01000713.1_pt1 | contig 21339 bp, 21 predicted proteins | sample 5399991 | NCBI WGS metagenome assembly WNEL01 (sample SAMN13153325, study PRJNA577476) | soil metagenome | isolation source: 20 cm grassland meadow soil pre-rain plot 2 | place: USA:California | collected 2015-09-08
TGTGCGCGACAAGAACGGCGAGATCTACAGTGTCCGTTACGATGCCGTCAACGCCATGTTGCTCAACGAGTTCCTCAAAGAGCACAAAAAAGTCCAGGAACACCAAGCGACAATCGCGGAGTTGAAATCAATTGTCGGCCAGCAACAAAACGAGATGGAAACTGTCATCGCGCGTGTCAAAGCGCAGGCCGCGCAAATCCAGAAGGTCAGCGCTCGAATCGACGCGAACAAATTCGACCGCCGTACGGCGGGACGAATCCGTCGTGACGGACCGGCGCCGCAAATGGCGATCAATCCTTAAAGCTGCGAGGAACTGCCATGCTGGTCATTGGTTTCTAGACGTTTGTTGCATGATTTTTCTATTTGGCTTTCTGCGCCATCGGATTCGTGCTTGAACTTTCGTATTTGAAGTCGTATTCACGATTTAGTCCCCGCGGACGGTCTTATGCCGCTCTTAAAGCCAGACCCGACGTTTTATCCTTCGCCGCGGCTGGCGATGCAGGGGCCACCAGAGAAATACGCATTCGTAGCGGCGCTTAATCCGCCAGGGAGCAAACTCAACGACGCACTGCTGGTAGTCGACGTTGATCCGGACTCGCGCACGTATGGTCAACAGGTCGGCCAGGTTAAAATGCCGGAGTTTGGTGATGAGCTGCATCACTTTGGCTGGAACGCGTGCAGCTCAGCGCTTTGTCCGTATGCGCCCCACCCCCACGTCGAACGCCGTTACCTGGTTGTGCCGGGGCTGCGTTCGTCGCGTATTCATATCATCGACATCAAGCCCAATCCGCGAAAACCGAAGATCGTTAAGGTGATCGAGCCGGAAGAGGTTTTTGCGCGCACGAATTATTCACGTCCGCACACGATTCATTGCGGCCCGGAAGGCATTTACGTTAGCGCGCTTGGGGCACCAAATGGCGACGGCCCGGGAGGCATTTTCATGCTCGATTGTGAAACGTTCGAAATCCTTGGTCAGTGGGAGATGAGTCGGGGCCCACAATTTTTGCATTACGATTTCTGGTGGCATCTGGGATTCGACACGCTGCTGAGTAGCGAATGGGGCACGCCGAATATGATCGAAAACGGATTGCAACCGGACCTCCTCCTCAGCAGCAAATATGGACATCAAATGCATGTCTGGGATTTGCGTCGACGCCGGCATTTGCAAGCCCTCGATTTAGGGAATGAACAACAAATGGTCCTCGAGATGCGTCCCGCGCACGACCCGACGAAGGCGTACGGCTTCGTCGGCGTCGTTGTTTCACTCAAGGATTTGTCTGCATCAGTCTGGCTTTGGCACCGCAACAATGGAGCGTGGGATTTAAAGAAAGTGATCGAAATCCCCGCGGAGCCAGCCGACCCAGAAAAATTGCCGGCGATGCTCAAAGATTTTAAAGCGGTGCCACCACTGGTGACGGACATCAATTTGTCGCTCGACGACAAATTTCTGTACGTCTCCTGCTGGGGAACAGGTGAGTTCATTCAATATGACGTGTCCGATCCATTCAGTCCGAAGAAGACCGGTTCAGTGCGCATTGGCGGAATCGTCAATCGTACTCCGCACCCAAAGAATCCGAACCAACAGCTAGCTGGTGGCCCCCAAATGGTGGAAGTGAGCCGCGATGGCAAACGGATCTATTTTACCAATTCGCTTTATGCCGCGTGGGATGAGCAATTCTATACCGACGGCGTAGGCAGTTGGATGGTCAAGCTTGAAGCCGACCCGCAAGGCGGCATGAGTTTTGACGAAAACTTTTTCGTTGAGAACAGCGATTATCGTATTCATCAGATCCGCCTCGAAGGAGGCGATTCGTCGAGCGATTCGTATTGTTTTCCGTGAGCGACCTCTGGCCCTGGCTGGTGGTATTTGGGCTCGGACTTTTCCACGGTTTAAACCCAGCCATGGGATGGCTCTTCGCTGTGGCGCTTGGGCTGCAGGAACAGAAACGCGCATCGGTGCTTCGGGCGTTGCTGCCGATCGCACTGGGCCACGCGCTTTCCATTGGGATTATCATTGGCGCTGTTCTGGTGGCTCGGATCAGCCTGCCGCATTCAGCCCTGAAATTTTCTGCCGCGGTTATTCTGTTTGCGTTCGGTTTGTACCGTCTTTTTCGGTCGCGTCACCCCAACTGGGTGGGCATGCGAGTGGGTTTTGGCGATTTGACTCTTTGGTCGTTTATCATGGCATCAGCACACGGCGCAGGGTTGATGCTTATCCCGTTATTTCTCAAACCAGTAGACGCGCCGCTCGGAACAGCTGCGGGTGCAATGGGCTCACACATGCATTCGATGTCCGGTTTTGGATTCGACAATGTCAGTTCACCATCTCTGCTGAGTGGTTCAGTCGTCGTCCACACCTTTGGCTATCTTCTGGCAACTGGCGTGGTAGCAATGTTGGTTTATGAAAAGCTGGGTGTGGGCTTGTTGCGACACGCCTGGTTCAACATCGATTTGTTCTGGATGCTTTCGCTGATGATCGCAGGTTTGTTTATTCTTTTTCTTTGAACCAAACTCCGAAATCGCGTGCGGAGTCAGACTTTATTCTACGCGGCTATCGTCGAGTCGTGGACAAGAGTCCCAATTCGAATGATCCGCAAGGCCGTTGTATCCGTCGTTGACGCGCCGCCTGGTCACACTTTGAGCTTATCGTTTGCAGATTCCTGCCAGCGATGAATCTCGTCGGCAAGATGTGAAATCACTGACGCGTATTGTCGGTCCGCATAAAGGTTGCGCATCTCCAGCGGATCATCTTTCTGATTGTATAGCTCATTCAAATCCTTATCGCGCAAACAAAGCTTCCAACCATTTGGAGTAACAATCGTCCGAGTGGATTCCTCGAGGGCACGTTTGACCAAGCGTCGCCGAGCCAACTTGGTGCCCTTTTTTACCTTCGTCCGGTTTGGCGCCCACTCCAGAAACACGTTCTCTCGCTCGGATGCTTCTTCGGTAATTAGCGGTAGCAGACTTTTGCCGGCGCACTGGAGGTGATTCGGCTGACCGAGGAGGTCAAGCAACGTTGGCACGAAATCGATGTGACTCACCGGGTGCGGCACAGTTTTGCTTGCTCTCTGGCCAGGCAGCCGAACCAGTAAAGGAACGCACGTGGCTTCCTCGAACATTGTTTCTTTTCCGAAGAGATGATGGGCGCCCAGGCTATCGCCGTGGTCGCTCGTGTGCACGACAATGGTGTTCTCAGTCAGACCGAATCGTTCGAGGCAAGCGAGAACGGCACCAATGCTTTGATCCACCAGCGTAACCAAGCCGAGATAACGCTGCTTAATACTCCGATATTCCTCAGGGGTGACGCCAAAAAACAATTGAGTGGGCAGCCGCTCCCGGTCGAGAACAGCTTCCGCTTGCTGCCATTCCCGCATCAGACGATAACGCAGCGGAATATCTTCGCTCTCAGGACGCGTGGCCGTCGCATCGAGCCCAATCTGATCGAGCGGATGCTCATCGTTGAGCGGACCGTTGTACGGCGAGTGCGGCTCTACAAAACCAACAACGAGAATGAAAGGATCGCGCTGATGTTTTTCGATGAATTCGCATGCATGTTGTTCGAGAAACTTTGGACGTGACAGTTCGATCGGCAGATTGCTAATGGCCAGTTCTGAAAATCGTCCGTTCTGTTTGTCGGGCGTGATGCTCTGTGAAATGAGGAAATTTGTGTAGTCGCCGTGGTCGTCAGTAGAAACCCATTCGTCGAAGCCTCGTCCAGTTGGTCCTTCCTCGCCCAGATGCCACTTGCCGATGTACGCGGCGCGATAATCCCTGTCCTCCATCAGCTCCGGGAAAACGCGAAACCGTCGATCGAGTGGCACGCTATTGCGTGTGCATCCGTTGATATGCGGCCACATACCCGTCATGAGCGACGAGCGTGAAGGCGTGCAAACTGGATGTGTCACGTACGCTCGCTCGAAAACCACGGATTCAGAGGCAAGTTTGTTCAGGTTAGGCGCGTGCACCTTTGCGCCTCCGTAACACGCAATCGTGTCCGCTCTCTGTTGGTCCGGCAGAAAAAGAACCAAATTGGGCTTTCGCTGTGCAGCCATGTTTTTCAGGTCACGCAGTAAATCAGCCCTAACCAATCTCTGCAATCATCTAGCTCTCGCTCGCCGCTTTCGCCACGACAGCTGAATGACGTGCGATCAGTTTCAGCGCGCGTCCAAGCAATGCTTTTCCCGGCGCAATCTTGTGCCAGGGCGAGGCGCCGGAGGGATGCGGAAGTGGAATCACGTCGAAGCGATGCCCGGCACGCTCAACGCGAAATTTGCGGCCGATAACTTTCTCTAACTTCGCGCAATCGATGAATTGCGTGATAGCCAGCCGACCGACGGGAATGATGAGGCGCGGCCGCAGAATTTCGATTTCGTTATCCATCCAGGAAGCGCAGTTGCGAATTTCGTCCGGAGCCGGAACGCGATCTGTGCCGCCAGAATTTTTTCCGGGAAAACAGCGGCAGACGGCGGCGAAATAAATTTTCGACCGAACCGCGGCTTCGTTTATGCGGCAGAATTCTTCGAACCAGCGGAAAAGTGTCTTGCCGGCGGTATGCGCAAACGGTCTTTGCAAAACCGGTTCTCGTGGACCGGGTGCCTGACCAATGATCATTACATCGCTCGCGATTGCGCCACCGGAGACCGGCGTGGATTCCATGCGCGGACACCGACGGCAGCGCTGCAGCTGAGCGACATGTTGGTCTAGCAATTGCTGCCGACTTATCCTGGCCACGATGCTAGAATACTGCGCCTTCGGCGAGTTTTTCGCCATCGTCTTCGGAGATGCCGATCCACTTAGCGCCGGAAGATCGATAATAGCAAGCTGAGCAGGATGCTGAGAATAATGCAGGTGACGATGGGAAAATAGAATACAGAATGTTCACGCTCGATCCGAATGTCGCCGGGCAATCGTCCCAGCCATTTTGGCGCAAACCCGCCCCACATTACCAACCCCACCAGCGTTGTGATCACCCCAAGGATGACGACGAATTTGCCCAGTTCACGCATCATTCAAAAAGTTGCGCGAATCGAGCGGAGGCACAAGCTTGAGGGCGAATGCCCGTACAATTCCGAGATTACTACGAGACGCTCGGCGTGCCGAAGACGGCCAGCGAAGACGAGATTCGCAGCGCCTTTCGCAAGCTGGCGCGCAAACACCACCCCGACGTTGCTAAGGACAAGAAGGCCGCCGAGGAAAAATTTAAGGAGATCAACGAAGCGTACGAGGTATTGGGCGACCCGGAAAAACGGAAAAAATACGACCAACTCGGCGCTGATTGGGATCGACCGGGCGGATTTCACCCACCCCCACAATGGGGTCCGCAACCGGCGGAAGGCGGATATTATCAATGGGGCGGCGATGGCGGCGGCGTTCAATTCGAATTCGGCGGGACCGGCTTCAGCGATTTCTTCGAAGCGTTTTTCGGCGGAGGCCGCGGCCGCTCGGCTTTCGGTGGATTTGGCGGACGTCAGGCGACAGCTGAGCGCGGGGCCGATGTCGAAGCCGACATCATGGTCACACTGGAAGAAGCGCTGAACGGGTCCACGCGAACAGTCTCGCTGCGTCGGGCCGGCTCAAACAAAGTCGAAAATTACCAGGTCAAAATCCCGCGTGGCGTTCGTGAGGGCCAGCGAATCCGTCTGGCTGGCCAGGGCGGAGCCGGCGTGCGCGGAGGAAAAAGCGGCGATCTGTTCCTGCGCGTCCGGCTGGCGCGCCACCCCGACTTTTCGGTCGAAGGCAGCGATTTGATTCATGAGGTGAAGATCGAACCGTGGCGGGTAGTGCTTGGCGGTGAATTGCTCGTGCCCACTCTCGAAGGGAAAGTGCGCCTGAAAATTCCACCAGGCACACAGGGTGGTCAGCGGTTTCGCCTCCGAGAACGAGGTTTGCCGGGAGTCTCAGGAAAGCGTGGCGATCTCTACGTCGAAGTTCAGATCAACGTGCCGAAGAAACTGAGCGAACGCGAGCGCGAAATCTGGAACGAACTGGCGAAACTGCATGGGGCGTAACGTTTGTCATGTCGAACGGAGTCTCCCTCTGCTGCGGGATGGCTATTCTCTTTTCTCCTCGACGGGATTCGAAACAACAATTAGAGATTCCTCGACTTCGCTCGGAATGACAGACGTATGAAAATTTCACTCGGCTCGGATCACGCCGGTTTTCGTTACAAAGAGCAGGTGAAAGAACTGCTCGGCGCTCTTGGACACGAGGTTAAAGACTTCGGCACATTCAATGAAGACCCCGTGGATTATCCGCTTTTTATTCGACCGGCGGCGGAAGCAGTCGCTCGTGGCGAATGCGAACGCGGTATCGTGTTCGGCGGATCAGGCAACGGCGAAGCGATGGTGGCCAATAAAGTCCATGGCGTACGTTGCGCGCTTTGCTGGAGCGAAGAGTCGGCGCGTCTCTCGCGGCAACACAATGATGCCAACGTTCTTTCGATGGGCGAGCGTTTGATTCCGGAAGATCTGGCGCTCACAATTGTGCGGCTCTGGCTGGAAACAGGCTTCGACGGCGGCCGGCATGAGCGGCGCATCGCCATGTTAAACGCGATGTAGCTTTCCTGTAGACGCTTCGCTCCGCGAAGCGCGGCACTGAGGTTGTTCATGCCGCGCGCACCGCGCCGCCCAGAGGTCGGCGTCTACAAAATCCGATCTAACGCAATCGGTCCACACAGACAGCAATCAGGAAAACCGCGCTCACGAATGCGTTGCTTTGGAAAAAAGCGCGATTAATCCCGGTGAGATCCAGTTTATCAGTTCTGTGCTCGTAAAAAAGCGCTGCTCCGATGAGCGGCATCGACCAGTAATAAACCGGTCCAAGCTGAGCCACCATGCCGAAAGCGATGAGCGCCACAAATGTCAAAAGATGCAATAACTGCGCCAGACGAAGGCTTCGCGCGATTCCAAGCTTCACAACAAGGGATCGAATATCTTCGCGTCGATCGAAATCGTAATCCTGCGTCGCATAAATCAGATCGAACCCTGCGACCCAGCAAATTACGCCTGCCGCGAGCACAATCGGGGCAAGATCGATCCGACCAGTTTGCGCGATCCATGCACCGATCGGTGCAATAGCCAGCGCGAGGCCGAGAAAGAAGTGGGTTGCGCTCGTGAATCGTTTTGTGACGGAATAGAAAAAAATCAGAGCCAGCGCAACTGGCGCAAGAATCAGAGTCAATCGATTGATTGCAGCCGCCGCAACGAGAAAGCAACCAGAACTGACTGCAAGTAACACGATCGCACCTGACTTAGAGATAAGCAGATGCCGCGAAGCCGTGCGGGGATTGCGCTGATCGAGCGACCAGTCAATCAGTCGGTTGAAAAGCATGGCCGCTGTGCGCGCGAACACCATGCAGACGACAACCAAAACCAAAATTCTTAACGACGGCCAGCCGTTCGCGGCAACGATGAGCGCGCCCAGCGCAAACGGCAGCGCAAAAATTGTGTGCGAAAAACGGATACCGCTTCGCCGGCTCTAATCCACTCCCCTGATTGATGCATGCCGAAAGATTTCTACAGAAGACAGCGAAGAAAACGAAGGTTGTAATGGCGTTGCGAGTCCTGCGTTGTCTTCGGTTGGTTCGCTTAGTGTCTATTCGGGCCCTGATCGGCGCCGCCCGGCGGTCGCGCCCTACCCTTCCGGATTCACCGGGAAATTTTTGTTCTTGAGATACTCCGGGACCTGCCTGGTCTGTTCCATCTCGACTTTTTCGATCGCGGCATTCAACTCATCGTAAGCTTCCCGGCTCTTCGCGGCGCGGCACATGTAAGCGGTGGCATGCGCCAAAGGGATTCGCGCTTCGGGCATGCCGACGAATTCCACCGCTTGTTGCGTCGCGATCGCGAGTGGCAGCGCTTCCGGATCGGCAAGGCCGACGTCTTCGCTCGCAAAGATTACGATGCGTCGCGCGATGAAACGGAAATCTTCGCCGGCATGCAGCATTTTGGCGAGCCAGTACATCGCGCCTTTTTCGTCCGATGCGCGCATGCTTTTAATGAACGCGCTGATCGTGTCGTAGTGCGCGTCGCCGACACGATCGTAAACGACCGCTTTTTGCTGAATGCTCTCCTCGGCGACCTGAAGCGTGAAATGAATTGCGCCAGTATTTCCTTTTGGCGGCGTTGTGAGAACGCCGATCTCTAGCGCATTTAAACATTTGCGCGCGTCGCCGTCGCTAAGCTTCGCCAGGTGCCGACGCGCGTTCTTGTCCATCTTCACGTTGTAATTTCCAAGTCCGCGCTCTTTGTCGGCCAACGCGCGATCGATCAACACTTCGAGTTGCTCGACTGTGAGCGGCTCAAGTCGAAAAACCTGCGACCGCGACACGAGTGCGCTATTTACGTAAAAGAACGGGTTGTAAGTAGTGGCGCCGATGAGACGAAGAGTCCCGGCCTCGACGTCTGGCAGGAGAATGTCTTGTTGTGCCTTGTTGAAATGATGGATCTCATCAACGAACAGGATTGTCTTTCGCCCGGACGTGCGCAGACGATTCACGGCTGCAGCGATGACTCTGCGCATCTCGGCGACATTGCTTTCCACGCCGCTGATCCGGATGAATTTTGCGTGCGTCATCTCCGCAATGATCCGGGCCAAGGTGGTCTTGCCGGTGCCCGGCGGTCCGGAGAAAATCACCGAAGGCAATCGATCGGCTTCAATGGCACGGCGCAACAGCTTGCCAGGTGCCAGGATGTGCTCCTGGCCGACGAGTTCATCGAGCGAGTGCGGACGCATGCGCGTGGCAAGCGGCGCACTATCGGCGCGCACGCCTTCGACATCTTCGTCATCTCCGAAAAGATCCTGCACGAGGGAAATTACGGCGCGCCCGTGACACAGGCAATCGTGTCCGCCATCGGGACGGACTCGTCCCGTGGCGAGCCTGCAAGTCCTGGTAAAGCACACAGGATTGCCTGCATCAGGAGGGCACGGCTTTGCGTCATGATCTTGAGATCGCGCGACGCGTCCGTTAGGCTCGATGGCACAACCATGAAATGCATTCTCGTTCCAATTGATTTTTCCGACGTGACACCGCCGGTGATCGATGTGGCTCGACAACTGGCTAAGGCTCTCGATGCGGAGATTCATCTTGTTCACGTAAAAGAATTTACTGCGGCAGCCACGCCGGGCACACTCGGCTATGGCCTGGCAGGGATGCCTGAGCTCGCCCCGATGTCAGGTGCGCCAGTTCCGGGCTTTGAATCGGCGCCCGAGACTATCCCAGAGGATGAAGGTCAGACGTTGCAGCTCGCCAAATGGCAAGAAGAGATCGCTCAGGACGGTATCAAGGTCAGTTTACAAGAACCGACCGGACTGGTGGCCGAAGAAATTTTGAATCAGGCCGATGAGCTTAATGCCGATATTATTGTGATGGGTACACACGGGCACGGTGCGATGTATAACTTGCTGGTAGGAAGCGCCACTAAAGGTGTGTTGAAACACAGCACTCATCCTGTGCTCCTGGTGCCAGCTCCCAAATCTTCGTAAAACTTCAGTGTCCAGGGGTCAATTCTGGACGCCCAACACTTTATACGCGTTCATCCCGCCGCGGAGCACACAGTGAACTGTGCGTGATCTTGGCTTCGGTTGGGTGGTCCCTTCGCTGCGCTCAGGATGACATCCTGGTTAAATGTTTACCCCTGACTTTTAACGTCTTGGTGATTGTGATCCGCGATTGCGGCTTGCCTTGTGAAGCCTGGATAAGCGAAAAGCCGAGGGATGAAATTCCTGTACGCGCCGCGTCAGCCATTTGTTGGATTGTCGCTCGCGGCTGCAATAGGAATTACCATCGCGGACGTCTTTCCCCTTCCTGGCGCCGCCTTAGTCTCGGTGACGATCATTTTAGCGATCTGCACAGTCATCGTCGCGTGTAGACCTACGCTGGTCGCGACTTACGCTATTGTTGGAGTTGGCTTTTTGCTGCTGCACAGCTTTGAGACGAGCAACACGGAAGGCCAGCGACTTGCTGACGAACTTGGCGGCCGGCCGCGAGTCGTCACGGCCATCGGGTGCGTCATCACTGAGCCAAAGATTGCGCCCAGCGGGTTCGCGAGTTTCCTGCTAAAGCTCGATTCAATCGAATTTGAAGGCAGGAGACAACCGACACGCGCGGTCTGGCAGGTTCGTTGGAAAGGCGCCCCGGAATTTGGCGATGAGCTAAAGGTTTTTGGAATCGCGGAAGTGATCGCGCCGCCGCGAAATCCCGGCGAATTCGATATGCGCTCTTATCTGGCGCGTCATGACGTTCGTCGAATGCTCTTTGTTCGTTATCCGGAGGACGGCGCTCTGATTCGCCGCGGCGGCGGCAACACCATCCTACGCCTGGCGCAGAAATCGCGCACATGGATGCAGAACGCAATTTGCACAGGGTTGGAGAACGCGCCTGAGGTGCAAAATTTTCTCAGCGGGATTGTTCTGGGCCTCAGGCACCAAACGCCGGAAGATATTGAGGAACCATTTCAACAAACCGGCACGCTTCACCTTTTTGCTGTCGCTGGTTTGCACGTGGGGATTATCGCCGCGCTGCTGTGGATGCTGGCAATGGTCGCACGGCTCTCACGCAAATGGGCGGCTGCGCTCATCATCCCTCTGCTGCTCTTCTACGCCGCAGTCACGGGATTACACGTTTCGAGTGTAAGAGCCGCGGTAATGAGCTCGGTTTTGCTGGGCGGTTTATTTTTCGAACGCAAGGTTTTCGTTCTCAACAGCCTCGCCGCAGCGGCGTTCTTTCTTCTCTGCTGGAACACGAACGAACTTTTTTCGACCGGCTTTCAACTCTCCTTCGCGGTCGTTGGCGCCATTATATTGTTGGCCGATCCATTTGCGGAATTTTTGCAGCGCTGGACTGCTCCCGATCCTTTCCTGCCACGAAGCCTGTTGCGTGGTCCGCGACTCCGGATGCACGCCGCCTTTGAATGGCTTTGTCGCGGAACCGGCGTTTCTCTCGCGGCATGGGCCGGTTCGCTGCCGCTGGTGCTTTGGTATTTTTATATCGTTACACCGATTTCTTTGGTCGCGAATTTGATCGTGGTGCCGATTGCTTTCTTCATTCTTGCGATCGCGCTTCTTTCCCTTCTTTCCACGCCGCTTCTCCCCGGGCTTGCGGTGATTTTCAATAATGGCAACTGGCTTTTGGCACAGATTGTCATCGGAATCGTGCAATTCCTCGCGAATGTTCCGGGTGGGCATTTTTACGTCGAACATCCGCATTGGCCCGAAAAGCTCGTTGCGAAAATTACGGTCCTTGATGTCGGCGCGGGAGCTGCCGTTCATTTGCAAACTGGAAGCGCGAACTGGTTATTCGACTGTGGTAACGAGCGGAATTACCAGCGGGTCGTCCGTGAGTATTTGCACTGGGCAGGGATAAACCGCCTTTCCGGTTTGCTGCTCAGTCACGGTGACGCGCTTCATCTGGGGGGCACAACACAATTACTGGACGATTTTCCTCGAATCCGTGTCGTGGATAACGCGGCGCCCGATCACTCAGCTGTACACAGACGATTGCAACAATTGTTCCGAGAGCACGGAATCGAACCGGACAATCTAGCTGCGGGGGACAGTTTCCGTCTGTCGCCCGATGTCACCGCGCGCGTCCTGTTTCCTCCACGAAACTTTAGCTCACCGGTCGCGGATGATCAGGCCTCCGTTATTCATCTACTAGTCGCGCCGGCGACCTGGATTTTGTTCATGTCGGACAGTGGCATCAAGACGGAACAGGCATTGTTGGCCAGCGGCTTGAACCTGCAAAGCGACATTATCATCAAGGGCCAGCATCATTCCGGAGAATCCGGCTCTGACGCATTCCTTGACGCCACGCGGCCGCGCCTGATTATTGCCACTTCGCGGGACTTCCCGGACTACGAGCGAATCAGCGACGCCTGGGTAGAGAAGGTACGGCAACGCGGCATTAAACTCCTTCGTCAGGATAACGCGGGCGCAGTGACAGTGAGCTTTCGTCAAGACAGTTGGGAAGCGCAAAGTTATTTGACCGGGGAAATCCTCCGCAATTCCAACCATTGAACGGACGCGCCTTTTTCCCGGAAGATGCGTCCGAATTTACTTTGCGGTAGATCGATATCAGCCTCACGAATTGCAAAGCCGGGGTTTGATTCGGCGATCTCTTTAATTTTCCGAAAGTAATCAACGTCATCTGTCGCAATGTAAACGCTCCCATTTTTCTCGAGTGCGGCATGAATCGAACCAAGGAAATCTGGCGTCACAATCCGGCGTCGATGATGACGTCGTTTTGGCCAGGGATCAGGAAATAACAGATAGAATCTTTCCACCGATTCGGCCGGCAACAGATAACGCACTGCATAAAAACCTTCCATCCGCAGTAGCAGCACATTGTCCAATATGGCGGCTTTGCGCGCCGATGTGCGCACTCGGTTGAGCAGCCGTTCGATCCCGAGAAAATTCTTGTCCGGCATCCGCTGCGCCAGCGCGCAAAGAAACGAACCATCGCCGCATCCAAGATCGACGTGCAAAGGCACTTTGCGTCCGAAAATCTTATCGAGATCCAAATGATCCGTGAGCGATTCGACTGTGATCAGCCGAAAAGGGACGTGCCTGCGGTGAGCTAAGCTACCCTCATCCGCAGGCACGCTGAGGAGAAAGTGAATCGGGGAGAAATCCAAGAATTCGAACGAACAGGGAGACAATGCCGAAAGAAGCGCGGCTGTTTTGATGATTTGGTTTCGCCCGCATTGAATTAAGGTAAAACCCGTTTATGACGGTCGCCCTGCTGTTGGCAAGCAAAAAATAGGCTGAGTTATTCACAACGCGCCGATTGAGAAGCTGTCTAATCCTCGAAAGTATGAAACGAACACTTATTCCCTTGGTGAGCTATGCCTTGATCGCTGCGTGTCCTATCACGAGTAGCCAGGGACAAAATTCTTCTTCTGCCGAAATCAAAACCGCGATCTTTGCGGGCGGCTGCTTTTGGTGCATCCAACCGGCATTCGATAAGGCAAAAGGTGTCATCAAGACCGCAGTGGGTTATTGCGGCGGAACCGAACCGAACCCGACTTACGAGGTCGTTTCATCCGAAAAAACCGGATACCGCGAGTCGATCCAGATTACGTACGATCCGGCAAAGATCTCTTACGACCAGTTGCTCGATATCTACTGGCGCCAAATCGATCCGACCCAGGCAGACGGACAGTTTACTGATATCGGACCGAGTTATCGCGCCGCCATTTTCTACGGCAACGATGGCGAAAAAAAGGTCGCGGAGGCTTCAAAGGAGAAGCTTGCGCGCTCGGGCAAGTTCAACAAACCGATCGTGACCGAAATTCTGCCGGCAATGAAATTTTATCCGGCTGAGGCGTATCATCAGAAATATTACCAGCAAAACCCGGAACATTTTGAAGCATTCGAGGAAGGCTCGGGGCGGGTTTCGTTCAAAAAGAAAGCGTGGAGAGAATAAAGATTCTCAACGTCTAACGTCACCGCGCCTGTCATTCTGAGCGAAGCGAAGAATCTCTGATCATTCCTGGGGCGATTCTCAGCAGCAACAAACCGAGATGTTTCGCTTCGCTCAACATGACATCATCATTAATGAAATGGCGTGTAGATAAGCCACCAACTAGACAATCTGTACGCCTTCGGTCGCGGTCCGTTTGGCGTAAAGATCGCTCAGGCGTTTTGTCATCGGGCCGACTTTGCCATCGCCAATTTGGCGATTGTCCAGCCTGGTGACCGCAGCCAACTCGCCCATCGTGCCTGTACAAAACATTTCGTTGGCGCCGTAAACATCGACCACCGACAAATCGGTTTCGATGCAGCGAATTTTTTCCGCGGCACAAATTTCAAGCACTGTCGACCGCGTGATTCCCTCGGGACAGGCCACCACGCGACTGGTCGCAAGATCGCCGCTTGCTCGCGATTTATCGCAGTTGCGGACGATAAAGACGTGCGTGGCGTTTGTTTCTGCGACAAACCCGCGCGTATCGAGCATTAAGGCGTCATCCGCGCCGGCGTTGTTTGCTTCGATCTTCGCCAGAATTGAATTCAGCAGATTCGCATGATGAATTCGCGCATCAAGAACCTCAGGGGGCGGGCGCCGGACTTTGCTTGTAGTCAAAGTCAGACCGGTTTTCGCGTAAACTGGCGACTTGTGCTCCGCCAGAACGATCAACGTCGGTCCGTTCTGATTCAGACGTGGATCCATTCCAGACGTGATCTTCAAGCCGCGGGTAAGCGTGAGGCGAATATGGACGCCGTCGCGCATCTTGTTTGCCGCGAGTGTGCGTTTGATCTCCTCGAAAATTTTTTCGCGCGGGGGAATTTCGGCGAATGACAAAGCGCGGGCCGAACGCTCCAGACGATCGAGGTGTTCGTGAAGTTTGAAAATCCGGCCATTGTACAACCGCAATCCTTCCCAGACCGCATCGCCGCCTTGCACAGCAGAATCAAAGGGGCTGATCCCGGCCTTGTCGCGGTGCACGAGCTGACCGTTGATGTTAATAATCAGGTTGCGATTTCGCTCATCAAATTTCTGAAGCATTTTTACGCTGTCATTCCGAGTGGAGCGAGGAACCTCTCATTGCGGCGAGAATCACACAAATCACCTTGCGGTCGAATCACCTCATTAATGAATGGCACGTTTTTCTCGCCGAGGTAATCCGGCGCCTAGTTGCGAGGTCCCTCGTCGTCTTCGCGACTCGGGATGACCCACGTTTTCAACGCAATCGATATTCGTAAAGCCTTTCATAACTCTCACGACAGCGATCATAAATTTCACGTAAATGCGCCGGCACCTTGGCCTGTCTCGCACGATATGGCTGAAACGATGTCGTTTTTGCCACTTCACCGTACCAATGCCCGGCCCAGATGCCGTCGGTCTGACGCAATCCGCGCGGCCATGAGAGCATCGATTCACTAAACTCAATACCGACCGCCTCGCAAAACAGGCGCAACATCCGTTCAGGATTTTCCAGCACGTCTTTTGCATCGACAATTGGCGGGATCGAACCCGTGCGAGTACGGACAAAATCAAGGATCTCTGCTTGCTGCATAAAGCCAAGGTCCGGCAGCGCTGGATCCTCTCGCTTTTTGATATACGAAGCAATCACCTCGCGGGGGTCGCGAATAAGAAAGCAATTCGTGACTGCACCCAGCCATTCACGATCCACTTCCGGCAAGAGATGATGTGCCATTTGCTTCTGGAAGAAAATCCGCTTCCCGTTTGGAATCGGGCCGGTCAGTTCCGCGATAACATTCGCCCAATCGGTGTCGCTGGAAGCGATTATTTCATCTGCACCGGGATGCCGCTTGCCGGTCGCCTTTAAATAATAGGCGTAGAGGGGCTCATCGATCACGAAGGTATCGGGACGATTGCCCCACGCACGCATCATCGCGGTCGAGATATTTCTCGGACCCGACCACATGGCAATGCGGACCGATTGAATCATCGATAAAGAATCTTGCGCAGCCGACCAAATTGCCAGCTGGAATTGATTCTTTCGCGATGTTCAGATCGCTCGAATGAGCGAACTAACTCTTGGCGAAAACGCCTAGCAGCGGCCGGCGGGATGGCGTCTTGGAACGGAAATCGCTCGCAAAACCATTCTCAGTGCGGATCTCAACGTGACCAGCGGCGCGTTTCGCATCATAAACCAACACAGCGCCAACTGGTGCCTGGTAAGGATCGGACACCGACAGTTTCTTGAATCCGTAATTGTTCACCAGTTCTTGACCGGCTTGTTTTGCCAAGGTTGTCTCCGGACGGGACTTCACCACGCCTGCGGCGACGAGGGCTTCTTTAACGTAGTGCCAGCACTTCGAAAGAGAATGAGCGCGAGCGCGTTCCTCTGCAATGGTCGCAGCCCGGCGCAGCTTTGGATCAATGTTTGACTCGTTGCCAAACGGATGCACGATTTTCTTTGGATAATACTTGTCCACTACTTCAATTGACTGCTTTTTGCCCGAGGCGTCCCTGTACCCAAACTTGGGCTTAGGCGCCGAAAAATTCAGCGCGGCCGCAGGACGCGGATAGAATGCTACGCAACAGAGACCGAGAATTAGATAGGGGGTGATTTTTCGCATAAAGCGCGCGTCCTATCGATCAGATCGACTGCCTCCGCAACTGATTTTTTTCAGAAAACGTAAAATTTTTTTGGTTGACAATTACCGAACGTGACAGGGGTCGTAAAAACGGCAGTTTCCAAGGCAATTCCTGAGGCGGCGGGCTTAGAGTGACGAGACGAATTCGACCATCCGGTGGCGCATCTTTTCGTCGGGAAACCGACCGATCCCTGCTTGAATGTTGTCTTCAAGATGACCTGGTTTGTTAGTCGCGGGAATAGCGCAAGTGACAGCAGGATTGGTCACGATCCACTTGAGGAAAAATTGAGCCCAGGAATGACAATCAAATTCAGCAGCCCAATCCGGCAAGGGCTTTGAGCGAGTTCGATTGAAGAGATCGCCTCCCCCAAAGGGGCGATTGACGATAACCGCAATGCCGCGTTCCCGAGCAAGTGGTAGAACGCGTTCTTCTGCTTCGCGTTCCATCAGTGAATAGTTGATCTGCACAAAATCGAGCTTTTCGCTTCGCATGATTCTCTCCACGTCGGCAAAAGCCCCCGCTTCATAGTGGGTGACCCCCAGGTAGCGGATGCGCCCCTGCGCCTTCCATTCACGCAATGTCGTCAATTGCGTTTGGACATCGACGAGATTGTGTACCTGCATCAGATCGATTCGTTTCACACGCAAGAGCGCCATCGAACGCTCCATCGATTTGATCCCATCCTTCTTACCGCGTGTCCAAACTTTCGTGGCGAGAAAGATCTTGTCCTGGATACCGAGCGCAGTCGTCAGCGCGCCAATCACATCTTCGGCGCGACCATACATCGGCGAGGTATCGATTACGCGTCCGCCGAGCTTTACAAAAAGCGAAAGAACGTCTCCGAGTTGTCTCCGGTTATCCGAAGTAAGATCGACATCAAAGGCCTGCCAGGTTCCAAGGCCGATGACCGGCAGTTTTTCGCCGGTTGAAGGAATTGCAGGCGTCAGCATTGTTGATGATTCGGCTTTCGCCTGCGCGCGCAACGCACGAACCGGCAAACACAATCCCGCCGCGCTCACGCCAATTAAGCGCGTGGCTTCACGTCGAGTCATTTGGGTCGTCCTCTCTCTTGTCATGTCGAGCGAAGTCGAGACATCTCTAATTTCTAACGATAACAGCAAGAGATTCCTCGACTTCGCTCGGAATGACAAGAAAGGTTAAGACGCCACATGAAAACGACGCGTCGTGAATTTATCAGACTTTCTGCTGCAGCTGGTGGCGCCTTTGCCTTGACCACAAGATCGACAACGCTGCTCGCAGAGAAATCGGCGAAACCTCTTCGCATTCTCATTCTTGGCGGCACCGGGTTCACCGGGCCGTATCAGGTTCGATACGCCCTGAGCCGCGGCCATAAGGTTACTACTTTTAACCGCGGCAAAACGCATCCCGGAGAGTTACCAAAGGAAGTCGAGCAATTGATCGGTGATCGCAACGGTCAGCTCGACGCGTTGAAAAATCGGCAATGGGATGTGGCGATCGATAATCCCACCACGCTTCCAGGCTGGGTCCGTGATGCGGCACAAATTCTGAAAGGAAATGTCGAGCGTTACGTGTTTATCTCGACAATCTCGGTTTACGCCGACACCGGCCAGGGCGTGGACGAAACGGCGCCGCTTGCAAAATATGACGGCCCCGATCCGTACAAAGAAACGATCGAAGCAGTGAAGGCATCAGGTTACAAAACTTACGGTCCCCTCAAAGTGTTATCCGAAAAGGAAGCCGAGAAATGGTTTCCCGGGAAAACGTTAATCATTCGACCGGGCCTCATAGTCGGACCGCGCGACGAGACCGATCGCTTCACATATTGGCCGGTGCGCATCGATCGAGGTGGCGAAGTGTTGGCCCCGGGCAAACCAAACGATCCGGTGCAGTTCATCGACGCACGAGACCTGGCCGAATGGACAATCCGCATGGCGGAAAATCGGGAGACTGGAATTTATAACGCAACCGGTCCCGCCAAGCCGCTAGAAATCGGTCAGATGCTGAACGAAATCAAAGATGCGCTCCATTCGAGTGCCACATTCACCTGGTTACCCGCTGACTTTCTCCAACAACAAAAAGTTGAAGCATGGTCGGACATGCCCGTCTGGGCAGGCGATGAGCTTGGACTTGCACGGACAAAGATCGATCGCGCCCTGGCAAAAGGTTTGACGTTTCGCCCGCTCGCGGAAACGTCGCGCGACACGCTCGTCTGGTTCAGATCGTTGCCGCAAGAGCGACAATCGAAATTGCGCGCCGGTCTAACACCCGAACGTGAAGCGGAAGTGCTGGCTGCGTGGCATCAGAAAAAGGCATGATAGCATGTCATCCCGAGCGAATGCGAGGGGCCTCACAAATGCCGACAACGTTACGCAAGTAGGTGAGCTCCTTCGCTCACGCTCGGCATGAAAGCGATTTGGTATGAAAAAATTTTTCACCAAAATCGTTGATGTTAAGGCGGACGAGCTCCGCGCGCTTTGGCTTGCCTTCGTTTTCAACTTCGTCGTACTTGCCGGTTACTACATTCTGCGACCGATTCGCGAAGAAATCGGTGCGACCAGCGGCGTGGAAAATTTGCCCTGGATGTACACGGCCACGCTCATCGGCATGCTCATCGCCAACGCGCTCTTCGCAGCCATCGTATCACGCATGTCGCGCCGCAAATTTCTGCCGATCGCCTACCGTTTTGCGATCGCTAATCTTTTCATCTTTTTCATTCTCATGCGCTTCGTGCCGGCGAACTGGCAATGGCTACTGGCGCGCTCGTTTTTCGTCTGGGTTAGCGTCTTCAATCTTTTCGCGACCACGCTTTTTTGGGCCTTCATGACCGACCTATTTACCGCCGAACAAGGCAAGCGCCTTTTTGGTTTCATCGCGGTGGGCGGTTCGTTAGGCGCGATCCTCGGTCCGCTGGTCCCGACGTTTCTGGTTGATCGATTCAGCACTGGCATTTTCTGCCTCATGTCAGCGGCGATGTTCGAAATCGCGGCGCAATGCGTCCGTTTTTTCCCAGCGGAATTTAGCGAGCACGCTGAAGCTGGGACAGCCGAAAAACCAATCGGCGGAAATATTTGGGACAGCGTCACGCACATCGCACGTTCGCCGTACTTGTTCGCGCTCGTCGTTTTCATCTTCATTTACACGTTGACAAATACGTGGGCCTATTTTCAACAGGCGGACCTCACGGGGCATGAGTTGGCAAATAAATCGGCTCGCACCGCATTCTTCGGCAAAATGGATTTCTCGGTCAACACGCTCACTGTATTGATTCAACTTTGCTTAACGAGTCGTCTGCTAAAATGGTTCGGCGTGGGCTTTACCCTCGTGCTCATGCCGGCGCTAAGCGGGCTCGGTTTTCTCGCGATCGGTTATGCGCCTATCCTGGTTGTGCTAGCAGTTTTTCAGGTGGTGCGGCGTTCAACCGGGTTTGCGCTGCTTCGTCCGGCGCGCGAAATTTTGTTCACCGTTTTGCGGCGCGAAGACAAATACAAAGCGAAAAGCGTAATCGATACATTCGGTTATCGTCTCGGCGATATAGTCGGCGCCTGGTCGTATAAAGCGCTCCACGTCGTGGGCCTGAGCTTGAACGCGATCAGTTTCATTGCTGTGCCAATCATTGCTGCATGGTGCACGCTGAGCATTTGGCTGGCTCGCAAACAACGCGCCCTGGCGGATGCTCAGCACCGTTCAGAAGCTGGTCCGGCTGTTGACGTCGCAGCTGTGAAACCAGCCTGAGTTCGTTAGGCTGAAAAGAAATTGCGTTTGCCTGTGTTCGGCAGAATCGTAATCAGCAACAAACACAGGAGGTAAAACAATGGCAACACGAACTGGATCGGCTGTTTGGGAAGGCACACTCAAGCAGGGCAAAGGAACGACGAAACTCGGGAGCGGTGCGTTCGAAGGTCCGTACTCTTTTTCATCGCGCTTCGAGGAAGGAAAAGGCACCAACCCTGAGGAACTCATCGGGGCAGCCGAGGCCGGCTGTTTCTCGATGGCGCTCTCGGCCAATCTTGAAAAAGCGGGCAGCCCGGCGAAACGGGTCAGCACAACGGCGACAGTGAAATTGGAAATGGTCGAAGGCGCGCCGAAGATCACAACGATCGATTTGAAAACCGATGCTGATGTTCCCGGAATCGACAACGCCAAATTCGATGAGATTGCCGAGCAGACAAGGAAAGGCTGCCCGGTTTCAAAAGCGCTCGCCGGAACGCAGATCAATCTGGAAGCAAAACTGCTGTAGCTGCGCGTGAGATGTTTCAAAAGCGGCGCAGCAGCGCCGCACTCCAAAACGCAAGCGTTCCGAGAATTCGTCTAGAGAGACGGCTACGTTTTGGAGTGCGCCAGTGCTCTGGCGCTTTGGGCTGGCAATGTGACACGACTATTCCTGCACGAAATGAATTCCGTGCTCAACGCCGATCTCAACGATCCGGGACATGTCGGGCTCACCGGGTTTCGCAAATTCATCGGCGCACCGCGCGAAAAATTTCTCGAATCCTGAAGGCGTCGTCATGTTCAACATGCGAGACGGTTGATCGCCGACGTTTTTGAACGTGTGAACAATCCCGCGCGGCATGAACGCGGTTCCGCCCGGACCGACCTCAAGCCACTCTCCATTTAAAAAGAAAGCCACCCGGCCCTCGATGACGTGAAATATTTCGTCCTCGTTCAGGTGATAATGCGGCGGCGGGCCGGCGCCGGGAGGCGTGATCTCCGCCCACATCGTTAGCGCTCCGCCCGTACGCTCGCCGTCCAGCAGAATCGTTATTTCTAATCCGAACGCACGCAGCACTCGAGCGTCATTTTGCCTGACTATCGCCGCTGATTTGTCGCTCATAGTCACCTCGCAAGCTCGTAGAGATATTCGACAAAAGACGTCACTGCGCCGTCGAATCCCTGAATCTTCGGGTTCGTTGATTCGATGATGTAATATTCGTCGGGCGCGTGGGCGCCGCTGCCGTGACCAAGCCCGAAATGTCCGGCGGCAAGTTTCAGCGGTTCGCCGGTGAAAACATATCCTGGATACGAGCCGGCGTTGCGTGGCCAAAGTAACGCATCGATTCCGAAATTCTTGTAGGTCGCAATCTGCGCCTTGATAAGCGAGGAATCAGCCAATGTACTCGTAGGGTCGTAACCACCGGTCATGTTCACTTCGATGTCGCTAAAGCCGCGCTTTGCCAAATGTGCCTTCAACGCTGCAAGAGCATCAGCGGCTTTCATATCGGGCACGAGTCGCATGTCGATCTTCGCGACGGCGCGATGCGGCAAAACGGTTTTGCCGCCGGGACCTGTGTAACCAC
>WNEL01000251.1_pt1 | contig 21321 bp, 18 predicted proteins | sample 5399991 | NCBI WGS metagenome assembly WNEL01 (sample SAMN13153325, study PRJNA577476) | soil metagenome | isolation source: 20 cm grassland meadow soil pre-rain plot 2 | place: USA:California | collected 2015-09-08
GGCCTGAACCAGGTGCCAGGCGGGACTGTCCACTCGGGCCTTGTTGCTCGAGTGGATGTCCTTGCGTGGTCCGCGACCCCACCGCTCCCCGCTCGACACCAGCTCGCATTCGATCACGCCCTTGGCGCCCAGGGTGATGGTGACGCGGCCGTCCGACCCTTGCGCCGCGGACGGCATGAAGATCCCCATCGTCTTTTTCAACGCGGCTTGCACCTCGGGCCGTCGTACCACCTGCGGGAAGTGCGGCGAGCCAATCTCCTCTTCGCCTTCGGCCACGAGGACGAAATTCAGCGGGGGTTTGCGGCCGGCCCCGCGGATCGCGTGCAGCGCGGCGAAGAAGGTCGCTTCGGGGCCTTTCTGGTTCACGGCGCCGCGCCCGACGACCACCTTGCCGAGGGCGGGCCGGTCCACGAGCGCCGCCGCCCAGGGCGGCGAGGACCATTCCGCGGGATCGGCCTGCTTGACGTCGTACATGAAGTAGAGGCCGAGCGTGCGCGGCGCGCCCGCGTCGAGGGTCGCGAAGATGCCCGGTTGCCCGTCGGTCGGGATCTTCGTGACCTGCCCGAAGCCCGCGTCCTTGAGCATCCGCATGGTGAGATCGCACCCCTCGGTCATGCCGCGGTTTTCGGCGGCGATGGACGGCTGCCGGATCCATTCCTGCAGTCGTTGCACGGCTTCGTCATGACGGTGTTCGATTTGTGTGAAGATCGGTTGGAGGTCATCTGGATCGGCGGATGTCTCGCGCGGCAACGCGAGCGCGGCGGCGGCCGCGGCGGCGGTGGTCTCGAGAAAGGCACGGCGGTCGACGGGCATGGTACGGTCTCCAGGGTGACGGGTTCGCGGCACCTGAACCTAGCAGGCAGATGGTCAGTCGGAAACGTTGACGGTCCTCCCTTCTTGCGGGGTCGCGAAACGGGCCGCAGCATATGGGGTGCTTCGTGCGGCTGCGATGAATTCCGTGGCACCCTTTGAGGAGGCATTCGTGGTTACGCGTACTCTCCTGTTCACGCTGGCACTCGCGACGATGCTTGGAGCGACTGCCGCGTCCGCGCAACAGCGCCAAATCACCGGCCGGGTGACGTCGACGGTGGGCGGAGACCCGATCGCCGGCGTGGCGGTGTCGATCACCGGCACGGCGCTCGCCGTGTCCACGAACGCCGAGGGCCGCTACGCGATCGCGGCGCCGGCGGGGCCCCTGACGCTGGTGTTCCGGCGGATCGCGTTCAAGCGGCGCGAGGTTCAGGTCGCGGCGGACCAGAACACGGCGGACGCGACGCTCGAGCCCGACGTGTTCAACCTCGAGGCCGTGGTCGTGACCGGGCAGGCGACGGGCGTGGAGCGGCGCAACGCGGCCATCGCGACGTCGGTGATCTCTGGAAGCGAGGTCACCAGCGTGCCGGCGCCCGCGGTCGATCGGGCGCTCCAGGGCAGGGTTCCCGGGGCGTACATCCAGCAGAACTCCGGCGCGCCCGGTGGCGGCACCCAGATTCAGATCCGCGGCTCGAACACCGTAGTCGGATCCGCCGATCCGCTGTTCGTGGTGGACGGCGTCATCGTGAGCGACGCGTCGATCTCGACCGGGTTGTTCACCGTGACCGCGAGCGGCAACCCGCAGTCGACCCGGAACGACGGGGAGAAGCAGGACGACCCGGTCAACCGCCTCACGGACCTGAATCCCAACGACGTCGCCTCGATCGAGATCCTGCGCGGGGCTGCCGCCTCGTCGATCTACGGGTCCAAGGGCGTGAACGGGGTCGTCGTCATCACGACGAACCGGGGGAAGGCGGGCAAGCCGCGCGCGAATATCGTTCAGCGAGTCGGCTTTTCGGAGCTGCAGCGGGGGTTTGACACGCGGGTGTTCGACACCACGAGCGCGTTCGATTTATACGCGAACTCGGGCGACGCTGCCGCGGACGCGGCGGCGAAGGACCTCATCAGGTCCTATCTCGTGAACGGACAGCTCCCCACCTACGATCACCTGCGTGAGGTCGCCGGCGAAAAACCGATCAACTACGAGACCCAGCTCGACGTGTCGGGAGGCGCGGGCGAGACGCGGTACTTCCTGTCGGGCAACCTGAAGGGTGACGGCGGCATCATCGCCAACACCGGGGCGCAGCGACAGAGCCTGCGCGCCAACCTCGACCAGGCGTTCTCGAACCGGTTCAGCGTGGCCTTCAGCTCGGCCTTCAATCACACTACCACGCAGCGCGGGTTCACGAACAACGACAACAACGGCGCCAGCACCACGTACGCGCTCGCCTACATCCCCGGATTCATCAATATCGAGCCGGTGAATGGCGCGTTCCCCAAGCCCGGCATCACCTACTTGAGCTCGAACCCGCTGCAGAACATCGCACTCGGGAAGAACGACGAGACGGCGATACGGTTCACGAGCGGGCTGACGGCGACCTACCAGGCGGTCTCGAGCGCCACCCACAGTCTGAAGGTCATCGGCGCGGGCGGGATCGACTTCTTCAACCAGAGCAACCAAGTGTTCGCCCCCCCCGAGCTGTACTTCGAGGCGAACCAGACGAATCCGGGCGTCTCCACCCTGGGCGATGCGGACAGCCGGTTCCTCAACTGGAACTTCAACGCGATCGACACCTACTCGCCGTCGAGCGGCAGCTTCAAGGCCACGACCTCCCTCGGCGTGCAGTGGGAGGATCGGCAGCTCGGCCGGTCGCGGGTCGCGACACAGGGGCTGCTCCCCGGGCAGCAGAACATCAATCAAGGCTCCGTCGTCACCCCCTTCCAGGAGACCACGCACGAGCGCACCGTCGGGCTGTACGCACAGGAGGAATGGCTCGGGATGAGCGAGCGGCTCCTGCTCGCGGCCGGCGTCCGGGCCGAACGGTCGAGCGCCAATGGCGACGTGGACAAGTTCTACTACTTCCCCAAGGCGGCCGGCTCGTACCGCTTCCCGAACGCGCTCGGCGAGGGAACCGACTTGAAGCTGCGCGCGAACTATGGCGAGACCGGCAACCAACCGTTGTTCGGCCAGAAGTTCACCGTGCTGCAGGGTGGTCAGGTGATCGGGGGCAGCGTCGGAACCATCGTGGGGAGCGTCGCCGGTGACCCGAGCATCCGCCCCGAGCGGACGCGGGAGATCGAAGGCGGCGTCGACGCGACCTTCATGCGCGGCCGGGCCAGTCTGGAGCTCTCGTTGTACCAGCGCACGACCAGCGACCTGCTCGTGCCCGTGACACCTGCCCCGTCGCAAGGGTATGGGCTGCAGTTCCTCAATGGGGGAAAGATCAGGAACGAAGGGATCGAGATCGGGGCGGGAATCACACCGGTGCAGCAGGCGAACGCCTCGTGGGTATTCCGGACCACCTTCACCAGTCTCAAGAACCGGGTTCTGGAGCTGGATCTCCCGGGCGGCGCGCAGGGGTTCCGTCCCGCGAACGCGGGGTATGGCCTCTCGTACGGTGAATTCTTCGTGCAGGTGGGACGGCCGATCACTCAAATCATCGGGTACGACGCCGCCCTCGACAGCGTGGTCTCGCTCGGACAGGCCAATCCGAAGTTCCGTTGGGCGTTCTCGAATCAGATCAACTATCACCGCGCGTCACTGTCATTCTTGCTGGACTGGCAGGACGGCGGCGTGGCCCAGAATCAGACGTTGTCGCTGTACGACTGCAACGGCCTGTCGGCGGACTTCTCCAGCCCCCGGGGGCAGGCGGGTTACGATGCCTGCAACAACACGGGCGACGCGCACCCGTTCGTCGAGTCCACCTCGTTCCTGAAGCTCCGCAGCGCCAGTCTCTCACTCGACCTGCCCAATAATGTGGCCGCGTGGTTCGGAGCGCGGTCCGCGCGCGTCAGCGTCGAAGGCGTGAACCTCTTCACGATCACGGACTACACGGGGTACGACCCCGAAGTGTCGAACTACGGCTCGCAGGCGATCACGCGAAACATCGACCTCGGGCCGTATCCGCCGTCGCGGTCATTCTTCTTCACCATCCAGGCGGGGTTCTGACCATGCGCACGAGACGCTTCGCGATCGCGGCTGGCCTCCTCGCACTGGCGGCCTGCAACTTCGACATTCTCAACACGAACCAGCCGACGCAAGGCGATTTGTTGAGCAACCCGACCCGCGGCAAGCTCGAAGCCGCGGCGACGGGAGTCTTTTCGACCTCGCGTTCCGGCATCCAGGCGCTCATCTGGCGCCTGGGGTCCATGGGCAGGGAAGGGATCAACCTCTCCGGCAACAATCAGCCCGACTACCAAGAGCCGTACTCCGGCCCCGTGCAGGCTGGTGGATCGTTCGGCGGCACGCTGTGGCTCGATCGCTTTCAGGCGATCCGCACCGCCAACCTCTATCTCCAGGCGCTCGCGAACAACGCGGCCCTGACGGGGCCGGATCTGATGAGCGACGCGGAGCGCGCGGCGTCGCGCGGCATGGCGAATACCATGAAGGCGCTTGCCTTTCTTTACGTCATCGAAACGCGGGCCCAGCTCGGAGCGCCGGTGGACGTCGATCGCCAGGTGAGCGATGGCCCGGCGCCGTGGGTGAGCGAGGACAGCGTGTATGGCTACATCCTCGGCCTCCTGAACTCCGCGGCGACCGACCTCACCACCGCGGGTTCGACCGCTTTCCCCTTCTCGATCCCGCCGGGACTGGCTGCGTTCGGTACGCCCACCGCATTTCTCAAGTTCAATCGAGCGCTCGCGGCCAAGGCCAATGTGCTGCGGGCGACGGCGCTGAACGGCTGCAGCGGAACTCCGGCAAACTGCTACACGGCGGCACTCACCGCGCTGAGCCAGTCGTTCGTCAGCACCAACCCGCTGCTCTTCCAGTTGGGCGCCAGCCATGACTTCTCCACCGACCCGGGCGACCAGAGAAATGGCTTGTCCGAGCCGCTGGACGGGTCGACCTTCTTCGCCTTGGTCTCGGACACCCTCGACGCGCAGACGCAAACAGGTGGCGCCAAGGATCAGCGCGTGCTCGACAAGATCGCTCCGAAGGAGGGTGATCCCCAATCACTCGGGGGCATCCCCTCGATTCCGGGCACCCTCAAGTTCACGATTTACTTCTCCAACGGAGGAGCGGACGCCAATCACCCGATCCCGATAATCAAGGGCGAGGAGCTGCTGCTGTTACGGGCCGAGGCGAACTGGTTCAGCTCGACCCCGAACAAGGGACAAGCGATCACGGACCTCAACCTCGTGCGCCAGAACTCGGGTCTGCTGCCACCGACGACCCTCACGATAGCCTCGACCGACGGGGAGTTCGTCGCGGGGCTCTTGTACGAGCGGCGGTACTCGCTTCTGTGGGAGCAGGGGACGCGCTGGATCGATGCCCGGCGCTTCGGCCTGCTCTCCACGATTCCGCCCGCCGTGACCGACGGCAATGTGCCCGACGTGATGCCCGTGCCGTCGACGGAGTGTGACGCCCGGAACCTGTCTACGACGACGATCGGCGACGTGGTCACCTGTACGCCGCTGAGTCCCTGAGCGAGTGCGGACACCATCCAGACGTAGGGGGGGGCGGGGATGCATCCTCCGCCCCCTACGGCACAATCAGCACCGCCACCATCCCTCCCAGCCCGTCCGACACGGTTGCCACGCCGTTCGGCACAACCCAGTCCGACCCATCTACCAGCAGGTTGAAGTGATACAGCCCGCGCCGCAGCACGAACGCGCCTTGCCAGAGGTCGTCGCCCAACGCGCGCAGCTTGAGGGGCTTCCACACGTTCCAATCACCGGCGATCGCCACTGACCGTGCCGCCTTCAGCCGGAAGCGCACGACGACGCTGTCACCACGCAGCTCGGCAATCAGCGGCCCCCACCTCGGGACCGCGGTCTCCGGGGCCCGGCGAGGTGAGGCGTGCAGCCGGACGCCCAACGTGATAAAACCGGTCCGGGGCAGGGCCTGGTAGGGGTCGCTTAAAGCACTTCCCCCTCCCACCTCGACCGAGACGCGCGGTCGGACGAACCATTGCACGAACATGCTGCCCGCACCCTTGGAGCCGTACGTCGACGAGATGCGGCCCGCGACGTAGAAGGAGACCACGGTATGCGCACGTTCGAGCGTCGCGGCCACGCTCGCGTCTGTGAACCACCCCTCCGGGAAGCGAGTCGGCTCGACCAGGAATTGCATGTCAGGGGCGTCGGGCGCGCTCCCGGGACGACCCCAAGCCCTGAGGCGGGTGTGAAGGGCCACGACGGGCGACGCCCCGGAGATCATGCCCGTCGATGGGCCGGCCCCGAGCCCAACCCCCCAGCCCGCGCCCTTCTCCTCCCACAGGAGCTCAGCTACGCCGTGTAGCTCAGCCGTCGATCCCAGCCCGCGGTTGAGGGTCGTGCCTGCCGCAGTCACGTCGCCACCAGCCCGGACGTTGACGGCGAAGGGAAGCGTGGCCGCCCAGACGGAGGCCCGCCCCTGGCTCGAGAGCACCGACCCGGGGAGCGATGCCAGCGCGCCTGAGCCGTCTATGGTTACTGTCGGCGCGGAATACCGAAAGGCAGGCGACAGTATCGCAGAGCCGAAGGTCGTCCCGCCGGGATAGCGCACGGTGCCGACGCCCCCGCTGACCGACGCGTCAGTCTGTGCCACAGCGGGCCCGACACGAATCGACGCCGCGACCAGGAGCGTCATACTGCGCCATTTCACGCGTGCAAAGGTACTTGGGGGCGCAAAGAGTAGGGGCGCGGTTGTACCGCGCCCCTATTCATTTGAAGCCGAGACGTTGCTGTACGCTAGCTACGGGCGATGATTGCCTGACTGACCGCCCTTGTGCGCGGGCACGGCCGGCGTGGCCGGCGTGGCCGGAATGGTCGGGACGACGCCATGTCCCGGGTGAGCTGGCGTGGCCCGGATGGCGAGCGTCGCGGCGTTGGGATTGCGCGTGGGGTTGACGGGCACCACCTCACCCCGTCGGTGCGTCGCCCGGTGTTGGGCACCCTGGGAATGCAGCGCTACCATGGCTTTCCCGCGATCCGATGCGTGCTTGTTCGGGATCTCCGGCGTCTGGGCGACCAGGAGCACTGGTAGTGCGAAGGTCGGCGTCAGACCAAGCAGCTTGCTTATCATGCAATCCTCCTCAACGGTCGTGTGTGAGCATCACATCCTGAAGACGGTCCTGGGCGTGGCTCGGTAACGCCCGCAATCGCAAGTGATTACGGGGCAGAGCGTTACCAGCGGTGCGGTCTGCGACTCTTTATGCCTGAGGCCGGTTGCCCCTGGCACTCCGGTCCCCTAGCATGACTCGCATTACTCCGGCGCGAGGGGTCGGTTGGGTCTCGAAGGCGAGGCGACGGACGCCGACGTGGTGCGGGCGGTGCTGGCGGGCGACGTGGAGCGCTACGCGGTCCTGGTGCGGCGCTATCGCGATCGCTACGCGCGCTACGCGTCCCGCATGCTTGGCTCGGCCGACGTAGCCGAGGACGCGGTGCAGGATGCGCTCGTGCGTGCGTTCGATCGGTTGGCGGACTGCCGTGAACCGGACAAGTTTGCCGGATGGTTGTTCCTCATTCTACGCAACCGCTGCTATGCGGAGCGGCGGCGGCAGCGACGTGAGGGACGGCCGCTCGAGCCGATGGATGAGGCCTTCGCGGCGACCGATCGCCCGGACGGAACCTTCGAGCGCGGCGAGCGCAGGCGGGCGCTGGAACGGGCGCTGATGGACCTGACGCCCGAGCAGCGAGAGGTGTTCGTGTTGAAGCATATCGAAGGACGGGCGTACGAGGAGATCGCGGGGCTCACAGGCGCGACGGTGGCGTCGCTCAAGATGAGGATGCATCGCGCGTACGACCGGCTACGCGATTTGATGAAGGACCACCAATGACGACTGACTATCATCCGCTGGTGAAACGGCTGCTCGACGGCGAGCTCACACTCGCCGATCTGCCATCCGAGCTCCGAGCCGAGGGCGCGGAGGCGCTGCGCACCATCGGCGCTGCGGACCGCGCTCCGGTGACTTTCTCGCCGGCGCTGGACGCGCGCGTGATGACTGTCGTGCGCCGTCATGCGCGGTCGCCCGCGCGTCGCATGTGGGCGTGGCTCAACGCGCCGCGCGAAGTGGAATTGCGCCTGCGCGTCCGGCCTTGGGCGGCGTGCGCCGGGGCGCTCGCGGTGGCGGCGGGAGTCGTTCTACTCTTGACCCGCGTCACCGTCCCTTCCCCTTCCCCCTCCCCCTCCGTTCCTGGTCGGGGAATCGAATCGCAGGCTCGGAGCGGGATGCGTGACTCGGTGCTCGTGCGGTTCGTCCTGTACGCGCCCGGCGCCCGACGGGTCGCGGTCGCCGGCACCTTCAACCAGTGGGACAGCCATGCGGCCCCGCTTATCCGGGCCGGGACAGAGGGCGTGTGGACGACGACGCTTGCCCTTCCGGTGGGGCAGCACCACTACGCGTTCGTCGTGGATGGCGCGCGCTGGGTGCCGGATCCGGCCGCGACCGCGGTGGACGACGGATTCGGTCGCCGTAACAGCGTCGTGGCCGTGACGGCGCAGGGGGGGCGCACGCTGTGAGGGCGATCGGGCTGGCCATCTGTATGGCGATCGGGGCCCTCCTCCCCCGCGCGGTGGCGGCTCAGGACCCGCTGGGCGGTCTGGACGGGCGCGTCTCGCCGGAGGTAAGCCGGGCGGTGCGCGCCATCGCCGCCGCGCGGAGCAGCTTGCCCGTCGAGCCACTCGTCCAAAAGGCGATCGAGGGCTCGGCCAAGGGCGTGCCCGACGACCGCGTGATCGCGGCCGTGCGCGCGCTGTCCGAGCGGCTTGGCCAGGCGGCGGACCTGCTGCGCCAGCCCGGCGTCGCGGCGCCGGCCCGCGACGTCGTGGAGGGCGCCGCCGACGCGCTTGCCGCCGGCCTCGGCGGCAAGGATGTGCGCGCGCTGGTCGCGGCGAGCCAGGCACCCTATGACCCTGCCTTCACCCTCCAGGTGGCCGCGACCCTGACGGCCTTGGGTGTGCCCCCGACCGAGACGGTTCGGCTCATCGAGGGGATGATCCAGTCGCACGAGGCCCCGGGGGACCTGCTGGGACTCCCCGGCCAGGTCCAGGCTGGCGTGGCCCACGGCTCCACACCGTCGCAGGCAGCCGCCGGCCTTGCGCGGGCGGCGGGCGGAACGCCCCCTGGTCGCACGCCAGGGTGGGTGCCGCCCGGGCAGGCGAACCCGCACAAGCCCCCTCCCAACCCACACAAGCCTTAAGGCGTCGGCGCCTTCGCGGCGGCGCGTTACTTGCGAGGTCTGGAGTGCTAAATTCCAGACCCTATGCCCATCGCCCACAATCTCGGCTTCCCCCACCTCGGGGCGGCGCGCGAGCTGAAACGCGCCACTGAGGGCTACTGGAGCGGCAAGGTCTCGCTCCCGGACCTTCTGAAGACGGGCGCCCAGCTGCGCGCCCGTCACTGGCGGCTGCAGCAGGATGCCGGCATCGATCTCATCCCGTCGAACGACTTCTCGTACTACGACCGGATGCTCGACACCTCTGCGCTGGTCGGGGCCGTGCCAAAGCGCTACGGCTGGGCCGGGGGGCCGGTGGACATGGACACGTACTTCGCGATGGCCCGCGGCGTCCAGTCGGGCGGGCGGGACGTCACCGCGATGGAAATGACGAAGTGGTTCGACACGAACTATCACTACATCGTTCCCGAGTTCGAGCCGGGCCAGACGTTCCGGTTGTCGTCCTCGAAGCCCGTGGACGACTTTCTGGAAGCGAAGGCGCTGGGCATTCACACCAAGCCCGTGCTGATCGGGCCCGTGACGTTTCTGCTCCTTGGGAAGGCCAGGACGGCCCGGTTCGACCGGTTAACGCTCCTCGACGGGCTGCTGCCGGTGTATGCGGAGGCGCTGACGCGCCTCGTCGAGGCGGGCGCCACGTGGGCGCAGCTCGACGAGCCATGCCTCGCCCTCGACCGCACAGCCCCCGAGCGGGCGGCGTTCCTCCGCGCGTATCGGTTTCTAGCGGAGCGGGTGCCCAAGGCGAAGATCCTGGTCGCAACGTATTTCGCGGGGCTGGGCGACAACTTTCCGACGGCGCTCGAACTGCCGGTCGCGGGCCTGCACCTGGATGCCGTGCGCTTGTCCAGCGCCTCGGGAAACGGCGCGAGCCAGCTCGACGCGCTGCTCCAGGCGTGGCCGGCGGGTGGTGGGAGCGAAGGCAAGGTTCTGTCGCTCGGCGTGATCGATGGGCGCAACATCTGGAAGGCGGACTTGTCAGCGGTGCTTCGCCAGCTCGAGGACGCCCTGGAGCGCGCCGGGGCGGCCCAGTTGTGGGTGGCACCCTCCTGCTCGCTGCTGCACGTACCGATCGACCTCGACCTCGAGACGCGGCTCGACAGCGAGCTCAAGAGCTGGCTCGCGTTCGCTCGGCAGAAGCTGCTCGAGGTCGCGACTCTCGTCCGGGCGCTGCGAGACGGGCGGGACAGCGTGACGGCGCAGCTCGACGCGAACGCGCGGGCGCTGGTGGGGCGTCGCACGTCGCGGCGCATCCACAACCCCGCCGTGAAGCAGCGTGCCCGGGGGGTCACCGAGCACGACATGCGTCGCTCGTCGCCGCACGCCGCCCGGCGGAAGAAGCAGCTCCGGCTCCCCGTGTTCCCGACGACCACGATCGGGTCGTTTCCGCAGACGGCCGAGGTGCGGGCGGCGCGCAAGAAGCTGCACGACGGCAAGCTGACCGCGGCGGAATACGACGCCTTCATCGCCGACCAGATCACGCGCACGCTCAAGCTGCAGGAGGAGCTGGGGCTCGATGTGCTGGTCCACGGCGAGTTCGAACGCAACGACATGGTCGAGTATTTTGGCGAGCAGCTCGAGGGGTTCGCGTTCACGGACCACGGCTGGGTGCAGTCGTACGGCAGCCGGTACGTGAAGCCCCCGATCATCTACGGCGACGTCTCGCGTCCCAAGGCCATGACGGTGCGCTGGAGCACGTTCGCGCAGTCCAAGACGTCGCGCCCGGTCAAGGGGATGCTCACTGGACCCGTGACGATCCTGCAGTGGTCGTTCGTGCGCGACGACCAGCCGCGCTCGGAGACCGCGAAGCAGCTGGCGCTCGCGATCGGCGACGAGGTCAAAGAGCTGTCGGCGGCGGGCATCCGCGTGATCCAGATCGACGAGCCGGCCCTGCGGGAGGGACTGCCGCTGCGGCGGACCGAGTGGTCGGCCTACCTGGAATGGGCGGTGAACGCGTTCCGGCTCGCTACCGCGGGCGTGTCGGACGCGACCCAGATCCACACGCACATGTGCTACAGCGAATTCAACGACGTGATCCGCGTGATCGAGAAGATGGACGCGGACGTGGTCTCCATCGAGAACGCGCGTTCGGGATCGGAACTGCTCGAAGGATTCAAGGAGTACCGGTACCCCAACGAGATCGGCCCCGGTGTGTACGACATCCATTCGCCGCGGGTGCCGAGCACGGCGGAGATCGTGCAGGCGCTCAAGCGCATGCAGGAAGTGCTCGACAACCGCCAGATCTGGGTGAACCCCGACTGCGGCCTGAAAACCCGCGGCTGGGAGGAGACGCTGTCGTCGCTGCGCAACATGGTGCAGGCAGCGCGGCAGATGCGGCCGGTCCCGAGCCCCGGGCTCGCGCCCGGTGTCAGTGGCGTGCCCCGGGATTAGGTTACAGCTATGACTCCCGCCGACATCAGGATTACCGCCGAGCCCATCGACAACGGCCGCTGCAAGTTTCTGGTGAGCGAGCCGCTGCACGCCGGCGGCGTACGGCGGTTCGCATCGCCCGACGAGGCACAGGGCTCGCCGCTCGCGGAGGCAATCTTCGCCATCCCGGGGGCGGATGTGGCCGAGGTCATCGTGTCGGGCAACCTCGTCACGGTGGTGAAGCGGAGTCCCGCCGCATGGCAGGCCGTCGGGAAAGCCGTCGGCCATGCGATCCGCGGGGCGCTGGCCGGGCCCGGACCCGCCATCGCTCCCAAGGCCGAAGCGCCCGCGAGCGGTGGGATGGACGACGCGCTCTACGAGCGCGTGGCCGATCTGTTCGAACGGCAGGTGAACCCGATGGTCGCGCGACATGGCGGCCGGGTTGAGCTCATCGACGTGCAAGACGCCGTGGTCATGGTCCGGATGGCGGGCGGCTGCCAGGGGTGCGGCATGGCGGACGTCACGCTGCGCCAGGGTATCGAGGCGATGCTGCACCAGCACGTCCCCGAGGTGAAGGGGATCGTGGATATCACGGACCACGCCGCGGGCTCGAGCCCCTACTTCGCCGCCGCCAAGAAGTAAGCGTGCGGCTGCTCCTGCTGCTGCCGACGGTCACATACCGCACGGTGGCATTCGTAGAAGCGGCGCGGCGGCTGGGTGTCGAACTGACCGTCGCGTCCGAGCGCCCCAGCACGTTCGAGCACGCCAATCCCGCCGGCCTAGTTACCCTTGATTTCACCGATCCGACACGCGCGGCCGCTCAGGCGCGGGCGTTCGCGCGCGAACTTCCTGTTCACGGGGTCGTGGGCGTGGACGACGACACCGCCGTGATCGCGGCGGTTGTCGCCGAAGAGCTTGGGTTGCGCGGCAATTCGGTCGCGGCGGCGGCCGCGGCGCGGGACAAGTACCAGCAGCGGGTGCTGCTGGCCAAGGCCGGCGTCGCGGTGCCGCGTGTCGAGTGCTATCCGATCGCGAGCGATTCCCAGGAGCTCGCTCGCCACGCACCGTATCCGTGCGTGCTCAAGCCGCTACGACTGTCGGCGTCGCGCGGCGTGATCCGTGCCGACGATGCCCGCGAGTTCGTCGCCGCATTCCGTCGCCTCAAGGCAATGCTCGAGGAACCGGAGGTGGCGTCCTGCGGCGAGTGGGCCCGGCACCTGCTGGTTGAGGAGTTTATCCCGGGCCGCGAAGTAGCCGTGGAAGGCCTGGTGACGGAAGGCCGACTTCGCGTGCTCGCGATCTTCGACAAGCCCGACCCACTCGATGGCCCGTTCTTCGAGGAAACAATCTACGTGACCCCCTCTCGTCTCACGCCGGCCGCGCACCAGGAAATCACGGCGTGCACGCAGGCCACGGTCACCGCGCTCGGCCTACGCGACGGGCCGATCCACGCCGAGATCCGCTACAACGACGAGGGCGGCTGGCTCATCGAGCTCGCGGCGCGCCCGATCGGGGGGCGGTGCAGTGGAGCGTTGAGGTTCGGGGCTGGGGTGTCGCTCGAAGAGATTGTCATCCGGCACGCCCTGGGTATGGAGTTGCCGTCGTTGGAGCGTGAAGGACAGGCGTCCGGTGTGATGATGATCCCGGTGCCACGGGGAGGAGTCTTACGGCACGTACGGGGAGTCGAGGAGGCGCGGGCGGTCCCGCTCGTGGATGCCGTGGAGATCACGGCGCATCCGGGCCAGACCCTCGTGCCGTGGCCCGAAGGCGCTCGCTATCCGGGGTTCATCTTCGCGAAGGGGGATACACCTGAAGGCGTGGAAGCCGCGCTGCGCGCGGCTCATGGTCGGCTGGAATTCGTGATCGGTTAGGGTTAGTCAGCGGTCGCGACGCACTCCAGCCAGTTCCGTGGCACACTCGATACGCCCGTCTCGTCCATCGCCCGCTCGAGACCCTTCTCCAGCGCCGCGGAGCCCTCCTCGAGGGGCACGCCCGGCAGCGCGCCTTCGATGAACAGGGAAAACCGCCCGATGTCGCGGATGCTCTCGGCCGTCATCTCGATCCGGACCAGGTCGACCGAGGGCGGCGCGAACCCGGACTGCACGCACAGCTCCGAGTACTCCTGAGGGGTGAGGAACTGCCGGGCGACTGCGTGCTCGGAGTGGTGAATGTCGAGCCCCCGCTCGCGCAACGCCTGCACGGCCCGCACGATCCAGCGGCGCCAAAACGCCCCCGTCCCCTCGACATACGCTCCGTTGAAGAAGGTCGTATTGAACGCGAAAACACCGTCTGTCTTCAGCGCCTTGCGGATTTCGGCGATGACCTGGGCCTTGTCGTGAACGAGATGGATCGCGTTGAGGAACACGACGGCGTCCGCAGATGAAACGAGGCGCGATACCCACTCGGCACTGCCTTCAATGAAGTTGACGACCTTGGAGTGAATGGCCGCGCGCGCCTTCGAGAGCGCCGATGGCGACGGGTCGATGCCGATGACTTCGGCGTTGCCTGCATCACCCAGGCGCTCGAGGATGAGCTTCGTCACGGCCCCCGGGCCGCATCCCAGATCGACGATCTTCTGCCGGCTGGGGCAGATGACGCGCTCCACGATCCACCGGTTGACCTCGGTGAAGAACGGGTGGCGTGTGAACGCCTCGAACGAAAAACGCTCGTCATCAGTTGTCTGGCAGTGAACCGCCATCCGCCCTCGCATCCGTCGTGCGTTCAAAATACATGACCGGGGCTGGATTCGCCCGTGTTCGCTGCTAGTATGGAATCTAAGTGACCTCCCCAAAACGTCTTAGTCAAGTAGACCAGCGCTCCCTCGAGCGGCGACTCAAGTCCGGGGACGAGCACGCCCTCGCGGAGCTGTACGACCATGTGGCGACATGGGTCCTCGGTATTGCGTTTCGCATTCTCCACGACGAGGACGAGGCGGAGGAGGTCGTCGGCGACGTGTTCGTACAGGTCTGGCACCACATCGATCAGCACGACGCCCGGCGAGGTCCCCTGGTGCCGTGGATACTGTGGATCACACGCAACAGGTCCCTCGATGCCTTGCGTCGCCGGCGCCGCTGGTGGCGCAAGGGAGAGCGCTGGGGCCAGGCGCAGATAGCGGAAGGCGCGGACGTCGCGCCGTCCGCCTTGAACGCGCCCCACGAAGCGGCAGTGCCGGGCTGGCCGTTGCACCGCGAGGTCCATGCGGCGCTTGCGGCGCTTCCCGAAGAGCAGCGACGCGTGGTAACGCTGTCCTACTTCGAGGGGCTCTCCCACCGTGAGATCGCCAGGCGGCTGCACCAGCCGCTGGGCACTGTCAAGACCCGGCTGCGGATGGCGCACCAGCGCCTGACCGACCGGCTGCAACATCTCAAGGACTGGTTTGAATGACTGACTGGCTGGGCATGCTGGCTCCTCCACGCGCACCGCGCCCCGAGCTCAGGGAGCGCGTGCTGGCGCGCGCACTCGCGCCGCGGCGCCGCTGGGTCGCGCCGCTCGCGGCCGCCGCCGTGCTGGTGCTCGCGCTCGCCGGGAGTGCCTGGTGGGCGTACCGGAGGATCGGGACGCTCACCGCCGAGCGCGACGGTCTGGTCGCCCGCGTGGAGGCGCTCCAGGACACCGTCGCGACGTTCATTCACGGTCCCGCCACGCGATTGATTCAGATCCCGGTGTCGACCGGCGGTCGGGTCGGCGCCGTGACCATCTTCGATGATAGCGCGCGGCACCGCTGGCTGGTTCGCTGTGACGGCCTGGCCCCGAACGCCCGGGACCAGGCATACCAATTGTGGTTCATTACCGACAAGGGGATGATGACGGCGGCACTGATGCCAATGGACGAGGATCAGCCGATGGTGATGGCCCTGGAGATGCCGCCGCCGGCTCGCGGACACGTGCTGGGAGCGGCGATGAGCATCGAGCCGCGCGCGGGCTCGGTGAGCCCGAGCGGCCCGATGGTGTTCCACTTGCAGTTGTAGCCCTACTTTCCCGCGAGGTCGTGGACCGTTGCGAGTTCCATGACCTTGAGGCGTCGCTTCCCCATCGGCAGGACAATCGTGAGGGCCTGACCGACCTTGGCCCCGACGAGCGACTTGCCGAGGGGCGACGCCATCGATACGGGGAGCTCGTCGGTGTTGTCGTCGCCGTCGATGAACTCACCCAGCGTCAGCGCGTAGATCTCCAGCTTTTTCGTGTCGAGGTCCTGCACCGTGACGCGGGACCCGAACCCGACGCGATCCCGCGGGATGTCCGCTTCCCGCACACTCGACAGCTTCGAGAGACGCAGCCGCAGGTGGGAGAGGCGTGAGGTCACGAACTGCTGGCGCTCGAGGGCGGCCTTGAACTCCGAGTTCTCGCGCAGGTCACCGTGGGCACGCGCCCGCTCGATCTCCTTCGGCAGCACGAAATTGATCTCGTGGTTCAGGCGCTCGACTTCGGCCTGCAGCTTCTGCTTGAGCTCGTCGATCATGGGACCGAGAAAATAGCGTTGCACGACGCCACGACGCTACGTTGTGAGAAATCGTATAGCGTAGCGTCGTAGCGTCGGGTGACGCATCTTTTGGCCAATGCCCCTCAACATCCGCACCTACCACGAGTTGACCGAAGCGGACCAGTCCGGTCTTCCCGAGCAGATCGGCGCGCAACGGCGCCGCGTCGCCGATCGGCTCGCGACCGTGCGCCGGGTCGTGGCGGTGCTGAGCGGCAAGGGCGGTGTCGGAAAGAGCTTCGTCACCGCCGGGGTCGCGCGGGCGCTGGCGCGGACCGGGCGAGCGGTGGGGGTGTTGGACGCCGATTTCAACGGGCCGACCGCCCCTCAACTGCTCGATCTCCCCGTTGCCCGTTGCACGGTGCGCGACAACGCCATCGAGCCGGTGGTCAGCTCAGAAGGGATCCGCTGCTTCTCCATGGCCATGCTCCTCGAGGAGGGCCAGCCGCTGGCATTTCGCGGGCCCGAGGCCGAAGGCCACGTGTGGCGGGGTACGCTCGAGGCGGCGGCGCTGCGGGAGTTCCTGGCGGACGTGGCGTGGGGCTCGCTCGACGAGCTGCTGGTCGATCTGCCGCCCGGCGTTCAGCGCTTTACGGAGCTCATCGAGCTCCTGCCGGTCTCACCCGCCGTGCTCGCGGTGACTATCCCGACCCCTGAGTCGCGCGACGCCGTGCGCCGGGCGCTGCGCGCCGCCGTGGAGCGCGGCGCTCACGTGCTCGGCGTGGTCGAGAACATGGTGGGGGGCGGGTTCTCGGGCACCGCGGGCGACGAGCTCGCCGCCGAATTTGGGATACCCGTGCTGGCACGAATCCCCTGGCACCCAGCACCCGACACCTGGGACGAGCTGGTACGGAATATGGGGGGTGCGTCGTGATGAAACCCAGGCTGAGATGAAATTCCTCTGCGTCGAATGCGACCGTCAGATGCGATTCGAGGAGCGGCAGCTCCCCGGTGATGGCACCCTGGCCGCGGCGTTCAAGTGCCCCGCATGCGGCCGCGTCGTGGCGCTCCTCACCAACCCGATGGAGACCCAGCTCGTGGCGTCGCTGGGCGTGAAGATCGGCGGGCGTACGATCGACGAACAGCCGCTGGAGACTGTGCGAAGCAACGTGGCGTCCGGCAGGGAAGACGCGTTCACGGATGACGCGAAACGGGAATCGGGAAGCGCGCCGGCGTGGTCTGCGGAAGCCCAGGAGCGCCTCGCGCGCGTCCCCGGGTTCGTGCGCGGGATGGTGAAGCGGATCTACGCGGACTACGCCAAGCAGCGCGGCATCGCCGAGATCACGCCTGCGGTGATGGACACGGCGCGGACCGACCTCGGCCTCGAGGGCATGTGAGTCTCGACGAGCGCACGGTCGGCGGGCTGCGCATCGTGATCGACCGCGACCAGTGCGTCGGGTTCGGCGACTGCGCGAAGGAAGCGCCCGAGGGTTTCAAACTGGACGCGGACACCGTGGCCGTGTTCGTTACGCCCGAAGTGGTGGAGCGCGAGCGACTGCTGCGGGCGTGCGACGCCTGTCCGGTGGACGCGATCACGGTGTACGACGAATCGGGAAGGCAGATCGTTCCCAAGTGACTTGACAGCCCCAGCCCCGGGGCGCATACTCGCCGCCAGCAGCCCTTGGCATCGCTTAATCTGGCGGGCTTCGGCCCGCCATGAAGGCCGGACATACACTCAAGCCGCTCATCGCACCCTTGGCACCGACCCGGCGCCGCACCCCGGGTCCGGCGAGAAGGGGAGTGCATGCCCGGCCCGGCCCCGCATGCCACAGGGGAGGGAAAGGTGCCGGTGTACCGCGAGATCTTCGTCCCGGTCGACAATTCGGCCCATTCGGACTGGGCCGTCGATCGGGCCATCGAGTTGTGTCGCCGGTCCGGCGGCCGCATCACCGGCAACCACGTCTACGCCGCCCGCCTCCACGACGTTCGCTTCCGCCAGCTCGAGACCGGTCTCCCGGCCAGGTTCCAAACCCCCGACGAAATCAAGAAGCAGCGCAAGATCCACGACAAACTGATCGAGAAGGGACTGCAGCTGATCGCGGACAGCTTCCTCGATCAGCTGGACAAGCGCTGCGAAACGGCGGGCGTGCGACTCACCCGCCAGCTGCTCGAAGGAATCAACTACGAGGAAATCGTCAACGAGGTGAACCGGGGCGCCGGCCGTCTGCCGGGTCTGATCGGGTTCGATCCCGACCACGCGGCGAGTTACGACGGCGGCGACAAGGTGCGCTCGGACGTGAAGGTGGGCGATAACGGCCGGCTCGTCGCGGAAGACGAAGACGCCGCGGGGCGGCTCGCCGGTGCGTCCGGCCGCGAGTACGACCTGCTCGCGATCGGCGCGCATGGCCTCGGCCGTCAGTCCTACTCGCAGCTCGGCGGCGTCGTGTCGCGCGTGTTGCGCGGCGTCGAACGGGACGTGCTCTTGGTGCGCGACGACCGGTCGTTCGAGGGCGGGCGGTTCCTGGTCTGTGTGGACGGCTCGTCGTACAGCTATCGGGCGATGCGGGCCGCGCTCGAGCTGGCCCAGGCGTTCGGCGGCTCGCTGTACGTCTGCAGCGCCTTCGACGTCGAGTACCACCACGTGGTGTTCCACAATATCAAGGACGTGCTGTCGTACCAGGCCTCGAAGGTCTTCAAGTTCGAGGAGCAGGAGGAGCTGCACAACAACATCATCGACAAGGGGCTCCTGAAGCTGTGCCAGGCGAACCTCAAACGGGCCGAAGTGATGGCCCAGGAGTTCCCCGCCGTCCCGCTCAAGACGCAGATCCTGGTCGGCAAGCCGTTCCAGGTGATCATGCAGTGGGCGGAGGAGATCAAGCCGTCGCTGCTCGTGGTGGCGCGGCACGGCGCCCATCGCATCGAAGGCACCGAGCTGGGCTCGCAGGCCGAGAACCTCCTTCGGATTGCGCCGTGCAACACGCTGCTGACGGGGACGGTCGGGATCCGCCCCGAAGACATTCCGTGGATCGAGGAAGATGGCGTGGCCGGGCTGCCGTGGGCGCCCGAAGCCGAGGTGCGGATCCTCCGCGTGCCGCCCTTTGCCCAGGGGATCGCGCGCCGGGCCGTGGAGGAGTACGTGCTCGAGCAGACGCCCGGGGGGGAGGAGCCCGCGACGGTGACGAACAAGTGGTTGGACGAGGCGATCCGGAAGCTGCTACCGACCCACATGCAGCTCATCATGGGGATCGGCACCGCGGAGGAGATCGCGCTCGCGGAGGTCAAGGCGCAGGAGCAGATGAAGGCCACCAAGGTTCAGGGGCGCGACGCCGACCCGGAGCCGGCTTCCCCGGAGGTCGAGGTGAAATGCCCCGTCACCGGCCAGGTGAGCCGTCGGGCGCGCACGGCGGCCGATCCGATCGTGTGGACCGAAGAAGCGTGGCAGCGGCTGCAGCTCGTGCCGCTCATCGCCCGGCCGTTGGCGCGGAACACCGTCGAGCGGTTCGCGCGGGGCCACGAGATCTGGCGCGTGACCACGCGCGTGATGGACGAGAACAAGCAGGCGATGATCGCCGCCGACGAGTTCGACGTGGACACGATGATGGTGATGTTTCAGGAGCTGCGCGCCAAGCAGATTCGCGCCGAGGCGGAAGGGGGACGGGACGCGCTGTCGCCGGAGATGCGGGCGTTCATCGAGGACGCCAAGGCCCAGGGCATCACGCGTTGCCCCATTCGCGACATCGAGGCCCAGATGGGGAAGTGTCCCGTGGACCTGAAGACCATGCGTCCCGAGGATGCCAAGGCGGCGATGGAGCGGCTGCTCGCGGAGCAAGCGGGAGACTGATGTGGACTACGTGCCCCACGTCGTCGCCTGGAATCTGACCAAGCGCTGCAACCTCGAGTGCGCGCACTGCTACATCGCCGCGGGCCCGCACGAGAGCGCCGCGGCGGAGCTCGACACAGCAGCCTGCCTCGACATCGTGGATCAGCTGCTCGCGGTGAACCCCACGCCGCTCCTCATTCTCTCCGGGGGTGAGCCGCTGCTGCGCCGGGACCTGACCGAAATCGCCCAGTACGCGTCCGGCAAGGGCGCGACGGTGGTCGTGGGCACGAACGGGACGCTGCTCACGGACGAGCGGATCGCGGCTCTCACAGGCGCCGGGGTGAGCGGCATCGCGGTGAGCGTCGACTCGTTGCGGCCCGCGTATCACGACAACTTCCGGCACGGGCGCGGCGCCCTGGCGGACGTGCAGGCGGCGCTCGCCCGGCTCACCGCCGCGCGGCTCGACTTCATCATTCAGACGGCGGTCACGAAGGGGAACCGCACCGAGCTCGAGCGTCTGGTGGCCTGGTCCGCCGACCAGGGCGCGGTCTCGTTCAATTGCTACTTCCTCGTCGCGACAGGGCGCGGTGCCGCGTTGAGCGACCTGACGCCGACAGATTACGAAGCGGTCCTCGGGGACCTGGCGCGGTGGGAGCGTACCTATCGCGGACGCATGCTGGTGCGCGCCAAGTGCGCGCCGCATTTCATGCGGCACGTGCACCAGACCGATCCCGAGTCCCCGGTTTTGAATTATCAGACCCGTTGCCCGTGCGGCACGCAGTACTGCCGCATCACACCGGACGGGAAACTCACGCCGTGCCCCTACTTGCCTGAGGTCGCGGGTGACCTGCGCGCCCAGAGCTTCGCCGAGCTGTGGCGCTCGTCGCCGCTGTTCCGGCAGCTGCGCGAGGGCGTGCTCGGGGGCAAGTGCGGTGTCTGTGAATACCGCGCGCTGTGCGGCGGTTGCCGCGCGCGGGCGTTTGCGCTCGAGGGGGACGTGCTCGCCGCCGATCCGTCGTGCCTGTACGAGCCGACGGGCGACACGGCCCTGCTCGAGCCGGCGCGCGCCATCACGTACGGCGACGACTTCATTCCGGCGCTCGTCTGGGCGGACGCGGCGCGCGAACGCATGGCGCGCATACCGTCGTTCGTGCGGGGCGTGGTGATGCAACGCGTGGAGCAATGGGCGCGCCGCCAGGGGCGCCGGGAGATCACCCCCGAGATGCTCGCGGAGGTGCGCAGCGCCATGCCGATCGACTTCTCGAAACGGAAGCCGTTCTTCGTAACCGATGATCTCTAGAACCGACAACCAGGTCCTTCGCTCGCGCGCGTTCCGCGCGCTCGCTCAGGATGACGAGCCGGGGCGCGCCTTTGAAAAGGAAGGAAGGAGAACAAATGGTTTCTCCTCTTTCTCCCTTCACACAGCGAGCGAGGCTGTCATCCTGAGCGCCGAAGGCGCGAAGGATCTGCTTCGAGGGATCATGAATGGCTGATCCTCTTCTTCTGCTGCAGGCGGCGGCGGACACCAGCC